>Ga0179593_1507091_pt1 | contig 16223 bp, 22 predicted proteins | sample CZODoug2_1_08_16_FD_185931 | JGI IMG/M metagenome (GOLD analysis project Ga0179593, IMG submission 185931) | Vadose zone soil fungal communities from Angelo Coast Range Reserve, California, USA - CZODoug2_1_08_16fungal (PacBio error correction) | ecosystem: Environmental > Terrestrial > Soil >...
GACAAGTGCGGCCATGGGGTAGAAAAGGAACGACCAAAAGCCGAAACGCCGAACAAAAAAAAGTTGAAAGCGTTCCGGGGAAACGACTAAAAGCTCGCTTCTGCAGGGCAGGACGAGAAAAGGTGCCGGGCTCACGAGCATGAGACTCAGGGGGAACGGGGCGTTAAATGAAGGAAAAAAAAAAAAAAAAGGGCCACTGGAGAGCTGACAAAAAAAAAATGGAAAAAAGGACGTTTGCCGGTGAGATAACGAGAAACAGCACGGTTGGTAAAAGAGCGTAGATGAGAGGTCAATGGGGTGTAGACCAGGGACGCCCCTTTTCGCATGGGGGGGGTGGGGATAGCCCAGAGGCGGGAAAAAACTGGCCTAGTAAGACTACACACGAGTAAAAGAAGACTGAAAAACAAACGAGAAAGACGTAATAATTAAAAAAAACCGAACAGAAATAATCTCACTACTGGTTCTGCAGGGTCAGTCACCCCGGGGGCAAGTGGGGTTAGGTGACTCGTGGTCGGGGAAAAAGCCTTACCGATTTCCGGGGGACCGGGCGGAGGGACGAAAATCTGAACACAGCGGCAAAAAAGCTCCGGCAAACCCTGTGGGCGGGGTGGGGGGGGAGTTGACCCAATGACACGCCATCGTTTGGACCTGGCCCGAGCCCCGGCAGGCTTAAAAAAAAGGAAAAAAGGCAGGGCAGAGGACTTTTTACAAACGTGATCAAAAAAAAGGGGGACATTTATATCCGGAAGCTTCGGGGATAAGCTAAACTGGGGGATCCTTTATTCATTTCTCAAGGGGGAAAAGGGGAATCAGGAAGGGTAGAAGAACGGGGCGAAAAAAAAAACAGTCAGGCGTATCAGTATCAAAAACCCCACCGACGGGTGCTGGGTGCGGACGGGGAACGTTAGCACAAATGGCACACAGGGTGGAGATCTAACAACATACTGTGTGAAGGCAAAAACCCTTGTCGATGAGACGGGGGAGGCCGGTATTGTCGTCTGGAGAGGGGGGGTTACCTCATCCTGTGTGAGTCGGTCATCTCCTCGAAAGAGCTCTTCTCGGGGGTAAAGGCTGCTGGACGAAGTGGTAAAAAATGAAAGAAACTAATGTTGAAAAAAGGGAAAACAATAGCTAACTTGCCTCGAATGTTCTCATCTCGACGAAGGTGGGGAAGGAGCAGACGGCTTTAAGGGGGGACCGGTCAGGAAAAGGAGGTGGCTTCGAAAAGAGGGAAAGAAAGAAAAAATCGGAAGAGAGAGGGGGGCACACTCCTGAAAAAAACGAATATTTCCAAATTGAGCGCGCAAAACAGTAGTGGTATTCTCTTTTTTCAGGTAAAAAAAGGGGGGGGACGCCCGAAGGGAAACGGAAAAGAGCAAAAGTGCGGGAGACCGCGGCTGCGCGAAGGAGCGGGGGAGCTTGAACGACCGATAAAAAAGGGGACTTTTTTTGGAGGAAACGGGGGACAAAGAAAGACGCCTTCTTCGATCATTCGGAAGACAACGCTTCGGGGGGTGGGGACTGATGAAATCTTAGGCAGCGCCCAAAAAAATTTGGAAACGGGGGGAAGGGGGGAAGGGGGGGGAAGGACTCGACTAGGTTTGCGAGCAGGGCAACGGCGCGGAACGTGCCAGGGGAACCCAAGAGGAGGTTGCAGACCCTAAAATTGGTCGAAAGAGGAAAAAGACTGCAAGAAAGGAAAAACGGGGGGAGAAAGGGGGTCCCGCAACAGAACCGGCACGGACTACGATATGGTGTTGAAATTGGGGAAGAAAAACCACAAATCCCAATTCATCAAAAATACAAGTAAAAAAAACACACACCCCCACAACGGCGACACGGCGCTAACACGTGGTCCTCGAAGAGCGCTCTTAACAGTGGGAAAAAGAAAAGCACTACAGGGGGAGGAGGAACACCTCGACAGGAGCAGAGGGAAGGGGATAGGAAGGGGGATAATTTCAGGACCGCATCGCGGTTAATCCAATGCCACGCAAAGGGGGCTGTAGGCATGGGAACAAAGTCGGTTAAACGATGACAACGCAAAACGCCACAGCAGCGGCCCTCGTCCGCCAATTGTCTCGGCAAAGGAAAGGGCGAGAGGAGGGTGGAAAAAGAAAGAAAAAAGAGACTCACGAGGGGGGTAACTATCAGAACAACCTTCAGAACGTGGGGGTAAAAGTGGATTGCGGTGGAGGAGGGATGCTGAAAAAGGCAAACTGGAGGGTCACGGGAGGTAGTTGAAAAAAAAAAAAGGAGAACCAAAAAGGGGAGGGGGTTTACCGGGGAAAATCGAAAAAGGGGGGGGGCCCGGAGCCAACATATCTCGGGGGTGAAAGTGGGAAGCCGCACAAACGGCCAGAGGGAAACCGTCACGAGTCTGGCAAACGATCTCATTGGACAAGGACGACGTGAGGAAAAAACAAGGAACTCGTCACGACCCACACCCTAGGACCTGAAAGGCGGCAAACGGGGGAAAGCGGACGGGGGGGAGAATAAAAAAAATGCAGGCAAAAAAGCGTTACACTCCGGAAGGTTGAAGTGGGGACCTTCTCGATGTCAATCACCTGCAAAAAACACGACGTGGGAAAGTAGTGAAAGGGGGGGAAGAAAAGGGGGGAAGGGACTTACATGCAACGGTTGAGAAAAGGGAGTATTACTAGGCCCCAAGAAGATCGCCGGGTTGTCCCGCAAAGAATTTCACCGACCGCAGAGAAAAAGTAGGACGACAACGCACGCGCGCCACAATCAAAAAAAAAGACGGGAGGGGGGGAAAAGACAAAAGAGCAGAGGGGGGTGGCTTCTCCCTGGAAAAACTAAATCGAGAAAGAAGGGGGGGCCGGGGAGTGGTGAACTCGAAGTTGCGGGTTGGATAGTGAAACAGACCATTCCTGGGGGGGAGACGGGCAGAAAGGAACCACGATCGTGGCAAAAGGGGAAAATGAGAAAATCGTGACGGAAAAAAAAACGTGGATAAAGCAGGAAAAAAAAAAACTCCCAAAAGGAAAACAAAAAAGGGGTTATCAGCAAAAAAAGGAAGAGGGCAACAGCAAGCGGTTGCACAGACCTGGTCCTTCTAAAGGGGGGACGGGAGGGGAAACGTGGTGGGGGGGCAAACGGGAGTGGAAAAACGGGAACTAAAGTCACGACCACAAAAGACAAACTGTCAACAAAAAAACGGATGAAAGAATTCAAAATAAGTAGGTCGAGGGGAGGGGTTTGTGGGTGGGTGGTATGGGGGGGGGGGGGGGGTGGGGCGGTGTGCAGGGGTTCGTCGCAAAGGGGGTGGGAAAGAAAACGTGAAAAACCAAACTCGAAAAGGGTAAGAAGACAAAACGAAACAGCCCAGAAGAGTCCCTCGCACTGAAAAAAAGGAAAAGACACACCGGTGGGCCCTTAAAAGGGGTGGACCAAAAAGCGAAAGGGGTCCACGAAGGGGAAGAACGATCGCCTCAAAAGCAAAGGTGGGTTCAAAAAAAAAAAAATGAGGTGGTAAAGATGGTGTGGGGGGAAAGATCCCAGGGAAGGTCACGGGGGGTGGAAACTTATGACGCACAAAACTAAAATTCGGCAAAAAAACGTCAAGTCAAAAACTCCCCCGTTGCTTGGAGGGTCAATAGGGGCACTGGCAAAAAAACCAGGGGGGGGGGAAAAAACCCAACCTCTTGTAGGGGGCGGGGCTCAAAGCTCAGTCGTAGTTTGAGAGCGGGGGACCGGAAACGGGTTGCGAAAAACGCGCAGGTACGTCCGGAAAAAAAAAACGAGGAAAGGTTCAAGGAAGGGGTGTTGGGGGGGCCGGTACAAAAGGGGGGGGAGGGAAAAAGAAACGTTGCATGTGGGGCTCGCATCAACTCAACGGGGATACAAACACCAAAAAGTTCCCTTGTTGGGAAAGCAACACAAGGTGGAACGGGGAAAGAAAACCGTCTCCAGACTACGAAACGCGGGAGGTATCACAAACATCTGCGCAAAAAAGGCCCTAAAGAGGGAAAAAGGCGGTTCAGCATTTACGAGGGTGGGGGTGGATGAAAACAGTGACTCAAGAACAAGCCCAGCAGTCGCAAGAACAGGACGTGGAAAGCGTTGGTTCAAGGGGCGTCCATATTAAAATGGGGACAATGGGGGAGGGGAAATAAAAAATGTTCAAGGGGTGGTCATTAAGCTCAGACGCAAAGAAACGAAAAAGGGAAAAGAAGTGACGAAAGGGGGGGCCCTAAAAGGGGTGGTAGCTTGACAATAAACCGGGCAAGAGGAAATGGTGTCTCACTTGGGGGGCGCCTCGAAGACAAAAGGGGGAAAACACGCAACAAACTGGGCGAGAGCAATTGAAGGCGGCGATAAAAAAAACGATAACTTCCGAACATACCCGAAAAATACAGCATGCTTTTCCGGAACATCGAATTATCGAACTCCTGCCTCAATGAAATCCATGGTGACCAGTAAAATGGGGAAAAAAAAAAAAAAAAAGGCAGGGACACTAGAACGTGAGAGTGCGCAAGCGAGCTCATAGAAAACCGGGAAGAATGGTCGTGCCTCGAAAAGGGGACAAAAAAAGGAAGTCACAGGAAAAAAAAAAAAAGGTCCCCAAGGCATGTGTTCAGTTACAAGGGAGGGGGCGTCCCCTCGCGGTGTTGCCAAAAAACAGCAGTCCACACGAAAAAATCAAGACAAAATTGGGGCATACGGGGGAAATGGAGCTGGGGCTTGTGAGGTCCAACAAGGGAGAGGAGAAAAAAAAAAAAAAGGGAACAGCCTCGGAGAAAAATGACGGGGGGGGCGTTACCGGGGGACTGGGCACACGTAGATGGTCAAGAAAAAAAGACAATGGGGGGGGTAGGGAACTTGGGGGAGGAACGGGGAAAGCGAGCCTCAGAAAAAGGAACGGAAAAGGAAAAAAGGAAACCTGATAAGAGAGATCAAAAGCCCAAACGACCTTGGGTGGGAGGACAGGAAGGGATGATGGGGATCAAAAAAACACAAAAAAGGCTGGAGTGGGGCAACAACAGAAGACTTCGAGTTTTTTGAGGGGGGGGATGGGGAATAAAAACAGGTAACGTCGGGGGGGGCGGAAGGGAAAAAAAGACCCAAGACTACGGGGAAGCGAAGGAGGGCAAAGTCTTCAAAAGACAGGAAAAACACCAAAAAACAAGCATAACGGGGGGGCGGTGGAGTTGCAAGAAGATGAAGCTAAAAAACAGGCATCACAGGGGGGACCTGGGGAAGGAGGCAGGCACCTGGTGCGGTCACCATAACTGTTGTGGGGGGGGTGGGTGAAGCGAAGCTTGAGAAAAAAAGGAATCAATAAAAAGAAAAACATCAACAACACAACGAAAGCAGGTACTGGGAGAGAAAAAACAACCTCGCTGTTACTCAGAAAAAAAAAGGTAAAAAACCCGTTCTGGATGGGAACCCCGGTGAACTTGGACCACAAAACCGCATAGCTTTGGAGTAATCAACAAAAACTGGAAAAAGACCAGCGGAGGGGGGGGCCAGATCACCTCTTTTAAGGGGGTCAAACAAGCAATCAAATTGTTGGGGGAAAAGGGTCAAAAAAAGGTAAAAAGTTCAGGAAAAACGCCAAAAAAAGGGAAAAAAAGGAAAACAAACCTACGGAGAGACAACGAAACAGTTAAAAGAGGGAAAAACGAGGGGGGTACTGAGAGAACGAGGATGTCCAGTCCAGGCTCTATCCCAGGAAATCCAACACGACTCGGGGGTCCGGCCCGCGTGAGAGCAACCAAGCAAAAAAGTTGACCGTGACTTTCACAAGCAAAGGTCAAAAAGAGCTCGGCAAGCAGCGGTCCCAAACGGGACCGTCACTTTGGGGCAAGCGCCATTGACCCACGAAAAGTTGAGCATCTTTCATCCGTCACCAAAAAAAATCGGGGTTGGGGGAAGTGGGTCACCAAAAAACAGTGTCGTCAGGACAAAAGTTGACAAAAAAGACAGTAAAAAAAAAAGCAGCAGGTTATTCCAACCCATCGCCAGACAACAGTGGGACACGGAAAAGGAAATCGCGCGGAGGCCTGGACCCAGGGGGGGGGGGAAACAAGCAAATCTTGACCAATCACGGGGGGGGCAATAGACGCACAAAGCCACAATAATCGCGAGGGGGGGGGGGACCTTCAAAGGACGTGGGAGAAGGAAAAAGGTTCCCAAGAGGGGAGGAAATACAACGCAAAACAACCGCACTCGCCGGAGGGGAGGAGACAATAAAAAAGACTCGTAAAAAATAAACGCCTGGAATCAGCTCGGGGACCGATGTGAGTACCACATCACTTCACAAAAAAAGGAAAAAAAAAAACAACGAAAAAAAGAATCAACACCTCAAACCAGCGCTTTGGGGTCTCAGCAAAAACTTAGTGCCAGCAGTTGCAAAAACTCTGTCAAACCAGCTACCAAAAAAAACTGAGGAGCGGGGAAATGACAAAAAAAGGACCCACCAACACTCACCTCTCACGAAAAGGAAGTCCTGATGGAGACAGTCCAGGGAACTAGGGGGGAAAAAAAATGTGGAAGGCGGGGGGTGAAAACTAAACATACCGGGAGTGGAAAGAGAGGGGACACTCTCTGAAAAAAATCTAAACTTTCAACTTCAAAAAATGGGAGAATCTCAAACTTACCGAAAAGCAAGACAGCGGGTAACTAAAAGGGGGTCAATTCCTCTACAAAGATCTGTGGGGGGGGGAGGAAACCTCCGGGACCAAAAACATACGGCCTACAGTAAGGCAGGGGGGTGTTGGAAAGCTGTCGTCTCAATGCAACCAGAAGGAGGATTAAGAAAGTTCGAAAGGGTTCACGGGAAAAAAAAAAGGTGTAAAGAACGTTTGGGGACAGGGCCCTCAAGTAGGACGGGGGTTGAAATGGGATACAGAGGGACAATGTCCTCCCTGAGGACAAAGAAAAAAACAAAACACAAAAAGGCCGGGAAGGGACACGTGAGGGGGTGACCACGACTAACTGTGAGAATGAACACGCTCTAAAAGGGTGTCGTGGGGTTACAAAAGAAAAAAAAAAGGTTGGATCACAGGGTCAACCAGAAGGTCCAAGGGAAAAGCATCATCACTAAAAAAGGGGACCAAGGCCAAAGCGGGGGAAAAAGGGGCAAAGGGGGAACACCCACGGGGGAAAAAAAGCGTTCCGGTTGGAGGGGGAGAATAACACCTGCGCACCAAGCTGGGACAACCAGGGCCGCGGTCAGGGGAGCAGTCACGTCAGGTCGAAGACACATCCGGACACCGGTCTCTTGAACGGCGCCCAGGGCAATGACGGGCAACTGGGAGTGCAAGGGGACCACCAGCCGAGGTGGGCATTCGAGAAAAAAAAAAAACAAACAAACGGGGGAGGAGGGAAAACAAGGGAAAAAATGAATAAAGGGAAATGCAGTCTAAAGGAAGGAATTTGGGGCAACAGAAGTACCTCAGAAGAACGAAGGAAAGACGGGATGACGTCTTACGACGAAAAACGATGCGCAAAAAACGAAAACGAGAGACTTGTCCCGGGGGAGACTGAGGGAAGGGGACAGTTGGGTTCTGACCACCTAAAAATAGTACAATCGGAAACTGAGGGGGGAAAACTGAAATGCGCAATTAGGGTCCCTGGCAAAAGAGCTGAAGACGTTGCATGTGGAGAACTATAACCGTGTGCGTCAGAAAAGGAAGAAAAAAAATTGGGGAAAGAGACAGAAGCCCAACCGGGTGGGGGGCCTGGAAAGCCGAGCTGTTTGGGGTGTATGCTTGGGGAAAAAAAAAAAAAAAAAGGGAGGGTGCGGAAAAACCACATGGCTCGCCTGCACTAACCGGACGCCAGGGGCCTAAAACCGGAGGAAAAAAGCGGAAACTGAATAAGGGCAAAAGGGCACCAGATGTCTGAGCAGTCGGTCACAGCGCGTACCAACGAAAACCCGGGTGAAGGGGAACGGGGTGACGTACTGGGGGGCAGGGGGGTCCGGGGGACGGGGAAAGCCCGAGGGACGGAGGGGGGGGGAGGGGGGGGGGAACAAAGGAATTACAGACCAGGACCAAAGACAGGGGGGAGGTAAGAGGAGGCTGGAAAAGTACCCCATGGGCAGGGGGAAGTGGTACAGGGACGTGGTACAATTCAGCCAGCAACATAATCTTCACTTGTCCTAGGGGTAAAAGTGGGGGGGGGGGTGGAAAAAAAAACGTCAAAACTGAACGAAAAAAAGAGGGAAAAAAAAAAGACGGCCAGCGGGGAGTGACGCAATCGACTGGTGGGATGCATGAATCTCACAGGCCGGACCCCAGGGGATGAAGGCAAATTGTAAAAAGGGGAGGGAAGGGGGAGGACTGAGGACTAGGGTGGGGAGGGGGGCCATTGATAGGGAGACACAAAAAGAGATCATGAAAACAAAACCACTTTCTTAGTGAAAGGGAACGGAAAAAAAAAACAGGTTCGAAAAAACGGGGTGGACCGTTTTGAGAAGTAAAAAAAAAAAAAAAAAAAAAAAAGAAACAAAAGCTGGCAACCTGGAAAAAATCAGCAAAAGGGGAAGGGTCCAGGGAGATTCTGTGGACAGGTAAGGGAAAGGGGACGTGCAACCTAGTAACTTGTTACCAGGCGCAGATAATAGATTGCCTTGTGAAACGACGTGAGCGAATGGGACTAGGGGGGGGGTCAAATGGCGTAAGGACCCGGGTGGTTGAACAAAGTAACCTAGCAGGGAGCATGGGGGAAAAAAAACCGAGTCTCGAAACGGTGGGGGCAAAACAACTCGACGGAAAATTTGTGTCACTCATCTCGGAAAGCATACATTGATTGGGGGAGGGGGAAAAATTCATCGGGGGGACTCAAGGAGGGGGGAAACAACAAGAAAGATAAAAAAAGAGGAAGGAATGACTAGGCTTGAAGAACAAAATCGGAGGGGAACTAACGAGAAAATGGATCTGACCACTAGTAAAACAATCGATAACGATTTTGGGACGACCACATGGAAAGGGGCACTGGACTCTTTACAGGCCTTGTGTACAAGAAAAATCGGGACTGGCTTTACAGAAAATTTGGGGGGGGGGGGGGGGGGGGGGGTTGGGGGGGTTGTGTTGGGGGGGGGAGTCTCGGCCGCTAAACAGACAAAGTGTGTAAGTGCCTGACCCGATCGGCGAGGGTTGGCCAACCAGAAATAACGACAAGTCGCGGGCGAGCTCGTTCCTCAGCAACAAAACTGGGGTGGTGGGGTGCCTTGAATTCTACGTCGGGAGAACAAAAAGGGAAAAAAAAAAAACGGGGCGGGAAAAGTGCGGGGCAAAAAGGGGAAAACTGGTTTGCGGAAAGTTGAACCCAAAGCAAACAGGGAGAAAAATATCGTAAACGGGTCCGGGGGGGGGGGGGGGGAGGACGTTTCAAAAGAAAAGCTTGGGGTCGACCGCAGAGCTAATGCAAGAAAAAAAAAGGGGCAGTTCGCAAATGAGGAAAAAAAAAGGAACGCACCATCATACGAAAAAGAAGGGGTTGCACTTGAAAAAAACAAAGGCCACAAAGGAGAATCTGCAGAAACATGCACGGGAAGAAACTCCAACCAAGGGGGAATGGGGGGGGGAAAAGTCCGGTTGGGTGTCATCAGCAACCAGCACGGAAATCACACTGTGCCCCGTGGAAGGAAAGGAAAAAAAATACAACAGGGCAGGATGCAAAAACTCTCGGGGGCTTCTGGGACGGGAAGAAAATATCAGAGGTGCCCGACGCCATCCAGCGTTGGGGGGGGAGCAAAAAAAAAGGGGGCCAAGGAGAAAAAAAAGGGGTGGGTCAGAAAACGGGAAAGTGGAAGCTGAGGACGTACAGGGTTGGGGAAAAAAGGGAAAGCAGTGTTGCCAGAACGCGCGAACAAAGTGCCCACATATAGAGAAAAACTGGTCCAGTGGCGAGGAGCTGGCTTCGAAATCATGAAACAAAAGAGCGACGGAAAAGATCAGGGGACACCCATGGGGGGCCTCTGGGTACCAAAAAGGGACAGGAGGGATCTGGGGGGGCACGGGGGGGGGGAAAACGAATTGACGTTCATCTGTGGCCATCTGGGGAATTTAAAGGGGACTCAGGGGGGGGAAGGGGTTTAGGGTGGGGCGGGAAGAGATGGGGACGCACCAAGGGAGCCAAATCTGAAAAAAAAAAAAACGGGTGGGTAGCAGCAAAAACACCCGAGCCAGGTCGTAAAAAAAAGAGAACGCCAGGTATCCACTTAAGGAACGAAAAGGCAAAGTATCCAAGCGGATTAACCAAACTCTGGGGGAACGGGCCAAAAGCACAAACGTTGAAAAACGACGCGACAGGGGAGAGGGGGGGGGGGGGTGAGGGGGGGAGGAAAGGAATCGGGGCAGCAAAAAAAAAAAAGACAACGTAAAACGCCGAAACGGAACTATGGGGGACAACATGGACGAGAGCGTCTAAAAACCTGAGCTTAATGCGGGGGGGAGACGGGAGGGTAAAACAGGGACAGGAGGGCAAGGGAAGGGGTGATAAGAGGAGCAACACGGACAAATCGAAGGTGAAACAGGAAAAAAAGGTCTGCAACCAAGCCGAAGAAGAGGCGGAAGTCACGCGCGGACAGACAGGGAAAAAAACGAGGACTCACGAAAACAAGTAAACGCGGGGGGGGGAAAAAAATTCAAAAAAAAGTTCGTAGAATAATGCGGAGGAAGTTGGGGGAAACGAATGGGGGAGTGAAAAAGTATCCAGGGTAAAAAAAGGAAACTGTCCTGTCCGGAAAGAGGTCCCAAAAAAAAAAGAGAAATCTGGAGGAGTATCTCTGACGGGGGGGGGTGGGAAAGTGGGGAGAATGGAAAGGAAACCACGCAGAAGGGAACAAGGGGGCGAAGAAGTTGCCAACTGACTGGAAAAAAGACTGGGGTACTGCAAAAAAAGGGAGACTTCTTCATAGGTGGGTGGGGCAAACTCTTTACACAAACACGGCTGACGGAACCGCAATCAAACACAAAAGAAAAGACGATACACACAAACACGTGGATAGTGAAAAAAGAAAAAAATATAAAGAAAACAGGGGTTAAAAAGTTTGGAATTGGTAAGAGTCTAGTGGGTGACGTTGTCTTTTGGGGGGGGGTTTCCAGGTCCCTACCCTTGCTTTCACGGGGGGTGTGAACGTCAAGTCAAAACGGTCTTTGAGGGTAAAAGCGCCTTGGGGGGGGGGATTACTTTTTCTCTGTGTTTGAGTAACCCCCCAGTGACTAGGCCACACGTAAATTGAAGTGGGGGGGGAAGAGAAGATGAGCGTGGTGCAGGTGAAGGAGGAGATAAGGACGAAGCGTGGAACGGGGGCGGTTAAAAAAGGTTAAGCGGGGGCGGGTAAATCAGCGAGGAATTAAGAAACAAGTGGGTGGATGGGAGCTTGAGTTTGTGTTGACAATGGCGGAGAGGTAAATTGGGGGAAAGTGTATGATGTTGGTGGAAAGGCAACGGCAGGGCGGGATTTGTGTAGTCGGTAGCGGAGGGAGTGTAGGTAAAATTGGGTGGTAGGTGCCGATCTTATTGGAACCGGTGTGTTAGGGAGGGGAGAAAAATGGCAGAGAAAGAAATGGTCCGCGGAGAGAGCAAGAGAAGGAAGGAGATGTGTATACGGTAGGAGTCAGGAAGCAGTGGGGCAGGGGAAGACGTTGAAGGTCAATCGGTATTTGTTTTTGCGGGGTTTTTTGGCGGGGGTTTAGAATCGGCAGCAGGAAAGGATGAGGGAAAAGGGAAGTTGGTCAGGAGGGGGGAGGAATGGGAATGGGACCTGGTGTCCCGGGGTGTTTTGGAGATGTTGGGGATTGGAGTATAACTAGGATGTAACGATGGACCTTTAGTATTTGAGAGGGTTGGGGTGGGGGGTTTTGTGAATGGGAGGGAATAGGAGGTGCGAAAATAGATTGGCGGGGGCTGAGTGGCATATTCAGTGTGAGGCCCGGAAAGGAGCTGTGGTAGGAGATTTATTTTGGGGATGGGTGAGATCCCTCCGTTGGTGTGTTGATCACGGTCAAGCCGAAATCACAGGCCCAGGACAACAACCACCAAAGGGGGGCGTCAAAAACAACTGCTGGACAGACCGTCAGTGCAGGGTTGGGGCTTGGTCCGTAGAGTGGGGAGAGGGGGAAAAGACACACCACCACAGTACGCAAAGGAGGGAACGAAACCGAGCAGTAACAAACAGCAGTGCCCAACAAACCGCGCTTGGTCCCAATCAAGTGGAAACCGAATAAAAACAGTGTCAACTGGGAAAAAACGGTAAGGAAAAAGAAGTCTCCCATAAAGAACGTCAAGCATATGAAGCACCTGCCAGACGTCAGAGGGGGGTTGGGGGCCGAGGGAGTGGCAGAGGGTCCTATAACCATTAGGACCATGGGACACCGATGAAAAGTCCACAAGCAAAAAAGAGAAACAAACAATTACAACCGCACTTCGGGGGATCGAAGGGGGGATGGAAAGGGCAACCACACCAGGGCCACCAGTGCGTCAAAGGGTCCAAAGGGACTAGTGAGAGAGGGGGGAGTGAGCAAAGGGGGGGGAAGACCTCTGAAGGTGCAGGCCGTCACAGGGTGGGCCGTGGTACAAATGGGACCGAGAGTTCAGGGGGTTGTCTCGTCAGAATCACTAAAAAGTGGGGCCGACACACCAAAGACCGTTGGCTGAACATTTAAATGACCCTGGAACTAAAAAACGCAAAATAACGAAACGAATCAGGGGAAGAGAGGGTCGAGGACCCAGACTGACAATTAGGGGAAACAGCTGGTTAAAAAACTCAACACTTGGGAGGGGGTAAGGGACAATAGCGCACGGAAACCCCAAAAAAAACAAAAAGACGGTCAAGTCAGAAAAAAAAGTTCGTGGGGTAAATGGGGTTGACGGGGCAGGGGTGACCGGAAAAAGGGAAGTCAAGCTTGTACGACAGGAATGTAGTTCACAAGGAAATCTACATACGGCCATACTTGTCTCGCATGTGACGGAGAAAATTTTGCCTAAAGGGTGTGGGGGGTGGAAATCAGGCAAAAAGTGAAAACAAGCTCTGTGTGTAGCAGGAAACGCCACTCAAAAAATTACCCTGAACAACAAACTAAACTCGGGAGCGGGGACATACCAAAAATCCAAAAACGTTGAGAAAATAGGACGGGTAACAGTTTCTCAAGAAAAAGTACCCGTCCAGCCATCGGAAAATAACAAAAAACGATTTCGCGGCCAGCCTGGGACCAAGATGAAAAGGAGCTCAACGGACTAAAACGGGGCAAAGGCCAGTCTACTTCACCAAAGGAAAAAAGGAGGTCGATACGATTCACTGTCAACTGGGACAATTTTCCATGAACTCAGGACAGGCCCGGAAGATTCCAACAATCATGTAAAGCAGAAGCGCACATTTTCAAAAAAGACTGTAAAAAGGTGGGCGAATACCATTGGGGGGGGGGGGGGAGTTCAAACAGAGGGGGGATGGGTCCAAAAAAAAAAAAGCACTTAAAAAAAAAACAAGCCGAGGAAAAAAAAGTTAGGACAAAAAAGACCCGTTATAAATTGTGTAGGGAAAAAAGAAAGGGGTTTAGTGAGTTCTTGAAAAAAACCCCCAGGAAAAAACCGGGGGTGACCCGCCACTTTCGCGGGAAATGAAACGGAATGACAGAGAAAACCACAAACGCCTGGGGGGGGGAAACAAAAAGTTAGAGTGGGTGTGCTCAGGGCCGAAAAAATTAAGGACAGCCGCGGGGAAGGGGGAGGGGGGGGGGATGGCACTTTCGGGGAAAAGTACCTAAAACAGACGGGAAAAACTGGAGGGAAGCAAGAAAGCAAGACGAAAAGTATGAACTGAATCCTAGGGGACAAAGCAAAACGACAGAGCCAGCAACCCCACCCCCCAAACCCCCCCCCAAAGCCCCCCCCGAACTTTTGAACAAGGGATCAGAAAAACAGAGAGAAAGTACACGAAACAGTCACTAAAAAAATTCCATGTTCCACACGTGGGGGGGGGGGGGGGGGCACGATGACAAAAGAAAAGAAAAACAAAAAACAACACCAAAAATAGACAATGGACCTTCGGGGGTTTTTTCTTGTGGGGGTGTTTTTTGGGGTTTTGGGGGGGTTGGGGGACAAACAAGGAACAATGACTCGTCCGGGGGGAAATGGGACCCAGGGTTAAGGGGGAAAATCACCACAAAGACGAACGAGCTGGTAGGGAAAATCACACTAACGCGACCACAAATCTGACAGGGACAGAAAAAAAAAAGGATTCATGGTCCCCAAGGCTCTTGGGCACAGGGTCAAGGAACGGGGGAAAAGAGGATTGTCGAAAATCAAACCAAAGCAAGGGAGGAGAGAAAAACAAAACAAGGTCCATCGACAGTGGTTGGGCGAACTGAGAAAAAGGATTAAAAAAAAAAAAGACCTCGAGAAATGCTCACGGGAGCGGCGTAGGTCAAATCTTCAATGTAAAAAACACATGATTTCCGGGCGTGTTGGGGGAACCCCAAAAAGCTAGAACACGGGCGCAAAAGATCTGGGAGAAAAAAATAACAAAAACCGGGATCTGGAGGGGGGAAAGCTGCGGTGCACGTCTGGTCAGCGAAGGGGGTCATGTGGGTTCACCACCGTAATGTACGGAGCGAAAGGGGACAAACGCATGTCACAGAATACGTGTGAAATCAAGAGACATTGGCGATCATAGTCGCTGGAAAAACCAGAGCAATAGGGGAACAACCAGAAAACCCGGGACAGGACGTGCATATGCTTACCCGCAGATGGAACGCAGGACAATGTTTGGGAGTCCAGGCCGTTGAGAGCGACAAACAGGGGGGGGGGGGTCCCCCGAGGCGAATTTAAAAAACGACGAACCCATAAACGACCAAAAGGAGGGGAAAAGAAAAGGGGAAATACATAGTGTTACTACACTGGATCAAGCAGGGCCACGCGCACACAGGAACCGTCACGGACGCACAGGAACAAAGACAAAGTAATTACATAAGTGTCCACGACTCGGGCCCACAACTGTATGCCATCATCAAAAACGCGGTGAGACTGACAAGAGGGTGTGCACACCAGAGAGTGTTCAATGGGGATCAAAAAAACCAACTGCGGAAAAGCAGGAAACATCCCGGGCATCCACAACGTCCGGAGGAACCCCCACGTAAAAGAAAATATTACAGGTAGGCGGAAACGGCAAGTGAAGAAAAAGATGGGTTACTCATGTGGACAAAAACGGCCCGCACAAATCCAGAACAGGGACACGGTGACGGAGGGGCTGAAATCGACAGTGCACAACAAAAAAGTCCCTCCACCACTGTCCAAACTACCCTCGGGGGAGGGCACGGGGTCGAAAGATCAAAATTGACAAGGAAAAAACACGGAACTGGACAGACGGGTTTGAACAGAGCAGCGAAAAATGAGAAATAAATGAAAGACCACATGTTGCATGGGGAAGGGGGTCCAAAGTACCGGGAAAAAGGGGGTCTCAAAACAGGTGTGCAACAAAGTGGGAAATACACACGTCTGTTTTCCGGGGTGTATGTGAAAAGAAATAATTGGGCCATCAACAAGGAACACAAGAAAAAAAATCCCAACCCACCGGGACACGCCAAGTGCAGTCAGGGGGGGGTGTGACGGGGCAACCGAAAATTATATCACCTCGACAGCTCAAAAAGGGGTGTTACGTTAACATAAAGGTTGATCAAAAAAAAAGGGCAAAAAAGGGGGGGATGGAAAAGGAAGCCGACACGAACAAAGGGGGGGGTGTGGAAGACCTCGCCAGTCACATGGTACAAAAAAAAAACCAAACAAACGGTGTCCCGGAGGTGGGTGCACGAACGGTGGCAGGGAAAGCCAATTACCAAACAGAACAGCGCAAAAGAACAGGATATCAAAAAGTAAAGGGAGCTCCTAAGTAGTGAAAAAAATCATCATCAAGGGGAGAGGGTGCAAAAAGGGGACAGGGGGGACTGCTTCTGGCAGAAAAAGTGCATGGGTCACATACGCAATGTGGGGAGATCGACTATAAACAAAACAAAGGAAATAAGAGGAAAAAAAAAAGATAAAGAAGGATGACATTCACAAAAAAAGATATGGCCCTGTAGCAGGAAGCCAAGCACCGTCCTGCTAAAAAGCAGCTGAAGGAGGGAGGGTTGTAAGTAGAAACTTGACGATTTCTACCGACTTTGCTTCTCTGAGGAGACAAAAGTGCTGGGGCTACAAGAAGTCAGAAAAAAAGTAGCGGACTGGGGGCAGTTGGCGAAAACCAAAAAAAAATGGGC
>Ga0179593_1627154_pt1 | contig 16223 bp, 25 predicted proteins | sample CZODoug2_1_08_16_FD_185931 | JGI IMG/M metagenome (GOLD analysis project Ga0179593, IMG submission 185931) | Vadose zone soil fungal communities from Angelo Coast Range Reserve, California, USA - CZODoug2_1_08_16fungal (PacBio error correction) | ecosystem: Environmental > Terrestrial > Soil >...
CCAAACCAAAAAAGGTCTTCGATCAATAGAGATTATATCGCATAAAGCACGCCCGTGGCATCAACAAAAAAAATGAAAAAAAAGAACAACCTGCGGAAAGTTGGCGGAAGGGACGCAAGGGGGGGCTCAACGGGTTCCGTATCAGTTGGAGGATGCGATAACCATCGAAGGAGAACCAAATGGCTGGGCCTGAGCGACGACCGCGATGACGGAAATAGAGTGAAGTGTTAGAGGGTGAAAGGTGGTCCCCAACCATTTACCAGCCGAATAGGGATGCAGAAAATAAATCCACAATAATATATATTTTTGGTCAGTTCTTCGGAATTGGAAAGCCGGTTTTGTTGTGTAGGAAAGCGTTGTGGAGTGGGAAATAAAAATGTTTTAACAGGGACTTACAAGACTTTTCAAGACCGCAATTAACAGACTACACTCGCATTGAATAGTTGGGATGTGAATCAAGGTGGAAAAGGTCGTTACAGCCAGGGAATCTGTTTGGGGAACCGCCGTTTTGAATGAATCCAGTTTGAACGAGAACGAACAAGGGAAATGCCTGGGCCCAATAGAGCACTTTGAGGTATTTTCATTCGCAAGTGATCCAATATGTTGGAAAGGGAAACTGGTAGAGGAAGGTCAACAAGAAAAGCGGACCTGCAACACGCAGGGGGAACGAAATCACGGCGAGAATTAGCCAAAACTGGGACAAAAAAAGGGGCGGTGGACCGGAAAAGGAAGACAGTTGCGGTGCCCATTGGGAGGGGTCAGGGGAGTTGTGGAGAGAAAAGAAGTACTCAAAAAAAGGAGCACGCAGACGAAAACGAGAAAGAATTCTGGGGAGGACAGTTTTCCGAAAGTCGCCCGGGGTGTTCCACATCGGATCTGTGACCGGACCAGGGGGGTCCTTGGTACAGAAAAAAAACAGTCCCTCAACGTGAAAGTGAGGGAAAAAGAAGAAGAACTGACCCAAGGCCGAAGAGTTCAGAAAGCCCTTTATTTTTGCAACACTCGGGAACAATCAGAAAATTGTGTCCCGGTCGTGGAAACACTTGGATTTCGAATGCCGAACAGTAATAACCTGACTGAGGATGGGATCGCGTTTGAAACCAGCCACGGCTTTGGGCGGACCGGGGAGTGATCGAACTGCGGAGCGGCACAAAAGTAAAAAAGCCGAGTGAACAAAAGTCATCCCAGGAGCGCTGAACAGGGTAAGGCTGACAAAGTGGATCGGAAAAAAAAAAATGACAAAAGGAAAAACCAAGAGAATCTCCTCTCACACAACATGAAAAGAGAGAGAAGGGGGAAGTTGGTTTGATGCCAAGTGTCAGCAAAAAAGCTCGGAACTGAAAATCAGAAAATTTCCGTGGTGACACTGCGAGAACAGCAGCCTTTTTAAGAGGAAGCTGAAAAAGGGAAGTGGAGAAAATGTCAGCCGATATGTGTCAACCAAGTCTCTTCACGATCAGGGTAGATCGAAAGGAGTGAAAAACAAGAACACAAGCAAATCCTCTTCCGATTGGGGGGAACCCAAAAATAGCTAACTTTCTTGTTGTGTACGAAGGCTCAAAAGCCCTGGGCATTAATGTAGGGGAAAAAACAGGACGAGTTGACCGTTGCCCCATGAATCTTCAACCAAACCAGAGGCATGCGGTCCGGTCAAGAAGAAAGAGGTACCTTGCGCAAAAGCATAAGCTACAAAACCAAATTAAACAAAGAATATCGTTGCAGAAATGACGGTGGTTTCGGAAGAAGGAAACTGGAAACACAAGCCGCAACAACATGAGGAAAAGCAGGTAAAACGCCCCAGGCGAGGGGAGTGAGATCGGCGATAAAAAAAGCCGGGACGTGGTGAAGGTCAATGGCAGAGACACAGGAGTGCGAGAAACCGCCACAATCTTGGGACACAGAAGAGAAGAACGCCTCACAAGTGCTCGAGGGTGTGAGGGTTAAAAAAACCCGGCAATAAGTCGGGGAAGAGGACAAAGACATGCTAGAGCAACAAGCCGGGCAACACAAAGCTTGTTACAGGTTCAACGAAAGAATTCAAAATCAAAAAGTCAAGACAAGGACAGTAGTCCCTGGTAGAAAAGGGAGGTTTAAGTAAGTACATAACAGGGAGGTGAACAAGAGAGGGGAAAGAGAGAAAAAAAATACCGACAACTAACGAAAAACAAGAGGCCCCGGCAGGGGGACCAACCGATGTAGAAAGTAATCAAGGTCTGCCTCGCATATGCGGAAGTCTCATAACATCGGAGTAAACTGGGACATTCCACTAAAAGGGGACAAGAGAAGGGGACGAATAAGTGGGTCTGCGTGCAGGGGTTCAAGGAGAGTGTCTAACAAAGAATCCTTCAGAAGAAGGAAAAGGAAACGGAAAAAGAGGAACCCAAAAGGTGTTTGCACTTCAAACACTAAAAAGAAAGACGATAAGAGGAGGGAGGAAGGGGGGAATGTATGGGAGGGAGGAGGACCGCAAGTTCTGAAAAGGCTGCCCAAAGAATGCAAAAGGGCTAAGCCGTTTTTTGGGAGGTTGATTAGGATTTCGGGAGGGTATATTCTGAATGAGGAAATGCTATCGAGAAACTCAAAAGAACTTAAACTGGAAAATGGCTGGGAAGCCAAGAGGAAGGGGGACCTTGAGGGGGAACCTGAAAGAAAGAAAAGACCGGGGGGGAGCCCCCCTTCGCAAACGAGACATCATGAAGACTCAGAAGGTCAGCAACGAAAGGCGGAGAAGAAAAAAATCTCGCTCCAGTCGTAAAGAAAACCATGCCTCTCATTGCCAAAGACTAAGGGAAGGGTCGATGGAAGGAAAAGGGTCAAGAATCACTCAACGGAGAGAAAGAAGAGCTTTCGAAAAAGGACCTTCGAAAAAAGAAAAACCAAAAAAAGGAAAAAAACACAGAAATGCAGGGAGCACTGCGGCCATAACAAAACAAGACGTAAACGCGCAGAACGGGATTTTGAGAATAGCAGCCCCTTTATTGGTTTTCTATTTAAGCTAAAGGTGCTCCATAAAAGGAAAGGGAAATGGATAATCGGGAAACCCGGGCCAAAGTGGAGGGGAGGGCTGGCGAATGGGAACAAAAATGGAATAGGATCTCAAATTTCAAATGAAAGGGAAGAGGAGAGAAAAATGGGGAGAAAAGTAAAAAGAGAAAAGATAAAATGGATCGGGTTTATTCACAAAAACGGGATCATAGAAGTTTGTTGCATGGACTAAGGGGACCACTACTATTTGGTTCCACAGGGAGAAAGCAGAAGGGAAAGGTGTGAAGTCAAAAAAGATACCGGGGCTTCAAAAGAAGAAAGACAACGAACCCAAAGATGATGAAAAAAAACACCAGGGGGGTCACAAGATATAAAGAAAGGGGAAGATAAAGAACTAAAAAAGAGAGAACAAAAAAGAAAAGAAAAAAAACACGGAAGAGAGACCGAGAGACGACGATCAAAAGCAACCTCTTGGAGAAGGAAACAAAGAAAAAAGGAAAAAAGGAAAAACAGTAAAGGTGGGGGGACAGGGGGGAACCATTGGGTCAAAACGGGAAAGATTTCGCCGAGGCGGAGAGAACAAAGAACAAAAGGGGGCAAAACAAGAAGGAAATGACCTGCCAAAAATGCCAATAAGAAAATTTGGGGCAACAGGGACTCACAAGGGTATTGGAAAGTTTCAGAAGAGGGGGACAACAAAAGGGAAAAAGGAAAGGGAAAAGAAAGGGAAAGCAGCAATATGGGACCATCAAGAAAGAAAGAAAAAGGAATGTGAGGAAAAAGGGGGGGGCATTGGGGCAAGAAGGGGGGGGAGGGGAAGGGGGGGAGGTGCAAGATAGCTATGGAAAATCAGGAACAGGATGTGCATGAAGAAAAAAAAGGGAATTTGAACATTCTAAAATGGGAAAGAGCAGGCAGGAAAAAAAAAAAAAAAAGAAAAAAAGGAAAATCAAAACTGCAGGGAGAAGTAATGGGGTAGGTGGGAGGTGGGTAAAAAGTTCTTCAGCCGAAGGAAGATGTTGAAAAAACGAAGGGTTTGGAAAGGAAAGTCGGCACGAAAAGGAAAAATCTAAATTCGAAGCGTGAACATGAAGAAATCAAGGGGATTGAGGGACTGTCTGGGAGAAGATGTCCCGGCAAATTGTTGGGAGGTCACAAAATAGGGACCTTAAAGAAAGGAAAAAGGGACCTGCAACAACAGGGGAATATATAAGAATGAGAGAAAAGGGAGCAAACATGAAGGCAAACGTAAAAATGAGAAACCTGCAGCAATGGTTGGAAAAAAAACCAAAAAAAAAAATTTTAAAACTAAAAACGGGGAGGGAAAAAAAGGAAAGTGGGTTGTGGCAAACGGGTTTTGAATTGAAAAGGGAGGTTGTGTTAACAACTTACGTCAGAAGAAACCGAACATCAGCAGGAGAAAAGGGAAAAAAAGAGGAGGAATGGTCTTGTAAAAGGTCCAAGTGGACAAGGGGCCACGGGGAAAGTGGAACAACGTACGCCAAGAAAAGGGGAGTGGGAACAGGGAAAAGAAGGGAGAAAACTTCCAACGTGCAACCAGTCGTGAACCGAAAAGCAAAAAAGAAAATGATCAAAAAAAGAGACATTGCAAAACTTGAAACCCAAACGTTTGGGGGTCACAAAAATCAGACAAGAATTGTGGGCAATGGCTTGCTCCACTTGGAAAAAAAAAAAAAAATCCAGGAAAGACTGAGCAGAGAGCAAAAGCGTGACAGAAAAAAAAGCCGCAACGACGACAGATAGGGGAGGTGAAAAAAAAAGAAATTCATGGATTCCAACGAGCCTTCGTGGAATGTAAATTAAAAAAACAAAGAAGCGAAGGGCTAGTGACAAGGGATCGTAACAAACTAACTAAACCAGAGAATCAAACTGGAAAGGGAGAGGAAAGTTTTGAGGAGGGACTTTAGAGGTCCACCGTTGAAAAAAGCTAAATCAACACAAAGGGGGAATTCACGCTGGGGAGAGAAAGCGCAAAACAAAGCTTTTTTTAGATCCCTCCACTATCCGTAACGTCGTCACCTGATGAGGGGGTACGCATATCTAATCTTCTGGGATTCGAAAAATCAAGTGGCTAAGGCACAATCTCTTGGGACGGAGTGTGTGGAACCAAACCTCAAAATGGGTGTCCCGGAGCAACGCGGCAGAGAGGGTGCCTGGCAGACGGCAACCGTTGACGCAAAATGACTACTTCACAAATAAGGGAAAACAGAAAAACCGCTCCGCAAGAGCGACCTGCGCCGAAGGGCAAAGTCTAAAAGAAACAAAAAAACACTGTTCGTTCAGAATGCGATGCCGTTGGTTTCAACGTATGCCCCTAACCCAAAACGAACACCCCTTATGCTTTTTAATCCAAAACGACCAGGCTTGAGCTTGTACCAATAACGAGTTTGTTATCTGGGACAGGTTTATGATTCGGTAAGAGCCTTTTGCGGAGCCGGGGGGCCTTACAGTAGAAAAAAAGATACATGGCGCCCCCCCGCGTGGAAGCAACAAACTGAACGAACTCAAACAATGGAAAGCAGAAGAAGTCGGGGCCAAGTCTTCAAACAAATACGACTTCCCAAAAGTCAACATGAAAACGTACACCACCAAAAAAGAAGGGTTCACACTAGTACAACCCGAATAAAGCGAGTAGGGGCTTTTGGGGAAGATGGAACAAGATGTAGGTCAGGCTGGAAACATTGGTATGGACCAAAAGGCCAAAGAAGAAGGGAAGAGCTAGAGGTGCGACACCTCACCTACACAACAAACTGGGCGGAAAAGTCCCCAAAGCCGAACAGGCAAACATAGGAGAAAAAAATCTTCTGTTGTCTGCGGTTAATCCTCGGCGCCCTACTGGAAGTGGGGAAAGAGGGGTGACTGACATAAAAAAACACTGGCAGCCAGATGGTGACGCCAAAGGTGCATCGCGTCAGGCGAACAAATCGGAAAAAGTGGCAAGTCAAAGAGGGGGATAAGCGAGCGAATAAACAAAAGTGAACAACAACAAAAAAACCGTCAAAATGGGGAACGCCGCCGTGGGTGCAAAAATTTGGATGTGGGCAGGGGGTCATAAGAAAGAGCACAAGTAAATCGGGAAAAACTCGTAACTGTAAATCTCAAGGGGGGGTCAGTGGATGCGGAGAACAAACCATTCTGCATATCGTGAGGCCAAACAGCAGGGCCGTGGGATGGAACGCAATGTGTGTGTTTTCTGGGGGAGAGCTTTTTGGGGGGGGAATTGGAAAGTTAAGGAATGGGCAAAACTGCGAATACTGCTAGGGTCAAGTTGGACAGGTTGGAAAAAAAACCGCCGCAAACACAAAGATGATGCAAGAACCATGAGATTTTCTGGAAGGAAGTTGAGGCCAACTACGAGTACAAACAAGGAAAAGGGGAAAAAACAGGAAAAGATCAGGCCCTGTTGGAGCCAAAAATGGAGGCAAAAGAAATGAAGAAGGGGCGAAAAATGTACAGTGAGCTGGCTCAAAAAATAAAAGGTAAGGAAAGGAGAAAAAAAAAGGAATAAAGGGCCGGAGTGGCTCCAGCCCCAAAATTTTTTTAAAGGGTCCGATAGAAAGGGGAGGGAGGTTTTAGAAACGGGAAAAAAAAGGCTACCGAACTGTTGCCTCAAAAAGGGGTCGAGGAAAAGACAAAAGGTCAAAACAAACGATCTCAGATGGCACAACACGTAAAAAGGAGTCAAGTGCCAAAATTCAATAAAAACCAAGCCCAACCCAGCCTAAAACAAATTACCAAAAAAAAAAGAAAAAAAAAAGAAAGCATATGAAGAAAGAAACTCAAAGGGGTCCCGGGATTCGGCATCCCGGCTTTTTATATAGGTTGTTGTGTACAAAGTCATATGAAGCCCTAGAAGAAAGATGCTAGGAAGAAGGGGGGGAAGGCAATTTTCGGGGGGTGTTCCCTGACAGGAACCCAAAGGGTACTAGAGAGGCACAGTGAAATTGGGGGGGAATCTAAAGAGAGGGTTGGCAATCACCTGCACCCGGGCCCTTAAAATGGAAAGTGAAAAGAGGGGTTGAATCTGAAAACTTGTTGTGGGGCTGTTGTTACCAAGGAGGGGGGGGAAAAAAGAAGGGGGAGCCTCAAAACTTGGTATCAGACATACCACGCAGAAAAAAAAAAAATAGAAAAACCAGATGGGAATGAGAAAGCTTTTGTGACTCCAAAAAAAAGAGGGTCATGCAGGATGAATGACGACATAGACGAAATTTCAGAGAAAACGATATAGGGAGAAGTAGATTAAAAGAAAGAAATTCCCCACAAGGAACAACTGCGCTTTTCACCAGGAAGTGGGTGGAAAACAAAAGGAATGAAAGGAAATCGGAGATGCGGGAAGGGGGGGATGAATGAGAACGCAGGCCAACAAAAGTCGGGAGCGAAAAAATTTAAGTGAAGAAAAAAAAGAAAGGAGAAGGAGGAAGGGGAAAGGAGTATGTCCAACCACTGTCAAGTCAATAGGGGAGTGAAGCTGGCGGCAGAAAAAAGAGAACAGAAATGAAGCGTGGGGAAAAAGGGGAGGGGAAATGTGAAAGAGGGGGTTTTTTAGGTGTCGCAGCGAGCACTGAAAAGGGGAAGGAAGGGCAGGGGGAAAAATAAAATGAAAAGGTTTCATTTTGTAAAAATAAAAACCTGAAAGAAAAGGGGAATAAAAAACTGAAGGAGAAAACCATAGGTTCGGTGGAAAAATCAGGGGGGTGACTGGAGATAAAGACTTTTGATTGGTGTGTGAGAAAAAGGTGAAAGTTTAGAAAAAAGAAAAAAAAGAAGGGAAAAGCCGGACGTTGCGGATCTGCTGCCCCAGAAAAGAGGGGAAGCACAAGGTGAGGCCAGACATTCTTCAAGGGGGCAAAGGGGGAGAAAAAAAGGTAGAGGCAAGGAAAACGCAAAAAAAAACAAGACGCAGCTGACACAAGGAACGAAAAAAAAAAAAGATGAGAAAACTTGATAAAAAAACTCAGGGTAGAAAAAAAAGGGGGGGATGGGGAAAAAAAAAAAAAAAAAAAAAGAAAAAAAGCAAATTGTGGGGTGCAAACGGGGCCAAGGTGGTGCGATATTTGTGGGTATGTTGCGAATCAAAAAAAAGGAAAAAGAAAGGGGATGGCACGAGAGGCGGTAATGGGAGTGGAGGACTTACAACTTGGCGGCAGGGGGAAGGGGAAGACAGTAAGGCAAAGGAGTTGGAAATGGACCTGAATGAACCGGTTGGGCCGTGGTAAGGAAATTTGCATTCTGATGCACAAAAAAGGCAAAAATTGTTAAGAAAAAAAAACAGAGAAATCCCAAAGGGGAAGAGGAGGAAAGGTCAGTAAAAGAAAAACGAAGAGGGGTGGGGGGCAAAAAAACCAGGGGGAAAAATTTTCGGGGAAGCCAACAAGGGGGGGAGGGAAAATCCAAGAGAAAGAAAATGATCAGGGGGTAAAAGAAACCATGAAACATGAAAAAAAATAACAGGGAGGTGAATCAGGAAGAAAAAGGAGGGGGGACGAAAAAGCGAAGGGTAACCAAACAGATGTGTGATTCGTTCCCGAGAAATATTTGGGGGATAAAATTAGAGAAAAAAATACCCCTCAAAGAGAATAAAAAGGACTCTCTCACCACAAACAAAGAAAAAATGGGGAAGGAGGAATTGATGGTTGGATGCCAAGTTGTTGGAAAGGAAAGAAGTCTCAGAGGAAAAAGAAAAATCAAACGAAAAGGCGCCTTGGGGTGACCCTGCTCGGGCAATGGGGCGATAAAAAATCACAAGAGAAATGTTTCCGAGCGAGAGATTGGTCCACAAAAAGTGAAATCGACGGAGGGAAGGGAAGAGGGGGGGAGACGGGAAAGAAAGACAGTGCTCAAAAGACAAAAATTCTCTTGGCCCGAATGTGTTGAAAAGAGACAGGTCCAGGGGAGGGTGGGTGAAAGACCCGCCGGATGGCAGAGGGAAAGACAGTGCAAAAAAAAAGGGAAAAAAAAGGACCAACATTCAGTCCAAGGTCAGGGACTTCCCCAGAAGAATCACAACTACCGACCGAACATCACCAAAAAAAAATGGAAGGCAGATCTCAGGGGGGCAGAAAAAGTCTAGGGCGTGGGATAGGGGGGAAGCTAGTCTTTTGAGAAAACTGACAATCTCACAACCAAGACGTGTGGAGAAGGGAGAAACCAACTTTAAGGGGGAGGAAGGGGGGACCCCAGGTTTGGATCGGCCATGTTGGAGATGCTTCAGATGGGGCTCCAGCCTGGGGGAGTAAAGAGAAGGATGGGAAAAGCAACAAACAAGTAATAAACAAAAACTAGGGAACGCCAGACAACTGGAAAGGAACAAATAGTAAAAGGAGAAAAAAAAAGGACAAGTACCAAGTCCTATCAGGGAACAAAGGGAAACAAAGGAAGATGGGAAGGGGAGAAAAGGGAAACACGAAAGATCAAACGGGAAACAACTCAGTGGCCTTTCACTGGTGAAAAGGGGGCTTGAAGGGTAGGGGTAAAAGGCATGGAAAAAAGAGGAAGGTTAATGAAAGAAAAGACGGGAATGGATTGAACTCACCCACAAGAAAAACAAAAAAGAGGACAGAAAGCAACCAGTAGGAGAGGGGGGATTTGTACGGGAAGGGTCCATAGAGGAAGGTAAGCGCATCCAAGGAAATAAGTTTTTGTTTTTTGGGGGGGGGGTTGGGACTGGGAAAAAAACTTGAGAAGGGGGAAGGGAACGCAAAAATAGAGAAGGGAAATCACAGGGGGGGCAAGGTGTTTGTACTGATTGTTGGTTATCAAAAAAACATAATAAGAAACAATCAGAGCCCGGACAACAAGGAAAAAACTGGAAAAAAAGAGGGGAAAAGGGGGGGAATGGGGGGGAGGGGGTTCGAAGGACCAAAAAAATAAGAAACTCAAGTCATATCGGGGATCTAAAACAAGTTGGAGGAAGGCGGAGTAGATACTGAAATGGATAGGAAGCCAAAAAAAAAGGCAAAGGGCCAGGCAGGTTGTTGGTTTCATAAAAGTGGAACAGTTTGGAGAAAGAAGTGAAAGATGAAACCTGGGAGAAGAAGAGAGGACCAGGTTGAACATCAAAAAGAAAGAAAAAGAGAGGAAAAGGAAAGGGGAACATGGATTGGGATGGACCCAAAAGCGGGCTAAAAGGAGGGCCGGGAAAAATGATCGGAAAATGGATGACAAGGAAAAAAAAAAAGAAAGAAAAAAGGAGGAAAGGGAAGGACATGGAGGAATCTAATGGATCAAGACATTCAAAAGGAAAAAAAAGAAAGAAAAGATGAAGGGGATCCCGCGACAAATCGACTGGGTGGGAGAAAAAAGGAAAAAAAGAGCTGTGAGGGAAGGGAGGGAAGTCAAAAAGGGGTGGGTTTCGATGTTTTTTCTTGGCAGGGTGACCAAGAAAGAAATCAAAAAACCACAACAGAAAAAGAGATCGAAGGAAAAAAAAATTGGGAAAAAGAAAAAAGAAGAAAAGAAACAAACCAGCGAAAGACACACGATGTAAAAAAAAAAAGAATAAACCACGACAATGGAACTCAAGGGGACCGGGAGGAGGGAAAAAAAGAGAAAAAGACTGGTAGGAGGGGGTTGGGGGAGACTTTTAGCGGCCATTAATCAGGAGAAAAAAAACAAGGGAAATGTGAAAAAAATGTTTGACCGGCGAAGTGAACAAAAAAGGAGGGGAAGAGAGTGGCGGTGGTTCAACATGTTCGAGACGAACCGATAAACTTTCAGGAGAAGAAATGAAGGAGGGGGTGATCTTGATCGAGTTGTGGGGAAAGGGGAAGACAAGGAAAAAAAATTAAGAGCCACAGTTTTCTAACATTGATTGGCAAAAGAAAGGTCTGAAAAGAAATGCAGAAATGACAGGCCCATTAGTGGGGGGGAATCAAAAGGAGGAGAGAACTGAGAGAACTCATAGAAAAAAAGACCAAAGTTGAGAGATGAAGGTAAATAGCCAGGAGAGTGGAAGAAAAAAAAGGCAAAAAAGAAGCAGGAGGGAAAAACATGTCCCAAAACAACTCCCTGGAGATGTCCTTGAAGAAGGGAGATGACTGGGAACCGCTGACGGGGAAAAAAGGGAAGGAAGTAAACAAAGAAAAGGGAGGGGATAAAAAAAAACGCCAAGGGTGGGATAAAAAAAGGGACTTTGGTGAAAACAACCCAAAGAGAAAAGATTGAGCAGAAAAGAAATAGGGGGGGAAAAAAAAAACAATGGGAGAAAAAGAAGGGAAACTACGAGGGGGCAGGGTCGGATTGGCATGGGGGTTTAAGGAGTCCCATAGGCACTCAAAAAAAAGGGGGGGGGAAAGAAAGGGAAGGACTGGGAAAGAAAAAACTTTAAAAAATAAAAAACGGTTAAAAAAGAGCTCACAAAAAAGAATAACTAAATGTCTCATTCGGTTGGGGGGGAAGATGGGGGGGGGGAAGAAACAAATTTCGCCCGCCGCGGAATTTGGGGACAAAACGGGGGGGGGGTGAAAGTTTGAAAGAAAACGAACGAAAGGGAAAAAAGGGGGAGAAGGGGAAGAACCGATCACCTTTTGAGGGGCGTGGACTCTTGCAATTTAAAAAAGGGGAACTTATCCCAGGGGGGGGGGCCAAGTAATCGAAAAGGAAAGCACAGAATCACAAATAACGGAATGGAAAACCGGGCTTCGGAAGGATTGCACCACGACACCTCAAAGAAAAGGGTGGGGAGAAGCAAAAGTATTTTGGCCATAAAAAATCAGGGGTTGGGAAAACTGGGCCTTTTGTTAGTGGTTGGGGGGAGACCTCAAAAATAGCAGCCGAACGAAGCGAGAAAAACCTGCTGGCAGAAAATGTTTTCCTTGGGTGAGTCAAAAAAAAGAAACATGCAACGGAGAAGATCCCACTAGGAGAGGGAATAAAACTGGAACGCCAACCGGGGGCCAGGATCCGGGCTCAAAGGGGCCTTTTGGAAAAGCACAATCTAATCCCGAACAAAAAAAAGCGGAAAGAAAAAAAAGGGGGGGGGAAAAACGGGGCACAGAGAGTTGAGGGCCATAACGAATAAAAGAGAGAGAAAAAACGATCGAAGGAAAAAAAAAGAGAAAAAAAAAGCATCAAGGGGAAGGGGAAATAAACATAGGTGGAAGACTGCATGAGAAAAACCACAGTAAAACGGTGGAAGTCAAGGTAAAAAAAAGAAGTAATGGGAGGAGTGTGGCAAATTCTGATACAAAGACAACCAAGAAAAAATCAAGGAGACTCTCAACGGGGAAGAGAGAGAGATTTGGATGATTGGGGATGTGGTATGGAAAAAAAAACCATTGTCTAAAAACTCGGGAAGCGAACAGGGTGACACGGGAAGTAGCAGCAATTTTGGGGGACAGACCAAAAACCGGACTTAGGCATGAAGTCAAAGAAATGGCATTTAGGTGGAGAGGAGAAAAGGAAGAGCAAGTTCTCAGAAGAATCGAAGGGCACGAAGGGTGGAACCAAAATAGGAAGCAGCTTCAGGGGTAGCGAATGTAGAAAGAAGGGGTTAGATGGGAAAGAACGAAGGTGGGAAAAAACGGTTTGGGAAAGGAAGAAAAAGGGAATCTCAGAGAAGTGTGAATACGGATGAAAGAAAATATAAGACGGTATCTGGAAGCCTATTCACCGCAGGATCGGCAGAAGTACTAAAAACGATACGGGGGTCCGATAGTGGACGGAAAGTAAGCAAATCCAGGATGGCTTTAAAAACCGCCCCAGCTGGAGCTGGAAAAAAATGGGAAACAGGAGTTTACCCGGTTGCTCGAACTATGGGAGGCGAAGTCCAGCGTAAGACACAGGGGGGGAGCCAACAATTCGGGGCCAAAAACGGGGGAAAGAAGGAAACGCAACTCAAGTGCACCCTGTCAGTAGAGCTATCCATCCAAACGAAATTCAGAAAAAACTTTCCTTCAGAAGTTGGGAAAAAAAAAATAACAAAAAAAACAAACCAAAAAAGTTCACAAAAGCGGGGCTTCACCTAAAAGACCGAAGGGTCAGGGTATGAGGGTCGTGTGTGTCAGGGGGAGAAATGCATGAGTGTGAGGGTAATTAAAAGAAACATTCAAAAAGGGATTGTAACAAAGCATAAAGTTCTTAATCGATCCGGAATGCACAAAAACAGCGGCAAGTAAAGAAAGACCAAAAAAAGGGTAAAAAGAATGATCTTCTTGTCGTTATGTTCCATAGGACAAGGAAGGCCGCTCAAATCAAGTTTAAGTACTGTACAAAAGGAAAAAAAGGAAGAGTCGAAAAAATACGGTGTACGTAGGCGACAGAATGTTTTGGGGGGAAAGTTATCGAAAAGAATCTCGCCGGGTCACCGTTGGAAAAAGGAGAAAAAAAACGGGGCCTCGAGGGGTGGGGGAGTTGGGGTCAAATAAAACACACCGGGTCAATAATAGAAGAGCAGTAATAGGAGGAGGAAGGAGCAAAAGACAGCAGGTTACCCTGAACCAAAAAAATGGGCCTGAATCAGTTTGGTAATAGCTTTTTTCGGATGAGTGATAAAAAAGGAGGAGGGACAGACGGAACTAAGTCAGGGGAAACCCTCAAGCAACAGAGATTAAAAATTAAAAAAACAATTAAAAAGAAGGAGTGGAAGGCCCCGCCTTAAAACCTTGGAAGGTTCCCGGAAAATCAAAAGACAAATTTGTGGAGCAACAAGCCCCAGAGAGACGAAGGGAAAAAGGAGAACCAGGAATCAATGAAAGACTAGATATAAAATTGCCGATCAAACAAACAAAAAAGAAAGCCCTTCGACAAAAAGTAAGGGTGCTGGGGATGAAAAGCACGGACCTCAAACCCTTCGCAGTGGCGGTTGTCAGTTGGGGGAGGTTGCAAGGGCAAAGCCATCTAAGAAACCAGAGGAGGAGGGAGAAGACGGGAAAGGGAAACCCTTGGCAAAGAGCCAAAACCAAGAACAAACCAGCGAGAAACTTGAGCACGCAATGAAATCTAAGATAACGTTCCGGTGGACTCCCCTTTATGAGGGGTCGGTTAGGAAAAAAGAACGCGGGCTACCAGGAGAGAAGCTTACCGTGACGTGGAAGGCCTTGATGTGCACAAAGGATGGAATATCAGGTAAAAATGTGTTGAAGTAGAATTTTTCCTCTTCGTAAAAAAAAGAATACCGAATTTACCGTGCCCGGGAATTAAACATAGAAGTCAGCAGGTGTTGAACTCAGGAAACTGGGGGGTTTATTGCCCACGGGAGGATTAAACCAAGGATTACGTAGTAACGCAGGGAAAAGGGGGAAGATAAACGTGTGCACGCTAACCGACAAAACAACAAATGACAGGAAATTCATTGGCAAACAAAGAAAATCCCACTGATCATAATACCAGGAAAAACAGAAATAAAAAAAAGGGCTCCGATAAGACGAGCGCAAATTGTATGACCGCAAAAAAAGGCCAAATGAGCAAGCTGAAGGGAGGCCGAAGAAAAGGTGAAGGTCGGAAGATGCCACTCGCAAGAAGAGGACTGATAAAAAAAACAGCCAATCAGCGCCGAAAGCATAGGCGGTACAAAACAAAGAAAACCAGTGTAGGGGAAGGGGGACAGGTGCAAGGATTTGGGTCCCAATATCCCCCGAGGAAATTTAAGAGAAAAGAGGATGGAACAACAGAAAAGAAATATATAAGACTAGGTGCCAGTTCGAGCAGCCGTTTGGGGGGAAAGTGGTTCGGCCACTAGCTAGGGAAAAAAAAAAAAATACATGTCTGGAAAATGAAAATTGATCAGACTTTTAACCCAGTAACATCAATGTAGAAAACACGAAAGGAATAACCCGGAAAGCAAAACAATGTTTCGACACCAGTCGTAATGTGTAAGACAAAGAAGAAGAGCGGTGGAAAAAGGTGGGTTGGAAGAGCGTTTTGAAAACGACGGCAATGCAGGAAGAAATTCAAAAAGAAAAAGGGTGGAGGTTCACAGTTGGTCAGGTGAGAGAAAATCGATAAAAAGGTGTGGCAGAAGGACCATTACAAACTCAGCCAAAAGAGGAAAACCAGCAAACGAAATAAGGCGCTCCAAGGAATTCAAAGCAAAAAAAGAGGGGGTAAAAGGGATCAAAAAGCTGGCGTTTTTGTTTAAAAAAAACCTTAAAAGGGGAGCGGTTTGGGGGAACTGGGCCGGGGACTTTCTTTGATATCGGGCGCTGCGAAACGAGTGACCCGGAAAAAAACAAAAAAAAACCACGAAATTCTTGAAAAAAGAAAAAAAGGCAGGTCAAGGAAAAAAAAAAGCAGGGAGAACTTTCCTCGTCGCGGCGAACCGACGCATCCCTTGGGCATAAAGAAAAAGGGGTGGTGAAACCAAATGCAAAAACAGGCTCAGAGGCAAAAACAGCAAGAAAGGTAGAAAGGAAAAGAGAAAAAAGGACACAAAGAAAGCGACGTATTGGTCAAACAACACTGAAATAGGGGACTTGGGGGGTTGGTTCGTAATACTAAAAAACGGAAGCGAGAAGAAGTTTGGGACCCATTCAAACCTCCAACCCGGATTGTAGGGGTGATCTAAACCTTCGAAGCCAGGTCCCAAAAAACGCCGTTCGTGGCACAGTGGTTAACCGGAGTATCTGGGCTTGAGTAAGAAAAAAGTTAAACTTAAAAAAATCTCTCTCAAAAAAAGAGGGTTGAAGGAAGGGTTGGGGAAGGGGCAGCACTCCACATATTCTAAAAAAAACACGAAGGAGAACGGGTGGGCTCGGGAGATGAAAAAAAAGTAACAGGGAGTGCCCAAGCCCTATGCGGCCTTCAGATCGGAAGGTAAAAGGGAGAATGACAAGGCAAAGGCAAATGGGGACAAGGACCGAAAGGGACAACCAAAAAAAAAAGGCTCTTGTGTTTACATCCCTCGGGGAAAAGGAGTGGGAGGTCACAAGGAGAAACCGTGAAGGCGCAAGGTCAAGTTGCCCAAAACGAAAAAAAAGGAAGAAAAAAGGATCAAAGGAGGCAGGCCGAAAAAAAGGAATACTTGACAGAAACAGGGAATGCGGGCATAAAAAATGAAAACGGTAGGTCTTCGGCAAAAGGAAAAAAATGAGAAAAAAAAAACCGGGGGCCCGAACCATGATTGCTTGTAACTAAACCAAAAGGGTACAAACGAATTGGGTTTCAGAAAAAAAAAAGGTAGGGAGGGACGCGGGGGCCGGAAGCCACGGTTGGCTGCGTAAATGGGATAACAGTGAGAAAAAAAGACGGTGTGGCTCTTCCAAAAAAGGCAAGAAATC
>Ga0179593_1688815_pt1 | contig 16223 bp, 23 predicted proteins | sample CZODoug2_1_08_16_FD_185931 | JGI IMG/M metagenome (GOLD analysis project Ga0179593, IMG submission 185931) | Vadose zone soil fungal communities from Angelo Coast Range Reserve, California, USA - CZODoug2_1_08_16fungal (PacBio error correction) | ecosystem: Environmental > Terrestrial > Soil >...
CCCGGGAAAAAAAGCCAGATCATATAGAACCAAAAAGGTTTACCCGAGAAGGTGGGCATCTCGAGAAAAAAGTGGGAAAAGGGTTCTTTTCAAAAAACTTTGGGTCATCGAGCAGCATCCGAAACCGAGAAAGCTGCCACCGGAAGAAGGACGAGAGAACCCTTTTTGAGATCCTCTTGTTGGGGGATCAAAATCGCAAAAAATCCTAAGCGCGAAAAAAAAAAGGGTGACATCAAGAGCCGAAAAGGAGCCAGCCCAAACAGGATAAAAAAAGGGCAGGGCTGAAAGAAAAGGGGACATGTTAGGGAGAACTCCCCGCGAGGGGGGCTGTTTTTCCGAAAAAAAAAAAGAGGGAAAAGAAAAAAAATCCGATTGCTCCGAAAAGGCGCTTTAGCAGGAACGTATGCAGCCGGGAGGGGAAGAGGACTGAACACTTCCCTTCTTGCTACCCAAAAAAACAAAGAGCCGCGGCGAACAGGGGGGAAAGCAATTTAATAGAAAATGCCCACGGGAAAAAAAAGGACAGGCAGCAAATCGACCAAAAAAGGTGACCCAACCTGATGAGGGAAACCGTAGGGGGGAGGGGGGTGACAGTCAATTTTTGGGGAAGGGAGAAAAGACATCATTGCTGGGGCAATTTTGGGCTTGGGGGAAAGGGAAGGGATTTTGACTTCCGGATCAGCAAAAGGGAAAAGGAGCCCGCGACAAGAAAGGGGAGACGGCGTCATCAGGGAAAATTCGAATTGGCTTTGAGAATCGCGACGGAAAAATCCGATTAGAAGAAGGGAGGAAAAAGCGACCGGCTAGGGGAAAAGGAATGTCCATCGACACGTGCGCTGGAGCAAAAAAACCAAGAAGTGGCTGTAAGGAGGAGAGGAAAAACAACCTTGCTTTCCTCTTAGGGGGAGGGGAAAAGTGTCTGATGGAAGAAAACATCAGGAAGAAAGCCTAATAACTTTTTCCGAGAGGAAAGATCATAATAAAAAAAGTTTCGTTATCTCAAGAGAAGGGCAACATTTAAGCGAAAAGGTTAAAATCGAAAAAAAACAAAGCAAGGAGGGGCAAAATTGGGAAAAAAAATGAATTCGAAAAGGAAGACTTGCTGGTCATGCAAGAGAGGGAGCCGAACCGAACAACGCAGCCGGTGTGGAGGAAGAAGGGAGGCTCAGCACGAACCGAAAGGAAAAAAACCGTTACAATTTGTCAGAGCTGCGGCAAGCGAGCTGATTACAAAAAAAAGCATGCTTGGGGGAAGACCGGACTGCAGGAATGGCCACCGAAGACTGTAAGTTTGAAGAGGGGAATGCAGGGACAAGCGCGAAAGATTCGGAAGGAGGGAATTTCCACTGGAAAGGGGCTATGTCCTTGCTGAAGGTTAAAGACATACCCCCGGACTGAAAGAGGGAGGGGCGAATTGCCCTGGAGAAAAAAAAAGGAGGACAACACCACGGTTGCAAGAAGGGCGGGTCTTCCTCGGGAACGATAAAAATTATACAGCACCGGGACGGATACCCAAGAGGAAGACGTTATTCCCTCCCACCCAAAAAACGTTTAGGGGGCCTAAGGCCTTACCACCCGGCCGCCAGGGGAAGCCACCCTTGAGCCCTTCCAGTCGATCCCGATTCCGTGAAAAAGATTTCGACCACTTAGTAAGAAGTTAATCTACTTTTTTAAGAGCAACCAGGTACTCTGGAATAAAGAAGGAAGGGGGAACGTCTTCTTAACCGGGGTGGGGGGGGGGGAAGAAAATGTTAAGGGCCACTTGGGAGGGGAAACCTTTGTCTGGCCGAAAAAAGGCTATCGTCCACAGAGCCGTACCATTTTTTTGCCAGTATGGAGAACGGGCGGTCCCGAGGAGCGAATCAGCTCGGAAGAGAAAAAGATGGCGGCATGGCCTTGGTGGGGGAGCCGATCATTCAACACAAGGGCTTCCAGGAAAAATTGGTCAACCCTCTCGCGGGAAAAGGGGGAAGAGAACCAAATGTCCTTGAGGGGGAACGGTATTAGAGGTAAACAGAGCGGCTTGATGAGAAGTGGGGGGACAGTAGGAGGTACTGGGGTGCCAGTCCAGAGAAAAGAGATTAGCGAGGTTGCGTGAAACACGCCGAAATCAGGTGAAAAGAGAGGTCTAAGGGAGAGGGCTTAACTCTCCAGGGAACTCAACGAAAAAGAGCATGAAAATCTCAGTGATTTGATATAGAAAGAAAAAGAAATGGAAGCCAGTATTGAAGAGGGTGGGAAGACAACAACAACAACGGGGGGAAAGAGGATTTCATAAAAGAAGAAGGTGATGGAATCAAATAAGCGATTGGGGGGAAGAAAAAGAGGTTGGGGTCTTCTACAGAAAGGAGGAAGCCGAACACGACTATCGTCCCTTACCTGAGGCAGCGAATTCCCGAAGGAAAAAAAAAGAGATTTGGGGAGGAACCGTTTCCGAAAGTAAGAAAGGGGGAAAAAGTATTAAAGACCACAAGTTGCCTCAGATGGCATCCTTAAAACGTCCCGGTTTGTTATTTTACATAGAGCGGGGTTTTGGGACAGGGGGGGATAAGGGGGGGGTGCTGCTGGGAATCGGCACGACCAAAAAAAGGAGGGGTGAATACCATTACCGAAAAAAAAACGTCGCTCCGACCCGGAAAAAAAAAGCCTGCGCCTAAGGAAAAGGTTGTGGGTGAGAAGCAATGGGGCACCAACGCCGGAAAAGAAAGGGGCAGACCAAGTTCCAAAGAGGAAAGAAACCCCAACGTTTTGAAGGGGGGAATCCCAATCTGTTGAGAAAAACCGATGGGGCTCAAGATCAGAAAAAGGGGGACTGTGCAGGGTGTGGAGAAAGAGAGAAATCGGGGAAAAAAATGGGATCCGGAAAAAACGGGCGGGAAGGGTGAGGGGGGGGACCTGGAAGAGGTTTAATGGGAAAGAAAGGATCCGTTTGGCAACGGGGGGGGGGGTAAATCGGCTTCGGCTGTATCCGAAAATGTCGGACGGAACCCGAATATTCGAGGAACAAAGCAAAGAAGTAAAAAAAAAGCACCGTGGTGTTGTAAGGGAGAACTAAAAGGAAAAGAAAATCAAGTTTGCCGAGGGGGGGATCTGGAAAGGGGGGAGGCAGAAGGCCATCGAAGGAAGGAAGTGGCAATTAAAAAGACTGATTGGCGGGCGCTGTCAAGGGGAAAAGAAAAAAAGCCGAAGTAAAACTGAAGAGGGACGCGCTTTGGGGAAAGAAATATGTCAGTCAGAAAAGGAATTAAAAAGCCGTATTCTCCACCGAAGACAGCACTCTGGAGGAGGAATCGGCGGAGAAAAATTTTCACGGTGGGAAAATTGCGGCGAAAAGAGAAGACACCCGAAAAGTCTCCCTATCGCAACAGGAAGACAGCACGTATGAAAAAAGCCCCTCTAATTCATGAGAGACAAAGCCTTCGAAGTGATGCGGAGGGGAAACCTTCGAGCTATTAATGGCCTGACCATAGTGAAAATCCAAAAAGGGTCTCCGCGCGAGTGTCGGAAAAGGTCGAGAGATACTTTCGGCAAGGGAAGGGCAGAAAAGGTCCGCCCGGACAGGCGCTGGAAAGGAGGGGAGACAGACACTAATTTGGAAAAACGCACAGGGAAGCGGCAGATGTTTAAGAGAAAGGAAGGACGCTGGACCCGCGGAACCCATCAGGGGTGGCTGCCGAACGCAGGAGAAATGAGAAAATTGCGGAGGAACGTCGAGAGTAGGGGGGAGAGAAGGCCATTCTAGGACTGATGACGCCGGGGGCCTGTGGCGGGGGGAAGGGAGGGAGGAAAACATGGGGGGAACTGTGTGGAGGATCAGCAGTCCCCCGATCTGTCAAGGAAAAAAGAAAAAAAAATGTCCGGAAACCAAATGCCAGGAAGACACGCACAATTGCCTGAAAGAAAAAAGGAAGACGGTTGGTAGACAGGGTCACCGTTGAGAGAGTTCGAGGACTGGCTGCTGGGAAAGGGAACCGGTCTTAGGAAAAAAATGCTCCAATTTCGCGGTATTGGGAAAAAACGGGGTCGCAAGAATGAATTGGCATAAAGAAGAGAGAGCACGAAGCCGGGGCATAATGGGAAAAACATGTTAACTAAAGGAAACGGATCGTCGTATCATCGGAAAGAAGGGTCAAGCTTTCTCCTGGAAAGGGAGGAAAATCCCAGGCGAAAAAATGGGACAGCCAGGTTGTCAGCCTTCAGGGGGGAAAAGACAATCCTGTGGGGGCTGTAGAAAAGAAGGGGAGGTACAGAGGGTCACGAAAGGGGGAAACACGTGCTGATTTTGAACGGAAGGGGCACCCCCATCTGAAAAGGGAGGCGAACGGGTTTTCGCTAGGAGAGCACAGACCAGGGTGGCGCGGAGGAAGGTGCTGCTGAATAGACTGATTCGGAAAAAAGGAAAACATGACCCCTGGTTTGGGGAAAGAAAAGAGAAGAAAAAAAAATGGGTTCTCAGGGGAAAAACGGCTCGGTACACCGAGAAAGGGGAGATTCTATGATCTTTCGGACAGGGAGAGTTGAGATCAACACAACAACTAGAGGGGGGGGGAGAGAGATCACGGAACCGGGGGAAAAGAGAAAGCAGAGAAGACCCGCACAAAAAAACTCGGTTTACGCGCCGGGGGAAAAGAAGGCGTGAGAAGCGATTTACGGTTAAAAAAGGGGGATGAATGGGCAAAGAAAAAGCTCGCCTCAGCACAAAAAACACCTCCCCTATCAGCAGCAAAAAAGAACCATCGAACAGACGCCACCGGACGATTCTGAGAGGGACCGCGAAATCTAAAAGAATCCTCCGAAAAATGGCCGCTGGGGGGGGAAAAAGAAGAAAGGGGGGCAGCGAATCAAATCCTAAGCGAAATCTCGAATCCTATCCAGCAGACGAGACGAGCATGTGCCGAAGAAGAAAACTGTCCATTTATCTCAAGGAAGCGCGTTAAGGAGGGAATGCTCCATTATACCTCGGAAGGGGAGTAAACCTCGCTATTTGCTCAGCCGAAGAGAGAAGCAGGCGGGGAAGGGAAAAGGACCAGTATGCCCCCTTCTCGATATACCACTCATTCTTAGCTACCCAACAGAGAGGAGAAAGGCAGAAACAAAGGAGCAGTCATAATAAGACCCCCAGCAGGGAAAAGGCTATCAACAGTGTTACAAACTGATAAGGGGAGGAGAGGAAGGACAAATGGAGGGGGTTGCAAAGACGTAATTCAAAGGGAGAATGTCATGCTTGTTCAGAAAGGAAAAGGAGGCTGGGGACTTACGAGGGGGGGGGGGGAAAGGGGCGGGACAGCCGAGGGAGGCGCGAAATGTATCGAAACACCATTCGTTCCTGCGTCATGGGAGAAGGGAATGGCTTTTGGGGGGAAAAGAATCTCGCTACTTTGCAAGGGAAACGTCCCTCCGAAGAATGCCTCTGGCACTCCCCCACGGCGAGGGCAAGACCTGGGAGGGAAGCTACACTGGCCGAGTAAGAAAGGAGCCCACACCTTTGTTTAAGGAAGGGGGGAACTGGAGAAATTGGCATGGATCCTCGCAGAAATTACACGGCTTTCTGGAACTTTCCTTAAATGGAGTGGAAGGGGCAAACGAAAAAAAACAAATTCGAAGAAATGAGGAGGACAAGTTTGACTTGATCGGAATCCACTTGGTAGGGAAGGGAATCGCTCGAATGGAAAGGAGGGAATTCTCATTATGGGGGGAAAAAAATTAGGAGCTGCGAATCGCGCCCCTTCTACCAGGGAAGAAAGGACCTTTCTTGGGGGGGGTTCCAGAGGTTCTCTCTTTCTCCCGATAGCCAGGCTGTGGGGGAGGAGGGGACAGGCCACTCAAAAATGAAGGACCTTTACCCCATTTGAAGAGAGATTCGCTACGGCAACGGGGAAAAAAAACATGTAGAAAAAGAAAGGTTTGGGAAAAGACTGCATCTAGTGCCAGAAAAAAAAAAACCGGAACCTTACTTTTCCTTACGGAAATTCAACGTGGCACCGCAACGGCGCGCACAAAAAAAGAAGTTCCCTAGAGAGGTGGCTTCTCCAACAGCTTCGGGGAAGAAGAACCCAGACCCACTTACGGAACCAAAAGGAGAATCGATGCCAGGAGTCCACACGCATAATTCCCCGAGGGGGGAAAACTTTGAGTTGGGGGGGAGAGAACTCTGAATATAGGAAACCTTATACATCACCGTTGAGAGTCCTAGGCCCCCCACCCAAGGTACAAGACCTTGGCCATCCCAGTCTTCCAAGAAAGGGTACCGGCACCCTTAAAGATAACGATGGACCTCCGGGCAGGGAAATGGGGCGAAAACAGGAAATTTCTACCATCTTAGGGACATTCAATGGTCGAACTGGGGATTGAGACAACCAAGGGGAGGGAATAACCAGCTGGGGCGGCTTAAAACCGTTTTGGGGGTGGAACTGGGGAAGGGGTGCCTGGCCGGGCGGGGGCGACAAAGACGAAAGCCAAAACAACCATTGTTGGCTTCTGAGCGCGGGGGGAAAGGTTCGGAGAGGGGAACTCGATGTGTCCGGAAAAAAGAAGCGGCACTTGGATGGCCGATCATTAACGCAGCAGAAAGGGGATTGCCCGGGAAAAGAAAGGGGACACCCCGCCTCGAGAGTCCTCAAGATTCCGGACCGGACGGGAGTAGGGTAAGCTGACAAGGAAATTAGGCGGATTGCTCGCAATTTAATCTGGTAAGAGGAAGGGGAAAAAAGGTCCGAGTCCTGAGAAAAAGGGGACGCTGTTAAGTGGGGTTCGCGCGAAAAGAAGGTCTCGGGAGGCGGGTTTCGGGAGAAGAAAGGGATACTCACCAAATTCAGCCCAATCGCTTGATTTGAGTTAAGAATCCACATAATGGAAAAGGATTAAATCTCTCAAAACAACTGATGGGGAAAGTATTTCATAAAATCCTGCTTCAGGAAAGTATGCGATAATCACAAGTACGCAACCCTCTTAATGGGGAGGTGTAGCAGTATCTAAAACAACTATGAAAGAAGAAAGATGAGTTTAGAAAAAAAAGAGTATCCCCTCTCGAACAGGACCTTACCCGGGGGAGACCAGGACAGAAATCTGTAAAGAGAGAGAAGAATATGGGGGGGGAATCCGCGGAATCTACTCCCAGAAGGTCATTTGGTGATTGTAAAAAAGGGGGAAAGGGGTAAAGCGAGGTTTGGGAAAAAGAAAGGGTTTTGTGAATTCAAGAGAGTGGCTGCTGCTGTTCAGGGGAGAAAAGAAACAAGCAAGGGAGGATGGTGACGAACCAAATCGCTCCGAACCTTTAAAATCAAGAATGTCAAAAACCATGGCGGGGGGGGGGGGAGGCGGTTTCGAAGAGGGAGAAAAAAAAAAGCAAAGGGAAACTGAAAAGGAATCGTATTCTTAAAGAAAGCGTAGAATCCCAAGATGGTGAGAAAGGAAGGAAAGGTTGAGCAAAAGAGGACCCATTAGATCACCGAAAAAATTTTGTTTAAATCCGCGGGGACTAACATTGTATCCGCTGAGGCAGAGGAAAAGGGGGGGGGCTGCGTGGGGGAAAGAGGTAATATTTCTCCTGGTTGCAAAGGGACATAAACTGAGAGGCGTCGGCTTATCCGAGCCACGGTGAGATATTGAGACCGACTCTTCAAAAAAAAAGCCAGTTCCAGGGCACCGTTTGGAGGGGGGGGGGTTGTTACTAAATTTCCATAGAGAGAATCATGTTTTCCGGACGGTGGGTCATCGCACAGAAGGAAAGACGAGTTTGAGAAGTGGAAATTCAAGGGGAAAAAGGATGTTCAGAAGAAAATAATCACAATCAGAAGAAACTGTCCTGCGGGGGGAAAGGAGAAGGGGGCCACATTCGCTATGCAGGGAAGGGGAGTTCCAAAATTATGAGTCACTCAGAAAAGATTGCGTCGGGAGAAATATGCAATTTTGCAAGGAAAAATGCTGATTGCTGCGCCAGAAGGACCGTCTGGTGGAAAGAAAAACATAGAAAGGGGGATTAAAAGAAGTGATGGCCCTCTTTGAGGGCAGTCATAGAAAGAAGAACAATCATGAGGTGTATCCAGGCAAAAAGGGGATCACCTTCGAAATAAATTTTTCCTAACCCGATAGGGGGAAAGAATACCCTGAAAAATGGGTCTCCGCTCAGAGGCAATTGGGGTTAAGGTTCTTTCTGCCCCCGGGGGGGAAGAACGGGAAGGAAAGTGCCCTAAGAAACTTTCTCTGAAAAAGGAAATCTCCCCCCACTCGGACGCACCGGGTGTGGAGAAAACAGAGTTATTCCGGCAGCTTTGCCCCGAAGGTGGTAACCATCTCCGGGGTGCTGAATGGGCGAATTCCGGAGGAGGGGGGGGGAACGTCGAGATTGCGGGGGAAATTCGATTTTAACCTGATGAAAGCTGACGGCGCGGGGCTACATTCGCGAGGGTGGGGGGATGAAGGCATAACCCCAATAGGGAGAAGAAAACAAATGGCTGTTTAGAAAAGGGAATTCAACGGGGGGAAACCCTCAATTTGTCGTAACGGTGGGAAGGGAGGGTCCCAGTGGGGAAGGGGATTCTGCTGCTTGATGGAGAAGGCCTGTTCCCCCCCTTAGAAGATCTAATGAAGCGTATTAATTGCTCGCGAAAAAAGGGCGCAAGAAGAAGGGGCCATAAGAAAGCGAGCTGGTCATCCTTGGTGTAAATGAGCGTTTCTTCTATCGCTGGGGGAAAGAGGTCGATTTTGTGAAAAGGGGTCCACGCTCGAAAAAGAGGGGCCCCCTCCGAAAAGGGAAATGTACAGCACAGGTGCTTACTGTTAAGAGGACTCGTGGTAGGGGGGGGAAAGGGAATCCTTTTTGGAAGGGAATTTCTATAGGGAGTAGCTTCGGAATTTGCGGGCGAGGAGAAGGGCTAAAAACCAGAGTTCCGGGAGAGGAAAAGGTTCGCTCGGCAGGAGTAAAAGGCCATGTTCTCTTGGGGATGAGGAGGGCGTGCTGCTTATGCGGAGGAGGGAAGCTGACCCCAGTGTAACAAGGAACCGAAAGCTCATGTCTCACGAAAGGGGGGAAACGGCGCTTGGTCCACCGAGAAAAAGGGGAAAAATCGTCAAATGATCTGGGGGACCATGTTCGCAAAAAGATACTCTCCACAAAGAGAAAGAAGATCCCGGAACGGAAAGAATCATGATAACGAACTGGGTCTCGGGACCAAGAAAGGGGGGGCAGCTCGAGTAAAAAAAGAGGGGGCGATTGCGGGTCAAACAAAAAAATTGGGTCCAAAAAATATAAATCATCCCGCACGCAAGGCCAAGAGCGGCGCAGAAAAAGAAGCGCCCACCAAAAGGATGATCGCCGAGCTAAAAAGGGCAGGGTGTGTGCTCGAGTCTCATCGAAAAAATCAAACGTAATCGCTAAAAAGGAACGGAAAAAATCTCGGAAAAAAAAGAAAACAACCAGTAATGGCCTCTAGAAAAAAGGGCCCAGAAACGATCAGTCTGAAAAAGAGCAGGGAAAGGGGTATCGAAAAAAAAGGAAGGGGAGTCGGGTTGGCAAAAAAAGAAGGCCAGGATACCTTAAGACTCGATTTGCTCCTGCCGTTCAGAAAAAAAACTTTCAATTGTAATCAGGGAAGAAAGGGCCCCAAGGCTCTCAGAAAAAAATATGGCCACTTCATTCCGGAAAAAAAAAGAGGAAAGGAAAAATAATCCCGACAGAAGAAGAAATTGGAAGGAAGAGCAATAATACTATAAAAAAAAAAAAACCCATCATCCGAAGGAAGGGGAAAAAAAGGCGATTTACAACCTTATCCTTGAAAAAGGCTACCGAAAGAGAAAAAGGCGAGGTATTTGCATCAAGGAAAGATAAAGGCTGAATTCGTGGTAAATAAAAACGTAGGAGATTGTGCCGGAAAGGGGAACTGCCTGAGGCAGAAAGAACCAGGGTTTCGAAATCCTCTCTGCCCAAGGAAGGGGAAAAAAGGCTAATCCATCAAAGGAAATTCAAGAAGGGATTGGGGGGGGGTGCGAGACCAGGGTCAGCCGTTCTCCCCAAAAAAAGCTATTCAGACGCCGTTCTGCGCAAAAGATGCGATGGGGAAAACAGACTGAAAAAGACGACAGCAGGGGAGAAAAAAGTAATCCCCTCTAAAAAAAAAAAAAGTTAAATCCACAAGTAGTGTGCTGATAAGGAGGGTAGGGGGGGAAACCGCATGAAAAAACCGGGCGTTCCATGGGAGGAACTTTCTGCCAATCAAAAGGAATCAAGGTGGGAACACCAGAGGAAGGAGGGGGGGACGACAAGAATCTGCGAGGAGACCATGTGAAGAAGGGGTAGGTCATCAAAAAAAAAAAAAGGAGGAAAGGAAGGGCGTGCATATTTTACGTAAGGGGGAAAAATCTAGATCCCTTCAGAAGGGAAAGGGAGGGTCGGAGCGGAAGATCATTCAAAAAAAGGAGGGATAAAGACACCGTGCGAAAAGCTGTCTACTTTTTTGCGGGACCCTGCCCGGTCGGCTGGAAAATGCGACATGGGGGGGGGATCAGTTACAACCGTGACCGTTTCACCGACGGCAAGCGTGCTGAAAAAAAAAAGAGGTGGAGAGAACTAAGGAAAAGGGTCTGGGGGGGGTGCAATCATCCTTAAGAGAAAAAATAGCGAATGGTAAGGACGTACTCCTCCGGAGAGGGGGAGAGGGGAATTTATGAAAACAAACAAAAAAAAAAAAGCTGCGCCCATCCTTTAGTAAAGCGAATTTCAAACAAAAAATCTCAAGACGAAAAAAAAAGTCGTTGGATCGAGACCAAGACCACAAGACTTACCCCGAAGTAATCAGATTGTTTCGTCCAAACAAAGGAAAAAACAAGAAAGGGGAAGGAAGAAAGAGTGAGAGGGATTCCTCTGGGAGGAGAAGCTCTACCGGCACGGAGCGGGATCGGCCGCCAGGAGGAAGAAAAAAAAATCCGGTCAGAAAAAAAAACCCATTGCCACCAAAAAGGATAACGGTGGATTACCATTAAAAGAGGAAAAAGTAGGCCATAAGAAGAAAGGGCGATTCAAGGAAGGAAAGGTCCGCAGAGGAACGTGGACATCGGATTTCGACAGGGGAAAGTAAAATCACACCACCTTCAAGGAGCGGATATATTCTTTCTCAAGATAACAACTAATCTTTTCTATCTCCGGGGGAGGGGAAAACAAATTTAATTGGGAAAAAAAGAAAGGAAAAGCGGGGGAAGGTCGCCTTTGCGAGTGTTTTCGCTATGTCCACAGCCAAAAGAAAAACAAACACTTGTTTGAGAGGGGAGGAAAGGGGGACCGGCTTATACTTGAATCTCTCTTTAAGGAAGTCACCATCTTCGCAAGTGCTTGGGGACAGTGGAAGATCATGAAAACTCTTTGCCGGCACCCAAAGATGACAAAACCGCTCGATAAATGAAAAAAAGTAAAATCCCAAGAATTGCCCGGGACGGGAGTATAGGGGGGGAAAATTCAGACGAAGATCGCAATCTTTATGGGAGGAAGAAAAGAAAAGAAAGGTCCTTTAAGAACAGGGGAAACAGAGTCCCTTCACGAAGGATGAGCTGATTTGTAACTTAAGGGATGCAATACTCATGTCCGGGAGAGGGAAAGGGTAGCGGCCTAAAAAAAAAAAAATAATTTAGTCCGAAAAGAAGGTATTTCATCCCAATCGGCAGGGGGGGGACATAGCAACTGAAAGAAAAAGATTTATTCAATAGAAAAGAAAGATAATCTAAAAACAAAATAGGATCGGCAAAGATAGAGAAAAAGAGAGGCTTCCATGAGGGAGGAGGAAGATGCTAGAATCAAATCAGAGAGGAACAAACCCTCTTAAATTTGGGGAGGACGGGAGTCAGTCTTAAGCCAAAAAGAAAAAGTCAGAACAAGCAACGACCTGAGTTGCGGAGAGAAAAAGCCAAGACGTCACACCGAAGAAAGATTTTTGTGGAAAAAAACCGCGGACCCGTTATTTCTCCAGTCCATCAGAAACGAGAAAGAAACAATAGTCCAGAACCGTGCCTCCGATAAGCGGTAAGAGAAGAGGGAGGAAAACGCGACGTCGTACGCGTGGTGAAAAATGGCATCGTGACAGGGGTTAGAAATCCGTTAAGGTATGATGCGGGAGGGCTTAAGGACTTCCAGGGGAAAGGGAGACTATAGTTTTGGGGAAAATTTTTTGAATGGGGGCGACGGGGGTTGACTGCTTAGCTCGGGGAACGACCACAAGGGGGGAAAATTGGGGCCCTCTATCCGAACCTGACGTATAATACCGGGAGAACTCCTCATCCCCCATGCTTTTTGTTTCTTTCTTGGATACTCTACCACTCCTTCCAGCAAAAAGAAACCTAGAAAACGTTCCAAAAGCAGAGGAGTACCCCAAAAGAGCCGCCGTATAAGAATTGTTTTGAGTGAATGGTTGCTCAAGAGAGTCGAAGAAAAAGAACTTGCAGGGGGGAAGATGTCGAAATAGAAGACATGTGATCCTCTTGAGGGAAGCTGAAAGGGCTGCATTGCCCTTTCCAGCGGGGGGGGGGGCAAAGGGACCTTCGCCGTGAAAGGGGGTGGAGAAGCGGCGCGGCGTAGAAAGGACGTTTGTATAGGTAGAGAAAGAGAGGAAGCCCAAGGAAAAAAAAAAAAAAAGCCAAGTTCCAGGGATTTTTCACTGGAAAAAACTTGCAAGAAGAAAATCAGGGGGGGGAGCCGTGGGTCTAAAACATAAGGCCATCGAAGTATTTGAATTCCGCCCCGGGAAAAAGGGGGGAGGGAGGGGGGACCGGGGATCTAAATTCCCCCTTTGCCGGTTTCCTTTGGAAAATGTCTCAGGACAAGGCTCTTCCCAAAAGAAAATGCCCCAGATTTCTTTCCACTAGGAATTAAGCACTGTCAAAATTTTCCGGAGGAGGCGCGAATACTTGCATTGAATGCGTCGGGTAGGGGGAGAAGCCCGAGAGGAGAAAAAACCGGACCGGAGACTATCGCAAAAAAAAACCAAACCACGGATTCTCCCGGAAAAAAGGAAGGAGGCGTCGAACCAGAAAATCCGTCGAATGTATGAGACGGCGAGAGTTTCAAGTGCCGCCATAGGGACAGGGCCACGGGTCTCAGAGGAGGAGGTAGGCCAGTCTTCGATGTAACTTCGCCGGTGATGGGCAGGGAAAGACCCGAAGGAAAGAAGAAAGCGCGGAGTCGCGGGAAACACTCCCTTCGAAACCGGGTTTTGCTCAAAAATGGTTCTTACGCGGCTAGTCTCTTGGAAACGAAACCATCAGCCGGGGGATGAAGCCGGCTTCGAATTTTCGGGGAACGTCGAAAATCGGGAAAGAAAACAAGCGATTTGAAAAAGGGACCGGAACGAAGGCCCTTTGCGCAAAGTGGGGCACTGCTGTCGGCAGTCACCATCAGGGGGGGGCAAAGCCCCAAATGGACGTTCGGAAATAAGGGCTTTAATGACAGAAAGGACCGATGCAAACAAAGTTGGGGGGGCGGTGAGGTTGGGTATCCTCAAGGATCAGGTTGGGAACGATGTTAGAGAAGGCGGCTGCGGTTGCAGGGGGGAAAGGATTGCTGCGAGCTCTGAAAGATGTGGGGGAGGGAAAATGCATTTAGCCGCTCTTTTCTTCGAGAAACTTTCCGGAAGGTAACTTAAAGGAGGGGGTTCTTCTCTCAGGCTTCGAAATTAAGCTTTTGTGGAAAAGATGGCAGGGGAGAGGGGGGGAAAACGCATCAAAGATCCACATTACATAAATATTCATAAAAAGTATTTTCGGTGAGGAAGAGGGAAAAAAGGTTTGGGGCTGGGGAAGTCGATATGTCCGCATTAGATTTTGAGCTATTAGACTCGCGGAAAACCAGCGGGGGAACAGAGGAAGCCTGGTTCGCTCAAAATCATCGGCCAGGTGGGATCTGGCTGATCGGACGGTGACGGACCTTAGGGAGGGGAAATTCATAACAAATTACGCCAGGAAGAGACAAGATCGTCCTTCTAATCGCCTAGACGCCCCGGCCGCGGTACAACGAGATGTCAAAATGGGGGTCTTCTATGATCTTGGTTCTCACGGAAATAAAACAAAAAATCTTATTTATTAAAAGATAGAGATACCAAATGGTCCTCCATAGAAGAAAGGAAGAATCGAAGTGGGTACCGCAGAAGAGAGATACCCTCGGGGGAGAGTCAGGGTCCAAACCGGGGGGAAATCCCTGCCTTTTAGAAAGAACACAAAGCCCGACAGAAACCATCGGGGAGGGTGGGAATGGCAAGATTGATGGAAAGTTACCGCGATCGGGCCCGGGGGCGATCTCATCGCTCAAATCCGAAGAAAAAAAAAAGAGAGGGAAGATCGAAAAGGAAGGAGACCAAACAGGATTCCAAACCGAAACGCAGCATTGGATGGGGAGGTCCATGTGGATCTCCCACGATCTCGTGGGGGAGGGAGAAATCTGCTCAAGAAAAGAAAAAAGCTGAACAACACTCAAGACCCAAACTCAGCTAATTATCAGAAAGCGGAAGGGAAAAAAGTTGGAAGGGACCATAATGGGGCCGGGGGCGACCATAGCGGACTCGTACGGGAAAACTGACTTAGGGAGGAAACCTCAGACTCTTAGAGCAGGAAAGGCGGTTTCGGCACGCATTAAGAAAAAAAGCGCAGAAAAGAAAAGAAGAAATCGAACCCTCTAGAAGTGAAAGGGAGGATGCTCCAACCAGAGGAGTTTTTGTCACATCGGGGGGGAGGAAGGAAAGGATGCTTTGGGGGAAAACCATTTGTTCTTGGGGCGACGTCGTTCTGCCATCCGAGCCAAGAGAAGTGTCACGAGAAAGGAAGTTTCCGGAGTCAAGTTTTGGCAAATTCCGGTTGGCGAAACCATATCATCGACGGGAAGAAAGCCATAAAAAGCTAAGCCGGCTGAAAAGGGCTAGTTTGACGGGGATTCCATCGACACGGGAAGAGGGAAAAAAAGGAGGAAGGGACAAACCGTGGGGAGGAATGATAATGATTTCGCAGAAAAAAAGCTTTTCCTCGAAGGGGGGGGGAGTTAGGCCAATCCGCAGAAGCCACGCCCATTAAACATCGAGCAATTGGGGGAAACGGGGACAGTTTGGGACTGGATACTAAGGGGGCAGGGCAAGATTGAATAGAGAAAGTGAAAATCGAGATCCAGGGAGGCCTTTTGGGATTCGAAAAGGAGAAGAAGTTCTTGTGGAGGATGCTAGGGTTGAGGCCATCCGAGTGTTTATGCAGGGCTCAGCAAGACAGAATTTACCAAATTGCAGTATTAAGCCTCAATCTTGCTTATTACGACGAGTGAGGGCGTGGTTTCAATCCGCGAAGATCGAATTGAAAAAAGAATCAGCCTGAAGTTTAAGGTTGGGAAAATCAACAAACAAGAGCCCCATCCTAGGGGGCGGATTTCAAGGCGGGGGTTGGTCTGGTTCGAAAGGACCCGAACCCAACTGAAAAACTTGGGGAAAGAATGGGCCCTTTTTCGTTCCACAAAAAAAACAAGACTTTCCCTTTGAACGGGGGGAGGGGCTTGAGAAGAGGGTATTACCGTGGTCTCTACCGGAAGAAGAGAGTATACTCCTCCAACCCCCCTTTTGCCACCGAAGTGTCCATTAAAAAGGGGAAGACAATGCCCAACGGGCTCCGATGCCTTCCGGGAGAAAGGAAGGGAAGAAGAAGGAGGCAAGTCGACAAAGGCTCACCAAGGTGGGGATCTTGAGTCAAACCAGGGAGGGAGAAAAATCTTGGGAGAATCCCGGCGCTTAACACGGGGGGTACGGATAGCTTTTGGGAAGTTGTCCCTTTGCTGGCCGGCGGGGTGAAAGAGGAAGAAACCACGCCAAAAAACTTGGTTTTTGCTTCTTGGTTAATAAAGGTGCCGGTTCGGAGCGAAAATAGGGAGGGGGGGGGCTTGCAACAAAGAGGAGTGCAACTTGCTTGTCGGAAGCATGAACCTCACCGCACAAACGGAATCACACCTCTGACAAACAACAGAGCGTAACCTGGCCGGAAGAAATCCCAAATGTCCTTTACAGAAGGTACGCGGCACGGGCGGAGTTGAATCGAAGAGGGAATGGTTCGTATTAGCAGACTTCTCCACAATGCGAGAGGGGTACGTCTTTATCGTGGAAAGAACTCAGGTCCGGTGTCTTTTTCGGCTTAGCCATGACAAAAAAAAAGAAGGGGAAGAACAAAGGAAGGGGGTGGCAAGACAATCTCTTGGGGGAAGCACTCCGCCAGGTTATTAA
>Ga0179593_1610684_pt1 | contig 16222 bp, 30 predicted proteins | sample CZODoug2_1_08_16_FD_185931 | JGI IMG/M metagenome (GOLD analysis project Ga0179593, IMG submission 185931) | Vadose zone soil fungal communities from Angelo Coast Range Reserve, California, USA - CZODoug2_1_08_16fungal (PacBio error correction) | ecosystem: Environmental > Terrestrial > Soil >...
GCGGGAGCTTCCAATCGGTGCGAAATGGGGCATCCGCTTTTCCGGCACAAAAAAAAGTGGAACGTACAGGTCAGGAAAAGAGATCAAAAAGAACAGGCGGTACTAAAAAAGGCAAAAGTAAACCGAATGGATTGGAAAGGAGTGCCGATGGGAGGACTGCGGAAAGGAGAGGGCGAGCGAGATTCTCCAATTCCACTTACAGAGACCAATCTCAGAGAATAGCCTCAGAACCAGCGGCGAAGAGAATGACGAGAGAACTGAACAAGGGGGGCCCCCCCCACCGCAGACGTGTCACCGGAAAAGCAGGCCCCCCCGAAAACAAAAAGGGCGGATATCCAAAAGGGCCCGCGGTTGCAGGGGTGCGCAAGCCAAGGGTGCGACTCCGGATCAAGTGGAAAGACTGGGGTGTCAGCGGACCTTATGAAGAAGGGGGGATCAAAAAAAGGCTGGGACGTGTGACTAAGTCGGTTATCAAAAAGTGGGCAGACCATCGGAGAAAGACACGGCGTAGGATGGTGCCACGGCAGCCACTTCTCGGTTGATTTGGAACAGGAACCTCGTCCAAACAAGAAACCAAACACTCACCGATACGAAAAAAGAGTGCTCAACGGAATGCCCCGCAGGTCGCCACGGGGAAATAAAAAAACGGGATTTTACAGGACATGGTAGAAGCCCGACCCTGGCAGGGCGCAGACGCAAAGACTGGGGTAAGTCATCAGTAGAGTAACAGCCAACTGGGGTTAAAACGTGAACACGTACCTGGCGGACAGTGATCATTTGGGTAAGTAAGAGAACCAAGCAACGCGGGATACTCCACCTTCAAAAGACCGTACGATCCTTGAGGGCCGCGCAGGCATTAAACGAAAAATCAATGGGAAACTATCCAGGATGAAGGCATAACCGCGGGCATTTGGGGAAACAACGCGAACTAATATGAATGAAACATAAGAAGAAAACTCGCGCGGGGTTCGCTCAAAAAAGCAAAATTGAAGCCGCGTTGGAAAAAAAAACGGGGGAGGGCGAGCACCTTAAAGCAGGGAAAATTGGCAAATTAAAAGAGACCAAAGTTGTGGTTTCTAACATCGGAAGTCTGAGGATTGAAGGCCGTTGAACAATGGCCGATGCAAGTGGGAGAACTAGCCTGCCTTGTTCGCTGGAAACTGGTGGAGGAAAAACATGCTGTGCCTCGAGAGATAGGGAGAGAAAGGTTAACGTCCCTCCCTCTTTGGGAGGGATCGCTCGCTCTCTCTTCCTCTTAGCTACCTCGCCTCTTCTGTCCCTAGCCTCTATCCCTCCGCTTCTCTTCTCTTTTTCGGCGGCTTTGGAGCTCTTGCATCCTCTTGTGGGCCTGGGGTGCATCAGATCGACTGGTCATAACCCCTTCACAAAAATAGGCGGGGTTGGAAAATAATTCTGGGGAATCGGGTGCACTAACTCTTTATAAAAAAAAAAAAATTGAGGGGGGGGGACAGGGGAGTCAACAAAGGAACAACGGACCAATGGGTGCAAAGAAAAAAAAAAGTGGCCAAGGCTGGGGCTTTCTAAGGGGTACAGGGGGTAATGACAAAAGAAAGAACGCCACCAGCACACACCCGGGGAAAACGGGTCCGTATCCCAACAGTCGTGGGGCGGGGGGGTCAAAGATAAACCCCCGGAGTAAAAAAAGAAATAAAGAAAATGGGGTTACAGAGGTCTGGGAACAGTTAACATTGGGACTCCGAAGTGGTCGGTATCAACCGAAACTTGTCAAAGGAAGAGCCGAAGAACTAAAATTGTGTAGTCCTTTTCGCCAGGCATTTCACCCAGGAGAAAGGCAACTGCGGACCGCAGTTGTGGATCCCGTTGACCTTTGAAGGGGCGGGTCGGAACGGAAATGATTACACTCTGCGTGGAAGGACCAGAAAGGGTGCAGATTTGTGAACCCTGGTCTAGTGAAATTGGTGAGGGGGGGTGACCCTAGGGGGGGGGGGGTTCATGAGTGGAAGAAAAGAAAGATTAGGTGTCAGGCCAAGCTGGGGTCCGACGGTAAAAAAATAGAAAGGGCGGGGGGGGACTTGGAAGTATCCGGAAAAGCCTGCTGGGACGGGAACAAAAAAAAAACAAAGCAAATGTGCGGAAACAACCATGACCTTGCCACCGGTTGATAGTTGGGGGGCAATTCAGAAAAAAGAAGGGGTAGAAAAATAAAAGGCAAAACGGGATTTCAACCTGTCCCCGCCGGGGAACGTGGGGCCTGACTAGGGGGGAAAATGGGTTGTGACAGACGAAAAAGAGGCCCGCGTAGTCAATTGTGAAGGGCGAAAATTCAAAAAAAGCTTGCTTTGAGAAAAATTCATGCAACCAAAGATGTCTATCAACTCGGTTTAAAAAAAATTGGGTCAAGGTGGGCGATATGAGGAGGGGGGAGGATGTACTGAGTGTGCAGAAGGAATAGGAGGTATTCCCTGGTGAGAAAAAAATCCTGCGCTGGGCCCGAACAAAGAGCAAAGACTTCTGGGGAAACGAACCACGGGAGAAAGAACGCCGTCCTTAACGGAGGAGAGACTTTGAGGATACCGGATCTTAATGAGGTTTGGAGGGACGAAAGCGGTTCAGACTTTGGGGGAAAACTGGTCCCCAGGGGGTGGGGCATTGTGGGGCCAGTGAGCCCTTTGCGTAATTTGGAAAACAGCGGCAAAGGAGATGGTCATTCCGTCCCCCCTGAAGGGAAGCCCGGCTCAAATGCCACGAAATTCCAATGTAAATCCGAATAACCCAGCGCTGAGTATCCAAGAGAAGAATCTCAGATGCGACAGGGGAAAAGAGCCACCCAGATGGGAAACAAGACCTAAAGAAAGGAGGAGGACGTTGGTTTGTCCGCGGCAAAAAAACAATTTGGTTGTCGCCGGGCCTACCAAGGGTGGGGGTAAAGAAAGCATTCGACCGGAAACGTCTAGGGACAAATGAGTTTCCCTTTTGGGTTAGAGGCCAGGGGGGAGAATAAGTGAACCCGCGCCACGTCCCGAGGATAAGACATCTGCGAGAGGAATCGGCCTACCGCTTAAAAACAAGAAACTGAAAAGCCCAGGGCCAACTGTGATGCGAATCCTGGGGGGAAGAGGGGGGGAAAACAAGCCGGAAAAGAAAAAAACGGCGAAATAAGATTGGAAGCACCTCGCCAAAAAATTGAAAAGTGAAAACAGCAACCGACCCTAAGGGGGAGTCCTCGGGGGGACCAGGACGCCCGGGCCCAGGGAAAAAAGTCTTTTGTGGTTTGCCTCGGTGAATTGCAAGACGGCGTCCAACGGCCCGCACCACGAGAAGGGAAAAAACGGGAGCCTTCCTAAAATCAAAAAAAAGCTTGCGAAGGCAGGTATACAGCGAGGAAAGGTAATGGGGAGGCCGGTAAACCGAAGAAGTGGAATAAAGGGGGCTTCCAAAGCGTCCCCAGGGTCAGCAGCAAAGTAGAAGCAGGGGGGGTCGCGGTTCCAGCAACGCAGCAGGGACCGCGATGGGGGGACACCCGTAGTGGTACCATCTGAACCTGTCCTTGAACATAAAAAAGGAGGGGGGCACGAACAACACCTTGAACGCTTGACTTGTTATTGGCAACAATCTCTGAGGGGGGGTCAAAACACTTGGGGAGGGCACACTGGAAAACAGGGAGGGGGGGGACTTGGAACAATACTGGGGGGTACTTCACCACTGGGTTATAGCAGATAAGGTCTATGAATCCGGCCCGGACTAAGCACAGAAGGAACAATGAAACTTTGGTCAAGAGGCCTCCAAACCCAAAAGTTGGTTGGCGAGACACTAGCAGACTTCAGGGCGGGACCATCCCGGGGGGGTCGTCATTGAAGGGAGGGAGTAAGGGGACAAGAAGAATAACAACAAAAAAGGGAGTTCGAATCTGGACCAAGACAAAACGGGCAGGGGGGAGAAAAAAAAACGGATGGGCCCCCAAAAGAAGTCGTTCCGCCCACTAGGTACGTTACACCCCCACGAAAAGGGTTAATCAAAAAAGGGAGCATGACCGTGCGGACAACTGGCTTAGACCGTGCCTAGAAATCCGTGGGAGGAAAGGGAAAGAAGGCGCCAGAAGAAAAAGATTGTTGCCGAAACTGCGGCCCAGTGACCTAAACACAAAGGAGGGTGGAACAGGTGCACAAGGAGATTGGGTGCCCTACTGTAAGGAAAAAGCTATACAAGGTATGCGTTGCCCCGGGGAAAGGGGAAGGGGGTTGTCGTAATTGCCGGGACTGGTCACAGGGTGGGGTGGAAGAAGCAGGTCACCGGCTTGAACCGACGACCAAAAAAGTGGAGAGAGCCCAGGCGACAAGATGCGAACATTACTTCCAGGATGCACCAAAAGGTGCAGGGGGAAGAGGTTTCAAACGGCAACATAGAAGTCACGGGAAAAAACTTGACAGGCGCTTTTGGTTCGAAGGTCAAAAAAGAAGGCGGAACGATCGGTTGCGAAGAACCCGAAGGGTTTGGACCGCGGAATTCCAAGTGACCCCCACAATCGGAGGGCAAAAAAAAATGGGCACGGGCCCCGGTCGAACGAAAACGTACTAAACCAGAAGAAGGGGGCATGTGGCCTGGGGGGGGCAAGTAGTAGTCCCGGGAAAAGGTGTCCTTCCGCGTTAAAGAGTGCAAAAAGAAGAAAAGTATCAAGTCACACGATAGAAGAAACACATTTGCACTGGGGCCAGACCCGGAGAAAGGGGGGGGGTTGGGAAAAAGAAAAGGTTTTCGCCACGGCCAGCGGCTATTGATGCTGCATCGGCAGCTGAGGGGAAAGGGGGCAAGGAAAATAGCCCCCACAACACCCGATTGGGAAACATACCCCAGACAAGGGAGACGAGGAAAACCAGACACCGCAGGCACAAGGGGTACATGAATTGCAACCATGGGAGCGCCGGAAAGGTAAATCCCTAGGTTTTGACCTGGAGGGGTCAAAGGGAATGGGGGGCAGGCAACAGGAAAAGTCATCCGTTTTATTGAAGAAAAGATGGAGGGCTTTGTGGCCAGCGGCGAACCAGGGGTCAGGGGTCTTGATCATGGGGAGGGAGAAGTACTACCAATGCGCCGGTTCAAGCAGGGCCGTACACCCCTGCATGTAAGGGAAAAATTACCGCTTCAAAGATAATTCCCTCAGGAGGGAAAGGAAAGACGCGAGGGTCTTAGTCAAAACCCTGTCGCACCTTAAAGGTGAAAAAAGCTTGATAACACCACGCAGGGAAAGAAAGCAAGAGCAAGATTAAAGAAAAAGGAAAGCCAAATGCGACCAGGAAAATACATTTAAATACGGCCTTGTGTGGCTAAAAACAGGGGAAGGGCAGTCCCTGAGGGGAGGAGGAATCGGTGAAAGACGTAAAATCATGGTGGGACAGGGGCCCCAAGTCCAAAAAACAAGAGGCAAGGCCCGAAAGGAAAAATCAAAGTGACGGCGCGCGGAAATGGGGAAAACAGCCATCAACAAAGTTCCAAGGGGGAGACATGGGGGGTTTTTTTGCACGCAAGCAACAGGGATGGGAGGGGATCAGGAAAGGTGGCAACCTTACCAAGCCGTGTTGTTAAAGAAAAAACATCGGGCGACCATCGGGGAGTTTTGGCAACAGGGGGCCACGATGCCAGGGAAGAAGAAACTTACCATGTAACAAATCAAAAAAAAGGGAAAAAAAAAGCCCTTAAACTATGGTGTACGGTTCACCGGAACGAACAGGGACCGTGGTTTCCCCGGAAGGGGGCACAAGTCCGAATTGATAAGGGAAAAGTACGGCAAGGATAAAGGACGGCAGAACAAATTCTTCAAGCAAAGGGTTAAGTGACCCTACCACAACCGAAAAAGGAGTGAAATGAGGCTAGCATTTTGCGAAGAAACCTACGTAACGGAGACCGGGGCAGCGTTTTAGTGGCAGAAGAGGGGAACGTTACCCCGCAGAAGAGATCCGAATGGTGGTGCTCAAATCAATGGCATCTGAACTGGGAAAAGTGTGTTGACTGCTAGCTCGCGTGGCCTTGTCTATACAGGAAAACACCAGTAACAGGCTCTCTCTGTCCACATTTCTCTATAAGGGAAATTAATGGGTTAAGATGTAGCGTAAGAGGCGCAGTGGTGGTTGGTGTGAACTGGAGTAATTGGCAACCCCGGTGAAAGAAGGAGAATCAAGAAAGGGGGTTAAAAGGGTTGATAAAAGAGGGGATTGGATGTGGGGGAGAGGGGAGGAGGAGAGTAAGAGGAAAAGTAATACGGGAAGGCGGGTAGACGGGGGAATAAAAGACAGAGGGGGGGGGGGAGGGGAGGGATGAAGAGGGGGCGGAAAGAGGGACGAGGGGTGGCGGGAGGGGGGGGGAGGGGAAAGGTGAAGGGTGGGAACAGGTGGCGGAGGGGAGGATAAATAAGGGGGAACGGGGGAGCGGGGCGGGGGGGAAGATGGGAGATAGAGGAAGGGGGGGGAGGGGGGGGGGGGGAAGGGGAGGAGGGCGGGGGGAGGAGAAGAGGAGGGGGGGGGGTGAGACGGGGAATGATGGGGACAGAGTCGAGCTGTGGGCGGGGGGATGGCTAGAGGCGGAAAGTGAAAAGTTAAACCAGGAAGTGGAGGCAAATGAGGTGGAGTGAAGGTAGGGAAGAATAATAGCTAGGAGGGAGAAAGGGGGGGGTGTGAGGGCGGGTCTCGAGGGGGGGGGGCAGGAGTGAGGAGACCGGGCGGATAGAAACGTATGATAGGTGGTAGACGGGGAGTGGTACTTTCGCAAAGACGAAGGTTGAACGAAATGGAGTGCTTGACTTGTAATGTCGAAGCACGACTAAGACGAAAAACAGGGTTGGGAGGGGGGGGTCGACAAGGTTGATAAGGAATTGCGGACGAACCAAGGAGGTGGAAGGCTGGAGGAGAAAGGGCAAAGGAGAGAGGTGGAGGGGGAGGAGACCGGTTGACGGCGTTCGAAAACGTTGTGACAGAGGGATATGGTCGGTGGGGAGAGCTCGTAGGAGAGGGGAGGTTGAACATATGAAAGGGGCTGAAGAGATTGGGAGACGGCGGAGATGCGGTAAAAGGGAACGAGTGGTATTTGGGGGGAATCGAGAAGGGGCGGGAGGGTCGGGGGAAACATGGGGGGATGCTCGTGAGCAAATTGGAAAACAAAATGCCAAGTGCGCGGGTGTCGGGGGAAGGAGGAAAGGCGAGAAGGGGGAGAAGGGGAGAGAAGCAGAAAGCAAAGACGAACGGGAGGTGGGAGAGAGCGGAGGGGGCACCGGGAAACGAAAGTATGAGAAACTGGCGGGGATGATGAGCGGATAGGTTGGGAGCGGAGATGACGGTGCTGTGATGTCGGCGAAACTAGGGGGGGATGGGAATGGGGGTAGAGCAGATCTTTTCGTGTGCTAGGGTGGAGGGGGGTGCATAGAAAAGGAAGTAGATAGAGGGGAAGGGATGGAGGTGCTGGGGAGGAAATGAGCAGGAGGACGGAGCAGCGAAAAAATTCCGGGGGGAAGGGAGGGGTGAATTGCGGAAAAAGGCGGAGGTTAAGGCGGGTGGGGAGCAGGAAGAGTTAGGGTAACAGGGAGGAGATCATTCTGAGCGAAAGAAATGTGAGTGGATTACGAGGGGGGGGAGGATGCGGGTGGAATGAGAGGGGAAAAAGAAGGAGCATCAGGTGCGGAAGTGGAGGGGGGGGGCGGGCGGGAGCGGTACCAGGGAATGAGTTGGGAGTGAAATGGTAGGGAGGGGGAGAGGGATAGGGTGGTAAGGGGGGAACAAGGGGAGGGAGTAGGGGGGGATGGGTTGAGGCGGGAAGGGGGGGGGGATACGGGAAGGGGGGAGGGGTGGGGGGCAGGAGGGAGGGGGACGCAGCGAAGGGGGGGGGCCAAGGGAGAAGTGGAATAAGGCGTGGGCGGGGAAGAGGTCTACGTCAGAGGAAAGAGGGGTGGGTGATGAGCGTGGGGGTTTGTGAGGAGGGGGAAAGGAAGGGGGGGGAGAGGGACGACGGGGCGGGGAGTGGGGGTGTAAGAGGGGTGAGGGAGCCGAGGGGGAGCGGGAGGGGGTGGACGGGGGGGGTAGGGGAGGGAGGAGGACGGGCGGCAAGGGAAGGGAAATGGACGGGGAGGAGGGAAAAGGGCGGCTCCGGGAGGGCCCAAAAAGGGGGAGAGAAATAGAGGGGGGGTGTGAGAAAGATAAGAGAAGTAGGAAAAAATGAACGCGAAGGGAAAAGAGGAGAGAAGGAAGGAGGGGGGGAGTAGGAAGTAGGGCAGGGGGAGTTAGGGGAGAATAGGGAGGGAGAAGACGGGGAAGGAAGTAGAGGCAGAGAGGCGATGGACGAGTCTGAATGCGTCCAGGGGAGAATGCGGAATTAGGGGGTAGGGGTGGGTGGTTGGAAGGTGGGACCGGGGAACGGTGGGAGGGCGGGGAAGAGGGGGGGAGCTCTTGATACGGAGAAGGGGGAAGTGAGGGGATCCCAGAGTAAAAAATACGTCCGGTGAAGTGGGGTGCAGGCGTAAATATAGGAGCTTAAGAATAAATAGATTGGAGGGGAGTGGGTGGGGATAGGCTGGTTGGCAGGAGAGCGAGGAGAAAGGAAGAAAGGGGTGGGAGGTGGAGGAGAGTGGAGCAAAAGGGGGAAGGGGGAGTCAGGGCCGGTAGGGGTGGGAAAGAGATGCCGCACGGGAAGGGGGAGTAGGAGGGGGAATTGGAAGAGGAGAGTGAGTTTATAAGCCAGATGGTGGGGGGAGACGAGAGTGGACTGAGGAAATGGGAGGAGGGGACGAGGGGGGAGGGGGGAAAAGAGCAAGATGGGAACGGGTAAGGGAAGGGAGGAGGGAGGCATGGGGAGGGGGGGGATAGGAAAGGATGAGGGGTTGAAGAAGGGTGGACACTAATAAGGGGGTGAGGGGCACGGGTAGTGAGAGCAGAGCCGGAGGATCGATGGGAGAGGGGTAGATAGAGGGAGGTCAAAGTGAAGCACAGAGCTATACGACTAAAGGGGGGGAGGGTAGAGTGTTTAGGTCGACAAAAGGCGCAGGAGGGGACGGGATAACGGGAAAGGAGAAAAGGGGGGATGATGAAGGGGAGAAGCACGGAAGGGGACGGGGGGGGGGGGGGGGGGGTTGGCGGGAGGGTGGCAAGACGGAGGAGGATGTATACGGGGAGAGGACAGGGAGGGAAGGGGGGGGGGGAAAAAAAGCAGGGGATTACTAGCAAGCGGTGGGTGGTGATGATAGGGGGGTTGAAAGAATCGTGTGTGGGGGAGGTAGGAGGAAGGGGTAAGGGAATAAAGGGGACAGTATGTGGAGGGGGGGTGGAGGTCAACTTGAATGGTGGGGGGGACTTGCTAGGAGAAGAAGGGGAGGTAGGAGGGGGGATGAAGAGGGTTAAGATTGAAGAAAGGGAGTGGGGGGGTGAGGAGGGGGGGGGGGGGAGGGAGGGAGCATGTGATTCCCAGGAGATGGGGGAGGGGCACGGTCTAGACTCAGATAGGAGGATGGACATAGGGTTTTGAGGAGTGTCCGGGATAAAATCTTCAGGGGAAAGAGGGGGAAGGCACGGTGAGAAGTTAAGGGAGCCACCCGGACCTGGGGGCTACAATGGGAGGGGTGGGTGGTTCTTGAAACGGACGGCGGACAAGGGACTAGGCCCAAGGGGTATGAGAAAAATTCGTGCTTGGAAGGGGGGGGGGTCTGCATGGCGGAAGGAAGACCAATGTGGGGGATGGGGGTGGAGGGTAAAGGGGAGGCGCGAACGCGGGGGGTTGGATGAAGAAAGAGAAAGAAGGGGTACGGGGCGGGAGAGGAGGGGAGGAGAAGCTATGGTAGGGAAAGGGGAGGCAAAGGGTTGTGCCTAGTGTCAGCAGAAACCTCATCCGGAGGGATGGGAAGGGGAGCTCCTTGTCGGGGGGAAAAGGTGGAGATAGGGGGGGAGGAGGGAATAAGGAGATAAAGGAAGAGGTAGATAGGGGAAGAGGGCTAAGAGTAACAGACGGATGGGTGAGGCCGAAGTGGGTAGGAGGGGCCCAGGGGGGGGGGGTTAAGTAGGTCGGGGGGGGTGAATGCGGGAGTGACACTGGAGCGAAGAGGGGAGGGGAGGGGAAAGCGAGATGAGAGCGGAGAGTGGGTTATGGAGGTGGGGGGGGGTTGGGAGAGGGGGTAGTGAGGTGGGGCGATGAGTATAGAGCGAGAACGGGGGAGTGAAAGTACTGGAAGGGTGACGTGCTCTGGGAAAAAAAGAGAAGGGTCCGAGTATAGAAGAAAGATGGGGGGGAGAGGAGGAAAGGGTAAGGGGAGAAAGTCCAAAGGGGAGTAATAGGGGGGGTGGAGAAGGGGGGGGGGGGGAGGCATGAACGAGGGCTGGGCATGCGGAAGAGTGGGGGGGGTGGGAGGCGCGGGAGGGTGGGGGTGGAAAAAAAGGAGGAGGTGGGTGGAGGGGGAGGATAGAGGTGGTAGAAGGATGAAGAGGGGGGGGGTCTAATAGGCGAGGGAAGGTGGAGAGAGATGGGGGTAGCCAGGCAGGGGGGAAAGGGGAAAGGGAGGGAAGAAAATAGCCGGGGAAGGGGGAAGGTAGGAGTGGGGGGGGGGGGGAGGAAAAAAAGAGGAGATGGGAAGGGAGAGGACCCAATAAGAGAAAGAGGGGGGGGGGTGGAAGAGGAAAAGGGCCGAGGAGGGAAGGGAGGGAGAGAGGGGGGGAAGAAATAAAAAAGTGGTGGTCGGTAGTCTAAAGCTGACGCACGACAGGGGGGGGGTAGGAGTTGGGATAGAGGGGAAACTAGAGAGGGAGCCCAGGGGCAGGGGCGAGGGTGTGAGTGGGCGGAAGAGAGAAGGAGGGGGCAGAAAAGAGTTTAAACGTGCATGTAAGGCGGGGGGAGGATGGGGAAAAATGAAAAGCAGCTTCGCTACTGCGGACGTGTGCAATCACGGGGGCAGAAGTGGAGGAAGGGACAGGTATGAGAGTCAAATCCAAAGACCCTGGGGGGGGGGGGGGGAGCAGGGAAAGGGGGGGCGGCGAGGCGGCCAGAGGGCGCGATAAAACAAGGAGTCGCCAAGGGGGGGAGGAGGTATTGAACGAAGAGTGGTGGACGGGGGAGCGAAATGGGAATTGGGGGGGGGCTTGGTCTGTTACGGCAGGGACGTTGGGATGAACCGTCTAGAAGTCACAGCTTGAAGTTGGAAAGACTCATCCTGCATCCGAATACTGGACTTGGATAGAGGCCTTTTGCAATAACCATCTGTGGAAATGAAACCAGAGGGAAGCAGAATCATACCAATCCCCTACACCTTTGACTCGATGCGATATCAGCGTCGTCCAAATCAGGAGGAGAAAGGGACCAAAAGGGGGGTTTGGGGTGCTCAACTGGAAAGGTTCCGGGGAAAAAAAAAGAATGTGGCCGGGGGAGGCTGGGAAAAAGTCACCTCAGATGCATTGCCGAAGAAACAACAGCTAAAGAACAAGAGGGACTTTAAGAAAGGCAGGGTCATCTACTCCATGTTTCAGATGGACTGACAGAAACTGGAAAAGAGGGAGGGGAAAAGCCGTTTCCGTAAACACATGGGACTCAGGATATCTCTTGACCATTACCTCCCCAAATAAAATGAAAGGGGGTCTGGGAGGAAAAATGGGCTCAAACGGGCGGGGTTTGGAAGATAGAGTACAAAGCCAGCGGGGGGAAATGCAGGGTCAGTGGGGCATAATTTCTCCGACTGGGGACGCGTGGCAGAAAGGGACTACTGAAACAAAGGGGATAAGGACTAAGTAAAAAAAACATTGAAAAGGGAAAAAGGAAAAAGTCAATCCATTTTTATCCAGCAATAACCTGAAAGGAATTATAGTCCTCCTCCAAAAACTGAGGGGAAAGAGAGGAAAACGGGGGGGACGTCCACTGCTTCCGAAGTAGACCGAATGGGGTATCACTGCCAATTTGTTAACGGAAGGTAACATGGGGAAAAAGAAGGTACCTGTCCAAAAAAAATCAATATGTTTCCACCATACATCCCCTGGGGGGAAATAGATGGCTTGGGGGGGGACAAAAGTGCGCCCTTGCCGAAATATTTTGCGCGTTTTGGACCAGGGAGTAACCTGTACCATAGCAGAAAAGAGGGGGAGCAAGCGTCCATTAGCGTCTGTCCTCCGCTGGGTCTGAAACCTGGGAGTAGCTGAATGGGATTGGAAGAGAGGTGGGATGGGTGAGGGGCGGCAGTGAAATGCGAGGGGAGGGAGGAATGACTGACCGACGTTCTTAGAACGGAATCAGTTTTGGTCAGACAAAAAAGTGAAGGTAGGCATACGAACTAAGACTCAACAAAAGGGATACGAAAGAAGAGATACGACGGGCCGGAAGGGTTATGGGGTTTTTCGAAGTTATAAAGTACCTAAAAAGGGGTGAAACATACAAGGTCTGTCTCTAGGGAAAACGCCCTGGTTGATTCCAGAGGTTGGGGGAAAGAAGGGAGGAGAATGACGCATCACTTCGCCCGGGGGGGTTGAGAGAAAAGCTTAGAGGGGGTGCGGGGCGTCGAAACAGGGGTCGGGGGGTTTTGGCTGATACTATTAAAGGGCTCCAGACGTACCTGGGGTGGAGGGGAAAAACGCAAAGGAAAAGCGCAACACGATCGAAGACAAGTGAGGAAAGGGGAGCGCTCAATGTCCTTGGGTGAGGGAAACGTCCATATGGATAAACCGGATAGGGAGGAGTTTCATACGAGGAAAAGAAGTGTAGCCGCTGCGTGGTTGACTGAACGAAGAATAGGAATTGGTAAGGGGGAAAAAAAAAAGTCACACACGAAGGAAAGTTGGAACTTAAGTTATGGAGAAAGCCGATAGTATTCGTCCCTTTCCCACAGAACAGGGGGTAGAGCAGAGAAGGGGATAACGGGGAGTGTTACTAGTTTCCGTGGAATGGAAAGGCAGGGACTGGGTGAGTGGGGGACATTTAGAAAGGCCTCTGCGCTAAATTAAAATCGGAAGGATTCCGGAGAACGGTCGAAGTTGACGGTGCGGGGGGGGGGAAACAAAAAAGGAAGACAAAGGCAGTAAATTACGCGTTGCGGCCGCGAATAAGTGATTGAAAAAAAAACAAGCAGATGGACTGGGCAAGCCCGCCACCCGGTTCGGAAAAGGCTTGGGGGAAACAGTACCGAATCTGATCTAGGGAACGAAGGGGTCTCTTCTTTTAGAGCCTGTTTTCACGGTCGCCTTCGTGTATACAGCGGAAAGGAGTGGGGAGGGGGGAAAAGAAGATAAGGTCGAGATCGAGCTCGTGCTCAGATGGTACTCACCGGGGGATGGGACAGTCATTGGCGGATGGAAAGAGTCAAAGGATCGGAAAAGAAGAGATATAAAATCCGGACCAATGAAGGAGGGGCTACAAGAGAATTGGAAAGGAAACTCGGGAAGGGGCATGATATATCCTGAAATCGGGAAATCTGCAGAAAGGGACACGAGCGAAAAAATTATGAAAACCACCCATCGACTACTTGCTTGAAAGGGTCGAAATCTTATCCTGGTGGCAACGCCAAGTAAAGGCTTCCAGAAACAGAGGGTGAAGGGGGAGGAGGAGCAAACTTGTAAGAGGAGGCAACACAGGTCCTTCTCTTACTCGGCGGGGAGGAAGACCGGAAAATACGGGGGGGACACTAATTCTGACCGTTAAAGGGTCTCCAGCACTGCACGCTAGCCACGAGAGACGAAATAGCCGAACAGGGTGTGACATCACACCCCTGGTTCGTCAAGATAAAGAAAGCTCAAGTCAAATAATGGAAGAGGTAAGCTACTCTGAGCCGTCTGAGTGGGAAACTCTTCTCTAACCGTAGAGGAGTAAGTCCTTCGAGAAACACTCGCACGATGTTGTGGCCTGAAAGCTTGCGTATGCAGATGGGCAAGGGGATTCAGCAAACGCCAGCCAGTCCAAGGAGAGAAAATTGTTTGAAAAGAAAAGCCGATCCGTCGACCCTATGTCGGTTCCACGGGGGAAGACAAAAAAGAAAAGGGGCGTCATTGCAGGATTCAGGGGGGAGTAGTTGGCGCTAGCGGAGAGGCAGCAGATGAGAAGAGAAAGCCCAGGAAGAGAACCGTCATCAGGAGGAAGAAAAAACGGCAAAGAAGGGCAGCCCCAAGGTCGGAATGTCAACCGCTACGGCGGGGCAGAGAGGGGAAACCAAGAAAAGTGGGGGCGGCATCGACATGACTCGGAGATACACTACCATTCAAAGCAAGTCACAGAGGAATGCCCGCGGGGGGGGGAAAAAAGGTCTCGTTATACTGACGAAGAAAAAAAAAAAGCAGGGAGACGATGCCTAGATCGGGGGGAGTCCCTGGGTGGCCGGAAGAAAGTGAAAAAAGCGTGTTTTTGACAACATTTAAACTTATAAGGTATGGGGCGATCGATCAAGCCGAACTTAGTAACAATATCGGCACAAGTGCAAAGAATACACCAGCGAACTGAAAATAGAAGATCCTCTTACCCAAAGGCATTTTAGCTACTCCAGGGGGGGGAGAGCTGGAAAAGAAAGGGGGGAAGAATCCTAAAACCTTTCCGTTGACCGGAAAAAAATTGCATTCAGGCCCCGAAGGAGAGGAGAGTCAGGAACCTCAAGTCCCCAAAGAGAGAGGGGGCAAGGGGGGGGTGGGGCAGAAGGCGGGTTTTGTTGCAGATAAAGTTCCCGCAAGAAGCGTATTGAAAAAATGGTGGGGAACCTTCATCCGTCGGATGTACAAAAAACTAGGACCGGGGTTTTACAAATGTTTTACATCCGTAAAACAAATGGCAAGGGAAAAACGGGAAAGAAAGAAATCATTGATCCCGCCTACCATCGACGCAAAAAAAGGAAAGGGTATGATTCCACGAGATAATTTATATAAACTGGGAGGAGAGGAAAGGACAGGGTCCCGTGAGAAATGTGTGAGAGGAGAAGGAATACATGGGGGAAGAGCATTCGTTGGGAAGTCGACGGCGGACTTAGTTCCAAATTCCGACAATGGGGAAAAAGGAGGCTGGGGGTAGAAACCCCCACAAAAAAACCGTTTGAGCCCACCATATTGGGGGGAAAAGGTTGGGTAAAGGGGTGTAAAATAATCCGGCTGTGCCGGGCAATAGCTGTCAGGAACCTTAAATTTAAATCGGATGGGGAGCTGAGGTGGTAGCTGAAAGCGTCGGGAAGAGAGGAGTCGTGCAAATAGTTGTCGTTGGAAAGGGGCGGAGGTTGCTGGGAGAAGCAGAGGGCGATCGTCACTTCGTTTGGAAAGGGTCAATAAGAAGTTGGAAGAAAAGAGGGTGAAAGTGAGGCCTCCGAACGCTTAAGCCTAAGAGGGGGATAAGGATCGTCTCAGGCAAGGTGTATTTCTAGTGGGTTTTTGGGGAGGGAAAAATTATAGAAAAAGCTGAGCTATTACACCGGCGGACTGTTGATTCCTTGGGAACTTTAGTTCCGTTCCGTATTCAGGAGCCGTGAAAAAAACCGGGGAGGGAAAGGTCTTGACAGAGACTGGCAGGACGCCGGAAAGAGTTCGTTGGGAGAGGGAGGCCGCATTGGGGGGGGACTACTATGTTATTTCTAGAAAAGGCTCATAAGAAACGAGGAGAAGAGCATCAGCGTCTCTCAAATCGGGAGGGTGGGACTGAAGCGGGGGGGGGGGTGTGGGGGGGGGGGGTTGAAAGTTCTCCGAAAAGTATGGTTGGGAGCTCCTTAGCTTTCAGTTATAGGGTCGGAACTTAACGCATCGCTAGGTTAAGGATACGTAAAGGAATGGAAGGAACCGTTTCGCGAAGGCGCATTGAAGGGAGGAGAATAGGAAAAGCAGAAATCCGAGTAGAGTACATCAACTCTCCGTAGCAGCTTGTTTTTAGGAGATCTAATTGTGAGGGAGGAAAAAAAACGGGGGGATTTAAAACGTTTGGGGGCCTCTCGAGTACATTCATTAGGGCTCTAGGGGAGGGGGATTGATGGGAGCGTAGAAGTTATAGGGTCTGTTTGTGGGGAAAAACTTTACGACCGAAGGGGATAACAGCCCGCTATTCCCCTAATTCTTCGGGGGTATGCTCAGAGGCGTGGAAACAAGAAGCGGTCCTGGCTTTTCTTTTCCCAAAAGGAACTATTCATAACGAGGACCCGTGGCAAAACCCATTGTCGGGGGGTTGGGGAACCCCTTTTTCTTCAAAGCTTTGTAAGAAAACGCTGCTTTCTGAAGGGGGAATGGGCTACGGGGGTCGATATCGCGAAAGGTATGGAAGTGCCTGTGCTCAAGGCTTGAGAGAA
>Ga0179593_1525505_pt1:2500-16221 | contig 16221 bp, 35 predicted proteins | sample CZODoug2_1_08_16_FD_185931 | JGI IMG/M metagenome (GOLD analysis project Ga0179593, IMG submission 185931) | Vadose zone soil fungal communities from Angelo Coast Range Reserve, California, USA - CZODoug2_1_08_16fungal (PacBio error correction) | ecosystem: Environmental > Terrestrial...
GTGGGGAGCGGTTTCTGGGCGGGAGAGGTTTTTTTTTTGGGTGGTGTGGGGGGGGGGCCGTGGGGGGGGGGGGTTTTTTTTTTTTTTTTTTTTGGGGGGGGAGCAGGGCGGTTTTGGGGGAGGGGGGGGGGGTATTTTTTGTTTTTTTTCTGGGGTGTGGGGGGGGGGGGGGGGGGGGGGGGGGGGAGGGGGGGGGAGGGGGGGTTTTTCCTTTTTTGGTTTTGTTTTGGGGGGGGGGGCGAGGGGGGGGGGGGGGGGAGGATTGAGGGGGGGGGGTTGGGGGGGGGGGGAGGGGGGGGGGTGTTTTATTTTCTTTTTTGTGTTGGGGGGAGGGGGGGGGAGGGGGGGGTTTCGGGAGGGGGGGGGGGGGGGGGGGGGGTTTTTTTTGTTTTTTTTTTTGGGGGCGGACGAAGGTTTTGGGGGCAAGAAGGGATTTTTTTCTTTTTTTTTTTTTGGGGGGGGGGAGAGGGGGCAAAGGGGGGGGTTTTTGCGAGCGGGGAGGGGGGTTTTTCTTTTTGGGTCTTGGGGAGGGGGGGGGCTTTGAACAGTGGTTTTTTTTTTTTTTTTTGGAGAGAGAACGCGAAGAGGCGAGGGGTTGGAGGGGCGAAGGGGGGGGGGGGGTTTTTTGGGTGGGGGGGTTTTTGTGTGGGGGGAGGGGGGGGGCAAAAAGAAGAAACGCGAAGAAAAAAAAAAAAAAAAGGGGGAAGAATGGAAAGGGGGAACGAATTTTGAAACGCTTTTTGTGTCATCATCGGCTAATATGCAACAAGCACCACCGGGAATTGGAAAAAAAGGAAGAGGGAGGGGGGGAAAGTCAATCCCGGCTACGATTTCTTCTGGTACCTAACTCGTCCTGGGGAAAAAGAGGGGAAAAAGGGGGGGAAGAAAGGGCTGGAAAAAAAAAAAAGGGCCAAGAAACCGAAGCCGCTGTCGACTTTTCCCATATCTAGCCGGCCTCCAATCCTAAGTAAAAAAAAAGGAGAGAAGAAAAAAAAGGCTCGGGGAAAAAAAAAAAAAAAAAAAAAGAGGGAGAGGGCGACATAACATCCCAACTCGTCCTCCACCGACCGGACTTGATTGCAGGGAGGGGGGGGGAAGAATAGGAAAAAAAAAAGAGGAAACCTAAATACGGAGAAAAAGGGGAAGGGGAAAAAAGAGCGAGAAAAAAACAACAACGGATTCTAACTTATTCCACCTATATCCCTCTCACACCTCAATTCTCCGTATTGAGGGGGGGGGGAAAATGGGGAAAGGGAAAGAACCAATAGGGAAAAGAGGGGGCTCATCCCTATTCATTCAATTCAATTTCTTCGGTGGGCGAAGAGTGGAGGGGGGGGGGGGAAAAAAAAAAAAAAAGGGGGGGGGAAACTATCCAGGGGGGAAAAGGGGGAAGGGGTGAATTAATTTCTCCCTATTACGCCGAGGGATGGAAGGGGAAGGAGAGGGAAGGGGAAAAAGAAAAAAAGGAGGGGGCACCTTCAGGGGGAAAGGGGGGAGAGATCCATCACTCCTTCCCAAACTCTTTGCGGAAGGAAAAAAAGAAGAAGGGAGGGGGGTCCCGAAGCCCTCGTCTCCCCTTATTGATTGCATCGAGATCAGAGTGGGCCATGAAAGAAAAAAAAAAAAAAAAAAGGAAACTCTCGCCTAGAGGAGGGGGGAAAAAAAAAAAAAAAAAAGCGGTTTTCAAAAAATCGTGAACTTGTTTTGTTGCGTGCACATTAGTGGGAATGGCGAAGCAAGGGGGGGGAGGAAAAAAGAAAAAAAGAAAAAGAGCGGGGAAAAAAAAAAGAAGGCGCCATGAATTGATGGCTTGCGGCGTAATGTTTCCGAAAGAAGGGGAAAAAAAGTTCAGGAGGAAGGGGGGAATAGGAGGGGAAAAACTATCCACACCCATTTTGTCCGCGACGGGGGAAAAGGAAAAAGAGGGAAGAGAGCTAGGGAGGGGGGGGGGGTAGAAAACAATCTGAATCCTTCTTCCTCAGGGGGTATCAACATCCTTGGAAGGGGAAAGGGAAAAAAAAGGAAGAAAAAAGGCAAAAAAAAGGGGGAAGTGGGGTGGTTTCGCTCTTTCCAACAATAACTTTTCGAGACTGTTCGCGCCGGAGGGGGAAGAAAAAAAAGAAAGGGGGAAGGAACTCAAAGAGGAAGAAAAGGAAAAGGGGAAGGAAAAAAATATTCGTATCCCCACTAATTTCCTCCGATCCGGCGCCGCAAAAGAGGGCGAAAAGGGGAGAAAATTGGGGTGGAGGGGGGAAAGGACAAAGACACCCTCCCCCCCTGTTGCTATGGCGTAAGTCAAAAAGAGAAAAGGAAAGAAAAAAAAGAAAGAAAAACCGAGGAAGGGGAAAGGGGGGGGGGGGGAGGAGGAATCAAAGAAAAAAGAAAAAGGGAAAGGGGTTACTGGAGATTACTCCTTCCGCGGGTAAAGGAAAGATGGGGGAGGAAAAAAAGGGTTCCGGAAAGAAAAAACCCAGCACTATCATCCGTTTTGGAAAAAAAAAAGGTGGGAAGAGGAGGGGGGAAAAGGGAGAAAAAAAAAAAAAAATAGATTTAGATAGTATCCCTCCAAGATTACTTTGGGGGGGGGAAAAAGAAAAGTTCAAGGAAAAGGAAAGGAAGGAAAGAGAAAGCACGGTAGGGCTGCGTTGATTCGTTTTTTTCTGGGAGGGGAAAGGGGAAAAAGGGGGGGGGGGTTTCAAGGGGAGAATGGGGGTCCGTCTCCTCAAAGAAAAAATATTGCGAGAATAGGGGGGAGGAAAGGAAAAGGAGGGAAGGAAGGGAGGGAGATTGTCCGCCGCTGCGTGCTCAATGTTCTCGCGAATGACAGGGGAGGGGGGGTAAAGGGGGAAAGAAAGGGCCAAAAAAAAGGGGGGGGGGGGGGGGGGGAGGGAAAGGGTTGTCCGCAATTCCTCCAGAGGAAGACAAGAGGGTCACGTAAGGAAAGGAAAAAGGGAAAAAAAGGGGGGACGAAAAGGGGGGGAAGAAAAGGGGAGAAGGAAGAAGCACCGTGAAGACTATTATATCGAGATATAAGCGGCCAAGAAAGGGAAAGAAAGAAAAAAAGGAAAAGGGAAAGGGAATCAGGTAAAAGAAGAAAGAGAAGGGATCAGATATGCTAACAATATCTAAATTCAAAAATTTGCATGACCCGGGGAGGAAAAAGACTACGGAAAAGGGAAAAAGAAAGAGCCGGAAAGAGAAGTCTTGTCATTAAAGCACTCCTCCTTTTTCTGCGACCAGGTAAGTGAAAAAGGGGAAAAAAAAAAAAAAGGAAAAGGGGGAAAACCTCAAAAAAAGGGGGAAAAGGGGGGGAGGGAAAGAGATCCCGAGCCCGTCTATCGAATAATCTCTCTCAACATAAAGAAAAGAAAAATAAGGAGGAGGGGGTCTAAAGGGAAAAAGGGGGGAAAGCGAGTCAGCAAAAAAAGGTGAAAGCCCGGACGGATTGATCCGGCTTCCTTTTGTGGATTCCATGGTTTTTACAGGGGGGGAAGAAGAAATAGGAGAAAAAAGGAAACTTCCGAGAGGGGAGGGAAGGGAAGGGATACCGTGGCGCGCACGGTCATCGCCATTTTTGCCTTGGCGATTGGGGGGGGGGGAAAGAAAAAAGGAGGAACACTCTCGAGGGGAGAAAAGAGGAAGGCCCGCACGTCCTTGTGTAAGCCTAATTTCGTCGCTACAGAAAAGAGGAAAAAAAAAAGGAGAAAAGGAGGGGTCCAAGGGGGAAGGAAAAAAAAAAAGGGAGGGACCAGCTTCTTCGCGCAGTTCCCCACTCTGACGGACCGAGTCTCCTCTGGAGAAAGGGAAAAAAAAAAAAAAAAGAAAAAAAAAAAAAGACAGTGGGGGGAAGAAGAGGAATCGCGCGAACCATTTGTCACGACCACGAGGGAAAAAAAAAAAAAAAAGGGAGAGAGGAATTGGGGGGGGGGGGAAAAGGAAGATCGCAATCTTTTTCTTTTGAGCGACGAGAAAGAGAGGAAAAAAAAAAAAAGGGGGGGGAGGGAAAAAAGAAAGAAACGAAAAAAAAAAAAAAGAAGAAGAGAGGGGGCGGGACGAATTGCACGGATTTGCAGCCTACATCCGGGTGCAAAGGGGTGTGATGCCTTGGGACCGGGGGGAAAGAAGAAAAGGAGAAGGGGGGGGGGAGGGGGGAGGTTTCAGGAAGGGGGGGAGGGTTTTTCCCCAACGCTATTCTTGCCTGGGTGTTCGCCGGAGAAAAAGGGGGAGGAAAAGGGGAAAAGGGGGAAGGAAAAAAGCCGAGGGGGAAGGGGAAAAAGGAAGGGGGGGGGAGGAATCACTCACTCTCAATTGGTATATTTGATTCTTTGCGCCCTGCTCGGCGGTGGGGAGGGGGAAGAAAAGGAGGGGGAGGGGGGGCAAGATCTCTAAATACACCCCTTTCCTCTTCAATTTTCGCGATAATGGGGGGAAAAAAGGAGGGAAGGGGAGAGGGAAAAAGAAAAAACCGTAAGAAAGGGGGGAGGAGAGAAGAAAAGGTTCGCATTTCCTCCTGCCGGCGCGACAGTGGCTCTAACATTATTGGTTGGAACAGCGAGGAAAAAAAAAAAAAAGGGAGAACGGTAGGGAGGAAAAAAAAGGAGGAAAAAGAGTTTTTCTTTATTTAATACGACGGCTTCAATATTTTGGAGAACCCCCAGGGGAGGAAAAAAAATTAGGAAGAAGAAAGAAAATTGCCGGGGGGGGGGGAAGGGGGAGAACACGAGCGGCAAAAAATTTTATCGTGTTCTACTATTAAAATCGCTAAAACGAGGGTGATCTGACTAAGGAGTAAAGGAAATTGGGAAAAAAGGAAAAAAAAAAAACGTATGAAAGGGAAAAAAAGGGAGGAAAGGGAAAATAAAGAAGGAAGAATCTCGACGCGCTCCGACATTTTCCCTAATGTTCCCTCATCAACAGTTCACGATTTGAAAACCGAGGGGGGGGAAAAAAAAAGGTGCGGACAGAAGGAGGAAGAAAAAGTGTTTCTCGCTGCAATCAATCCTGTCTACGAGGGGCGTCGGAAATAAAAAGGAAAGGGAGGGGGGGGAGGAAAAACCAAGAAGGGAAAAAAGAAAGGGGGGGGAGGGAGAGAACCCGGGCCCAACCGGAAGCCGTCTTGTCCGACTTTTCCCAGACTTAGCCGGCACTCCAGCACAAAGAAAAGAAAAAGGAAAAAAGAAAAAAAGCGTCGGGAAAAAAAAGGGGGGAAAAAAAAAGAAAGAAAAAGAGAGGGGGAACGCCGACTTGATTGCCTATCGGATGCGCACAGCGTCAGTTTGGTAAGGCAGCGTGGGCCGACACAACGAAGAAAAAAAAAAGAAGGGGGGAAAAAAAAGGGAGGGAGAGGAAAGAGAGAGATTCATAAAGACGAAATTTCTCCGTATTCCCTTCGGTTGGCCCAGAACTTGCGGGGGGAGGGGAAAAAAGAGAGGGAGACATAAGAGAAGCAAATCAAGTCGGCGTTGCGACGAGTGGTATTTCTGTCGCCCGCGCCCAAAACAGAAGGAGCAGGGGGGAAATAAAAAAAAGGATGAAAAAGGGGGGGGGAAAAGGGGATTCTCAGAGGAAAAAAAGGGGAGGAGGAAAAAGGGAAGGTAGTCTGGCCAATTCCCCTACCTCGTCCTTCTTTTTTGCCCGGCGAAAAAAAAAAGGGGGGAAAGAAAAAAAAAAAAAAGATTTGAAGGAGAGGTAAAAGGGCCAGAAGCCTCTCCCTCCCGATTGATTGCAGCTAATAACAGTGGCCTGAAAAAAAAGAAGGAAAGGAAAAGGGGGGAAAAAAAGGGGGGGGGGGCATGAGGAGGAGAAAGGGAGGGAAAAAAAAAAGAGGGTTTCAAATCGTGAACTGTTGTGCAGGTACCATTCGTGGAATTTTTCGAAGCCAGGAAGAAAAAAGAAGGAAAAAAACAGAAGGGAAAAGATACTGAGAAAAAGGGAGGGGAAGAACGTCGAGGGGGGAAAGAAAAAAGAGGGGTAACGTTTTCCCCCTTTTCGCCGATTTGACATAGGGGAAAAAGGAAAAAAAAAAAAAAAAAAAAAAAAAAAAGGGGGGGGGCCGAAAAAAGGATTCGATTCTCGCGAATGTGGAGCGGGGGGAGGAAAAAAAGAAGGAAAAAAAAAAAAGAGGAAAGAAGGAGGTCAAAGCAACGAAGGGGGGGGAAAGGGGGAAGAAAGTACTTCGACTCTGACCGCATCATTCCAAACACCAGGGGGAGAAAAAAAAGGAGAAAGGGTTCAAAAAAGAGGGGAAGAGAACTGTCCGCGCCTTTCATTATTCACATGCGAACCTTCGGTAAAAGGGAAAAAGAGAGGGGGAAAAAAAAAAAAAGAGGACTCCGGGGAGGAAGAAAAAGATCCTTTCCCACCATGATCTTCTAAAATTGCGAGCAAGGGGGGGGGGGGAAAAAGGATTCAGGGAAGAAAAAACCCTAAAAAAAAAGAAAGGGGAAAGGAAAAAAAAACCGTATCATTCAAGAATAAAGAAAAGGGAGAGGAGAAAGGGGGAGAGGGAAAGGGGGGGGGGGAAGGAACGCGGTTTACGATTGTTACTGGCCGGGAAGGGAAAAAAAAAAAAAAAGGAACTGAAGGAAAAAGGAAAAAGGATTCCCTTCAATAACACCGCAGAGAGAGGATTGGGAAAGGGGGATAAAGGAAAAGAAAGAAAGAAGGGAAGAAGAAGAAGCCCGCCCCAAGTATTACTTTTGCCCGGATTGGAAGAAAAAAAGGGAGGAGAAGGAAGAAAAATCCCACAAAGGAAGAAAGAAGGACGGGGGGGGGGCAGGTGATTTTCTTTTCTCAGACGCAAAAAGGAGGGGGAAAAGGGGAGGAAGAAATCGCTAAAGAAAGGGAAAAAAAAGAAGAGGGAAAATAGATCACAACAAATCCTGCTATCGCCTCCGGCGACGGATGAGGAAGGAAAAAAAAAAAAAAAAAAAAAAAAGGGGAAAAACCCCAAAAGGGGAGGGGAGGCTAAATTTTACTCTTGAAGGAAAACCTCTGATAGGGGGAAAAAAAAAAAGGGGGATTTGAGATGGAAGGGGTTGTTTTTGTTCGGCCCAATTCCTCGGGAAGAAAAGGGGAATCAAAGGGGAAGGAAAGAGGGGGGGGGACCGTCATAGTGGGTAAACTTGCCCGCGAGAAGCTGACAGGAATTGGGGGGAAAGGGGGGGAAAAAGGGAGAAAGAAAAAAAAAAAGGAGAGATAAGGCTTTCCAAGACGTGCGGGCCTCGCAGGGTGCCAGGGGGAAGGAAAAAGAAGGAGGGGATCAAGAAAGAGAGAAGGGAGGGAAAAAAGGGAAAAAAAATACGCGTAACTGGACCGTATGGGGAAGAAAAAAAAAAAAACAGGAAAAAGGGGGGGGACAATCGCGAGGGAAAGAGGGGAGGAAAAAAAGCACCTCCGCCCGTTTCCTCGAGCCGAAAGGAGGGGAGAAAGGACGGGCTTTGGGAAAAAGGGGGGGGGGAAGAAAAATTTGATCGCTCCCAGAGCAACCGTGGGCAGAAAGAAGAAAGAGAAAAAGGGAAAAAGGAAAAAGGGAGGAAAAGTCGCGAGGAGGAAAAAAAAAAAAGGAAAAGGGGAGGCGAGAAAAAAAAGTTGGGAAATCCCTGACTGATTGACCGGCTTGCCTGTGGGGAGCACAATGGGGGGTGGAAAGGGAAGGAGGGAAAAAATTGCGCTGAGGGGAAAAAGGGGAAGGGACGTCGTCTACTTTGTCGCGCCACGGTCACATCGAAGGGGGGAGGGGGGGGGGGGGGAAAGGAAACTGATCAAAAGGGGAAAAGAGGGAAGAGGAAGTGCAGCGACACTCTTCTCTCTTTTTTTCAAGAACCTGCCGAGGACCGCAAAAAAAAGGAAAAAGGGGTAAAAAAAAGAAGAAGAGAAAACGTTTCTTGTGGGAGAAGGAAAAAAAGGGGGGGAGGTTTCCCTCATTTCGCAAACTGCCTGGTCAGCTTCCTGCGAGGGAAGGAAAAAAAAAGGGAAGAAAAGGGGGGAGAAGACTGTGAAAAGGGGAAGAAAAAAGACGGGAAAGAACACGGGGTTTTTTTCCTCTTACCATCCCACCAGAATCAGAAGTTTTTCAGAAAAAAAAGGTAAAAAGAAAAAACAGGGGAGAAGAAGAACGGCGGACAAAGAAAGAGAGAAGAGGCCACGTCTGCCCGTCTAGCCGTATTTTTGTGAGCCGAGGAGAAAAGAGGGGAATTGAAAAAGGGAAGAAGACGGATCGAAATCTTCCAACCATGTCATTCATCTGGGTGAGGAAAAAAAAAAAAAAAAAAGGAGAGGAGAGGACGAAAGGGGGAAAGGAAAGGTGTTTGAGCGCTACATTCCGGGCCAAAAAAGTAATCCTTGGCGGGCCTCGCTCTGCAGAAAGGGGGGAAAAAAAGGGAGGGGGGGGTGAAAAAAAGGCAGGAGTAGGGAGGGTGTTCTTGCCGGAATACTGTAATTTCATGAAAGTGGGGGGGAGGGGGGAGAAAAAGGAAAGAAGTCCTCCAGAAAGAAGGGGGGGGGGAGGGGAAGGGAGGGAGCATGCTCTCGTTTGCGAATTCCTTGATGGACTACGCCATAAAAAGAGGGGGGGGAAAAAAAAAGGGAAAACTAAGGGGGAAAAAGGGAGACTAGGGTGTGTTCGTCGCGGTTCGGCGGAATCGTTGGGGAAGCTAGTGCGTGTGAAAAAAAAAAAGTAAAAAAAAGGAAAGGTTGAGGAAGGGGGGGGGGGAAGAAGGACACGGGAGGAGGGGGAAACAGTCTGAACATATTGTTGACACGCTGACAACCAAAGAGAAAAAAAGAGGGGGGAAAAAAGAAGGAAAGAAAGAGGGGGGGAGTTGCTAATGGAGGAGGAGGAGGAAGAAAGGTGTGTGGGAGAACCCCATATCCCTGAGCACGCCTCATTCGCGAGCATCGAAGATGCACGTGTGCGGAAAGAAAAAAAAAGGGGGAAAGGGAAAAAAAAAGAGAAAAACCTAGGGGGGAGGAGAAGGAGAGGAAGACTGGAAATTAACCCGCAAGCCATCAATTTCATTTCGCATTATGGCCCTCTTACCTTATTGACAGTGGGAGATGAAAAAGAAAAAAAAAAAAAGAAAGGGGGAAAAAAAAAAAAAAAAAAAAAGTTTTCACGGGAAAAAAAAGGGAAAAGGAGGGGGGTAGAAGCAGAGGCGAAGTAATTCCACAACCACCCGGAATTTTCGGCCGCCGATCGGGCAAGCACATGTGAATCTGCAAAGAAAGAAAAGGAGAAGAGAACGTGCGAAATAATCTTCCTTTGTTCACAATCTTTTCCGTTGGGCCAGAGAAAAGGAAAAGAAAAAAAAAAAAAAAAAGACCTCTGGGGAAAAAAAAGGTGGGGGGGGGGGAAAGAACGAAAGAAGGACTCCATCCCCTCCTTCGTCATCTGCGAAATCATGAACCAGGACGGCCAAACATGGCGAGGGGGAAAAAAAAAGAAGGGAGAAAAAAAAAGGGGGGAAGGGGGGATTTCCTAGAGAGGAAAAAAGGAAGGGGGGGGGGGGAAAAGGAGGAGGGGAATACACGAGGCTGCCCCACCAATACTTATAATTTCTTCCTTATCATCTCAGCAAAGAAAAAAAAAAAAGAAAAGGGGGGGGGAGGGGGGGGGGCAGACACAGAAAGGGGGGGAAAGGGGAAAAGCTGCCTTACCACTTGACTCTGTGCGCATCCGATAGGAAGAAAAGGGAAAAAGAAAAAAAGAAAAAAAAAAAGGGGGAGCTGTGGCAAAAAAAAGAAAAAAAAAAAAAAGGGGGGGCCGTCCTTGTTCATGATTTCGTTTCGTGACAGCAGAAGAAAAGCGGAAAGGGGGGGGAGGGGGGGGGATGTCCAAGGAAGAAGGAGAGTCAGGGTTGTGCCCCTTCTCTCACTCCAAGCACTACGTCAACTCTTGGGGGGGGGAAAAAAAAAAAAGAATTAGGGAAAGAAAGAAAGAGGAGAGGATTGAATTCAGCCTAGAACCGTGGCTGCACGATTCTGCGGAAGTAAAAAAGGAAGGGGGAGGGGGAAAAAAAAAAAAAAACGGTGAGAGAGGGGGGGAGGAACCAAAGTCAGTGTAATGTCTATCCTTCTTCCGATATGCTTCGGAAATGGAAAGAGCAAAAAAAAGAGAAAGGAAAAAAAAAAAAAAGGAGGGGGGGGGAGTTCCTGGAGTGGGGATATCATCTTCTATATTTCCATAGGAGAAGGGGAAGGGGGAGGGGGAAAAGAGATAACAACTGATCACCATTTGTTCAAAAAGGAGAGGAGAGGAAAAAAAAAAAAGGGAAAGAGGGAGGTCTCTAAGGGGGGGAAGAAAACAAATCTGAGACCGTACCTTCCTCATATCGAATCTTTCCCCATATTTTTCTCAGTACTAGAAAGAAGGAGAAGAAAAAAAGGGGAGAGATTTTTTGGGGGGGGGAAAAGAGAGTGGAAAAAAATACTTTTCTATACTTTCCTCTCCTTCCAGGAGCGCATGACGGAACCGGTGAGGTAAGGAGAAAAAAAAAAAAATGAAAGAAAAAAGAGGAAGAGAACCAAAAAAGGAAGTAAGCCGAACCGCTCCTTTCCCACACAATGAGAGAAGGGAAGGGGGGGGAAAAAAGGAATCGTGGAAAAACAGAACCAGCGGTTCTCATTTTCGATAGTCCTCAGAAATTGCCAAACGACCGAAAGAAAAAAAAAAAGGGGGGGGAGAGGGGGAACGCGGTGACGATTTTTACTTGTACTGGAAAGGGGGGGAGCTGGAAACACATACCAACCTACAAAACTTTACATGAATTCAAAGTAGTGGAAAGAGAGAAGGGATTTTTGGGGGGAGGAAAAAATAAGAAACATCGTCTGACTGAGGGAAATAGAGGAAGGGAAAAGGAGAAAGGACCGCCCCAACGGTTACTTTTTGGGCCCGGATTAGCGCGGCCAAAAAAAAAAAAAAGGAAAAAGAGAGAGGGGGGGGGGGGGGGGGAGGGACACGGGGAGGGGGTCCTTCGCAGAACACACGAAAAAAAAAGGAAAAAAGAAAGGGTTGGCCAAAGATTTCTCTCCTTCTCTTCCACATAAAAAGATTGGGAGAGAAGAAGGGGGAAAAAGAGGAAGAGAAGCCCACAGCCGACGTCGGATTCCTTCTTCGATTGGTCGAAGGGAGAAAAAAGGGGGAGAAATGAAAGGGGGAGGGGGGGGGGGGGAAGGGAAAAACTCTGATCTTTTTTTGGCGTTGTGGACAGTAGGGAAAAAGGGAGGTAAGAGGTGGGGGGGAGGGAAAAGTTTCTTCCCTACTAATATACCTCGTTCCCCGTAGAGGTGGGAAATGCACTAGAAAGTTGGGGGGGAAAAAGAAATTGAGGAAAAATACCCTTTCTATAATAAATCACAAAACTTGGGGGCGGGAAGAAATAAATTCCAAGAAGGGGAAGGGGGTCCCTCGCCAGTTTTCTGAAAAAGAGAGAAGGGGGAAAAAGAAAAGAGGGTGGACGGAGGGGGGGGGGAGGAAAGAGGACAGAAAAAGATTCTAAAAATTCCCAAATGTCTGATTACCGGGAGGAAAAAAAGTAAAAAAAGATCTAAGAAAGGGGGGAGGAAAAGGAAAAAAAAGAAATACGCCTTTCCTGGCGATCGAAAAAAAAGAAAAAGAGAAGAAACAAAAGGGGGGTCAAACCGGTGTGCTTGCATCTCTCGCAAAAAAAAAAAAAAAAAAAAAGAAAAAAAAAAAGATCTACGGAGATCACGCACAACCACAACGTATATGTCGGACACCGCGTGAGATAATTCTTCGCTCGAACGGGGGACTCTGGAGAGGGAAGGAAAAAAAGGGGGGAAAGGGGGGGGAAGAAGCGGTAACACCTGTGGGGGGGGGGAAAGAATGGGTTTTGACCTGATTCTCAGAAACTGCGAATTGCTGGAACGGGACAATAAAAGGGGAAAAAGGGGGAAGGGGGGAAGGAGACTACGTGAGAAAAAGTACAGTCGCCATTTTTGCCTTTTCGATCTGGGGCGACAGAGCTGAGAAAAAAAAAAAAAAGAAAGAGCACAGATTGGGGGTGCCAAGAACCTTCTATTGCCGGGGGCGCACGGTGTACTTGGGGAGAAGTTAAAAGAGGAGGGCAAAAGGTTCAGGAGAGAGGGGGGAAAAGGTATTTTTCCTCACTTTCTCAAAAATCCGGGTAGCATTGAGAAAAAAAAAAAGGGGGAGAAGGGAGGGAAGAAGAAGGGGAGAAAATTGGGGGGGAAAAAAAAACCGCGAATAACCTCTGTGGTTGGGCCCCTGATTACAAGCCAACAAAAGAAGGGGTGTGTCCAAAGGAAAAAAAGAAAAAAAAAGAAAAAGCTCCCAAGAAGGGAAAAAGAATCCGCGCCGGCTGCTCTTATCCTGTAATTTGTTGGGGGAAGCAAGGAGGAGGAAAAAAGGGAGGGAACTAAGGAGGAAAAGAAGAGTGGAAAAACACACAAGGTCATTTCCTACTTGTGTCTGCGAAAGAAAAATCACGAAAGAAAGAGAAAAGGGGGGAAAAAGGTGGGAAGAAAGACATCTTTGCAAAGGGAAGAAAGGGGGGACGGGCCTCGCTCTCCCTCTTTTCTTTGTCTCGATGTCGGGAATGGGGGGGAAAAAAAAGGGAAGAGAAAGGAAGTCCAGGGGGGGGAGTTGGTGAACCTCTCATTAACAATCTTAGGACCTCTGTGAGTCCCTCAAACATAACTAGAAAGGGGAGGGAGAAGGAGGAAAAGGGGAGTTACGCAGACAGCACCGCGGGTTTATGTTTCCACGAAGCCTGGGAAAAACAAAAGTGATAGAATTGAAAAAAAAAAAAAAAAAAAGGGGGGGATGGGAAGGGGGGGAAAGAGGGGGTGATCGAAGAGGGGAGAAAACAGCCACTCCGGGACGCTTTTCGTTTCATCCCTACCGAGGTCTCATTGCAAGAATGAAGGGAGAGAAAAAAAGGGAAAAAAAAAGGGGAAAAAATTCTGTGGGGGGAAGGATCACGCCGGCTCTATTACTGCTGACCAATATTAAAGAGTTGGGAGGAGAAGAAAAGACACGGGAGGAAAGGGAGAAAAAAAGGACAGAATTCCGCGAAATAGGGAGGGGGGCACGTTGCGGCGATACTCTCCTGTTCACAAATTCTGACGTTTTCTAAACGAGAAAAAAGAGCAGAAAAAGAGAAAAAGGAGAAAGGGAAAAAAAGGGAAAAAAAGAAAGGGGAAAAAATGTGCGCCAAAGGGGGGAAAAAAAGGAGGACATGATGGGGGGGGAATGGCGATTACTCCTATCCATCTCCGACGCTCCCTCGAACAGTCCAAGTGGGGGAAAAAAAATAGAAAAAGAAAAAAAAGGAAAAAGGAAAAGGACAACCACCGGGGAATGGGTGGCCCCTCCTATCGTGGCAGCCACTGTTGATAAGAAAGAAGGGGGAGGGAGGAAAAAAAAAATAACGAGAAGGGGGTGGAAAATAAGAATTTTTCCCTTTTCGCTCAAATATTCCTTATTGAGGGGAGGAAGAAAAAAAAAAAAGAAAGAAAAGGGGGGGAAGAAGAACTTCCCTCACAAAAGAAAAGAAGGGAAAGTAAAGAGGACGAAATAATTAAAACAATTACTTCACATTTCTCTGTGCCCAACAGCCTCAGTAGTGTGTGCGGAGAAAAAGAAAAGAAAAAGAAAAGGGGAAGAGAGAGAGAAAGTCAGTGTGTAAGGAAAGAGGGATACCAAGAGGCTGCCAACCGAATTACGTAGAATTTCGTCT
>Ga0179593_1716022_pt1 | contig 16221 bp, 15 predicted proteins | sample CZODoug2_1_08_16_FD_185931 | JGI IMG/M metagenome (GOLD analysis project Ga0179593, IMG submission 185931) | Vadose zone soil fungal communities from Angelo Coast Range Reserve, California, USA - CZODoug2_1_08_16fungal (PacBio error correction) | ecosystem: Environmental > Terrestrial > Soil >...
GTGGAAACTTTTTTATCGTTCCCACCAGCCCAAAACAGATGACCACGGTGGGGACAAGGAACACGAGAAGAGTTACGGGGGGAGGGGGGGGGGAAGGGAAATCAACGGACAGAACGACCCCCCGGTCGGCGCAAAAGTCCGGTTCCCTCCCGCCCGATAAAGGGTCCTCTGGGAATAGACTGGCCAAAAACCCCAAGAGGAGGGTTCCGCAGCGTTAAACCCACTGGTGGGTGACCCGCTATGAGATCAAGATGGCAGAAGCGAGCGCACACCGAAACGATGTCTCCCTCCCAGGGGGGTTTCGCAAAAATCAGACTGGGATCATGCTCTGGCTCAGCGTGTGGGTGAAATGAGTGTGGGGGGGCCGGGGGGGCGCAGAGAAACGGGTTGACCTAACGTCGGCAAGAGTCCAAGCGCCTCGATCTATAAAATCTATTGGAAAAACAAAAACCGGTCCCCCTTTTTCAGAGGTAAACCTGATAGCGGTGGGTGGTTGTGGTTTTGTATGGGTGTGGGGGGGGGGGGGGGTATCTACGGGGGGGGACGGGTAAAAGACCAGGATCTAAGGTAAGGGTCTCGGATCTCTGCTTTTACCAGACCCATCGTTGTTTTGAAAGGGGAAAATGTCAGGTCAAAAAACGGTTTTTTTATTGAATAAAAGGGGGGGGGGGAAAAGGGGGGGCAAAATAGCGGAGGAGAGAAAAGACTACGTCAAAAAGGGCGGGGTTGCAAAAGACCAAATAACGGGGGAAAAGTTTTGCTGTAGCGAAGACGACATCTCGTGGTGTAACCTCCCCCTTCAATTTGGGAGTGAGTGGAGTAAAGGGGTACTAGGCCTCCAACACAGGTAGAGGACAAAAGCATAAGCTAGGGATGGGCTATCGGCCCCATGGCCCCACAGTTTGAATTTAATTTTCCGGACACGAATGCTCACAGGGACAGGAAAGAAGTTAAGCGGGCAAACATTCGGAATGAAACGGGGGGAAGGCGCTAAAAAAGAAGAAAGTTCCTGCCCCCCCGAATACCGTTGAACAATTAGGTGTAAAGGAGGGGTGGTGGGTGCAACTATGGAAAAAGTAGGTGGGGCTGGGGGCCGGTGCAAAAAAAAGCTCAATCAGGTTTTTGGGAGAAAGGAAAAAATGAAGGAAATGGAAAACATAAAATCGACCAGTTAACACTTTTGGCAGATATCCGGTGAACCAAAAAGTGAACGAACAGGCAAGCAACAAAGTTGAACACAGGGGTGTAACACCAAAAAGTGTGAGAATCGACGAAAGAAATCCTCGGGCGCAATGATCAGACATTGTGACAAAAGGGGGGCCCCAAAATCGTGTACGAGGAACCACCCGGGCCGCAAAGATTAAGGCACCTACGGTCCCAATGAGATCGATGCTTCTCCGGAAAAGAGGGGATCAGTCCCAGGACGAAAGGAAAAGGTGTTACAGTTGAGAAAGATGGTGCACACCCGTGAAAAGAAAGAGTTTCAAGAGGCCCGAAAAAAATACTGTATAGATAGTACCCTGTGCTGGGTAGTAAAAAAACCGCGGTTTACAAAAATGGTAGGTCAGACCTAAGAAGCGGAAGGAGACGGAAAGACTGTGATTTCAGGAAACATCGATAAATAGCTTTTTCCGTGGGAGGAGGCCAAAGAACCAAAAATTCTGGGGGCGAAAGCCAATCTGTACGTGTACCATGTAAGTGCCCCGCCGCTGGGTGACCCCAGAAAGGTCCGAGGGGGGACAATTAAGGGGGTAAGGTCCCCATAGATAGACAACACAGACGGTAAGGTGAAGGGGGGAAAAGAATCAAAACAAAGCCCCAGGGAGGAACCAGAAGGAGTTTCTCTGGCAGGCCTGTTTGAAGGGGAAAAGGGGTACATTCATTATTGCGAGGAACCTCAATCGGGGGAACTCCATAATCTTTATTATTCTTTCCGAGAAAAAACCAGGGGGGGGAATCGGAACGGGTGCTGCCAACCCCACGTGAATTCAATAAAGCACACAACATACTTTGCCAACTGACTTGCCCGGAGATGAAGTAAAACTCTGGGCTTGAGTTGAGAACGATTGCTCATTAACACAATAATTCCCGACTATGGTAATGTCGGTAAAAAAGGAGAAACTGGCGTAAAGGTGGGGTTAAAACATGTAGTCATGCCGAGAGAAACAACCCTATCCACGAGAGCGGCGTGTTAGCCAAGTTGTTGTCGAGGGGAAAAAAAAAAAACCATCGAGGGTTAATTGCGCAATAATTTAGGGACAAAACAAGAAAGGCAACCAACAATCAGACAAAAACCGACACAGATTAATTTTGGTTTTAAAGGAGGCGGGTGGGTCTGGACATCGTCCAATAAAAGAAAGGGCTAAAGAAGAAAGCTCCACGAACCCAGCAGATAGCGAACCCGTCAGAGGAGGGGGGGGGGTACAATGTCCGTGATTTGGGGGGGGAGGGGAGAAGGGAAAAAAGAACCGGGCTTGGTGATTTCGTGTGAAAATTTAACTGCTCGGACCGTCTGGGCGGAGGAAAACAGAAAAAAGGCACGTATAAACCCGAAGGCCAACAGGAATGTGGTGTGGAAGAAGTCTACGTGAACATTACTGAAAAGGACTGGGACTGACGTACCCTGGTTTTCCTGCGAAAGGGAGGGGAAGGAGTGATATCCTTTGCGTAGGGGGGCGAAACTCGACGTGAAGTGTACTCCCCCTTCAAATTGGTTTTGACAAAAAGCTCTCGGGGCACCCAAAGGGAAAGGAGTACTATTAAGAGTCGCACGAAAAAAGGTTAGTAAACGGGCGGCGGGCAAAAGGGGTTGTACTTTCCTTTGTTTTTTTGTAAAAAAGAAGGCCGTAAACGGGCTTTGGCGAAGAAGAAACTATGATCATAACTCTCGACCATGTTCAAAATGAAAATTTGGGGTGACAACACAGGTATATGACAAACACAAGTGAAGCCAGAAAAATGAAACACGCACTGGAGATTTTGGGGGCCTTTGAAGGATAAAGTGGTCGGCCTCGGGAACGAAAATCGGGTTAAAAGACTTGAACATCGGGGGAATTGACTGGTGGCTTGGAGGGTGAAGGCAAAGGTGGCACTAAAGTAGACATTTATTTTTGATTGGGGTTGTGAGACTCATGAAAAAAGAAGTGGTTTTTACTTTTGCGTCTGTCGTGACAAAGGGAACAAACACACCTGTAGGAGGTTACAAACAAAGGAAGCGATCCCCGTACGGGGTTTTGTTCAACAAGGGGTCAGAAGATGGAAGATATCAAAAAAAAAAAGGGAGCCCCCTTAGAAAAAGACTTAACAATCTCGATAGATTTTTTGGGGGGGTGGGTCGAAATCAGAGGATTTTGGTCGAAAACCGAATTTCCAAGGAAAAGTTCCCAGTGGATTTGGTTTTCCTGGTGAAATAATGTGAGCAAAACAGCAACCTGAAAATATTCGTGCATGCCTTTAGGTGCCAGATCAAGCAACGGAAATAACCCGTAAAGGTTGGAAATACGACTGATTGGGACTGCAATCGGGGGAAATAACACGTAAAATCATGTAAACTAATGAGGGGGGGGAGGATACAAATGGGCCGGCCCCCTGAGAAAACGGTAGCGGGGGTTAGAAATGCCCAATTTTAAATTCACGTGTGTCCAAAAAAGACAACACAAGGCAGGGAAAGATCAAACGATGAAGGGGGGGGGGGTATTTGGTTGAAAAGCTCAAATGCGAGCGTGCCGTGCCCCCGCGTGATCCGTGGACTGTGGGTTAGAATAAATACGAGAACGCAGACTGCAAACTAGGGGGCGGAAAAGATAGATCCCACCCTGAAACCAGGGGAAACTCAACAAAAAGCAGGCAAATTCAAAATCATACACAAGGAGTAGCAGGGCCTAAACAATGAGCAAGGAGATGTAACCCCTGATAAAAGAGACGCTTGAAAACATGGGTACACGAAACAAAGAACCCGCAAAAAAAAAGACCGAATTCCTTATTGCCTCTGATCATGCGGAAAGGGTCGGGGGGGATGTAGTAATAACGGTAGAACGTAAAACGACCAAAAATAGAACCGCGTTTCAAAACAAAAGCTGACCAAATACCGAAAAAACTTCGGCAAACTTTTAGCTATCCTCAAACACACGGGGAAAGATAAATAACCCTTTATCGGGGACAGTGAAAAAAAAAAAAATACGCCCACCTAGAAAGAAAAGAAGGGGGGAGGGGTGCATCATACACTCTTTGAAAAAGCCCGCTCCCGTGGGCGGGGCGGGGGGGCGTCCGGTGGATTAACATACTCCCCAGATTAACCGAAGAAACACACAAACAAACTTAATGAGGGAAGCTCAAAAATGTTGAGGTTAGGCCCACCTCTTTTAAATAAGTAAAATAAAGATCTTGTTTACAAATTGCCTTCCGCCATCGTTCAAATAGGTGGAACGTTTCCTATTTTGGCCTTTTTGGGGGTGGGGGCGGGTCAGTTGTAGGACGGGAAAGTGGCTTTTAATAGAAGGAAAAAGGATATAGGCAGGGTGACAACGGGGGTTTCCCGGAAAGCAAAAATGAAGGGGTTGAGGCTGGTACAGGGGGGTAACAAGAACTCGACTCCAACAGAGGGAAGAAAAAATTAATTGTGAGAACAACCCCGACTAAAGAATTTAGAACCAAAATTAGGGTCAGCCTACTTTGGGAAAACCTAAAAGAAAAATCCTCTTTGAAGGGTTTGGGGTTTGAAAATGTCTCATTCTTGGCAGAGGAAGGGAAAGCGGGGTGCTTGCTTTTTTGCGGGGAGGAAACAGCCCTTACGGTGAAAGTAGTGAGAGATTAGGAAATACGAGGGGTAGCAAAGCTTTTTTGTATTGCCGATTGAAGCGGGGGCGGCTAAAGGAATAACCAAAGCAATTCCCCTCAGAAAGCGGGTGTTGAGGTAATTCCTGCAAATCAAAAATTGTGTTGTGTGGCGTGTTAATTTAAAACGGGGAGGAGGTAAGAATTGTGTCATTTTCCATCGAGGGAAAGCGGCAAGCCGCATGGGGAAAAGGAAGGCCTGAAAAAGGTGGTGTGTTCCGAGTTCTTTCTCGGGGGAATTGGTCAAAAAGGGGAAATCTAGAAAACCTTAAAAAAAAGAAAGGAAGGGGGAAGGAGAAAAAAATTCCCTGAAGGAAAAGCCTGTCACTGAGGGTGTGAGCCCTCCCGTAAGCTCCGTTTCCCATCAAAATACGGGGCATGACACAGGACACTGTTTTGTGAACGAGGTTATGTTTGAGGCAACAGGAAACATGTGAAGGGAATAGGCCGACCCCACAACCTTGGGCAGCCCACTCGACAAAAAAAATTCCCTTGGCCTGAAGAAGGAAACTCAGTGCTAAAGGGGGGGGACTATTCCCTCAAGAAAGAAAAGGAAAAAACAAAAGGGTGAGGTCCGATATATGACAATCATATCTGAGACCAGCAATCCTCCCTAAAAGTTTACAAGGGAACCCCCACGAGCGCAAAGAGATATCAATCGGTAACATTTGAAAAAAGAAAAGGGGTGAGCAGGACACAAAAAGAAAAGAAACAGGCATAAAAAGTCCAGCAAACTTTATTATACCTCAAGGTCACTTTACTTTTTTGGTGGGATATTTGGTACGTGGAGGAAAAAAGAAGGGGCAAACTTGTGTCAGAAGAAAAAAAAAGGAGGAGAGGCGGGAGAAGGTAACACAGGACAACAAACTTTCACGCTGCCAGAGACCGGGAGAAAGACGCTTTCTCAATCGTCATCCTCTAAAGGGGTCTCTCCCCAATAAAAACCGCAATAAAAGCCATGAGCCAAATTTCAGAGGAAGGGGGGTTGAAGGTTCGGAAACAAAAGAAAAATCGGAATCCCAAGTAAAACCACAGGGGCATGATCAAAATGTAAAAGGGGATACAGTGAAGGACGCAATAGCGATCACTGGACAAGGAAAAGAAGGGGAAAGCAATTCGCGATATAGAGCAAAGGCATGTGCAATGGAAGACTAGAAGGTTGCACCAATTCATTTTTCGGGATGTTGTTGGAGAGAAGTCTCTCATGTACTACAACAATCTTAAAGTTGGGGTGGGGTGGGAAAGCATAAATGTTGAAACTCAACAAACAACAACCGGGAGGGAAAAAAGGGAATAGCACTAGGAAAGTGAGCATCCGATTGTGGCGGGGGTGGGGGGGTTCTTCGATGTTTTCGAAAAAAAAACGTATCTAATATAAGCCTCCAAATTGGGCAAAAAACGAAAAGAATACGGGTTACGAAAAAGGAGTGGGGCCGGAAAGGCGCGGGGAGTGTTGAGGTGCCCCCCCCGCAACGCCCCAAAAAGGGAATAAGAAATAATTCGCCCTTTTTGATGGGGGGCAAAAAAATTAAGAAAAAGGCTAGGGGGTAATAAGATACTTCTTTGTCCTTTTGCCCGTTGGTGGGAAAAAAGAAAGGATGTAGGAACCATGGGCGGGTATTTCGGGTATTTTACTTGGGCTCGGGAGGTTTTTGTTGGCTTGGGTTCCCAGGGGGGGGGGGGGAAAACCAAAAACAGGCCCCCAAAGACAGTCGGAAAACTAAAAAACAAAAACACACTGAGTCCGGCCCCGGACAAGTGAACTGCTTGGAAATCCCGAGAAAAAGTTTGAAAGACGAAAAAATTGAATGCGATAAAAAGACAGTAACCGGGTCAGGCAAAAGGAGAAGAAAAGGGGAGCAGGGGGGGGTGGGAGGGGGGGCGTTGACAATTTCAAAATGAGAAGGTTTCAAAACTCCTCGGAAGCCTTAACAGCAACTTTTTTTGGGTAAAATTCATCAAAAGACGATAAAAATAAGCGGGAAAGGGTAAAGCGGTGCCCACCCGCCCAAGCTTATGAGACACAAACGGGGTAAAATCGTGGGGGGTGGGACTACCGTTATTCGGACGAAATGAAAAAAAAACGCAGGTTTAAAACCAACTGAGATAAATCACCTGCTAGAACACCTCCGTGTGAAGGGAAGGGCGCACGGTTAAATCAAGAAAAAAAAAAAAGATCGGGTGGGATGGTGGAAAATATGCGGGGATGGTTTCCTCCTACTTGAACTCTGCTCAAAAACCAGCGATTTTTTCCTTTTTAACATACAAAAGGCGGAACAGCTAGTAGTGACCCCTCAGTCAAAAGGAGGGAAAGAAACTTGGGGTGAAAAGGAAGGACACCGATTTTTGAATAAACCTTAAGTGATGAACTTGCTGAGAGAAAAAAAAAAATGGGTCTCCTTAGTTAAGAAGCGGAGGGGAGTGCGGACCGAAAGAGAAGGTTCGGCATAATACAGTGAAAGAAAAAAATCTACCCAGGAGGGGAGGAGGGAAAAAGAAAAGAAGAGGTACACTCTGATGCCCCTTACCGGATCACCCACTACCTAAATTACTATGCATGCTTCGCGAATAGTGGGTGGTGGGATATTGTTCCTCCCATGGGGGGAAAAAAAGGGGGCGGCAGAAATAAGGCCCCCTTCGGTCCGAATTGTATACGCCTGATCATCGTGTCAAAGATCGTGAAGTAATGGACTGCATGTCCAGGGAAAACGAAAACTAATCAGAGGAAAGGAATAAACTAGAAGATATGTTTTTTTTGGGGAATGCAAACTACCTTTAAAGAAAATCGCTGGGAGGTCGCTGCCGTATTGTCAAAAAAATGAAAAAATGGTATGAGTGACCAGGGGGGAAGGGATAGGGGGGGCGCAAGCCTCCTTCGATACCCGGGAGCCACTTCCCCATATAAATTAATGAGGGAAGTAGATCCTAAGCACAAAGCATACACGGGGGGGGGTGGGTGGTTCGCAGTGGTCAAATCTACAAAATATGGAAAAGAGAAACACAAAATAGGTGGTTGAAAAAAGGGAAGACAAAAGAATGGGGCAGCAAATTCGAACCGGGTTGAACGAAGGGGGATTTTGTCGCAAAACAATTGGGTCAAGGAAGCTTTTATTGACATCGACCAAAGGGGGAAAAAGTTGTAGGTTCATAAGGGCACCGCAACTCATCAAGACTGTTTAACTCTACACATGGGTGGTTTACAACTAAAAAACGCAATCCGCACCAACAAGGGAACAAAAAAATTTGGAAAGGGGGCGGGAGGGGTTCCCCGTTCCAGGCCTGTGGTCGACGACGATTCCCCACACTCGATTCCATTCGGAGAGGGGGGACAGGGAAGGACCCCACAGGAAATTCATTTCTGGGGGGCCCTTATGAATGCGTTTTGGGGTCAGACATAATACGAAAGTAGTTAAAGTAGTAGTTTGTTGCGACGCTTGTGAGAAAAACAAGCCAAACCGAGGAATGGAAATACTCTAAGGGAATGGCCAACAGTAACTACCAATCTGGGTAGATCTTTTTCCCCCTTGTGAAAAGTAAAGCAACATAACTGGGCCATAAACAGGAAGGCGTTTTGGATACTAGCCAATGACTTGAAAGGGGGGTTCGTTTTCCCCCAACGAAAAAAAAAAAAAAAAGCCCATCAATTCCGAAACCGGGCCATGAAGAGAGGGCGCAGGGGGACCCCCCACGTTTGACGGAAGTACAGTACACAAATCCGGCCACAAAAAAAAAAAAAAAGGAGGGGGGGGGGGGGAAAGTATTTTTCGTTATTCAAAACCAAACGAAGAAGCCTGGATGCAAACCCTCAAATTAGTTCTTAAAATGGGGGAGACACATGCGAATTCAGGGAGAGGGGACAGCCGTGAAATGCGCGTACCCAGAAATCACGAGCAATTATTCGGGTCTAGGTGACAGGTGAATAAATATTAGCCGCAGTCAAATCCATACAAACACGGCAACAAGAAAAAAAGGGGGAAAAAAAAAAGAAAAAAGACACACCTTTAAGCTCCATTGGGCTCCCCGATTTCCTGGGACCTCAAAACGCACGAGGGAAGTGTTTAATGGGGAAAGTTCGTCGGGGGGGGGGAGTCCCCGAAATTCGGGACGGGGGATTTTCCCCTATAAGTAAAAAGATAAAATGGAACAATTAGCTTCCCGTGTAACGGGTAAAAGAAAACGGCTTATGAAGAAGTCACAGGACATTGCGGAAGGGAAAAATTTTTTTTTTTTGGGGGGGGGAATTTTAAAAAAAATAACCGATTTTTTTTCCCTGACCAAAAAAGGAAAAAAAAAAAAATAGGTTGACGAAAGGGAAAAGTGTTGTGCCGGAAAAAGAAACGAATTTGGTCTGACCTACTGAAGGAAGTTTTTGTCCACAGGGGGGGGTGGGGAAAAAGAAAAAAAAAAAAATGCTCAGAAAATTGTAAAGAGGGAAAAGACAGGGGCGCGTCATTAGGGAGAAAAAAAAAAAACCGTACTCCGTATTTGTAATTTTATTTTAGGCCTCAGGAAAACAGGCGGGAAAGATAGGAGTGCAAGGGAAAAGAAAAAGGAAAAGGGGGTAATTTTTTCTGAGATAGGGAAAAACCCACAAAAAAACGCATTTTTCGTCCCTCGGGTCCGGACATAAGACCGGTCTGCGGCGCCGATACGAGTTCGGGTGCAGATACCACAATTTTGATATAAATAACGACCCGGGTGATTGTGTCTTGGTTCTCGCCGATCAGAAAGGAAAATTTGGCCTGGCGGGGGAGTTTCAAGTCCATCAACCATATATCTTTCCGCAGGTAACTGTGTGGGCAACAATTAGCGTCTGTCTAGCGTACAGACGGGTAAAGAGTTGTTAGTGAGTGACAGGTACTCATCCTCCTGCCCCCTGTCTCCCGAAATACTGAATAAAAACAAACCTGTTTATTTCAAAAAAAAAAAAAAAAAAAAAAGTGGAAAAAAAGGACTCGGGGAAAAAGGAAAACCGGAAAAAGAAGAGATGGAGGGGTAGCACTATCAGAGGTAAAAAAGGCTGACAAAAAATATCCCGCCATGATTTTCGGGTCTTTGGAAATCGAAAGCATTTGTAAAAAGATCCCCCGGTGATAACCCACAATTAATCCTGTCCCTGGCGTGTGACTCCCAGAAAAGGAACAATGCGGGGGGTAAAAAGCTGTTTAAATAATGAAAGAAAAAATTCAAAAAACCAAGTAGGGAAAATGGAAATTGCCGGACTTTTCTGAAAAAAACTGAAGAAAAATTCTTGGCCACGGAATGAAAAACACAAAAAGACACAGCGGGGGAACCAATTTTCTTCCACCACACCGGGGGAGACACAATCTTTTAAGGTTCTAGAAAAAAAAGGTTGGGAAAAACGCTACTCAAACAGTAAAGGGCCCCTGTCAACCTTTCAAAATGGTCACACAAGGGCAAAAAAAGCAAAAAAAAAGGAGAAGACAAGAAATCGTGGACGTGACAATGTAAAGTTGCACACCTAAAACCCTCCCAGTCAGTCGCACCATGCAGGTAAGCAAAAGGGGAAGAGGTTCCTGTTTGAGGAAAAACAAACGTGTGGACGTAGCCCACGGAAAACGCCCCAAAAAGAAGGGCAAAAAGATGACAAGAGGGAAAATTATAACCAACTGTTGAGAAAAAAAAAGCTATAAACCGAAAGAGGCCACAATAATCGATATGAAAACGGGACACGGTGCAAATTTACAAACTAAAATTTTGGCCCTAGAAAAAAAAAAGGAAAAAAAAAAAGAATCTCCTTCAGGGGGGGGATTATTAAAAGAGATAGAATTGAAAGAGGGGGGGCCCGGGAAATTGAAAAACACGTGAATTGGAAAAAAGAAAAGCCGTGCCTTCCTTTCTATGTTGAAGGGGAGAAGTTGTTATATCTTTTCCCCGGGGGAGGGGAAAATTTGGGGTGGGGTTAGGACCCTTCAAGCCGGGAAGGGGGAAAAGGGTAAAAACATAAACGCGGGAATCCCTAAAGCCAAATTTTTGTTGGGTCAGTCTGGGGGGCTAAATACCATGGGCAGTAAATAGTCAGGATGGGGAAAGGTTAGCAGCTTCTTGATAAGGGGGGTGGGGGAAAAATCAAGGCTGCTATTCCCGCCAAAACTTTTGCAATCCATGGCATGTTTACAGCGAAGTACGCAAGCAAAAGGAACGGGGAGGGGTATCCCGGGTCCACCCTTTGCCACATTCAAAAAAAAAAAAAAAAAAATGGTGTTTTAATATTTGGTGAAGGTCTAACGTACAAACGGAAAAGAAGCCCAAAATTTTGGTGAGAAAGTGCACTTAAAAAAAAAAGGGAGTTTTACGCCTGGCCACAAACCATGTTTTAAACAGAGAACTACCCACCAAGGGGAAGGCGGGGTGTGTGGGACGGAAAAAAAGAGGGGAGTTGTGCGAAAATGGGGTTCACGACCTCCTTGAAGCTAAAATTAACCTAATCGAGGGGGGAAAAAGGTGAAAAAAGCCTCAACCAAAAAAAAAGAAGGGGAGCGTTGCCCCCCCTGAAACGAGTTGGGGGAAACAACATGCGAAAAACAGAAAATAAGTTAAAGGGGGAGAAAACAGGGCAGGAGGAAAAAAGAAAGGGAGGGGGGGCTTGAGTACGGAAAAAAGGGGGGGAAAGGAAAAAAAGATTGTTGTGTCCCCCAAGAAATTCATGACAGGCCGTTTGAGGGGGCTAACGCCCGGGAAGAGAGGGGGAAAAAGGACGGTACCTGAACAGCTCAGGGAAAGGAGGACAACCATTTAGCTTTTTTCATTCCAAAGAAGAAAGTCATCCCAACTTCCGAAGGCCGGTTGGGGGAAACAAAGGGAAGGGGAACGTCCCAAACTCAGGGGGAAGACACGCCGCCGGGTTTAAATTCAAAAAAAAAAAATCAATATTCCACCCACTCGAAGGAGGAAAAATTAGTTCCCAAATAAAAAAAAAGAAAGGGGGAATCAGCCCAAATTGCCGCCAAGGGAAGGGAGAAAAACACTGCAACCCTATCGGGAAGAAGAAAAAAAAATCCTGAATCCATACCCCCGGAAAAAGGACAAAAAAAGAGGGAAAGAGGGGAACTTCATTGCCCACGGCATGCAAGAAAGGGGAAAAAGACCCATTTTTTCTTTCGGTTGCAAGGGGAGTTGTTTTTTGGAAGAATAGGAGAAAAGGGTGGGAAAAGAAGGGAGAAGTGAGCAGCCGAACGAGAGGGGGAAAAAAAGGGGTTTTTTCCCCGAAATCCAGGCCCAAAAAAGGAAAACCCCCTTTTTCTTATGTGAAAACGACAGAAAGGGGGTGGACAAAAATGGGGGGAGGGGGCCCCCGCGGCCAACCGAAAGAGAACATTCAATGCAAAAGGGGGCATTTTTTTCATTTTGAAAAAAAAAGTGGGAAAGAACTGGGAAGAAGAGGACGTGTGTATTCGGTAGTTACGGTGGGAAGGGAAAGGGGGGAGTTTTGTTTGGCTGTTTTTCCAGGGAAGGGTTTGTTTTTGGTGCCCGGGGGGGAAAAAACCAACCCAAAAGGAAAAGGGAAAGCGCGGGGTCCGAGATTCGGGGAGGGGCCAAGAAAAAGGGGAAAACTGGTACGGGGAACCCTCCCGAAAAAGAAGGTTTGAAAGGTTTAAACAATTCCAAAATGAAAAGGAAAGGGGAATGTTGCCGATAGAAAAAGGGGAAATGGTCGCTGGAAAACGGAAGGGAACAAGCGACATCCCCCCTCAGTTCCCCCGCATCCTATTATCACCATGGACGCTGGGGGCAGGAAAGAGAATTCCACGCGGTAAAAAATGCTCGAGAAGCGGAGGGTATCCGAAAAGCCCCGTTGGAAAACCGGGGTTCAAAGGGAAAAAAAAAAAAAACCCAACGGGGTACAAAAAAGAGAAAAAAAAAAAGGGGGAAAAAACGGTCCCCCTAGTGGATTTTCCAATTGTCGTCTTATCAGTGAGAGTAAGACGATCGAAAAAAAAAAAAGGAAGGGGAAATCGGCGGAGAAAAGTGAGAAAAGGGGAGGAAGAAGGAAATCCCCCCTTTTTTTTTGGGAAGAGCCTGCGTTGGCCCCTGGTGGGGGGGAGAAGGGGCAAGTAGAAAAAAAAAGTAGTAGGAGGAAAAAGAAGAGAATTGAAAAAAAAACCGCCCGCCCCTTTGTCAGAAGAAAGGTGAAATTTCCCCCTCTGGGGGAGGGAGAAGAAAAGGGCAAAAAGAAACGAATTTCAATCGTGTTCCTTGAAAAAAAAGAAAGGGGACCCCCTTTTTTTTTTTTTTTTTTTTTAAACACGACCCCTATATCCTGTGCCGAAAAGGGAAAGAAAAAGGTTGGGGGGAAATCAAAGGGGGGGGAAAGGACGCTGTGGAACCCCGGGTGAAAGTAGAAAGGAACCCCGGTTGAAACAAAGAATTCTGAATCCCCGGGAAAAAAAAACGAGGCAAACCGGCCCCCCCCCTTTTTGGAAAAAAAAAGAAAGGAGCTCTGGGTTTTTTTTTAGTGGTACCAGTGGGTTGGAAAGAAAAAAGTTTTTTGAAAGGGTGCTTAAAGAAGGGGGTATGTAATACACGGAAAGGGGGAAACTAAAAAGGGAAGCTGAACCCATGAAAGGGTGGTTATCTAAAACGCAAAAGTGGGAGACCAAGACGGTAAAAAAAAGGGGGTAACCTTCAACTGCTGCCTCAAAACAGGGGAAGTGGGGGGGGAAAAACTTCCCCCATTCTATGGGGGAAGGAAAATCAACCTCTAATCCGTTTGGGAAAAAGAAAAAAATACAGGAGGGGAAAAGGGAGTGCCCCCCCTTTTTGGGTTCCGGGGACCAAACCCAACCTTAAAAAGGGGGGAAAACAAATCCCAAACACCTCCCCGAGAAAGAAAAAAAACAGGAAGACCGGGAAAGAAAAAAAAAAATTCGTATCTTGAAGAAAAAACAAGTTTTCTTTTCAACAGTTTTGGAAAAAACCCTTTTCTTTTTTTTCCACGGAAAGAAAAAAAAACCAAAAAAAAGGCCGACGGCATGGAGATCAAAAAGGACACCCCGATCCCGAAAAAAAACGGCCACAAACAAACCCCCCTGAAAGGAAGGCTTTTGTGAAAGGGAAGAGACTAATAACTTGGAAAGTGAGGGGAGGAAAACAAAACAAAGGGACCCTACTCGAGTGGGCCGGAGAAAAAAAAGCAATTTATTCCCTTAAGAAAAACTTCCTTTCTTTATCAAAGGGCCAACTCTAAAAAATGAAATGTCCGAGAAAAAACCGACAAGAAAAGGGGAAGAAAGGTAGAAGTATTTGGTCCCCCCCACAACGAATCCTTGGTATTGGAAAAGGGGAGTGGATCCCGTATACAAAAAAACGGTTGGAGGAAGAAAAAAGTGGCTACTGTCTTTTCCTGTGGGCCCTTCCCTGAACGGGGAGGCCGGAAAGAGTGAAAAAGAAAGGTTGTTCGGTTGAATTTGGAAAAAGCCGCGGGTTTGAAACGGGACACAGCCCCTGGAAGGGGGGCAAAAAAACCCCCTTGTACACCCGAAAATTGTCAAAAACCCCCGAATTGCTGGACCTTTAAAGGGGGGGTTCCTTTTCTTCTTGGGGGAAGGGAAAAGAAAAGGGAAGGGGGGGGGGGAAACCATGAGAAGAAAAGTCAAATTTTCCCGGGGGAAAAATTTATCTTTGGAAAAGGGGGTTTGGTTATAAAAGAGGAAAAGGAAGGGGAATTGCCATAATCTCGACCAAAAGGAACCTGAATTTCATTTTGAAGGGAAAGGAAAACCCCACAAGGGGAAAGGGGAAAAAAGAGGTGGGAAAAGGTTTACAACGAACTTAAAAAAAAGTTGGGTCTGCCCCAATAGTGAAATTGGGTCCTCCCCTCCCCAAGAAGGGGGATGTCCCAAAAGGGGGGAAAAAAAAACCCGTTTTTTTTTCATAAGGCCCTTAGGGGGAAAGGTGGTTAAGGTGTTCCGAGAAGGGGGACCCCTCATTTCAAAAGGGGTTTTAATCTGACTTAACGACCCCAGTAGAACAGGGGGAACAACCCCACGACCAAGAAAAATTGTCCAGAGGAAAGGCACTGATTCCATCGGGGGAAAAGGAAAATCAGACAGTTTTTCAAGTAAACCCGCTGGCGCACCTTGAGATTGCTTTGGATGAAAAGGCAAGGTCGAACTGCAAGAAAGGGGCCCCCTAAACAAAATTGACAGCCCCTTCGTTGCGGGGGGTTCCTTTACCCTAGAAACAAGGTGTGGTTGGGACTGGGGTACCGCTTGGAAACAAAAAAAAAGCAAGACAAAGGTGGGGCGGCAATAGGAAAAAGAGACTAAGAAGATCAAGAAAAAAAAGAAACCATGGGCAAAACAAAGAATCCCGGGGGGGGAGGCCTATCAATGGGGTGAGAAACTCGCCAGGGGTACCCCGGTATTTTGGTAGTCCAGCGTCCAAAAAAAGGTTTTTCCCCAACTCGTAGGCCTGACACTCCCGGGGGGCAACATTTTTTCCCCGAGGGAAACGAGGTCAAAAGGCAAGAGTAGCAAAAAAGCGATGCGGAAGAAACGAAAAAATGAGGGGCGGACGAAAAAAAAAAAGGTAATTTAAAACGAAGTGCTAAGAAGCAATCCCGGGACTGTCCTGCTACAACCAGAAAAGGGGGGCAGTTCCTAGCAAAAACGTTTAGAACACAAACCTACTACACCGTTAAGGGAAAGTGATCTGTTGCCAATTTGGGGAGACCCATTCCGGGAACTTGAGGGGGGGGGTGGGTTAAAGTAATAAGAATTGGTGGTCCCCCGAGATAGGATTCTTCCCTTTTTGGGGGTTTAATAGGCAAGGCCCTTAAACTAACCGGGGGGTAAAAGAAAAAAAAAGTTGCCTATGCCCTAAAGAATGGGGGGGGTTTTAACGGGAAAACCCTGTAAAAAAAAAGGGGGATTGGCATAGCGGGGGGGGGGGGGCGGGCGAGCAACAGATGCCTTTGCAAGGTTGTTTGGCCTTCCCCTTGGTCTGGGGTGAGGCGGTAACCAGAAGGGGTGGTACAAACCAAGTGAGGTAGAAAAAGGAAAACAACCGACTTAAGCTGAACAGTGGAGGAAAGGGTGTATTGCGGATTTGGGGGTGTATTCCCCCCCCTTTAAAAGGGAAAAATGGGGGAGCAAGGTAAATAATCCCTGGATCAACGAAGGGGTAAAATTCGGCAAATCGACCACAAAATCGTGAACCCTATTTTTTACGCGGAAAGGATGCCCTTGAGAAAGAAACTTAAAAAATGGGGAAAATGATCTGGCCAAGGCCGCTTGTCCCGGGAGTAGCATCGATCCCGTTTATTTCACAGGAAGCCGAATAAAGGAAGAGACCAGAGGGGATCGGACAACCTGAACCAGCTGGAAGCCCCCTCCCTACGAAAAAAGATTTTGGATTCGTGACATG
>Ga0179593_1323186_pt1 | contig 16220 bp, 11 predicted proteins | sample CZODoug2_1_08_16_FD_185931 | JGI IMG/M metagenome (GOLD analysis project Ga0179593, IMG submission 185931) | Vadose zone soil fungal communities from Angelo Coast Range Reserve, California, USA - CZODoug2_1_08_16fungal (PacBio error correction) | ecosystem: Environmental > Terrestrial > Soil >...
AAAAAAACCGGGGAGAAAGAACGGGACCACGTGGGAACCTGCTGTCCTCGAACCGGCAACAAAAGAAGGTAAGAAGGAAGAAAGCCGCAGGGGGGAAAAGAGGTCGGTAAAGGAAGGGGGGAAGAGGAGAGGAAAACCATCGCAAGGTCCCGAAATTAAAAGAGCAAGGTCGCAGGCTGGGGCCAGGCAAAGAGAACTGGGGGAAGACGAAACCGATGGCGAAAAAACCTCGGTCTGGAAACGCGCTACGAAAGGCGCAGGGAGAGGGCGAGAAGGACAACAGATACAAAAGAAAAAAGAGGATGGGGAAGATAGATTGAGAGGCCGGCTGGTGGAAATAACGGATGTGTCGTTGGGTGATCCAGAGGGGTAAAGCGAAGCCCGGCTATAAATAGAAGCCCAAACGGGGTCAGTTTGACGGACAAAGAGAGCTGATCGCGGTGCCAGGGGAAACCATGCGGAGCCGGATGCTTGCCAAAAGATAGACTGGAGAGCGAGAGGCTGTGTGCTGAAAGGGACTCACTGGGCGCAAGTGTCGTTCCACGCGTGAACCTAGAGTGCGCCATGAGGGAGGTTAGGAGGGAACCCGGAAAGTATCATATTTCAGAATCAAGACAGGAGAAGAACGCCGCTGGGGAGGTCGCGGGGCGAGGACCAGCGCGGGGAGGGGCGAGCACGGGAATCGGTGTGCAGGTAGCACAGCGGGGGAAAGATCCTGAAAAGAGGTTACGCCGTCGGGAGTGGAAGCAGACCATGCTCTTTTCATGAAAGAAAATGACGTTTTTCAAAAACTTGCCAAAGTACGGCCGGGTCTCAGGTGCGAGGCCGTATTCAAAGCTAAACAGGAGAAAGAGCGATGCGATGATTGCACATCAGACGCTTGCAGGACCGACCGGGGGTAAACCGTGGGAAAAAGAGGGCCCAGGTGACGGATCTTTTATCAAGAAGACGGAGCGTGAGGAAAAAAGCGTCGGGAGGGGACCCAGTCAGTGAATGGGGACTAGGCAGATCTCCCTGAGGAAGAACGTCGGTGGAAAATAGTGAGACACGACCGGGGATGATCAGAATGTTCGAATTGAGGGCTGTACCGGGGAAAAAGGGAAGTACTTCCAAGGGCGCTTGGGTTCAACACGGACAAAGAGCACCGATAAGGCAAGGAAGCCAGGGGGGGGGACTGCGAAGGGAGGAAATCTAACTGTCCTTGCTACCCTTCAAGAGCAGGGGAAAAGATCTACGGCAGGGGAAGGGTCAACACCAAAAGAGAGAGGAGGGTGACTCGTGAAAGGACATGAGACAGGAAAGGGTCTCCGGGAAAACAGGGCATAGGGGGGGAACGAAGCGGGTCTGCAAGAAGAAGATCGGTAAAGAGAAAAACAATGGGTTAAAAAGGCCCGGAAGGTAGGAGGGCTGATGAACCCACTCCCGTAGAGGGAGGGCCAGTACATGGACCGCTCGTCCAAAAATAGGCAAAAAGGTCCGTCGGCCACAGGGCTCCAGAGTAGAAGTCGTGCTGAACAACAGAAAAGAGGGGGGCCCGAAAGTCGCACGTGCGGACCGTGAGAGAAGAATCCGGGGCAGGATAAGGAGACGGCAAGGGCAGGTATTCCATGGAGGAAACGTGGGAGGAAGAGAATCCTTCTGGGGGGAGAGTGGACCGTTTCACTCCGGGGGGAAAAACGGGAAAGAGAAGCTGACGTCCGCTGTGTGGAAAGCGGGGATGAGAGAAAATTTATTAAAAAACTATGAGGGGGAAGGGTGTGACTTGGGGGGAAAAAGGGAAGGCAGAAAAAACCTTACCGAGGACAAAGAGGAGGGCGAAATGCGCCGGTATTACGACGAACGTTAATTCACCGAAAGGGAAACAAACCCCTGTGCATGGCCGGAGAGTAAGGAAAGTAAAACAAGAGGCCGAGGGCCAATGAGGTTACGGAGGAAATGAAGAGACGACCGGCAGCAGTAACCAGCGGGCACTGAGAGAGGACTCGAAAAGATAAAAAGTGGCGAAAAAAACCTCCTCCTTCGAGCCCCCTTAGAGGCAAAGAGCAATAAAGGAGGAGGAAGTCTGCGTCCGACCATACTACATTTTTATCAAAGGGAAAACTGTAACCAGCTACTGCCCAGCTTTTGAGCAAAGCGGAGTGAGTAGCTCCAGATGCATCACGTGCAAAGGTCTGCAAACGGGGAGAGTACGATCAGCTAGTGGCTGGGGAATGTAGACCAGGTTACCCCGACCAGACCCGCACGGACTAACGAGCGTTCACAGGCTCAGAAAAAAAACAGATGAGGAAGAAGGGGATAGATTAGCAAGGGGAGAAGGATAGTCGGGTGGAATCGTTCGGGACCTTGCAGAATCAGTACAGAGTGGTCGGAGCCACAAATCACGATTGGGTATAGGGCCTGACCATCAAAACAGGAAGTCAGCTTGATCATCAAAGTTTGAGAGAAAAGACGACGGCTCACAACCTTTGGGACGCTGGTCGAGTCGCTCCGGCGCCGTCACATCACTGGGGAAAGGAGACTTTACATTTCCTTGACGCGATCTGTAACCGATAAAGGGTGCCAAACTACGGAGAAGCACGAGAGGGGAAGGAAGAGGGGTACTGGCACGAGTCGGCTCGGAAGAACCAAAAAGTGATCGTCCGACAGGACAGAAAGAGGGAGAAAGTAGCGACGACCTGCCAGCCCGTCCATGAAAAACTGAGACAGATATCGAACAAGGCGCGGAAGAACAAGCTAGGAGAACAAAAAACGCTCGGACCTTGGGGGAATTGGCAACCGTTAAGCAAAAAGGGGAAGTTGCAATTCCCCTCACCCGGGGGGGGTAAAATCAAAAGAAAGGGAGAGCACCGCGAGAAAAGACGAGGCCTCTGAGCTCGGCGGGTCCAACGACTCGGGAGAAGGGGCCCGGAATCAGGACAGCCGGGGGTGAAGCACGCTGAATCATCACTGCATCAGAAATAATCTGCAAGGTCCAAGGCGAAAGCCGCTGAAAGAGAGGAAGAGAACTGGACCAATCCAACGGGAAGAGCAAGGATCGCTAACGGAAAGTGGTGCTTAACTGGCGAGGAGAGAGACCATTCCATGCAGAACGACGGCAACGGCGCGCTGAGTCAGAGGCGTAGTCGTGACCGGGGAAAGGAAGGAAGATGAAAGGAGTAATAAGCAGAGGAAAGAGTCGGCTTGTCACAAACCGGCCGCCCCTGTGCCTGCGTACAGGACCCTAGGGAGTTAGATGGTCAGGCAACCATCTGAGGGGGCTGACTCCAACGTAAAAAACCATGGTCCTTCTTCAAAGACTGAAAAAACGGGACACCCTGACGTAGGTATCATCGAAAAGTGGTGGAAGCACTCGGACGGGGGAGGCTATCAAGGTTCCAAAGGAGAGGGGAAGTAGCAAAACGGATGGACGAAGCAACGGAGGGGCGTGGAAAAAACAAAAAAGAAAGCCTACCGAGGGAATTTGGGCCAACTAGAAGGCCAGAGGAGGGTGGGAGGAGGACTTCAACGGCGCCGGAAGTGCTTTCCTCGCAAAGGGACAGGTCTGGATCGCGCCCCCCCCAAGGGTTACAATCCCTGTCGTTTCTCACTTGAAAAAGTATATCCGACGGAAGACGGAGAGTACGGAACCGTTGTCAAAGGAACAGTTGTCGGCGAAACCTCCGCATCGGCAGGAAAGAAAGGTAGATATAAACCGACGCCGGGAAGATCGTTCCATGCGGGAATCCCGCGGCGGTGAAAACCGAAAACTCATCTCCGGCGAGATGCCTGTAACAAGATGAGAAGGACCTAATCACCAGGGTGTGATAAACCAGTGAACGAAAGGTGAATACCACAACAAGGACCTCAAGAGGGGCAGTCCGCGCCGGACCGGCTAAAAGAGAGCAACAAAAAGAAGCTTCGAAAACGGGTTGATGATGCCTCATCTGTATCTGTGAGCTCTCTGAAAAAACCTAAGAAAGGAAGCCGCCAGTTCTGCTCCTAGGCTCGGAGAAGACCCGCAGAAGGACTAAAACCCAGAAAATTGCCGGATCCTTAGCGAGAGAGAAGGAGCGAAGAAAGCAACCGTTGGAAGGACAGATTCACCTAACCAGGGAAGGCCCTGAGAGGTCCCTCTTGAGGAGCAATCAAAAAAAGTAAGGGGGAAGGCTAAGCAGGAAAAGGCAAACAGTCACCTAACCGCAGCTATGACCCCTGTTGTTAGAAACTCTAGAAGACCCTTAAGGCCCAGCATATACAAAAAAGCACTGTAGTAAAGAAACCTTCTTTTTGTCGAAACAGGGAGGAGGCCGATCGAGAAGATACAGAGGTCAAAAAAAACAGTCAGACGAAAAAACCTCAGAAAAAAAGCGATAATCTGCAACACCAACAACGAGGAGAAGGGAAGAGTCCTCTATCGAAAGTTGTCGCTACGGGGCAGGGGGGGGGGGGAGACAAAAAGGCTTTAAGGAGGCGTGAAGAGGGCGCTAGGAAAACATTTTCTAGGGCCATGTAATCACATTGGAGGAAAGGCTTCTGACAGAAAGGAACAATGCCATACCAAGGTCAGGCTTTTCCAAAAAAAGGGGTCATAAGTTACCCGTGTAGGGGATGCTTAGAAGGGTGCGGGGTAGAAGCAAGAAGTGACAAACGTCAGGCACGTTTAGGTTCAGCCGCTCCCTATAAAAAGGTCGAAAGAAGGGGGAAATTAGCTGGGGGGGCTAGCACCAGGGGGGGGGGATGTCTCTCTGGCTCGGAGGGCAGGAGAAGTTCACGCGAGCTTGCGAAGGCATATCGGCGGCAGCGGCAAAGACGCACCGGAACAACGAGTCGGGGCTGTCCAGAGTTTGAGGGAAGAACGGGAGGAATGACCCCACGCTGATCATCACCGGGGGGGGAAGAGCGAGGTGGGGAAGAATGGCGAGAAGCCGTATCTTCGAAGACCGGCAATGGGGGGAAAATAGGGGAAGCGGCTTGCTTCATGAAGGGGGTCGGGGGGAAATGAGGCCGAGTCCGAGGATTGGGGATCATCATCTGGGCGGGAGGGCCACGAAAGAAGAGGCCCCTCGGAAGGTGAAGGCCGGGGGCACTACGCTTGCCCGGGACGTGCCAACAGGGGTAACGACTTGCGTGCCAACGGAAGGCTCTTTGATTACCGAATTACGGCGGATATCCAGGGAAAGAAAGGAAAGTATGAGCGCCTGGGGACAATAAGGATGTCGGAGGTGTTACGGGAAGGACCGAGGGCCGTGGGGCTACAGCTGTTACCGTCGTGAAGGTTGGGGATCTTCCCTGGAATTGGGACCTTTGGGCGGAAACAGCAGGGTCTCAAGTTTGATCGAAAAAACGAAAGCCGCTCAAAAAAAGAAGGGGATACTCGATAAAACGGCCCGGTACCCTTTGAGGTGACTGAATAGAAAAAATTGCCTGTTATCGTATAGTCAATGAAACTCCGTCAATATCAAAAAGAAAGGATAACGCGAGGAACGTGAATGTTGAAAAAAAAAAAAGGGAAAAAAAGAAAAAAAAAATCGAAAGTTAGGAACAGAAGAAGGGCATGGGTGGTACCTCAAAGAAGAGAATGGATTAATGACCGGGGGGAAGGGGGAAAAGAAGGCCAACCAGAGGGGGGGGGGGGAAGGGGCCGAGGGGGAAGGGGGGGAAGAAAGGGAAGCATCCAAACTATATCTAGCAGCCCTCAGAGTGTTGCAAAAAAAATCAGGAGCGGGGGACGGGCTTGTATAATTGCGTATGGGAAGGGGCTGGCAGTTGGGTAAACAGGGCAGATGTCTCGTGTCTGTTATAAGCCAAATAGGCATAATCGGCTGTACTGGCCAAAAAGGGTAGGCCCCAATCGGGGAACATCTCGTTCCGGTGACCTTATTAAAAGGAGGCATACGAAAGCGTCGACAAGGAAATTATCGTATAACCTTACCCGGACCCTGCCAAATCTCCGTAAAAAGAAGGGGGTTGTTTGACGCGTGGAGACGACATCATGAGGTTAAGCTTCCTGTACCAAACTGGTTCTGTGCGAAAAAGACCCAGCAGAATTGCTTAACATGCGAGGGAAGGTAATAATCCCTGATGGGTTACTTGAAAGGTCAGGCTCATTGGTGGAAGCGAGGGGGTATCAAGACGACAGAGGGGAATGGTAATTTAAAGAAAAAAGGTGGGGAAAACAAAGAGGGGGGGGGGTCAAAGGGGGACTGAATAACTTAAACCTGTGAGATCAAAGTGTGAATCATAAACAAATAAAAAAATATTAACAGTCCGGCTAAGCGATCCATTGGATAAAAGCGGCGGGTCGCCTAAAAATACGGGTCCTCAAACCTGTCGGACTGTCCGGTCTGAAAAGGTCCGAGGGGCTGCTCAAAGAAGCTTGGAACAACTCTACAGGGGGGACCGGAAAGAAAGCACGAAGGCGGCAAAGAACATCATGTAAGAGGGTCACGGTCGCGGGGGGTCGCATCAGAGTTAGAGAACCGCCAAATACTCCTCTACCCCATCCAGTCAAAAAGGTGAAAGGCCCTTATCACCGGTCCGGTAATCACTCCTCCTATGGGAGCGGCGACGTCCTACGAACGCAACAACGCGTTTGAGAGAGTAGGTTTCAGAACACGTAGGGGTCAACGTGACTTCTGCAACACGTTCTGGAGATTCCGATCACCGAGTTCTGAGGGAGAGCAATCCCCGACATCCGGCACCGACGCTCTCGTCCCGTCTAGCTCGAGAAACCAAAACCGAGGAAGAGGGACGGGGAAAACGAAAAAGAGGGGAAGTAACGGTGGTGATATATCTGACCTACACCTCCGCGTTCGAAGGAGAAAAAGACAATGCCTGCAGGACGGATTCCTCACGTCGGGTCTAAACGAAAGGCGATCAAGAAAACGCGGAACGAGGGTCGAAAGAACGTCGCCTATGGATCGGATAGTGATGACATGAAACGAGGAAAACGGGGGTGTAAGGGGCAGTTGCGGAGAGAGGGCTGCGAAGGAGTAGGCAAAATTTGTCCGAACTTGAAGGAAACGCGCAAGAGACTAATCCAGGGCTGAAGACCAGCTGGTGCCTTGACAAGGGAGTCGGGGAAGAGGGGCCTCTTCGGTCGAACGAGGATACGAAGCGCGTAGAGAAATCTCGTCAAGCCTCCCGCCAAAGCAGCACATGGGCGGACCATTCGAAAACGTAGGGGGTACTACCAAGTCGAAGTCAAACACCTGCCTGGTACCTTTATTGATAGTTCCAGGTCCGGAGAATTATTCAGGAAAAAGTGGAAAGTCCACCATCGGACACCAGGAGGGGGGCATCACGGGGCAAAGCACCGAGGGAAAATAGTGCCAGGATGAGGGGCCTAAAACCACCGGTCCGGGCATAAATCAAAGCAACGGCGGGAGGCACCGACATGGGCAAGCTGAGAGCCCATTTCATCATCTTCGCCAGCAGCCCGAAAGGCTACACTAGCAAATGCCCGGATGGGGAAGCGAAGGGGGCCCACGTGCGAAACCGGAGGTCTTGGCCGGATAACGTTTTGTAAAGCTCGAACCAGTCAGACCGGCGGGGGAGTCGGCAGCGTGGCGGGGGTTACGTCGGAAAGGCAGCTAATTGGATGCGACGGAGAAGGGGGGATGTCAAGGGTGCCTGACATAAATATTGGGGGGGGTCAGTCCGCCTATGCGTGCTGGACTGAAACAAGGGAAACACTACGCGTCCGTAAGGGCAGAAAGCCCCTTCCTTCTTCCAAGATCAAACGATTCTCTGTCTTAGGACATGGCGGATGTCGGGTGCAGTCAAACTGATACACCAAAAAAGGTCAGAGAAGGAAGTTCCCCTTCCCTAGGGGGACACTGACTCGACTCACAGAAAAGCGCTTTGGGGAAAATTCAAACCGGAGCTCATCAATCACGTCGCAGTAAAGGACAAGCGGAGGAACTCCCAGGGAAAAAAGAAAAACATCGCTCATCCGAACGCTTTAATGGCCGACAGACGGAGGGGACAGGGCGAAGATGGCCTTTTACAAGGAAACCAAACCGTAAAGGATGAGCCCCGTCTTCCAGTAGGAACAGACCTACTTACAGGTACCTCCACGTCATTTTAGGGAATTGTAAAAGAGGATGAAGGGGCCTTGCATAACGGGCAGCGTAACCGGGACAACACCAGTGTTGCCAAGCAGACCTACATGGCCAAACTCGCAGGAAGAAGGTCACGCAATGATTCCTGCAGAGAATAACATGGCCAGAATGGACAGCTGCTGAAGCTCGAAAGGGGTCCGCAGGGAATAAGAAGCAAAGGGGCAGCCCCCAATCAATCTCCACAGTCGTGGGGGTCTGCGAATCAGTCAATAGGGAAAAGAAGGACTACACAGGGTTGGAAAAAACTTTCTCGGGCGGAGGGTGATAAAGAACAACTAAGAAAACGAGGAAAGAGAACGAGACACTCGACCGCACCCGAGATGCACAAGGGGGGACACTCGGCACCAAAGGGAAGAATTAGGATCTTGCTAAAGGCGGCTATCTGGAAAGCAGTCGAGAAAAAGAAAAAGTGAGATACACCAGAAGTAATTCCAAATCCTGGGGTTGATGTGCAGTAGCGTGTCGATGGGAACTCCGACAAAATGCAGGGACACACGGATCATTTGCGGGTACCTGCTGATGCTAGAAAATATTCTAGAGTCCGTGGAAGAAGGTTAAAAAGAAAATAATGATCCCTCATCTTGGTGAAAAGGACGTCTGTAAACTCAAGAGCTACCAACGTTGGGGAAAATGCTGCAGGGAGAATAAGGAACAGGAGCACAGCGGGGGTAAGAAGGGGCGCAATCGAAGAGGAAGAAAGTAGAGCAATAGGAGGAGGGAGGCTCATTACAACATGGTGAAGAATGGACGGTAAATATGCCGATGGGGAAGAATGAAAGGGAAGAAACATAACCTGATCCGGCAAGCGAACCTGACGTGGGTAATAAAGATTCGGATAGAAGGGGATAAAAAGCCTAATGTAAAAACAAGAGCCGACAGAGCAACCGGGGGAAAAGGGACAAAGCGGGGGAACCGGCGGGAGAAAAAAAAGGATAAAAAGAAGGGCTAATCCGATCTCAAAACAACACAAAGGAAGAAATATATCTACAAAAAGGTGGGCAGCGTAGATCATAACAGGTAAGGGAAGAAGTCACGTTGGTTTCAGAGGAGAAAATGGGTAAAGAATTAGTACGTTAAGTAAGGAAAAAGCAAGGGGGAAAAATTGGGAGGGGGCAAAACATGAAGCAAGGGCAACTCTAAGAAAAAAAGTCAGGGTCGTGTGGGATTATCCAAGGGCAGGGATTAGACTTTCGGGGCACAAATACCCAGGCATTACGGCTGTCCTAAAAGGCAGTTCCGGACATAAGGGCCGGGGGAGTTAAAACTGCGGGCGGCCGGAAAGGAAGGGATCTGGTGCAGAAAAAAAAAGTCAGGGGGCGCTTGGCGTGAATCGCGGGGACCCGGAACAAGGGCGGCACCTAGGTAGGTGATACTGAGGAAAAAGGGGCTTGTCTCGAATCCTGTTCTCCGCAAAAAAAGAATCATTGGAATCTGCTCGATATGTGAAGTGAGCGATGGCAATGCAGGCGCAACCACGGGGAAATGACGAGCAAAGGGAACAAAAGCTTATCAGTATGTGGCATCGTTGCAAACCAGGGGTGCAAAAAATGGCCGAGGGCAGAAGAGGGACCGGCTACCAGTATAATAACACCAGAAGGGGGAGACGCGAAGGGGTGTTGATCTCGGAAAAGGACGGGGGTGCTAGTCCCTTCCGGTGGGAGCAGTAATTGAGAATGGGTCACACAAACATCAAAGGGCGAAGGGTCTCATAAATGTGATGGAAATCCTTACTGAAAGAACTAGTGTACAGTCAAGGCCGAGGGTAGAGAGATGAGTGGAGAATGGCGGGCATGAGAAAGACGGGAAGTTCCAAGTCAAAACGCGCCTCTTACTTGGACACGCGGATAAAATCGAGAGCGGAGCGGGTTAAACTACTGACGGGGGCCTAGTGGAACGAATGTGAGGGGGCAAAGTTGTCAACAGTACGATCAAGGCGATTAAATCGCAACGCTGAGCAGCTTCCGAAAGACACAGGGAAGCAACGACCGGTGGGGGTACCCGCCTAATGGCATTGGCGAATGGCCACAAACAATGGATGGAAAAAAATGGCGATAAGGGGGTGGAGTCCAGACAGTCATCACCAACGACATGACCAGCGGATGCAACTTGGAAAAGGTCGTCTTATCAGGAAAAGGGTATTATCGTCATCGGAGCTTCTCCGGAAAGCACGAAAAGGGGGATGCGCATGGAAGTGCCGGGGGATAAACAAAAAAAGCGCTTGATATAAGAAAGAAGGCGTCGGTAGGGACGACACTCGTCAGTGGACCGAACTTTTACTCAGTACCTTTACTCACCGGGGAGACAGCCCTGTCGGTGAAATAAGGGTCAGGGTCAGGAATCAATTCCCAGAGGGAGAAGGTGACCAGCCGAGAAAGGGAGGAGTATCTTAAAAAATAAAATGTCCCGGCGAGTGCAGACAGGGAACATACTGACATCCCCTCACTAGTAAGAGGACGGGACGGTACTATCCAGAGTACGGTATCATTTTTAGAATCCGGAGACCCTTAAGCCAAGGCGTAAAGAATACTAAGGAGGGGAGCAGGGGTTACTGAAAGGAGGTAAATCATCCGGTCAGGGTCGGCTACTTAGGGGAATGGCCCGCGGCAGAATATTTGGTTACGGGGGAAAGCTGAAGGAAAATATCCCGGGAGGCGTTACCTGTCACAATTGGATAGAAGTCAGAGACAGGGCAGTCTCGTTGAAAAGACGTTGCTCTGAAAAGGTAGTACCGACGAAACCTTGGGGTAAAAAGGGGGGACATTGAAAAAATGAACGCCCCGGAAGATGTCCCCTAAAGGGGAAAAATAAGGTCGGGGAGCAAAATGAGGTGCGAAAGCCTGAATGATAGTACTCTAAGGTGATCATAATCTGGTCTCACAGGGGGGAAAGCAGGCCCTGGTCGGCAGGTTACGACACAATCTGACTCCGGCGCAAGCTGGTGAAAAGAAAATAAGTGAAAAAAACAAAGGTTGACCACTAATCCCGAAGAGGCATGACGGAAAACAGGGCGGAAACGAAAAAGGTACGGTGATTAAGAGGCTCGCGACACAGGAGGTAGAACCCGCCCGAACCTCAGGAAACAATCGACGAAAACTGGACCTGGCCAGAGGAGAAGTACAGTGGATACAAAAGAAGGGAGTGAATCAAGTCAAAAATTCGGACCAGAATCCCAAATTGGAAGCACAGGACGGCGTAAAAACCACCAGGAATGAACTCGGCAAAACTGAGGAATGCAAGTTCTGGGGGAGAGAAGGAATAACAACTCGAGGGGAAAAGGAAATCCGGTAAAAAACGAACGAAGACAGGCAGAACTATACTCTTCCCCGGGGCTAGATCTAAATAAAAAAAACACATTTATGAAAAGAGAGGAGAGGAAAGAGGGGAATAATAGGAGTAGGGTGCAGGGGGCGGGAGTAAAGTTCGAGCTGACCTGCAGAACCTCGATGAGCGGAAAAAGAGGACTAACGCCCGTTCATGCCGGGGAAGGGGAAAAGCGGTGAGAAAACGGCAGAGAGACGGGAAGAGAAGGGGCGAAAAAAAGTCGTACCGCGCCGTAACAAAGGGAAAAGACCGAGAGACGTGCAGTTGCCGTGACGGTGGAAGGAAAGTCTGTCGAGACTAGCTGGAGGTGGCCTGAAAATCGGATTCTAAGCACGACGTAGTCGGTCGTGCCCAATGATGAAACGTTGCAGACTGAGGATGACGAGAGGGTCACCCAGGGCTGAAAAGGGGGAACTGCAGTCTGCGCGTTAGAACTGAGGGCACTATCCCACATCACGTCCGGAAGACAATAATAAAGAAAAGTAGAGGACCAGGAACTACGCCCCTCAGGTAGGAACCTTTATTGCATGGGTTTGACACCCGGTCAGGGGAGATGAATAATAAACGTTGCAGTGTTCCATTAAAGGTACCCCACTAGGGGGGTACAATCACAAGGAAACAGGCACCTCAATTGTGACACGCAGGGGGGCCACCGTCTGAAGCCGGAGCCTAAAAAAAAAAATAGCTGACGTTCCCGACCATCTCAGGGGGAGAAGAAGGGACCGGTGCAGCGAAATTAAAAGGATCCCCCTTCTTTACGGGGCAAACTAAAACAGGGACGGAAGTAGGGGCAAAAGGAAGGCTGAAGGCTACGTTGAAAACAAGCCCAGGAAACCCTGCCGGCGCTTCTGGAAGGGTACTTTAACTACTAAAAAGGGATGACTAAACCGCTGGCCATCCGTGTTCCTAAAATACACACAGGCTGGGCTCAAGGGTTAGGCATAGGGACGGTTACGACCCGGAGTCAGAAGTTTTGGATAATCACTCGAAAAAGACGGACTTGTAAAGCCTGCCTGAAAAGAACCCGCGGTCCACCGGCCCCCTCTTCGAGTACGTGCACGCTGCGGGATCAAATTATAAAACAGTTCATGTATACAAAGAGGGAAAAGCCCTGGACAAAAAAACACTGAAGCAGGAAATCAAGTAGAGGGGGTTTTTACCGGGAAATCACGCCGGCGTCATCAAGGTCAAAGAAGGACGAGGGCATACACGACATCAACATACGATCAAACGACAGAGAACGGCCACGGGTGGCATACGTGGGCCGACGGTGAGGCAATGATCATAATCTGGGGACGAATGGAATGCCAACAGGCCTACCAGGGTTGAAAAAACAAAAAAGCGGGCCATGCCGGTGGAAGGGCCACAGAAAATGAGCAGGGTTATAGGCGCGGGCGTGTCGACCCAAGTGGCAAAGGGTGGAACGCCGAATACAAGAGCATCATTCGGAACACGGGGGCCAAGGGCCAGGAGGGCAGCAAAGAAAAACCGACCAATACTCGAAGACCGCTAAGGGTCTAAGAGAAAGCCGCCCAAGCAGGAACGTAAGGAAAGACTCAGGGCACATCTGCACCCGGAAAAAAGAACAAAGCGGGCTTGGAAGGCAGTCATCGCACTTTAAACTAAATAGCAAATCATGCTCTGTAATTAACGACGTTCCTAGGAAAAAGGGGAACAAGCCATAGGCAAAACATTTGGGAACCCGGGCCCGTATGGTTTACAAAAGCCAGTGGAAAAAAGCCTGCAGCCGAAACCAGGAGAGCGCTAGGAAAAAAACATCCGATGGTTTCCGATTGCAAAAACGAAAGCTAGGTCTGAAAAAAGAGGCTAAAAAATGGGGAAACACTGAAGCTTGGATAACCGGCGGTCCTATCAGAGGGGACAAAACAGGAAAAACGAAGGCCGGCCGGGGGGCGTAAGGAATGGGCTCCTGAACGACAAGCATGTAAAACTGCGAAAAGAGGGCATGGAGAAAATGATGAAGGAGGCGCAAGAGAAAAATAATCTTCAGACCTACAAACAAAGCGCAAATTTGAAAGCAAACCTTCTCTTTCACTAGCGGCGAGAAAACAAAAATAGGGAAAAAGAAGACGCACCTCTCCAGGCTTTCACGAAAGCTGAGCTAGGCAATAAAAGGAAAAAAGAAGCAGTCAAAAGACCACCAAGCCGAGAGGAACAAAATGTGTGGAAGGAAGAAACCGTAAAACGAAAAGGTTACTGGCACAGCAGCCAGAGAAACAATGCAGCTCCTGCACAAAAAAAGAGGGGTGACCATAGAGGAAGAGAGGGGGTACTTAACAACCAGTTCGCTCAAGCCTACGACAAGCAGACACCGGCAAGCGAACACAAGAGCGAACAAAGCGAATCGCTCTCCACACAAAAAACCACAAGAGGGAGGGAGTAAAGCTTATGGGACTCTTATGGCAAAAAAAAAGGGACGGGTCTCTGCGATGGATTTGGGGACAGAGGAGGAAGCGACTGCTGGCCGAAGAGACGAACGACAAAGCAGGGAAAGTGGCCAATGAAACGGAAGAGGGGATTAGCCCGTCACGGCAGGGGTCAGTTAAACAGTCCGAGGAGGGGAACGGAAGAAGGGGGGAGGTAGAAAGGGAGAAAAAGGGGCGGCCGGTGTATGTAGCAATCAAATTCCCGTCCGTGTGGCGCGGGGGAAGGAAGACTGCATCGGGGACCAAAGGACAAAGGGTAGGTGAGATCTGTCCAAAAAAGGGACGGGGCAATAAAGAAAGTCCGCTCGTATTCCGGACGCGGATCGCGGTCCTGCGGGCGAAGGAAGCACAGCAGACCGCACGGGCGGCAGGACGGGAACTCGGGGCTGCGCAAGCAGTAAGAACTTCGAAACAAGCTCCAAACAATAACCCGGGCCGAAAAGGAAGGGGGTGGGGGAGCACAGTGCCATTCCGGTTTCGGGAGAAGGGCGCGGGTTGGAAGGGACGGCGCTGGGGAAAAACTGAACCGGTTTCTCCATACCACTGTGAGGAATAAGTGCACTCGTAACCGGAGGGAAAAAAAAAAGAAAAAGGAGGAAAAAAAACCAGAAAGCGCAGGGGAGCTCACGGCGGGACAGAAGATGATAACCGCCGCGGGTCCCACGGGGCAGACTGTCCACACGTCCTAGACAGAGAAGGGCTTAATGGACCAAAACAAACTGGGACGAGGACTCGCCGATGGGAGAGCCAAGGCCCCTTTGAGGGGGCCGGTCCAGGAAGTCAGACCATATATTAACCGTACTTGAGAAGTGGAACACATAGGACGACTAACCCAACACCCAACCCCAAAAAACAAACAAGCAAGGGGGGGAGAAGGGAAAAAAAACACACCCCTCAAAAAAAAAAAACCAACAAAAAAAAAAAAAAAACGACCAAAAAAAAAAGAAGAGCAACCTCAACACACCCCCACCACAACAAACCCATGAGAAAAAAAAAATCCAACAACCACTGAACAAAAATAAACACGCCAAAACCATACCCCACAACGTCTCAGCACACAAACAAACTACACCACTCCACCAACAACCAAAGGCAAAAAAAACCAAAACCCCACACCCGCCCAATCACAAACCCCCAGTTTCCCATATATGCTTGGTTCCTGTTCGCCGGGGCGCAATTTCGGCGGTTCCGCCAACATGGGCATCTGTCATACCCGGGATTCCAGTTTTTTAGTGAGTCTGGTAGTCAAGTGAAAGTAGAGGACTCGGGTCTTAGAAGTTACAACCTTAAGTTATCATCTCGAGGGGGTGCACTGTGACCCCAAAAAACTATGGTATGAAGGATGGGTCAATACTGGGATACTGGGGTGGAAAGGACTCCTGAAGCAGCTCGCGTGCAGCAGCGCAGATTTGAGGGCGGATAACATACCTTACGCAATGAAAAATGCCACTTGCGCGGGTCTGGATGTAAAAACCCGTCCGAATGGTAAATAACACACAGCATCCCAAACCTACGAAATTTAGAAGTCCCTTTCGGACAGGCCTTAGAGGGGAGAGAAGGGTGATCGGGAAAGGCAAAACCGCCCTTACCACTCATCCTTAGAGCACGGGAAAGGGAGATTCAGCAAGACGGGCAGCGGCAAGCGCACTGGTGTCCCGGAAAGAGGAAGGTAGGGGATTACTATGCGAGCACGTTACGGTAAAGTGGATAAGAAAAAAAGAGGGTAATAAACGCGGGGACACAGCAAAAATAGGGCCTCAGTGCCAGAAAGAGGCCTTGCTGTGTGAAAGCGGGGACTAGGAAAAAGGAGTCCACCACTCTGGTGGACGAGGGGGGGAAGGGACGAAACAATTTGAAAAGATAAAAACGGAAATAATGAATGAAGTTCACATAGAGGATAAAAACCGAGCAGACGTGTTGAGATTGGTCCATACCAACTGGCGAGGAATTAGGTCCTTTAAACTTGGGCCTATGATCAGGAAAAGCGCAGGGACGTGAAGAATAGGTGGACGATAAACGGGGAGACACTTCCGAATAAGAAGGCAAAAAAAAAAAACGGTCTCCGTGGACCAGACTGACCAGAGGCGCAGAGACAGCAGCAACGCCGCCCTGAAACAAAATCACAAAAAAACGTCAAGGCAACTTCACGTATTCCTTTCCAGGGCTCACAGAAAAACTGGTCGTCTCTTCAGGACGACGGAGAGGAAGAAAAGACTTCCACGAGGGAAGAGGGATTCAATCCTAGGAAAGAGTCAGGGGAAAGACCAAAACTGGAGCCAGACGCGTGAGGTGATGGCAGTGTCACATAGGGATCCCCGCCAGACCCGCAGACTACAAAAGACAAACGTAT
>Ga0179593_1467048_pt1 | contig 16220 bp, 14 predicted proteins | sample CZODoug2_1_08_16_FD_185931 | JGI IMG/M metagenome (GOLD analysis project Ga0179593, IMG submission 185931) | Vadose zone soil fungal communities from Angelo Coast Range Reserve, California, USA - CZODoug2_1_08_16fungal (PacBio error correction) | ecosystem: Environmental > Terrestrial > Soil >...
CCAATGAGCTAGACTTCACGCTGATATCGGGGGGATGGGGGTGGAAGTTAGGAGGGGGGGAAGTGGAGGTTCAAAAAAAAAACACAGGAAACGGAAAAAGATAAAAAAAAAAAATCTGCAAAACACCTGTGACAACGCCACTTGACACACGGATGGAAGGCTGACCGAAAGGTAAGAAGGCAAAAAAGGACACAGCCCTGAGAAAAAACTTCAGTCGCAAGAGGTTGAAAGAAAGGATAACCCCTCCAAAAGTGTAAAATGGGAGCATTGTGGCGTACGGAAACATGTGCTGTTGCACCAAAAGAACGTATCTGGTAAATTGATAAACCGGGAGCTGGGGGGGGACCGTTCCCCGCACCAAGCCCTTCTTACACACTTAACGCCAAAGCCTCAAGGGTCAACAACTCGCGCAGGGGGGGGGTCGCAAAACATCCACCGGTAATAAAAAAAAGTCCCCAACACACGCTGGGGTGGTTAGAGTTGCAAAAAACAAAAAAAATTTTTCAGAAAAGTTAAGTCGGGCAAAACCAAACGGAAAGTTGGGAACAGCCGTTGGCAACAGGGACACGACGCACCGGGGCTTATCAAGGGAAAAAAATTTCCCAATGCGAAACGCTGGAAAAACCGTGGGAAAACAGGAAGAAAACGGAACGTAAGGGGGGCGGCCACTCTGACGGTGGGACTTGATCCAACGACTGCAACTGACCGAAAAAGTGTCAGCTACTTGTTCAACAGGGGGACGCGAAAAAAAAACCCAAAAACTTGGGCCACTGCAATCCGCTGCCAAAGAGAATTCGAGTGGATGGGATCTAATCAACAACAAAATTTGGCACGGGGAAATTTTCCGACAAAATTGTCAAACATAGGGGAGAAAAGGGGGGGTTTTCAAAAAGGGGAAGAGAGAGCGAGCAACGACGGTAAAAGGAACTTGTACAAAAGCTGAGGAAAAAAGGGAGCCAAGACAAAATAGACCGAGTTGGGACAGAAACAGAAAAATGGAAAATAAAAGGACTATGGTCATGAGAGACTGCAGGAATTAAAGCATGAAACAAAACGGGGCAAAACCAACAAATAATAGCATCAAAAAAACATCTGCTCTAGAAGAGAAAACTGAAAATAGACTGGAGTCACACATCCGGGCAGGGTCTTGTGCAATGGGGAAACACTTGCAGAATCATTGATCCACCTTCACTACACAAAGCAAAACAGCAGTGGATTAAAGCACACTTTTCAGGGCACGGAACCTTTGATAGAAACAGTGGTCAAAAAACCGATATGAAAAAACCCGAACTTCACCTTTGGAGGTCACACAGGTTGGTGAAAGTTGGGGAAAAGAATAAGGTTCACGACAAAAAAAGGGGAAAAACAGGCAACGAGAACGATAAAACGAAAACGGAGTAACAGGAACGCCGCCCAACACCGTCAAACAAAAGGGTCGGGGACAACAAAACCGTCTTTCCGGGACCTTTCAGGGGGGGATGTGGGGGGAAAAAAAAGCAAGAGACCAACAGAAAAAAAAAAGAAGAAAGAACGGTCCGAAAATCAAACCCGAAGGACGAGGGGACTGGAAGTTATGGGTAGAGTAGCGTTGCCTAGTCAAGCCGAGCGAAAAGGTGCACCGTTTCCAAAACAGAAAGGGGAGGACTCCCAATGAGAGGGACTGTGAGGTCTAAAAAAACCACGAGACAAATAGTAAAGACCACTAAGGAAGTCACAAAATATTCGATTTCCAATCAACAATTTCCACAGTAAGAGGAAGGGAGAAACATAGAAAAGGGCTGCAAACGCTTTGCAACTGTAAGTACCTAATTGTGTGGACAACGGACTCTTTCAAAGTTTTTTGACAATAAGGTAAAAAAAACCCAAAAAAATGCAAATAGCAGGAAACATAGGGTATGTTTACTAGACTCGGAAATCCACCACAAACAAACCGAAAAGCCTAAGGGACAGAAGTAAAAGAAGATTCAACCGCCGGGTTGAGGTCCATTGAAAGGGGAGAATTTTCATAAAAGCTATTGTTCAAAAAATCCTCATAGAAAAAAAAAACAAAGGAGGAGAAGCGAAGAGACGTGTGGAGAGAGGAAACAGAAAAAAGCAAAAATAAAAGAGGGTTGTTGAAGCCAGCGCAGTAGTGAGGAAGGGAGGGTGCGGGTGAAGTGCGAGTGATTACCGACAGAGCAGATTTTATTTTGCGGACAGTAGATGTATCAATATGCAAGCGGAAGGTCCGAGCATGAGGAGTCGACCTTGCAAGAGGTTGAAGCAAAAGGTAAAAATGTGCAACGCAATAACCTACTGTGGAAGGGGGTGGCGATTGTTATAAAGAGGTTGTGAATAGGGAGAAGGATTGGAATAGAAAAAAAGAAAGGCGACAAAAAAGAGAAAAGTCGTATGGAAAAAATATATATTTTTGTGAAGTTAATACCCCGTATCAGGAAATAAGAAAATGAGCTCTTAAATTGAAAAGAGAAGGTCGAACCGCCGGCTTGGAAAACATGCGTACAAATACAACAAAGCGGCAACAGGAAACACGACGTGTGAAAGAACAAGTAATAAGTTGGAAGTTGTGGGGTCATGGATCAGAAAGCGTGTGACATCCTGTGGATTGTCCTGGGGGAAGCTTGAGGTTTTGGCGTTACTGAAGGGAGTAAGGGAAGACAACAAAAGATGCACAATTGACGAAAGTTGAGCGGCTTGGGTGGACGTTGGCAGAGTCGGCGAAAAGTTGGCATGGAATCGAAACAGAGCAAAGCGTGAGTATGCCTCACGTGGGTCGAGGTGAATGCATATCAATCAGAAAGAAGTTTCAAAAAAAGTCGACAAGACTGCAAAACCAGTTAAAGGTGGTAAAGCAGGGGTCAAGAATCGTCGGTTAGGTTGTTAGCGCTAGGAACGTATAAAAATTTGGATGAGGGTCAGGAGAAATTCCGGACTTACGTTGCGGCAGGTGGTGGGGGCATACACGACACGCATGAAGGAGTCGATTTAAGGTTGGAACAAATTGTCTCTTTCATTGGTGGGACACAACTTGGGTGGGTTTACGTCAGGGTAACCGATCGGTGCTCGCTGTACAAACTTGAAAAAAAGGTGTTGGACCGGTAACGAAGGGGGGGGAAGGGGGAAAAATCCGGCAACACAAGGGTTGGGGTGTGGAAAGGGAAGCCATTAAAGAAAAGTCGCGAAACGGCATGAAGGTAGGACAAGCTGGGGAAAGAAAAGTTTTGGGTCTGCGCAAACCTTTTCAAATGGGGGGCGGGCAATTTTTTGGAACGAATTCCTTGAATTTGGGGAAACGTAAACAAAGGAAGAGCAACTGGAGTTAAAGGAAAGGTTTGTCAACAAAAGGTTGGAATGCACGGAGCATTGTTTTGTTTGGTACAACTCGGAGGCGGGAAAAAACGAACCGCCATGGTTTGAAGAAAAGTAGCTAAAGCACGGGGGGGGGGGGGGGGCAGTGAAGAAGGCAAAAAGGGAAAGACGAGTTGGTTCAGAAGACAGCGTAGGGAAAAGGCAGTGTGGGGGGGCATTGTAAAAAAGGGGGGATTGGAACGAAACGAGGACGTAAATAGGAGGGGGAGAGTGTGAGAAAGGAGGAACGGGTGTCTCAATTGTTGTGAGCAAAAAAAAGAAAAGAAAAAGACGGTGGGACGTCGGTCACTAAGCCCTCGAGTACGACAAAAGAAAAGAAAAAGGAACCTTGGAAAAAGGGGGGGGCGAATCAGGGAGAAAAGAAAGTTTGGAGGTAAATTTGGGTCGGCCTTAAATTAGAGGTAGCAAGACTGTGTGAAATGTGAGGACAAAAAGTTCACAAGTAAAGTGAAAAAAAGGTTGGGACAATGGAAGGGGGAGATGTGGGGAAAGACAAAGCAAACTAGAAATAGAAAACAACACTGAGACCAAGAGAAGAGGTCACGAAGGGAAAGAAACGGGAAAAATTGGGAGAAAAAGGAAGGAAAGAACATTTTGTCACAAAAAGCGTGCATGGAAAACTTAATCGCAAAACACGCCAACAAGATTGCGGGGCAGGAAAAAAAACCACAGTAAGTTGAGAAACATTGGGAGGGAAGACAGACTCAACTGAGCTTAGGGGGGAACCTTCAACACCCAAAAAATGGAGGGGGTCAACAGGGGGGAAGTAACTCAAAAGCTGGACAAAAACGGAGACTGAGAAACCCAAATCCTCTTAAACAGGGCTTCTGAGGGAAACTTGGGGGGGGTGTTGGAGGGGGAAGGATTGGCTACCGAAGCGTGTGTTTGGTGTCAAAAGAAAGGAAAAACAAAAAAAAAAGCTTAGGTGGGCAAAGGAAAACCTTACAAACAAAAGGGAAAACTTGGACTGAAAGAAAGTCAGGAAAATTCAAAAATTACATTTGGGTGGGCAACGGGTGACCCACGATGAAGGGGACCAAAGGGAAAGTGAAAGAAGCAAGTCGTTTTGACGGAGGTAAGATGGAACAAGTTTGAAGGAAACGAAAGGAGGGACACAAGGGGTTTGAGGAAAGAGGGAAGGTCCCAGGCTTCACGGAAAACATTCCTGGGTCACAGAATTTTGGGGGGATTTCAGCAACGAGGGTGAAAAAAGCGCAGAAAAATTCAGATGCAAAGGGTGGGTCGGTATGGGAGAAAAAGGTGGGAGGGGGGGGTTAAAGAGGGGGAAAAAGAGAGGGGCTTGACCCAATCCGTGTAAGGGGAAAAGGAAAAGGGCCCGGCAAACTGAAGGCAGGGCGTGGAGAAAAGTGGGGAAAAAAGACAACGGGAACCAAAAAACAAGGACCGGACAAAACACTCCGGGTCACTTCGGCTAGAATACCCTGGGGCGGGGTCCGATTGGGGGGGAAAAAAAGGCAGGGAAAAGGGCAACGAACCTTGGGGGATCCAAAAGGTAAAAAAGTATTACGGTTAACCGGCACTAGAGTGGGGCTGTCACGGGAATGTGGGAAAAAAAAAGAATAACCATAAAGAGGGTCAAAAATGGCGTGTTAAAAAAACTTTATTCATTTAAATGACTCTCCAACCAAAAAAGGAAAAAAGAATGATTTTTGAAGAAGAAAGAAAGACAGAAAGAAAGGTTCGCCAGGCGGGGGGCTATTTCTGGGTGCACTTTCACCGACTCCAGAAGGTGCAAGGTGTTACAACCACCGGCAAACTCAGGTGCAAAAAAAAAGTTTTGGGAAAATGGGGGCTGTAAAAAGCAGGGGGAAACTTTAACCGGCCACCAAACAGCGGAAAAGGGAGGGTTACCATCGGAGAAAAGCCACGAATTGGGGGGAGTGCCTAGTAAAACACCGACCAAAGGGGTGTCCGGACTTGGCACTGGATCCAGGGTGTAGGGGCAAGGTGCTGAAGGCCAGGAGAGTGCACCGCAAACAAACAGAAAAAAAAAAAAGGAGTCCAACAGCAAAACAAAGTCCCATTTGTATTGAATAACAATAACAAGCATACACCTGGGTCGCGCACCACATGGGGGGAACTAACACTAGGGGAGGAACCTACAATGGGCCGGCACATGGAAAAATTAACTAACCTAATGACTTCCATACTGGGTGGAAGAAAAAATAGCAAACCCTCGACGGGGGCCATTGTACTGGGAAGCGGAACCGAAGGGTGGAGGTTGAAAAAAAAAAAGAAAAATGAAGAACGGAAACGATCTGGAACTGGGCGCTAGCAAAGGGGGAAAGGAGGAAAGGCTCAGTAAAGACGGATATAGAAAAATGAAAGGCAAACTACAGATGTGAAACACTCCATGGTCCCCGGCAGAAAAGGGAAAAAACCGTAGAAAGAAAAGAGAGGTTGTATAGGGCGAGTCACATGGGGACAAAAGGGGGAGAAATCACTAAGTTGGTCATGTGAATTTGATAGGAGGGGACACCGAAAAGGGAAACTTTGAAAGAAGTTGGGGGCACGCACATTGACAAAAAAAGCAGTGGAAAGGGTGGGGGGAAAGCCAGAGCAGGTAAGTTAGGGGATAAAACTTACACCTTCGCACGGGGTGTGTCAAGGGACCTAAGGGCTGAATCCAGTTCGACGATGGAAAGATTGGGTCGTAGTTGGGTGGTTGTTTCAAAGGGGACCGTTATATTGCAAAAAAGCTGGGAAAATCCATAGGAAAGAAAGACGGGGGAACGGGAAACTCATCCAAGGGTCCCAAGGGGGTCTCAAAAACAAAATATTTGATTAAGTTTCAAGAAAAAAACTGACTACAAAGGGCAGGGTTAACAGAAGTAACGACAACCGGACAAAGTTGTATTCCGTCCGCATTTTGGGGGGTAAGGAAAGGTCGGGTTTTCGTGGACGAAGAAACACGTACCAGCTGGGGGGGACCGGGGGGTGTTGGTGAACTTCACCGAAGAGGAAAAAACCAAGTCCCAAAAAAAAAAAAAATGCTTCTTCAAAAATGACACTCCGCTCAGGAGCACCCAAAAAGCGGTTGTAGAAACAAAGAAAACAACGAAATACAAACCTTAAAAAAGGCCACAAAGAGTTGGTTCCGCAGGCTTGAACAAAGAGACTTGGTGTTTGGGGGGGGTGGTTTGTTGGGGGGGGGGTGGGGGTGACAAAAAGCCAAGGGGAAGGCCCAAGAACCACAGGCTTTGGTCACATGGTGGGGTTTTCCCAGCTTAGGACTGTCAACTGGAGGGTTGTCGGCAAAAAGGGTAACGGAAAAAATTTAACAAATCACGTCCTGGAAAATTGGGGGGGAAAAACAACTCCGAGACAATGAGGCCTGGCTTACCCTGTGACAACTCCCTGAAAAGGAAAACTAGAAAAAAAAAGTGGGAAAAAGGACAGGAGGAACAAAAAAAACACAAACTGTATCCAAAAAGCTGAAAAAATCCAGCAAACCTGCGAAAGCAGAGGGGAAGTCTTCAACTAAAAACTGGCTTAAATCGGAAGCCCACAAAATTTGGGAGGAACGTTTTAAGCACAGGGAACCATAGGCGGAACTTGCAAGTTTGAAAGACGAAAAGAAGGACAACTAATAAAACCAAATTTCCGTGGCATGAGAGACAAGAGGGTACAGCAAAAGGAAAAGAGGGGGTAAATTCAGCCTGGACGAAACTAAATGTGAACCAAAAGGGGGAAAACTATAGAGGGCTCCTGCGAAGACAGGAGACGGTCAAAAAGAAGCGGACGAAAAAATGCCTGCGAAAAAAGACGGGAAATAAAAAGAGCTTAGAAAAGGCCTGGAAAAGGGAAGGTGGGAAATTGTTAGCCATGGGACGATTCAGTATCTTAAAAGCCTTCAACAAGGGCAAGCAGTATCAATGGAGAAGGAGCGTTGAATCGCAAGTGTCACGCACAAATCCAGCAGGAAGGCGGAATTTGTGTTCAGCTTGTGAAAGACGCCAGGCAACGCCTTAAAAAAAACAACATGCACAGGGTCAGGCAAACAAGGGAAAGTGAAACGCTCCTGGAGCAAAAAATGAACAGGAGGGACAAAACCCCGGGAGTTTTAAAGGGAATGAGGTGTAAAGAGGACAAAAGAATCGTGGCTCTCTAACGTAAAAATACCTAGCAAGGAAATAACCTATCCGACCAACTGGTAAACAAAAAACCAGGTTAGATTCAAGTTGAACCAGCACCACACAAACCGACGACTTCGAAGGCCACAGGAAAAATGGGAAAACAACCTCTTCGGGGCCGGAAGAACAAAGGTTACACCAAAGTACAGGAAAGCGGCGAAATCAGAACGAACAGCCAAGACGACTTCACTAAAGGGGTCGGGAAGGGAGCGGGGTTGGGGGGGACAAGTGACAGCAAAAAAGTACGCAAAAATCCAATCTACGATACAAAGAACTGAGACTCAGAAAAAAAGAAACCTCCAAGCACCGCACGGTGCGCAAACATGTACAAAGAATCCGAGGGCCAGTGCACCAGGGGTGGGGGTTGCTCAGGGGGAAGGAAATGAATGGACAACGAAGGAGCATCTCAACACAAAACGAGGGGAGAATTAAATCAAGTTGAAAGCGAGGAAAGGACGTGACAATCAAGAAAATCAAACAGGGAAAAGATCTGGTGGGAACAGCAAATTCGCCGGCTGTAGCACGGGGACGTGTGCTGGTAATTAGAATGGAACAAAAGCCGCCGAGGAACAAGTGGGGGATTTTTGGGTGGGGTGTGCGTAACGGGTTTTCTGCAAAGGTAAAAGGGGCCAAAAAATTGCCCCATGATAACAAAGTCGAGGGGGGCAAGCTTTGAAAAAAAAGTGGAAAAATTTACAAGAGCATGGTACCGAATCTGGTTTTGATATGGAAAAGACGGAAGTAGTTTTTGGAAATAGGAGGAAGGCATGTTTCACGCAAGAAAAAGCGAGGAAAAAAACTAAAAAGGATGAAGCATTTGAGGTTAAAGGGATCAGATCATGGTAGAATGCAATACCTAAAAAAAAAAAAGGTCGAAAAGTTCTCAGCAGGAGACTCAGAGTGCATAAACCGCAAAGACGACGGTTGTTGAAAGACAGCAAGTTGTACGGGTGGGCAAATCCAAAGTTGAATTTGCCTTTGGGTGGGGGTGGGGGTGAAAAGGGTGTGCCCTTGACAGTGACAGTGAGTACTGGTTGACCGGATGTAACACCACATTGGGCTAAGTGAAAAAGGACTTGCCTTTGAATTCAATTACAAAGAACACGGTGAGGGACAGTCGTAAAAAATGAGGACAGGAGAAGGATACTAACGGGGTATGAAAAAGGGGTTTAATGAATGGGAAAATTGGAAGAGAGCAGCGTTAAACATTACCAAACCGGCCACGGAATGTTGGGGACACAGAATTAAATATCTTGGTCTAGGGGAGGAGGATGAAGGCGGGGCATGTCCAAACTGCAGGAGCGGAAAGCGAATCGGTGCTCTGAGGTGCCGGGGCGCAACGAGGGATGAAAAAAATTATGTAGACTGGGCGCAAAGATGTGTCGAAAAAGGGGGGGTGGACAAAAGATTATGTGGGGGAAGGAAAAAGGGGGCAAGTATTATTAATAGAAGAGGATAAGTAAAGTTCGCTGAACTTTAAAAACTGGAAGAAAAAGAAATGGTAGCGAAAGGGCGGGAAAGTAACAGAGAAAAGGTTTGTGGGAAGAGGAAGCCAGTCAAAAAAAGGTCGCAGGGCGCGGGTAGAGAAATAATTGCACGGGACTTGGGAGACAGTTGGTGTTGTGGTGTAAGAAGGGAAAAATTTTGTGAGAAGGAAGGGGTTTTCGGGACGGGGGGTCAGTGTTGATGTGAGGCAGGAAAGGGATGTAAGTTCCGGAGTGGGGTCACAAAAGGGGCCATCTAGATTGGGTGTAACGGGGAACTGCCGAAACAATTTTATCAGGAGAGTAGAAAAAAGGGGGAAGGCCGACCTGCAAAAGGGATTGGGGTGAGGAATTACAACTGAGGGGAAGTAGGGTATACTTTGGAGTCTAAAAACAGAACAGAGCCGGGGGGATATTGTGAGAAATGGCGGTAAAACTTGTTTAAAAATCAGTGGGAAAAGAAATGACTTGGTTGTATAGGGCAAACAAGAACATTCCTCTATAACAAGATAAGGATCTTGCAGGATACCCTTGAGTGGGAGAAATTTTTAGAATGGGGAGGCCATTAAAATTTCAATGTACGTGAGACAGGGTACAGAATGAACTTTGACGAATTTTCCTTTGGCATCCGGGCAGTTATGTTTTTGAAAGACTACTGGACAGACAGAATAGACAAAAACCAAGTACAAGCCAAAGTTATAGCACAGCGGGCATAGGGAATGATTAAAAAAAAAAGGGGGGAAGACGGGGAATTTAATAACTGAAAAGCGAGAAACACGCACAAGATATGGCAATGGCAAAAATGCCCACCATCTGATTTGGTGGTGGGGGGGAGGGAGAAAGATTACGGAGAACTGGAAATGAAAATGGGTTAGTGAAAACCCGGTAGGCGCCCCGGAAGACTCAAGACCCAAAGCTCGGGACTGATTCGGTGTTTCGTAGGGAATTTCGAGAAAGGCGGAAGGAAGGATGGGCGTAGTTGGGGGTTATTCTTTCGTCTTTGAGAAGAAGTCCCTACAATTGAGGGCAACGTTGTGCCAAGCGGGAGTCCAGTCACAACAGTGTAAAAAGACATATTAAGGTCCGAAGGGAGGTGAGAGGTCCAATGTAGAAACCCGGAGAGTTCCAATTACGGGGAGGAGTGTTGGGATTGGCATGAAGGAAAACGTTTCCGCGAAAGACATTTTCCTGATGGGTTGTAAAACCAAAGGTTGTCAAAGCGCTAAAAAATGGAAGATGTAAGTCGCGGTAAAAAAAAAGGGGGTATTGGGGAAGATCTATGGGCAAGGAAAAAGAAAGCTTACCCTAAAAGGGGGAAAACAAGTGAAACTACCAATGCAGGGGGGCGGGGGAGTAGAACGGAACGTGACTGCCGTCAAACAGAACCCTTCGGGAAATTTCTGAGGAAAGGGTAAACAATGGAGTCACCCTCTCTTTTGCGGGGCCACACTCAGAAAAGAAAAGGAAAAGCCGGAAATTTTAAAGCACGGGGAAAAACCTTTTTGGAAAGAGGCCTTTTTACAAAAGGCACGTCAAAAAAGTCAATTTCACCAAACTAAAGGAAAGCGACGAAAAGTTCAACTGGCAGGGAGGAGGGGGGAATCTCTCTAAAAAAAAAAAAAACGGAGGATGAAGATAGAGACGGGGGAAATTCCATCCGTCACAGCAGCCGCGTTCGCGCAAAGGTCAGGGGTGTTCGGTGGCCTGGTTGTCGGGAGAAAAGAACATAGGACAAGGGGTGTGGTGCACCACGCCTCTTCAAAGGCCTGGGAACCATGGCGGAAATTAGACTGTGTACCCTTAGGTCCGCAACAGAATGGTTGCAGGTCGATCCGCAAAAACATTGGGGATGCGGAACAGCATACCGTGTTTAAGGGGAAATTGCACAACAACGAAGATCATGGTGCAATTTTAGCGGTACAAACCCAGAGACAAAAACTGGAATAGGGGGGCCAGCTAAAATGTATTTAATACGAAGAAAGATAGGGAAAAAATTTCAGAAGGAAGCTTGTGGGCACAACAAGAGTAGAACCAGGGGAACCACCAAGATGTCCGCGAGCCAAGACCTTCCTCGGGAAGCAAAAAAGAAAAAGCAAAAAAAGCAGCCCTCGGGGTGAAATTTCGTGGAAAATCGAACAAGGAGGAGTGCAAAAAGACAAAAAGACAGAGCGGGGAAAAACAGATTGCCCTCAAGAATTCTGAAAGAAGGAACAGGGAAGGAACGAATACTAACAATAAATGTGGCAAAGAGGGAATTCTTGGAAAAAACCTGACCGTGGCAAAAAGGAGAAAAAGGAAAGAAAAAATTCTTTGGAATCGAACGATCCGGTGGGTACTAAAAGATTCACTAAGGGGGGGGGGTTACTTGTGGGGGGGACGCAAAGGGGTGCTTGCGAGGTCTAAAAGGCCACAATGATCATGGCTTGGGGGACAAAACCACCACGAAATTCAAAAAAATCCTGCGGGTAAAATGTTTGCGCCGGGGTCAAAAGTTTATAGAAAGTTCATTGTGAGCAACGGTTGCCATCAAAGTTTCCTGGAAAAAAGGAATAAGAAATGGAGCGGGTCGGAGTGGGGGGGGGGGGTTCGCGGATTAAATTTCAAAAACACTCAGGGAACCCAGGAAAACAGGAAGGTTGAACGTACTCTCACATTAACACGGGGGTGCGAAGGGGGACATAATAGGCCGACCAAAAAGTGGGATGAAAGGAATCGGCACAGTTTGTCAAAAACAGAAAAAAGGGGTGGTAAACGGAATGTTCCGAGAGGGGGGGGTCATGGGGCAAGCAAACGTGACGGTGTGGGTTACCTAGCACTGACCACAGTGGAACCCGCAACGACTGCTTGCAAAACGGTGCTACACAACTCTTCCCCGAAAGAGCAGGGTTGGGGCGACAAAGCACCGGTAAGAGAAGGATTGGGGCTTGTGAACAACGAGTTTTTTCAAAAAAAACCGTCCGAAGGAACCCAGGTTGAGCACAGCTTTTCTGATGAAACATGGGGGAGGGGGGGTGAAACGACGGAACGAAAAGAAAAAAGTTTCAAAGAATCTCTGCAAACTGGGGAAACAACGGGTAAAACCGGAACGGTCATCAGTGAAAAAAGGGGACAGTGAACCCGAAAAAAGGAATGTAAAGAGAAAAGGAAGCAAAAAGCCAACAAGGGCACCAGGGGGAGACAAACACCCAAAACTTGGACCCCGAACAAGAAAATAATCCCCGCGCCAAGCGAATTCACAAATGAAGGACGGCTTGAAAATCGAACAATCAACCATCGGGGTGAACTGTAAATGGGCCGGAAAGTACTGCTCACGTGACCGTTGGACCAATTGGCAGAGAATGGAGAAAAATTCGGAGTGAAAACTTAACAAAAACTTCAGGGGGGGGTTTAAAACGGAGACGACAAGCGCCAAGACGGCTATATCACCTACAAAAGGCGGGCGCAAAACACATTGCAACAAAAAGGGCGCGCCCTTCCGCGGTGGAACCAATGGAAACAAAGAAGATACTCAAAAGGCTTTAAAACCCTCCGAGATAATCCTTTGAGTTGAAAAAAAAAAATTAAAAACCCAAGTCTTTGGACTGGTGAAACAAGGTCGGGACGATTGACTGACCCGACCACTTGTTCAGCAAGGGTTGGGCGGAAATAAAGGGAAAGAAAAACGGCGACGGTGGTGGGTCTATCAAAAAAACAAGTGTGACCAGGAATATGCAATCCCAAGCACCTAAAGTTTCCACAGGGTGGGGGGCAAGAACGGGGGGGGGGAAAACGACTCACGGTGGGCACGAAAAAACACAAATACAAAGCTCCAGCAAACAAACCAAACCGGAATAAAGAAAAAGGGCCCAACAAGGAGGGACCTTCACCAACTGAGGTTGTGTGCCCCAGCCTTGGACGGGATTATTTTGGTATAGAGGGGGGGAAAAAAAAACCAAAAGCAGAACGACCTTCGAAGTGAGAGAAAAATCAAGGTGGAGGGAAAAAAAAATCACATCGTTCACAAAAGCCTATTTCAAGGGGGGCATTAATCCGCGCGGAGAAAATCCCATGCCTGACGCTAAAGGAAAAAAACCTCAGTCGATTCCATCAAGCCAATTGGGACATCGAGGAAGGGCGAATCGCAAATTGAGCCAGAGACGTCCGAAATGTTAAGGAAAGCTTTTGGCAAGGAACGGGCAAGCAAAATAGAAGGGCAAAAAAGAATGGGCAAAAAGCTGCAGCGGTCATCTCACGAAGTCAAGCAAACAAACCACACGCTCAAAGCCGGGGAACACGGAGCAGTAAGAAAAAATTTGCTCTGGAAACGAGTTCAAAAGCTTCAACGAAAGGAAAAAGGATCAAAACCAACACGGGGGGATAATCGTTTGAAACCGCTGAGAGGAGAAAAAAGAAAAAAAAAAAAGGCGGGAAAAAGGGGGGTGACGGGGATTCGCGGCGGGCGGGGGGTGGCGGGTAAAAAAATGGGATTCCGAGTATGAACCAAAGGAAGCGAGGAAGGATGGTTTTGGGTGTTGCGGTAAACTATTTGCCTTTTGAAGAAAGGAGGGGCAGTTTCCGTAAAACATTCAGGAGGGGTCAAAAAAGCTGGAAAAAAAAAAGGGGAAGCAATTGCGATTTGCGAAAGGTGTACCGACTGGAAATTGGTTGAAAAAAAAAAAAGAGGAAATCAGAAGAGGGGGGGGGGGAAAGTATTTAAGCACAAAGAGAAGCAGAGGAAACTGACCCGTTGAAAGACGATGGGGGGTGTGGTGGGGAGGAAACGGAATTTATGAAACAGGGGGAGAGTTTTACGGGAAAAAAAGCCCGCCCGATGGAATTTGGAAGGAAATTATAAAAGCAAAACAGAAACGACCGGGGTGGGGGTAAAAAGAAAAACATCATTTTGCAGGTGTGAGCCCTAACCAAAGAGGGTTAAGCAAAACGGGCGGGTGCTGCCTTGGGGGGGGGATGTGGGGAAAAAAAGGGAAGAAACCGCTTTGATTCGGTGGGAAAAAAAAACGCTGGGCAAAACATTTAAAAAAAAAGGTTTGAGCAAGGGGAATAGGCGGCGACACGGTGCCTGTGGAGAGGACAAAACACGGACATTTTTGGCATCCGCCCTTCAAAAATTAAGGGGGTGTAGGGGGAGGGGACGAAATATCAGTAAAAGGTTTTCGAAATGCCAAATACGTGCAAGTAGAAGGGGGGGTCAAGTCATCGCGGATAAGTTAAGAAGTGTTAAGGGGAAAAAAAAGACTGCCGTTGCGGAACCAAGTGGCAGATAAACCGAGGAAAATCAATTTTGAATCAGTTGGCGGGCGCAACAAATGAATGGATCGATTGGAAAGGTGTGACGCACAAGGGGGGCTATCAAGGGGGGACAAGAAAGGAAGGGTTTTAGAGCTTTAGGTGAAGTAAAACTTTGAACGAAAAAAGGGAAACGGGGGTTGGAAGGAAATTGGGTGCGGGAACAGTCTGTTCAGACAACGAATTGTATGAAAAGGTGAAGAAGTAAGAAAGAAGTGACGCTGGCCGTCTGAGGGATATGGCACTGTTGGGTAGGGGTGGGGAGAAAAAAACAAAAAAGCAATTTTTGGAACGAAATTTTTGGGGCATCTAGGGCAGGAGGGGTTGCGGGGCCACTACAGGGGAAAGGGGAGGGGGAGTGGGAAAACGGGAAAGTTGGGGGGCCAAATGCAGACATTGGAAGGGGTTTCCTTCTGGAAGGAGGAAACACAAAAGGTGAATAGTCAGTAAAGGGGAAAAAAGGCCGGGCGTGCAGAAAGAGGCGTAAAGGGGGGTGTCAGATCTCAAGAAAAAAGGGAGGGGATGGGGGGCTGTTTGTGATGGTAAAAGGGGGGGTTTGAAAAACCCTAGCGGAAGAAGGAGTTGAAATTGTGAAAAACAATCAAAGTTGGAGGGGAGAGGTGTCCAGCGAACGGTAAAAGAAAGAGAAAAAAAGAAAAAAACGACCAGTTGTGTCCACGAAAAAAAAAAAGACAACACTAATCGAGGTACGACAACTGAGGAAAAATTGCGGTGACCGATCAAGGTCTAAACAAATGTTGGGAAAAGAAGTTGGGTTGGGGAAGGCCCAATTAATGGAGCGTCAAGAGCAATCCCTTGGGGGGAAAGGGGGAACGTTTTTCAGTAGTGTTTCTTTGGAACCGGGTGGGAGGTCAAAGCAAGTGGGGGGAAATACTTTGACTTGTCAAACGACATGAAAAACGACGAAAGAAAAAAGGACCGAAGGATCTCAGAGGCATGGGGAAAAATGAAGAAACAGCAGAAACGGGGGTCCAGTAATAATAAAGGGGGAAAAAAAAAAAAGGCAACACCCCAGCTGGAATTGGGAGGGTGTCCCAACACTTAGAGGCAAAAAAGGGGGGAGGGGAGAACGCCACGCCCGAAGAAAGGGTCCAAAAAAAGGAGACCACAATGTAGGGGGAAAAGGAATCATGTCGTAACTAAAAGCACGGGGGATTCGCAGAACAAAAAAAAAAGCCCCTGCGTTCTGCGCACTGGACTGGAGTGAATTCGAACGAAAAGCGGGTTGGACAAGAGGCGGAAATCTTTAAAAAGGAGGTGTTGGAGTGAGGAAGGTACTTTAGATTGTTAACTGATCATTTCAAAACCTCAGGGGAGGGCAAATCATGAAAACAAAAAAAGAGAAAAGGAATCGCAGAAAAGGTATAAATCACCAAGTTCGTTTAGAAAGAAATGGAAAAAAAAAAACCGGCGAGGGGTAAAAATTGAAAATGAAAAGCTTGTATTCACGCCCACGGGGCCTTCGCGGACAGTCATGGTAAAAAAGGATTGGTAGGGAGAACCGGGTGAAAACAACAAAACCTAAGAAAACATGAGAAAGTGAAACTGGGGCAGAAGGGGGATAACTGGGTATAATTAAGAGCGCTGTCCGCTGAAAGTGGGAAATAGCCGACTCCACAGGAAAAGCACTACAAGTACAGATGGAAGGTATGGAAAGAATCTGACCTTAAAACAAACGCAAAAAATCAAGTCGGGGGGCTGGCAGGGGCTCTAAGGGTAAAAAAAATGGGAAAAGTCCGAAAAACTTTGGAGGCAACATTTAGGAAAAGAAACGGCCTGTAACGAACCGGTACAAAGTTAAAAGGCGGCAAAAACCACTGAAAAAGGGGATGTGCCCGGGAAGTGAAAAATAAAAAGTGAAAGCAAAAAAAAAGGTGTGGATTTTATAAAGGCTTAAGGGGGGAGC
>Ga0179593_1643500_pt1 | contig 16219 bp, 19 predicted proteins | sample CZODoug2_1_08_16_FD_185931 | JGI IMG/M metagenome (GOLD analysis project Ga0179593, IMG submission 185931) | Vadose zone soil fungal communities from Angelo Coast Range Reserve, California, USA - CZODoug2_1_08_16fungal (PacBio error correction) | ecosystem: Environmental > Terrestrial > Soil >...
GGTTTTCAAAAACGAGAAGAGAAGAGAAAAATTCTCGTTAATTAGAAGTCTTCAAAGGGGTCCCCAGAGACGCAGGTGAGGGTCGACTCAGAAAGTGGGAAGAATCGAAAAGGGCGTTGCGCTTGCGGACTCGGAAAAAAAATTCTTCTGAGAAGAGGGGAAAGTTGAAAAGAGGACCCAGAAAAGGGATGCAACCAGAATGGAAGTCGACTCATCATTGTTGCAAAAAGGGAAGGGGGAGAGGTCGGGGACACGATGAGCGATAGAAGAGTGGCATGGATGGAACCTCGCCTGGAGGAAAAGGGGAAAAGAAGACGAAAAGATTCGGACATTGAGAAACCACCTTAAAATCCCTGCTACAAGTATTGGGAAGAATTAAAGATGCCAAAAAGGAACAAACGCTCAGCCACAAAGGAAACGAGAGGGAAAAGCACAAAAAAAGAAAAAATCTCAAAAAGAGGGGGCGATGGCAGTGAGGTGTACTTTGTACCCTGGGGAAGGGTCCAAAACGGAGAAAACGAACCGAGACAATACGGCTCTTAATAAGGAAAGACGTGTCTGGAAAAAAACTGAGACTGGTTGAGCAAAATCCAAGAAAATGAGACATTACAAAGGGGGAAAAAATGGGACAAAAAGCAAAATAAGGCACCGGGGGAAAAAGGTCGCAAAAGCGACTATTCAAACCGAACAGGGAAACAGGTGAACTGAGTAAAAGTCACAATAGAGGGTAAGCCGGAAGAAAAATTAAATAAAACATATCAAAACTTGAATCAAGTGCCAAGAAAAAGTTACAACAAATGAAAAGGGGGTGGACAGCCCAGCAACGAGAATACTGTCGAAAAAAGACTAAAACTTCAAAAGAAGAGAAATGGAAGAGGGGGATGATACTGGGGGCGCAGAATATCTGGTCGGAGTCGAGGATAAAGTACAGGTTAAGAAAGGCCGATTCTCGCAAAATGATTCCTGAATAGATAGAATTGAGCACATACGCGAAAGTTAAAAGGGTTCAGTTTGAGTGGTTCCGTGACGACTAAAGGAGGAGAAAGAAAGTAAGAAGGAGGGGGTGGGTGAAAACTAGTTCCTCGTGCAAAAGGGCTATTACGACAACTTTTTGGGTAGCAAGAAAGGGAGAGGGTGGAAAAAAGAAAAAGGAAAACTAAAAAACCACCCCGGTTGGGTGACGCTCAGGAAGAAGAACTGAGAAAAAGGATGAAGAAGAATGTAGGGGGGGATTCTAATATTGCTAGGGGGACGCTAGCCAAAGAAGTAGCGAATGAAAATTGGGAGAGCATCGGAGGGAACTAAAAGAGAGAGACCACAAAGAAACGAGAAAAAACGAGGAAAAATTCAATAGGGATCCGGGGGAACACCGGACTCAGACCTCAGTACCTCGGGGACTTCAACTTGCCTGTACCAAGGTATAAAAAGAATCCAAACCGTCAGTCGCAAAGGAAGGGGTTGACAAAAAAAAGAGAAACCGGGGGGGTAGCATACACGACGCATCCAGACTAATAGAGCACCGACAGTTGCACCGCTATTCAACTGTGAAGTCGGAAGACAGGTCGAAGGGCGCTCACAGATAACATACGGAGGAAAGTGTAAGAGGGCGCAAAATTCCTGCACACCGTGAACGTCATCGCGAGGATCGTTGTTGCAATCGGGGACAGGAGGTTGCGAGAAAGCTCAAGAGAAAACTCGTTAACAAGGAGAAGAAGGACCAAAAGTAAAAACGCGGGAAGAGGATCAACATGCGAACAGGTCAGGGGGGAAACTTTTTGTACAGCCAATAGCATGCGCGAGTGAGGGCGAAAGGAGGAAATCCCAAGAGGGGGGGAAGGTGGCCTGGGCGGTTTGGAGGGAAGACTTAGGTAAGAAAAAGTTAGGATAGGTTCCCCAAATCCCTCTCATCTAGATCGGAGTTGCCTGGCGTGGTGCAGAGCGAGGGGAAAAAAACGGAAGGAAGAAGTTCATATTAAAAGCGAAGGAGACATATGCCTGGGAGAGAGACTGAACAGACGGTAGAAAGCGGCTGCGGCTTAGGTATACGCCTACGTGATCAGATTTTCCACCGCGCGCAAAAAAAAAAATGAAGAATACTGCGGTTTCAAATGTGGGGGGGGAAGGACTTTACGGAAAGGAAGTGTGAGGGTGTGAACGTCAGCTGCTGACCCCTAAAAAAATTACCAGTTGGTGTCACAACTCAACCCAACGGGAAAGAGGTCGTTTCCAAAAAATGGGGAAAAAGTAAGTCTCAGTTAGCGAAACAAAAACGGAAGATTAGGAAAGAGGAAATCCGAAATGGAGTGCTTGAAACTGCGTCGGAACGGCTGTGTGGTGACAGAAAAAGTGTCGAACCAGCGGCAAAGAAGGGGAGGAGCCTCGGAACCGGATAGTAAACCAAATAAGTCCGGTCTAAAAACGTATTCTTTGGGTACAGCGGAGGGATCCGCAAGAATTGGGGGAGTCTCACGGACGGTATCAAAGAAGCCAATCAATATGGGGAAAAAAAAAAAAAGAAAAAAAAAACGAGGGGCAACGAATTTTTCGACATCGAAGCGAAATATGGAATCCTTCGGGGATCTGAACCTGAGCTGCGGGAGGAAGGAAAACAAGATGGCGAGGACAAACGAAAAGCAGCTCCCGATCTACTGTTGCTTTCAATCGGGGAAAAACAAGCTGAAAATCGGAAAAAGTGGTAGTGACCCTACTACGGTCCTCCACCTCACACCCTGCCAACAAGTTTTAAAAAAAAGGTCCAAAAAAATGCAAACGACTTGCAAAGAAAGGTAAATGGGACGGGGACGCATTTTGAGGGACACGCGCTCGGATGAAAATCGGATCCTTAAGAGGTGAATCTAAGTGGGCGGGAAAAAGACTAAAGGAGCGCACCCGGGATGGTTCAAAAGGGGATTCCTCAGCGCTCGGAAGTCACGGAGTGGGCGAAGCGAAAAAAGGACCTGAGGAATTATGGTGGACATGCGGGCAACCGAACCAGGTGGTACATTCGCTATAATGCGGAACCTGGGGAGAATCCGAGAGGGGAAGGAGGGAGGCCAGGGCGGATGCCAGCTCAAAGGGAAATCTAAAACCGTTTCCGAGCCGTAACGGCGCAAAATTGGGTGGCCGTTGAGGATCTTCAGGGGAAAAAGCGGTAAATCTTGGGTCAGGCATCTTCACACGGAAACACTGGACTGGTCGCGGTCCTGGATTGGACGGTTTGGGGAAGGGAAAATTTACCGGAGACCAAACTAGGTAAGGGAACAACGCCTTAGGTGGAAGTCCCGTTTTCGGTTCTTGCGATGACCAGAAGAAAGAGAAAAGTTGAAAGTTATTTCGCCGATATGGCCGTAAGAGAGGAAAGGTATAAGAAGGAATTCGGGGAAAATAAGAGGGGATTCAGTCGGTTGACCAAACTCAAAAACACGTGTGGGGGCCCTGAAAAAAGGAAGAATACCGACCGGAAAACTAAAAAAAGGAAGAAGTCGTTGGGCGGAAAAAAAGGGCGTCAATAAAAAAAATCTGGAGACCACGATCACGATTAGTATAAAAGAGGCATTAACTGTGAGGAGCCATCACTTAGAGTTAGGGAGGACCCTCAAAGAGGAGGGGCGCGCATAATGGAGTGGGGAATTCTAAGGAAGGAAAGAAATATTCAGGAAGCAGGGGGGAACAGAGAGGGTGCGTTTATCGCATGGAATAGAAGGACAGATCTTAAAAACCTCGCCAAAAGAAGAGGATATTGAAAAAAAAAAACGAAGAGAGGAAAGAGAAAAAAAAATGAGGCTATGGGAATCACAAAAAGGGCGGAAGGGGTGAACCGGGGACAGTCGCTGAGACGTGAATCATCGGAGAATGATTAGTGGGCAAAGGGTAAAAGAAAGGATAAGAGATTAGATCCCTAAAGAAGGGGCTCTGAGGGCAAAAGAATGTAATCGCTCTCCGGTGAACGCGTCGCCCTCTACCAATCAAAAAAGAAAAAAAAATAAAATGGCTGGCGACTGACAGTAACAGTCCAGAGGGGACATTGGAGTGGGACGGCCCATGCGCCGCGTCGGAAACCACAAAGCTTTCAAGAGAGATGACTTCCGGGGGGGGGAAGTGTTTTCGGGTTGAGACTACTTTCCCAGGGCAAAAGAAAAAAAGAAAAAAAACATTTATGGGGGTTTTAGTTGAGAAATGTGTTTAGGGGGTTACCTCTCTTGGAGTGGCTGAGGAAAAGGGGCGGGAAGTTGTTGAGGCCAAATCAAGCAAATCCATTGGAAGATTGCCAATCCGCGTGGTTCGAAAAAGCGCATAGGGGGGGAGAGAGGCGTCTCCTGCTGTTTCCTCCCTAAGTCACGAAGAATGCAATAAAAAATGAAGAGGATGTAGGGAGATTGAGGACCCTTGGAGAAACGCTCAAGGCTGTCCCAATATGTCATGGGCTAGTCACTATGACGGAGCACTTTGAAAGTAAAAGGGGCGACGAACTAAAGACTACTAATAGGGAAAGAAGACGGACAAAGGCAAGCCATACTATAGCATCAATTTACTGTATAGTAAAAAGGAAGGAGTCCTGGCGTACGGGAAAGTACGCCGGAATAATAAACCTGGGCATGAGTTTAAACGAGCCTAGCACTTTCGTAAAACAATTTTGCGACGGCCGGGACTTGAAAGAAAAAACAAACACGGAGGAGAGATGAGGGGGACGGCAGAAACAATCACTTTTTTTAGACAAAAACAAGAAATAAGAATGAATCCGAAGGCTTGGTCATGTGGAGAAGGGTACAAAAAGGGAAAAAGGTAGGTAGAACTACGCAGATAAAACTCAGACCAGTCTCAAAAAAGCGGGACGCCCTTCTGCAACTAGTAGGAGGGGAGGTCTTTCGGTGTACAGAAAAATCCACAAGGAAGGTGAAACCAGACGCAATCTACCGCGATATGAAGGGGCCTGGGAAGTGGAGAAAAAAAGCAAAAAATCAAAATCGATAAAGAACTGCAAAAAATCAAGGAGACGCGCGATGGAGGATTGCACATCAACGGAAAAGAACCGAACCGAGAGAAAAGGGGGATGGAAAACCACTCGGTGACAAGAAAGAAAATTCCTGAGATAAGTGAGAAAAAAAAAAAAAGAGTCCAGCAAATCATCCCACTCGCTGCCAACAAGGTATAGGAAGAACAAAAAGAAAAAGCTCCCCACTGATCAAGTAAGAGGAAAAAGTATTAGTGGTACCGGGGACGTAGTCAATAAAAATCCTTCTAAAACAAAAGAAAAGAAAGACAACCATTAGACAGGCTACTCCTGATGTTTTACATAACATTCAACTGGTGGCCGTAACACCCAGCCAATAACAGGTAGAAAAAAACAGACAGAAAGGGGGGGCGCACGTTGGGCTATTTCTCCTCAAGGGCTATTGTCTCAGTAAAAAAAGGTGCGAAAAAAAGGCAATTAAGATGATTGCATCAGATCTTTCCACTCCGAATTGGGTAAGAAAGAGGTCTAAACATAGGAAAGAAGAAGATTCAACGAGAAAAAAAAAAAGATCACCGGCTTGTGGAGGCCTCCGCAGCAACTGCAGCGCTGGTAAAAGGAAAAAAAGAGGAGGAGAGTGAAGTGGTTCGAAAGACGCTGAGGAAACTTTTGAAAAGTCAGAATGGAGGGTCGCAAAAAAGTAGATAAACGGAAGTCACTTTGGTAAGCCGGCAGGCTGTAAGGACTCTCAACACATGCCCTTCTACCGCGTCTCCATAGTCAGTGACAATGTGGGGAGACCTAGGGGAAAGTTATAGAAAGGAAGGCATAGACTTCGTGATAGTTGTTTCAAGAAAGAGTGCCTTGCCTGCGGGATAGGAAACATAAAAAAAAAGGGACCGCAGGGCACTGGGGTCGGGAAAATGGGCCAAAAAAAAAAGGTGGTTGGGCTCTCAGTGTATGACCGCCTGGAGAACAGTGACGGTCTTCAGGGAGGAACAGGGGGGAAGGCTATGAAACGCTACCAAAAGGGGAAGCTGGGGCTCTAATAACTGGACATGAAACCTGAAGGGAAGTCGACGAAAAGGAGATGCAAAACCTAAAGGGGCGCGCTAAAAAACCTTAGGAACAACAAAAACACTCAAATGAATTTTTATTAGGACAAAGATAATAATCCAGGACCGAAAAAGAAAAAATCGGGGGGAGCAAAAATCCCTCACTCCATCGCCAAATGGGGGAGACAACCCGAAAAAGAAGGAACGGGGTTTAAAGCCAAAAAGGCTAGCAAGACGGTAAAGAGGAAAAAAAGGAAAAACTATCTAAGGAGTTCTCAAGCGAGGGAGAAAGGAGTTAAAAGGAAATTTTAGCTCCGCATCGACGACAAGAGAAAGGGGGTGAGCCTCTAGCTTAGAAAGGTGTACGTCAAGGAAGGGGGAATTACTTCATCGCTTAGAGGTTGGGGAGGACTCGCGCCGTTCTCACCAGAAAATGTGACGTGCCGCGCTGCGGCGGCAACTGAGTAAAGTACTTTCCGCTGAACCAGTCCGTCTCACTCGGTCACTCTAAAAATACGAAAACAAAAGGGTTACTTGGGGAGGGGAAGTCTCATGCAACGATGGGGCAAAAAAATACAATCCAAAGGGAAGGAGGTGAAATGTTAGGGGTTTATCCCGGCTTCCGTCAATACCCTTTGGCGAGGTCAGAGGCGGAGGGAAAATCTTGAAGTTTAAAGAATAACATATATCGGGAGCTTCCTCGTGCATCGGAAAGCTGGAAAAAAACGATAAATTTCAATCAAAAACAAGGGCCATCGCCTTCAGAAGGGAGGAACTTGGGGTGAAAAGAGTAGGTACGACCATCTGCTTCGGCTGATTGAGAAAATGGCAGGAAAAAAGAAAAAAAAAACGTCCGCCGCTTATCCCCATAAGATTGCCTAAACGCTGATTTGTTGCAAACGGAAGGGAGGATCAGGGGGAATCACCTTTTCCCGCCGATGCGTCCGAACCGCAGACCTTCACCAAAAAAACCAGCCGGAAAAAAAAAAAAAAAACAATCGATGACCGGCAGGATTCTCAAAGGGGAGAGAACAACACAACGGGGGATAGAGAGGGGAGCGAAGAGGGAAAAAGGAGTCTCGTCTGGATTCCGCTGGCGTGGTGGTTGGTGACAACAAGGGTACTCAAGAAAGAAGGTAAGAGAAGGACCGAAGAAGAAGCAGTACTAACAAATAAGTCAGGATACCATTATTATGGATACACCAGGCGCGCTTCGGTTAAAAAGAGAGAAAATCCATTCAAAGAACTAAAGTTTTTGCAAGAAAAAAAAGGAAATGGGAGGTAGGGCAAAACGTACAGAGTGAGATCAGTTAACCTAGACTCAAGAGATAGTGTCAAAGAACCAAGAAGGAGAAAAGGGAGATTCGGAGGGAGTTCAAAGGAGGGGAAGACCAGAAAAAGTAAGAAATCACAAAAGAAAAGTGGAAAATTGGACTATTCCCGGTCCTCCACCCGAAGGGCCAACAGGAGGAGAAGAAGTTCACCGGGCGCGCATGCGAACGCCACAAAAAGTACAAAGGGGAATCTGAAAGGGAGACAGTGAATAGTCGGACGGGATCCAGCAGGATCCGGTCTATGTTAAATCTCGAGGTTTCGCCGAACGACATAGGGCGAAAAGAACGAAATCACAAGATGAGAACGGGCCGGGAAAGAAATCACAAAAAGGAAAAACTGGGTTGGAATCAAGCTAGAGGGCGCAAAGGACCTTCAATGGAGGAGTTGGAAAGGGGGAGCTGACTACAGAATTTACGGACCCCGTGGGGTGAAAGTGAGAGAAGACAATGGGATTGATCGGAAGTCTTTTGCGATAGCCTTCGGAATTCGCTTTACCGTAAGAAAGGGGGGGGAATCGCCGCCTTGGGGGCAGAGAGGGGGACTGTTTTCTAAAACCACCGCGTCTATGAAGGAAATGGCACGGCACCTGTTGACGTCGCGTACCTGCTAAACAGAAGTATGGAACAAAGGCATCGTGTTCCAGAGAGGTGTAGCGCCGAAGGAAGTGGAAGAGTTTTGGACTGGCAAGGGGAGGCATCTCAGGAGAAGCGCGGGTAAGGTAGAGAGAAAAGAAGCCTCTCTTTGGAAAGCCCAACATGAGCAAGGAGGAATCATGAGAGACATACTGTTGCCCACCCAGAAAAGAAAAGCAAAAGGGGATCATTACATCACCGGCGCCAAAAAAACGGGTTGGGGGCCTCCCAGCAAGACACCGCCACGAAAGAAGGACCTGTCGTGGATTAAAAAAAGGGGGAGCTAAGAGAGGAAGAGGAACTAGGAAGGGACACCACCTATCACGATAGAACTCGCACTGATAGGAGCAAGAGGGACAGAAAGAGGACCAGAAAAATAACGCCTATTGGGAAAGCGCTAGAACGTGGAAAGTGAAATAGGAAGATTCCCGCAGAGAATCGGGGCCGGTGAGTTAGAGAAGGTAAAAACGGCGCCGGCAAAGAAATCAGCCACGCGTTTTCGAAGCAAAAAGAGCAAACGGAAGAGGTACTGATCGAAGGGAGGGCGTTTCTGGGAGGGCACCATCAGTGAGGCAAAGGTGAGTCGAAAGAGAGGAGAGGGAAGGAAGCGATAAGATCTTAGTTTTCTGAAAAGGATCATATCTTATGATGACAAGAGCTCTAATGGATCAAAGGGTTTCGAAGACGGGAGTGGACTGCGTCCCCATCGCGCGAAAAAAAAGGTAAAACTTGGGGGAGAATTCTTAAAGGAAAAGAGGGGTGGGGAAGAGTTAGAAAGAAAACATCGAAGGCCTCAGAACGGGGCTCCCACAGCACGGTATCAAAAGGTCGCAAGGAGGGAGCATCTGTTCTACTTCTTTTTCAAGCTGACCAAACAAAAAAAAGAAAAGCGCAAAAAGAACTGCCCGGCGCATATGGGGGGGGCATTTTGCTCAACGGTTTGGTGTGAAAAGGCCCGCGATTGCTTATCGGAGGGGGGGGGAAAGGTTTGGCAAAGGGCAAATCTGCCGTAGAAAGGAAACGGGGCGTTCCCCTATTTTTTTCGACTAAGGCGAAAAAAGGTGAAAGGTGCGGACCCCGGAAAGGGTCCCGAAAAGAACGTAGATAGGCTATAAGAAAAGCGAATTCGGGCTCACAATGGGAAATTTCATATGCTTGTCGGGCCTTCTTGGGAATCCCTTGGGGGGGGAGCGGAAAGGGAGAGAAAAAAGAAGAAAGGTGTTCATACTGGCAGCCAAGCTCACACGCCGAAAAAAGGAAGAATTCAGGGTAGGAACGGAAACTTCCGGAACGAGAAAACAAGAAAAAGAAAAAAAGATAGGGATAATTCACTAGAGTTTTCTCTTGCTCAATCTCGAAAGGTTTAGGAGAGTGAGGGGGAAACATCTCTCGAGAAAAAACGCTGAGATTGAAGAAAAAATGCCGCCCAGAGCCAAACTTTTGGGGGTTCTAACGGCCATCGCCGCGCAAGATGCTGAAGAGAAAAGAGGAAAATTTCTGTAAGGTCGGGACGGTAACAAAGAAGCTGAAGAGACACCAGATAAAAAAAAGCGACCTTGAGGAGAATCGGCGACGCTTGGAGTTAAAAAAGAGAAAAAGGGATAGGCGCAAGTGAGAGTTCGACAAAAATGAAAACAACCAAGACAAGAAATAAGGAAACAGAGTCCGCAGCCTGTAAATTGTCGCGGGCCACGTGGCCCCACTAGAAAATGAGAAGCGGAAGAGGGAAGCCGCAGAAAGGAAGGAAAAAACCATAAAGAAAATCGCGAGGAAACCACGACGGGTCACTCCCTTCGACGTCTATAATGCGTCAAAAAGAAAAAGAAACGGAACAGATCTCGGACAGGACAAAAAAAAACAAATCTCCCCAATCAAAGGGCGATGGTCCAGGTAATGGACTGGTAGGAATCAGAATACGTCAAAGCACCTCTCACCGCTTCCGCCATTAACTACTAAAGTGACTAGAAGTGGCCGATGCTCACATAAAGAAAGCATAAGAAAAGGGTACGAAAGCCGAAAAAAAAAGACACGTGTTTAGACGAGACGAAGGGAAAAATTAAATCTAACAGAGTGTATTGCAAAGTTGAACTGAGGAACAATGATAGAGGGAAAGGAAAAAAACTGAATCACAACTCGGGAGAAGGCCTTCCGTCTCAAGGAAAAATTCCAGGAAAAAAGACAGCAAAATGGTGACCTCCCAGACCCCGCACGCAAACTAGAAGAGAGAAACTTCGGAGGGGGGAAGAAAAGAATACAGGCTTATTCTGTTGCGCGGGCCAAAAAAATAGGGATAGGGAGCCATGCTATAACTCGTGTCTGCACGTAGCAAAAGAAAGGATAAAAAAGGGAAGGTCTAACTCTTGAACATGCCCACGGCGAAGATCTCGTCCAAAAGAGAGTGACCAATACGCCGAGAAGTGAACTCAGAAAATGGCTCCTATAAAGTAATGCGAGGAACTATCGTAGAAACAGGGAGAATGGGAGAGGGCAAGGTGTGGATAATCCAGCAAGGTCGCCAATTGTTTGAGAACGGAGGGAAAAGCTGAGGGACAGACCCAAAACCCGGTGTTTGTTGCGTCGCCTTAAGAAAAATGGAAAAAGAGTGATGGTAGGATGCTTTGGGAAGGACAGAGAGACCCAAAGATAGCGGAACGCTAAAAAAGGAAGAGCAAAAAATGGAATCGGGGAAAACCACTTGAGATGCCACCATAAAGACAAAAAGGTTATTAGAAGGGGGTCGACACTTCCGGTAGTGTATATCAAAGTCACGCAAGACCGCCCAGGAAGTCTAAGGAAGTGGGAACAATGACAAGACGGAATTCAAAATCAGATCCCTCACCGCCAAGGGTGCTACCGGAGAGGCTCCAAAACCAAGAAACGGGCCATCCGAAGTATAGCAACAGGAGGGAAAGCGAGGAAACGTTGAGTGCAGAAAAAAAAGAGAACACGGAGTTGAATTCAAAGGTGTGCTCTCAATGTCGACGACATAATATCGAAAAAAAAGGGTAGAGAGCATTAGCCCAATTTGTCAAGAACCCGAAAAGATCTCTGAGGATCGGTTGAATGAGAATAAAGGCGCCGGCTGCACACTCAGACGCAAAAAAGAGAGTGATATATACCAACTTCCAATCGGAGAGAAACCTAGGAAATCCAAAGGTAACATGTCCATTTGGAAGGTTTTTCCTGCAAGTCGCATGCACGAGGTGATGGCCATGAAATCGCAAACGACAGGGAGGGGTTTCAAAGAGAGGGGTGGCGGCCCGCGGCTGTATACACGGGAGTCAGATTGAGGAAAAGTGTGGGAAAGAAAAAAGGTGGAAAAAGAGAAGAAGAAGCGGACTGTTCGTGGTGCATCGCAGCAGGAATCAGTTACTCGATCTGACATACTGAAAATGATCCAGGCGAAAGGGCACCTGTGGGTATTTCTCCTTTTCCCCGAGGTCGAAAAAGGAAAGCGAAGATCAAGTGAGCGCAAACTGGCTCGAAGTCAACCATTCACCGGGAAAAAAAGGAAGAGGTAAAATGAGGTGGTGGAAAAAAGATTATTTGTTTGTACCCTGATACGTCAAAGGCGGCCGAAAAGGGGGCTCTACAAAGAAAGGGGGGGAGAGACTTCGGAAAAATTAACCGGAAAAACCAAGAAAAAACGCAAAAGAACTCCTTTTCAAGAAAGAAAATGGATGTGTGGGGGGGCGTTTCGCTAGGGTGTTGGTATGAAAAAAAGTAGGAGAGAGACATAAAAACGTAAACTATACGGGGGATCTTCTTCTCAAGGCGGGCTGGTGGGAGGAATAGTGGGTCAAAAAAGCCTCAGGGATGTATAAGCCCGCGCCGGCCGACTGCCGGCCTTGAACGGAGAAGAAGTCCGTAAAGATGGTAAGGCCGCAAACGCTTCAAAGGAAGGTTCATGGGGAATATTAGAGAAATCGCGGAAAAAAGATTGAAAGGGAAAATTGGGGCAACTGAAAAAGTTCGAATAGACGAAGGCAGGAATCAGAGGAAACAATCCTGAAGCGTACTGGGGGGGGGAGCCTATGCACCACGACAAAAAAACCCTACGAAGGACGCCAAGGAAAGAAAGGAACCAAAATTACTCTCCCGACTAAGCAAAGTATTGACCCGAATTAAGGAAAAATAACCGTCAGGACGCAAGGAGGTGTTGGAGGGGGGTCATGAGTCCGCCAAGGATGACTTTGAAGGGGAACAGCAGGGGACATTGGGTACATTTTTTACCGCGGGTCGTCGATGGACCATAGGTAGAGGAGGCTCAACTCTCGAAAAGGGGGTTCCTCCCGGAAAGTACGGGAGGACAAAAAATGGAAGAAGCTCTGTCGTCTTCACGGCTGTTCAAGGAAACAACTTGGAACAGCACACAAAAGACGTTGGAATATCATGAGAGAAAAAAAACTCGAAGGAAAAAAAAAATTTAAGAGATAGCCTCGGAGAGAAAGTCTTATTAGCCTCGCGGTGCCGTCATCGGAGAGCTTCTTTGAAAGAAAAAGGGTGAAAAAAACCAGGGAAACCTTTGCGACGGCGGGGGATGCAGGAAAAACGTGACTTGGTCAGAACTCACGGGCAACGTTGACTCGCCGGACTGGCGGGAGGGCTTTAGGGGGGAGGAACGAAGTGTCGTGAACCGAAGCCGAAGGGGGGTGAAAGGCATGGGGCGCCGCAAAGTACCCGTGGGCGGTAGGGGACCGGGTAAAAACCTGATCAGCGCGCTCGCGATCCTCTATTTCGCGATGAGGAAAGGGAGAGAGGTCTATCTGTAAAATAGCAACATGCAATACTCAGTGTTTGCCGCACTCATGACTAAAATGCCTAAGGCCCGCTTTCAGGGAAAGACGAAAAGGGGGGGGGGGGACCTTGAACATCGAAATCAGAATCCCTACCTCCGTGAGCCAAATGAAAATCAAAAAATGAGGGAAGAAAATCTTCAAGAGGTTGTACAACAACGATCAAGAAGGGGTATAGCAAAGAAGGAGGTTCACTTAAAGAGTTCGCGAAACTACCAAATTGGAACTTCAGAACTGGGGGAGTAAGGTCCATTGAAGAGATTTTCCCGCAGAATCCACCTGAGGGAAGGAAAAATTGGGGGACGCCTGGAATCCGAAAGCAATATTAGTACAACGAGACAACTGCCAGTTCGTTTATACTGATACGAATGCCCAAAAAAGGGCGGAGGAAGAAAAAAAAGTGTATGTCCATTTGGAATCCGGGGACTCGGAAAGGGAGAGGGCAATTCGTGACGTAAAAAGTGCAATAAATTATAAGAAGGAATATCTAAGGGTCAGTTCAATTACTCCACTCTTTGGCAGCCGCTGGGAATGACCTAGGGGCTGCGCACGGGAAACCTGCTCGAACTGTGTCTGAGGAGAAGGTACAGCGCTCCATTTTCGTGGGCTGGTTATCATCCTAATGGGGAAAGCCGAGAAAGGCGTCGGCCCTGGTCACGCAAAGAACTACTCGGTGAGAAAGGGGGTGAAAGGGATCATAAGTACCACACACCTAGGAAATCCCAGCTCCTATTGAGGGGGAGGGGAAAAAAACGGGGGGGGGATGTTACCGCGCGTGCCCGCGAGATTAAGCTTGAGCAAGGGGGGGGGCGCGTCGAAGGGAAATATGCAAAGAAAAGGGCTTGTGAAGACTTTTTTTCTGCCCCGTAACGAATGGATTTTCGGGAGGAGGTCAGGCATCCTGTTAAAAACAGAAGTGACTCCGAGAGGCCTAAACAAGAACTCGCGGAGTTGTGGCAAACGGTCGAAGTGGCGGCATTCATGAAGGACAAGAAGGGGGCTGGGCTAACAGGGTTGACTACCAAAGAGAAAACCTGCTACAAAAGAGGGGGGACTTTCAGCAAAAAAAAGCCGAACAGAAGTGACTTCGAATTTTATCTGGATGCCCCTTCCAAAAAAGGGCGTACCAAAAAACCTGAAGAAATCGAAGAGAGGGGAAAGGAGGATTTCTAACCAGGGGAAGGTTGGCGCGCGGGGGGGGGAGGCAATCGCAACAAACACGGAGGGATGAAAGGAAAAATCAAGAAAGAAAAATTTTTTGAGAGGAAAAAGCTAAACACAACCTAAAAAAAGAAATGATCCTACGGATTGTTGAAAGGATCTGAAAAGGAAAGAAAGAGGTTAAAAAACTCCATATAAAATTCGCATACGTTATTATGCCGGACGGGGAACTATCAAAAGCGTGAGAAGGAGACGGGAGGAAATGAGCGACCACCCCCACCAGGAGTGCCAATTGAAAGGAAAATGGTCGATTGGAAAAAAAAATCATTCTCAGAAGGAGAGGGGCCTTCAGTTGAGAAAAGGCTGAAAAGGAGGAGGAACAGAAACGGACGAAAGCCTCCGATCCCGGCAATCGCGGCAGAAAATTATGGAACGAAGTCGTGGAACGGGAAGAAACAAAAAAGTTCAAACGCGCCCCTCGCGTCCCCCAAATCAAAAAAACCGTGGATCAAATCCTCAAAAGGGATGATCAGGGTAGTGGGGAAAGGACGAAAGTACTTAGTCTCACGTCATAACCGGACGCAAACCAGAAAAGAGGAGCCTTGGAAGCGATTGGGGAGAAGGACCCATGCTACGGTCCTAGTCTCAAAAAAAAGAAAATGGAGGGGGAGAAGAAAAAAAAGAGAGACGGGAAACCGTTGCGCCGCGCGAGAGCGACTCTAAGGGGGACAAAGAGCTGAGAGCAAATAGGGCAAATCAGAGATGAATCCTTCAATCAGAAGTTTGCAATAGAAAAGCCTGGGGAAATAAAGAGTCAAGTCGCGGACTTCACAAAACGCAATCACATAACTAAAAAAGAAGTCAGACGATACTTAGACATGGGCCTCAGGAGAGGGAAGTCGTGTCAGGTGGAGGCTGGTTGGGGCCTAGACGCACGATCTTGCAGGAGCTCCATGACAGAGGGGGGGGGAGAAAGACGATTATCGGCAAAAAGAGTCAGTGAATCTCTAATGGGAAAGGAAAATTCACAAATGCAAAGGGTGGTGAAAAAACCGAGGGTCATTCCGTGAAGAAAGTGAATTGGCTGACTAGAAAATGGGAAAAAATATTGTACTTCGCAAGGGGACTTTTACGCACGGGGGGGAAGGCGCAAGAAACAGAGGGTCTACTATGTCTATGATCTGCTGGAAAAAAAGTTTGGGGGGAGAGTGATGTAACCGAGAAAAGGTCAGGTATTGGAAGGGCACATTTAGGTAGAGAGGGGAGGAGATGTTCGATAGAAAGAAATTATGCGGATAAAACAGAGAGCAGACGTCTGTACTCGGTTCCAGACCGAAAACGGGAGATCCACCTCGTCATGAAAAGAAGGACTATGGCGAAAAAGGCACTTAAAAAGTTGTATAGAGAAACTCGCCAGGAAAGAGAACAACGTTCTGAAAAGGAGAGTGGGATAAACAGATCCCTCACCTGCCGTCTAACAAAGGCGGGACACCTCAAAGAAAGGACTGTGGAACTGAGCGGCATAAGAGAGGAGGCTCCACAGACAGAACTGCTAGAGGGAGCTCAGAGGGACAAAGATTTAATGCTCGGAGGGCTCTCCATCGAAGGGGAGAAAAGGAACAGGGGAAATGCGCCTCCTGAGCCAATGGGAATCACATCCTTTAGAAGAACGGCAGCGGAGATTATAGATCGTGTAAGGGCTGAAGAAAAAAAACATCTGTCGATCGCTGCAAAATCTAATAAGGAAATGGAGACCCGTGCTCTGTGAAAAACTTTCCGTCTACTAACAGAATGGGTTGAAGGGGGGTTAAGTCTGCATGCCGCGAGTGCTGGAAGGAAATAATCCTCCGCAAACCGGAATGGGGGGGGGACCTGCACGTCAATAACTGGGGAGGGAAAGATTTGGCGGAGTGAATCTGTAAAGAAAAAAAAAAGAAACCTGGTCGGTAGCTGCCTGTTGCGTGTGCATCGCCAGATTGACTACGGAAAAAAAGAGGGGTCAGAAAGGGAGATAACCGAAGGGAATTGAATCTCAAAGAAAAGATTTCTAACTTTCCTTGCCAAAACGGTATTGAAGAAACCGGGATGGGGGGGAAATTGATACGCCGACGTGAAAAGAATAATTCAGCGCAGCCGTTTAATTGCGGACTCATTGGTTGACCACGGGGAGAAAAAAACCGGCCTGGCAAGAAAAAAGGAGTGGGAAGAAGGGGAGAATTAGGAAGCCATTACTGGTGTCACCAAGACAAACGCCAGCAGAAGAAGCCGCGTCAAAAATTGAGAACAGTG
>Ga0179593_1653207_pt1 | contig 16219 bp, 11 predicted proteins | sample CZODoug2_1_08_16_FD_185931 | JGI IMG/M metagenome (GOLD analysis project Ga0179593, IMG submission 185931) | Vadose zone soil fungal communities from Angelo Coast Range Reserve, California, USA - CZODoug2_1_08_16fungal (PacBio error correction) | ecosystem: Environmental > Terrestrial > Soil >...
TCCTCACGCAAGGGAAAAAAGAGATCGCTTCGGCATACTCCTGGTGGTAAGGCGCACGGGACGACGGTCGATGTCCTTGAGCTCGCCGAGAGAAGGGAACAGAACCAAACAAAAATTGGCCAGCGGGCTTTCGCAACAGTGGACCGCCCTGATACAGCAAGGCCAGCGGAAGAACTCGAAAGCCGCCCGCACGGCAAAAAAACGAGAGGAAAACAGCCAAGGAACAGCCAGTCGGCAGATCTGAAAACGTGGGTCGAGAAGGAAGTTCTCTAAGATCGCCTCCGGGAGGTTGTGATAAAGAAAGGGAAACCGAAAGGGACCGCTGGCCAGTCTTCCATTCCGGGTTGAGTGGGGAGGGGAGGGAGGTAAGCGCGCCACCCCTTTGCTTGAGTGGAGAGGAAAAAGAAACGGACGACACAGAGGGGAATGCTATAGAAGCTCTATTATCGAAAGTAGCGGAACAAGGAAGAGGAAAAATGCCGCTGTCGTATGCGGAGAAGCAGGACGAAACAGGCGAAATTACTGCCGTCGACCGTGAGAGACCCACCCCCCCCCCACACATAAGACAAATCAGAGGAGCGTTCCACCAAACGGCAAGAAAGACAAACACTAAGGGGGGGGGGCGCTTGGTCGAAGATGTGTACAAAGCGGAGAAGCTAATCTACCATTAGAATAGCCCGACTTTGCTGGCACCGAAAGAGAAAAGAAAAAAATACAAAAAGGCCAGCTAGACGAAAATAGTAAAGGATAGGGGGGAAGCGACAACATTGTTTACTCTTTTTACAGCAACTGGACCAACAAAAAAAAGAGGTGGCTGATCACGACGATTGGTTCGTCGGGGACGAAGGAGCTGCGAAGCCGGCAAACTTGGCCCATCACCCGAACGGTTATCTCGGCAGGAGGATAAGCGGCCGGAAATCACCGAACGTTTGTTGACCCCGCCGTAGTACTAGGGGGTGCAGGGACGCCGGACATAATAATATCGTGAAATCCCATATCGCAAGGCCTTCTGACCTCTTCCAGAGAACCGGCTAGGCCGTTCCTCTCCCTACCCTGATCGGTAAGGAAGAGCCGAGCCTAACGATTTCATCTCCAATTACGAGAACAAATACCGCCTATGTTGCCGGGGGGTGAAAGCCCTGCTGAATTGATTGGCTACCACGTATAATACCCAGAATGCAAGGTCGGAACTCAACCTGGCGACTGGGGCGAAGGGAATCCAATAGGGCCACCTCTTCGGCCTTCCATTATCTCGAAGAAAAACCCCCAAGGGGCGGAAGCAAGTCGCCGTCTCATCCTGTCCCAGCAAGAAAACCACCAACCCCCCAAACAAAAAAAACGAAACTGAACACAAACAAAAGATGAGTATCGCCAGTGAGAAAAAGAGGGTCAATTTCATCCTCATCTTCGACACAAAAAAAAAAACCAACGGGCGCAAAAATCCCTTTCCTCCATGCTGGGCAAGGGGGAACGGGGCCGCGAGTGCCTAATTTCTGCGGATGTCGGGAAAACCCAACAAAAACAGAGGGGGAAAAAAAAAAACGATCAGGGCCATGGCCGCGGCCTGCTCTCCATCGGCGTCGCACCGGCAAAAGGAAAACCAAATTACGGGAAGACTCGCCCCGGACCATTGCGAACTATCACCGCGAGAAGTCCGACAAACTCGGAAAAAAGAAGAGCGGGTCGGAGGTCAGACGGTCGCGACGGGGGACGAACACCCCCCCCCAAAAGGGATGCGACTGCCAACTTCTCCGCTTACCCGAAGAGACGGGGAGAAAAGAATGGATGGGGATAAATAACGACATCGTTAACTCCCCCGGACACGGAGAAGAAAATCCGAGAATGGAAAACAAGCTCATGATATCATTTTAAAGGGAAAAAGGGAAGGACCAAAACCCCCCTGCAACTCCCGAGTCTCCTCCATGAGGCAAACAAAAAGAAAAAAGACGCTCAACGCTGACGCCTTTCGTCGTGGTCGAAAAACTCAACAAGGAGCAATAGGGGAGGAGCATGGGCATTCTTGACGCTGCTTGGGTAAATGGGGGGAAGCACGGGACGGACGGGGGGCTCATGATCAAAAAAGGAACAAGCAGGGGGGATGTGAAAGATGTGTAAAGTTGTCCCTCTCTAGAAGGAAGGGAAACACCACCGGAACAACAGGGGGCAAACAGGAGCTATGTTCCATGTCTAGCCGGTCTAGGAATAAAACAACTCAGTGTACCCCCGATGAATCCCCCTAGACACGTGAGGAGAAGTAAAAGAGGAGGAGGCCTTCAATTCTCTAGAGCCGACAGGAGCCCAAAGAGAGAGGGATCTGGGCAACCTTGCGGTATGATAGCCCTCTTATTTCTTGTGACAGAAGAAAAACGGGGGGTACACAAAAGGCGCCGTCGTGTCTTGGTGCTTGAACCAGAGGGATACAGACATCGGAAGCTAGTTGCGGGTCCGGGCATCATGAGGTGCATTCGTTACCCGCAGGTAACGGGTAAGGGGGTCGGCAACACTGTTAGACTAAGTCCCGTTGGAAATACAAGAAAGGAACGAAGGAAATCCGAATGTCCAAGAACCCAGACATAATGTGAACAAACACAACCACGAGAAATAGTACATGGGGATTCTACGCATCTATCATTGTAATGTGCGTAAGAACAGAAAAAGAAATTACGCCCGCCTAATTTCATCGAAGGGTTGGCGTCCTGGGGAACAACACCCCCGGAAAGAATAAAAAAAAGCCGGGCGGATACACGTCGCCGGACGTGCGACCCAATAAAACACCAGCTGGAAGGGGAAAATGCTCGACGGCTCCTATCGCGGTACATCAAGCATTGAAAAAACGCGGAACACGCAAAAAAGGATCCGGCCCACGACACACCATACCTTTAGGTTGGGATGCAGGGAAAACCAAAAGGAATCCTTGCGGCCCTCGGCCTGCTCGAACACAACATCGATCCCAAAAAGAAAACGGGATAGAATAGAAACTTCGGCGAGCCCAATCGGCTTTGATACAGGACTGGGGATTTTGCGGAGGCTGGGGGGGAGGAAAAAAGGGGACGCCTCTTCGACGCGGAACTCTCTTCTCAACCCCACAAAAAAAAAAGGGGAAAACCCCACAGGAAAGGCGTCGAAGAGGAGATTGCCGCCATAACTCGAAACAAGAGCAGGAACAGCCCCCCCCGAAACAAAAAAAAAAAAAAGGGAGAGAGCACGGGATGAGGGGGAACTCCCGGATCGCAATCGCCCCCTATTTGTCTAGCATTCCGATGGAAGAGCGGGGAAGGGGGGGAAGGGAAAGATACAGACGGGGAGCAATCCCAACCTCCCTTTTATGACCCCCAGAGGGGGTCCGGTCATCGCTGTTCGCACGCACAGGGGGTGAAGGAAACCCCTACCCGGGAAGTCGATCATCCCCTCTGGTCCTAGCTAAAAAGAAAGACAGAAAAGAACTCCCCACAAGGCTTGGCTTCGACGCGAGGTATATTAAACAATCTCTGGATGGCTTTGGAATAACGCAAGAAAAAAAGGATCACCACCCCAAAGAGACATCCGGCGCAGATTGACTAGGAGGAAGCCAAGACAAAGACCCACACAAAATAAAAAGAAGGAAGAAACTCCTCAAGTACTCAAGCGCTGACGTGATTTCTTTTCTTACTTCGTATAGCCCAACCGGGAAATGGGGGGAAGAAGAAAAAACCAACAACGAAAGAACAGAAAGTTGGGTCATGCCGGCGCATAGCCAAGAAAAAACCAACGAAAAACTAGAAAGAAAAGATCAGCAAGGCTCGACCCCTGCCCCTAGCAAACACAAAGAAAACCCACCCCCCCTGAGCAAAACAGCGGCGATCGATCAACGCCATGTCGATCCCACAAAAGCAATAAGGAAAGCGAGCATGGAAAGCGCGCTTACCGACTCCTACCGGTCCGTGGCTCGGGGGGGGAGGGAAAAAACAAAGCAAAAATCGACGACCGTCTTCACCAGGACCACAAAAAACCCCCCGACAGAGGCAAAGGGGAACGGAAAGCGAGGCCACTTTTAACTACCCATCTTACCCAAGCCCGTCAAGAAGACGAAAAGAAGCCCCCCACAAACCGTCCAATAATTACGAAATGTCCAGAAAACAGCGGAAACAAAGAAGAAAGAGACGAATGTCAACGCTCAGAGGCCACTCCTCCGAGCCTTTCAACAGTAGGAAAAAAGAAGAAAAAAGACCTAAAAAAAAAAAACTCGACCGCGGGGGCGAGACCAGGAAAGGGGACAAGGTTGGGGACCAGTTCCGGGGAGTAACGCTCCTCACTACCCTTTCACTTATACTCAGAAGGGGTGGTGTGATAAACGGAGCCCGTGAAAATCCGTTTGATTCACGAGTCGAAAAACACCGTCAAAACAACACACCCCCCAATAAAAAAAAGAGAAAACAGAATTAGGGAGTGCGCACTTGGCAGGCGCCTCCAAACCGTAAGCAAAAAAAAAAGGGCTGACCTCGACCCCCCGCTCGGATTGACTAGGGGTCACAACAAAACCAAACAACAAAAACCCCCAGGGTGACCTACCGAAAGGGGGAGAGTCGTCCCCCTGTGCGATGCACAAGGGGGCCGTTCCTAATCACGCTCTAAGACAGTCCTCTGCCCCATGTAAGAGGGGGGAAAGCAACGATAGCGCAATTTGCGTCCTACCGTTAAACACAATACCCGCTTCCCCTACCGAATTCTGATCCCCGCTGGGCCCGGGGAAAGGCACGAGACGAAAGTGAAAGACAATCAAGCCAAATACATGAGTTCTTCTCCGACCTGGCGAAAAAGCGGGGGGTCATGCACCAGGAGCCTTATTAGTCTTAAGGGAGGGAATCGATGAGCCCGAAAGCCGACGATGTTCCCACTTCCCGTACCTGACAACACCAAACACCGAAACAACGACCGGGACGCCTAGCTGTCCCTGCTCAGTAAGAAAAAGAAGTGAAAATAAAGATGGGTCTTGCGCGATCGCCCCTCGTCTGTATCGCCAAGGGCAATTCAAATCATCGTTGCGAAGCAGAGGCGGGTGACCGGGGCCGTGTCGTTATTGCGTCCCTGCGAGAAAAAGGCAGAATAGCTAGGCCTATGTGACAACGAAAGCGAAAAGAAAAAAAACACGTCCTTCCAAAACCTGGTCACTACAAAAGGAGAAGATCACACCTACATCAACCACTCTTTATGGCAGATCAGCCCGGCGAGAAGGACCGTGAATGGGCAAGTTGACGTAGGGAATTGCCGTACAAGAAATAAATCGAGATGGGGGGGGTCACACGCCATGGGCGGTCAAGATCTTCCTACGACCCAAATTTTCCTCCCCCTATTCCGGCCGATCAAAAAAAAGAAAGTTCTTGTTCTAGCTATCGGAGAAAAAAAGGGGAAAGAGAGGATATGAAGCTCTTCCTCTCTATCAATGCCGACTAAAGACGGGGAAAAGAGAAATTGGCCTCCAATAACAAAAAACCCCTACAACAACAACAAGAGGCAACACGGGAACGCTTGGGATTATAACGGGGGAGCAAAAGCCCAAACGAGAAGAACACACCATCGCCGGGTGGTACGCACGACTAGCCTTACGACAGCGGAATGAGAGGTAACACCAGACAAAAAAAAAGCGGCTACTTCTCCTTACTTGAGCTTAGCATACAGGGGGGTCCCCTGATCTCCATTCCCTCCAAAGTGCACAAAGGGGGGATGAACACAATGATCCATCCATTCCCTACCCTACCTAAAAAAATAAAACCACGCCAGACAATGGAGTCCAGGGAAAAAAAAACACCCCCCCCCCCCCCCATTCTGCATGAGAAAAGAGGGGAAAGCCGAAGCAAAAAAAGTCCCGTCGGCTACTGTAACAAGACGAACGATCCAGATCTGCCGAAGTGGCCGTGCTTCTTCCAGCAGGAAGAGAAAGACAGGCTAGCAAGGGGGTGGCTCTAGTTTCGTTCCTCCACTGCGAAGCCCGAATGGGACAAACGGAGAAGGGTTCCTTCGAACGAAGCGGGGGAAAAGAGGAACCCTACAAATCCTGGGCGAACCATAAAAAACAGAGATACGGCGGGATGTTACCAAAACAAACAAAAAACTGAGTGGGAAACATCTATCTCAAACCCCCCACGTATTATTATGAAAAGAGAACCCCAACAAAGCAAGACAAAACAGTATACCAAACCGTCCTATCCTTCGCAGAAATAAGGGCAGGGGAGGGGGGAGGAAAGAGCAGTGTTCGAATGTTTCCCCCCCTTGCGCATCAAAACGAAATCGAACGGGGCCAAAACAGCACTTGGCCATCTGTCTTTCGACGGAGCAGAAAAAAGGAAAAAAAGCGAACGACCTCCCGCGCCGATACTTCGAGCTGGCCGAAGACAAGGAAAGTAGAAAAAATCGAGGGTCCTCATGGCGAGGGGAAAAAAAAGGGGGGAGGGGGGGGATGAAACGTTTCAACGATGACGAGGGCAATGTCCCCGGTCTGGCCGGGAATGGAAAAAAAAAAGGGGGAGTTCGGGTCGGTCTGTGAGCTCATAAGTGGAGGGGGATGAACTGGCGCTTCCGGACAAGGTGGCTATAGAAGCTAGGGAAGCAAGCCGTTCGCCGAGAGGAACAGGGCTGTCACGTCTCGTCTCGAGAAAAGAAAAAACAAAAAAAGAGAAAAGTGTAGCGGATGATCGTGGAATCACGAAAATTCCAACCAACCGTCCTATCCTCCTTTTGTCGGGGTAAAAGGGGGCAACACGCACCAAGATGAAAGATCGGCCTTGTCTCTCGAAGGAAGATACTGGGAAGAAAGGGGGGGGCCCAGCGGGAAGCCGCTCACGCAGAAGTGGAATTTTCTCGGGGACGTGATCGGACACGGAACGGTGACGAGGTCGATATACTAGATCTCCCGCCAAGGGGAAGAGGAAGAAGGGTTGAACCAGTCGTGGCACGAGCCGGCTGGAGACGTCCTCCGTAAACAAGAGCACACCAAGGGAAGAGAAGGGAAGGATCTGCCATCCCTCGGTTGTTAGGGAAAAGGGGGGGGGAGGAAGCGTGGCCAGGTCGTTGGAAGGCGCGCGTCCTTACCTCGGCCACGCAAAGACCCCCCCCCCCCAAAGGCCGCTCCCTACCTGGCCGTAGTCAACTACCACCACAGCTCTCCTAGCCTATCGCCGTGACTAAGCATGGAAGACAATAGAGCGCCCCATACCTACTAATTTCCGATCTCAAAATAAAAGAGAGGAAGTGAGTTAGGCTCCAACGACTGTGATTCAGTCATCTCTTAAGAATAAAGTAAAAAAACGGCGAGTTTCTCGGGTGATGGGAAAATAAAAAGCTAGTCTGCTTTCCATTATCATCGAGGACGAACGGGAAGGAACTGGCACGGCTCTGGGTTATTCCCGAACGATCAAGGAAAGAAAGATTGGATGATTTGCTGTCAGCCTCATCTTCGACGCACGGGACCAGGAGGGGAGAAACTTCTCGGGGTGATCAGAAGGGAAAATGACAGGGGGGAAAGAACCTGGCCGGGCGTCGGGCGGGCAAATTTCTCAAGGCACGACGGGACCGAAAAAAGCTCCAGCGGCTGTCTTCCCTGCCCAGGAAGTAAGAAAGCCAAAAAAAAAGAAAAAGGCCAGGACAACTTCACCCGCGAGGTCGCCAGTATGCTTCCTGCTAATCGCAATCACGCAACAGTTCCCGAGAGACGTAGCGTCGGGGAAGGCTCTGTGGAGCGACTGAAGAAATCGTAGGGGGAAGAGTCGGTCGCCACGCCATGATGTTACATCTACATCGTTGTAACTCCCCAGTACAAACGAGGAGAAGATAGTCAAAACCCCCAGACAAGCGCATGAGATAAAGACTATTAACAAAAAGTTTCGTGAGGAGCTAGAAAAGGAGATACGGAACAGACTCAGTCCATGGCGACCACCCAGCGCCCCCGCGTCGATTCGCTCATCGCAGGAACGGAGGAGGGGGGGGGGGGAAGCTAAGAGAAAGGGGAAATTCGTCATTCTTTACGGGGGCTTGGGTAGAGGGGGGGGGACTAAGGGAGCGGGATTAGTGACGGGTGGTGCGCTGAGAGGGGGGGAACCGGGAGGGGACGGGGCTGGGGTCAGACTTGGTAAAGTGGGAAATAACAAAAGAGGAAAAAAGGCTGGGTCTGGCGATGCCGGTCGAGTTCCGGCGATGGGGGGCACGGAAAAAAACCGAGAACTGAACCGGTCGGAGAACACCAAAAAACAAAACCCCCCTCCCCCCCAAAGCCGATAAAAACACATCGTTGTCCGCGGGGGATAGACGGGGAGGCGGCTTCGTCAAACCCAACGCGGCAGATGATGTGGCGATGGGGGGAGCAATAAAATGCTGGGAGCCGGGGAACAGACAGCACGGTCAAGGGCGAGTTGCGAGGGCCAAAAGCAAGGCGGACAAACTTCCGACCAAACAACACTACCAGGACTCATCCCTTTTGCACCGAATTGTTAAAAAGAACATGTCCCCTTATAGGGAAACGGCCTGAATGTCAGAAAAATAAAACCCATCGCTTGGCCTCCCGATGAAGGCTCGTCTTTTAATTCTAAGAAGGGAAGATAAAGGGGCTACCATGATCTCCCTTCTCGATTTCAATCCGGGGAGAGGGTCCCTAGGAACAAGAATCCATAACCATCTATTTGAACCGCCAGGAGGAGGAAAGAAGTGCGTACTCCAATAACTACTGTATCTCGGGAAACGAAATGGAAAGGAAACTATACAAAATCGCTTTCATCACCCGAGTCAATGCGGACTACGATTCAACTACCAGTGATGAAATGTGAGGAAAAAGAAAATGGAACATAAACCGTCTATCCTGCAACCGCAATAAATCGAAGAAGGAACCCGTGTACGGGGAGAACGAATTGCCGATCCGTCGAGTCAAGTAAACGGGCTCGAGAAAGGACAGAGCCAATCGCATTTTGAGAAGGAAAAAAAAACAAAAACAGAAAGGTGCGCCTGGTCCGAGTATGGCGGCAAGCGCGTCAAGACTTAGAAACCCCTCTCCCCAGAATCTCAAACAGAAACAAAGACACGGCAAGGGGGGAAAACAAGATATAGAAGTCGTTCCCTCGTCGAAGAAGGGGACACAAAACCACCCGAAAACAGCGCCTCAATCCCCAGTCCTTCTTCAAGGAACACTGAGGGCCGCTCGAATTGCTTCGTAGAAAACCCAAATCCCCCCCCCAAGGAATGAGACATCGCGGCCCAGATTTGGTCGAGCAGGCCTATGGAGGAGGAAAACAAAAAGGAAGAAAAGGTGGCCCTCATCAACAACCTCCCTTTATTTTACTAGGTCTCGGATCGAATACTGAACAGGCACGAAAAGCCTTGGACCTAGAGAGACGCCGGTCTATCATACCACCCAGAAATACGAGGGGCTCCACTTCAGAGGAACGCACAAAAAAGGGCCGAGACGATCAACGCCCGCTTTTCTCGGGGGGGCACGAACAAAATACTGTCGCTGATGCGTAGGAATCCCTTCGAACCCCTTCGACAGAGAAGGGGAGTAGGGACTGCGAGAAGCCCACCCTTATTAGTAGCAGGATAAAAAGCGCAATAGAGGGCGTGCCGTCGCAAAAACCCAAAACGACGGAGTTTTTCGTAAAAAAAATGTAGGAAGAGCCCACTGTGACCACAAAACAACAACAATACTCAGGACGGATCAAAGTGGCGATCCATTAAAGTGAAGAGAGGCCAGGAGGACACTCACGCGATCGCCCCGCAACTCTCTAACGTGAATAGACCCAAAAAACAAAACCCCAGCACGCCAGGGAACAACAACACAACACACCAAGACCGACAACGACCTCCGCGGGAGATAGATCACTCCAGGGGAGGAGCAGCTGAAAAAGGGGCAAATCGATCATTTCCTCGCTGCATTAGCTCTCCTAAGACGAAGGATATGGACTTCCCTTTCCAAGTCCTTCCCATACGGCCCGGAAAAAAAAAAAAACAAGACCAAAACAGTCCCATTTACTGCTCTACCTTTCCCGAGCGAGGGGAGAAGAGAGAAAAAAAACAGCCCCGTCAAGAATGACGAATGTAACGTAACAGTAAAGAATGAAAACGAATGTCCCTCTCATATTTTCCCCCCATCTATACCAAAAAAACAAATAAACACCGGAAGAAGACCCCTAAATCCTTCCTAGCCTTTCTTCGACCACGACGACGGAGGAAAGGGGGGGGGAGGGTAGGGTTGTCGCCAAGTGGAGGAATCTCTGTGATGCAGGGGAAAGGTACAACCGAAGAATCCTACACGAAACCCTTGCCCTTATCTCCTGAGCGTGGGGGGGGCAGGAGGCAGGGATGAAGACCCTTAATAACCAAATGTAAGAGAGAAAATTCACGCTGTCCTATCGTCGAACAGAAAGGGGACCCAGAAGGACCGATGCGAGGTACTCTGTGGGGGCAATAACGAGAATCGATTCCCTCCGACGCTAGAAAAGGAAGACAATGGAACTCGACCCCCTATCGTATGGGGAAAAACTAGGGGGGGAGACCTCTAGGTGAAGGGTACGTAAAATGCCTGTTCCCTGGGGGTAAGGAGGGATAACGAGTAAAGCATGTCGGGCCACCAAGGGGGGCCAAGACAGAATCCTACGAACGCGAGGTGGATCCAGATGGGAAAAAAAAAAAGGTAGCCCGTCTTCCTTGATGAAAGCCACAGGCGCCCGCCCCCTCTTCCCCGACCCACGCGCTCGAAGGTGGAATGGATCGCCCCGAACAAAGGCCCGTTGTCGACAACATGAGGAGGTGACTCCTAATATCAAAGCCATATTATTTTCTCTACCGAAACAACGAGTAAACAGACATACAATATCGGAGACGGTAAGGACAACGCTCCCAACCCCTAGCCATCGACAGTCGTAGGACCCACACTTCTCTATACAATAATAGGGGACGGCCTCGATATCCTTTCCGGGAGGAGGGGGAAGTCGATAAGTGATGAACCGGGCGAGAACTAGCCGGGTTGCGCCGACCTGTAGGGGGACTGAGGAAAAGGGACAAGGGGTTGAACAAGAGGTTTTTTTCTCCCAGGGGAAAGGACAAATATCGTTGATCATACATTAACACTCATTACCAAACCGCGTCCACAGAAGGAGGGGGTAAACGTGACGAGATCGGAAAAACACAAGCACACTCCACATCTCCTCCACAAAGGGCGTAAATGGGGGCGACCACGCGGGAAGACTCTCATGTCGTCATTCCGGGGCGCCTGGGAGATGGGAGGTCGGCTCAAAAGCGAACGGCGATTTGACCGGCCGGGTCCACAAAGGCAAAAGAATCTAAGCACAGCGCTGAACGCGGGCGCTGCCGAGGTCCGACGTATAAACCAGTAATGGAACGAGGTAAAGGGGGAAAAAAGAAAAACAATCATTATCACGATATCTTCAAAGAGGGGGAGCTTAACGATCTGCACTACATCAACAACCGTCGGGAACAACTCAAATAAATCGAAGTGAGGGGGAGGGCAAAGTGGACACGTATGGACTTCATCCCGCCGCTCGTCCCCGAGAACAAAAGAGGGGATCTCTTCTTGATATAGACAATAGTCGACGACCTCGTCAACAGAAAATCCGACGGAAAATCAAAAGGGCTAGGTGAGAGCGATGGCGCCTCGCGGCATACACCGGAAAAAAAAATTTTCCTTCCTAGGGGAGCGGTAAGCGGGCCAGCCCAGGTCGGACAAAACTCGCGAAAAATAACTACTGGACAAGCATAGTCGAGCAATACGGCGAAGACGGTCCCGCCAAATACGAGAACAAGGAAACGTGGGAGTCTTCTACTCTCAAGTCGTACAGCAAAATCCCCGGGCGAGAAGCGTCGTGTATTCCGGGGGGGGAAAACGGGGGAAGGATAACGTTGTCAAGCAGCTGTACAACCCGGTCTAAGGCATCAGTCGAAGGAAGACAAAGAAACAAAACTACCCCCCTCCAGGACAAGCCGTACGACAGCGGAAAACCTTGGAGAACAAAACCAAGATAAAGGCGGCCTACGGGTCGAAGTCTTCTTTAAAGGAGGCGCACCTTGATACCCGTAAGCTCGCGAGAGGGCAAATCAAAGCTACAAACAACTAGAAAGGGGGCAGCGCGGAGCCTCCAGTGCCACGACCAATGAAAGAACACCAAAAAACACTAACAGAAGCCCCAACGGTCCGCGTAACAGAAATGAGATAAATCAAAAACCAAAAAAAGGAAGTAGCCCAGCGCATGGCCAGTCGTTTATCACAAACCCAAGAGGGGAGAATGAAAACTCTCCATGCGGTACCCCTCTGCAAAGAAGAGGAGGAAGGAGCGGGGGGGCCGGCAGTCGAAGAAATCTCTTCGCTATAATACTGCGCAAATAATCGGGCTTCTTTCTAGGAGTAAAATGAAGAATTTGTTTATGAGCAACCATCCACCTGAAACGAGACGATGAACTCGACACGATGATTCTCGGAAAAAGATCGTTCGCGCCACAGAACTCGAAAAAAAGCTATACCTTCACTAAAAAATAAAGCAGTTCTCCTAGCTAAACTCAGGAAAGGTGGGGAGGAAAAGCAGACAAACGTGGAAGTTATCGGAAACTGCTTTACTCACATTCCTTGGATCGAAAACCTAAAAAAAATTAACCAAGGGGTGTCGGGCGGGTGGGAGTAACCCGATCCATTGTTTGTAAAATGTGCAGCCCAAACGTCAAACTGTACGGTGACAAAGAGGAAAGAGAGATATTTGTAAATCACTCCATACGCCCGTGGCCCTACACCACCACCAAGGGAATACCTCTTCGACCATGGTGGGGTACAGAAGGGGGTGAACGACGCAAGGATTTGAGGGTAAAAATAAAAATCGTTCAGTCCTCATATCCACGCTAGGCGGCTCGATCATGTGTACCGTGGATACGGGACCTCAAAGGCAGGAGCCACACTTGCAAGGAGATGCGTGTAGAAGGGGTGGTGGCTGATTTCCTCTGTCTTCCCGAAAGGGGGAAGAACTCGAAAGCCGCCCGCGCGAGACGTCGAAATCATCTGGGGGGGGAAGGAGGGGGCAACATCTGCCGCCAGGTGGGAAGGCAGATACTATAGGAGGGCATGGGAGGGAAAGGCGAGTAAAGAAAAAATTCCAGTCGGCCGGCCCGAGGGGAGACGGGTCCTCTCCTCTGGAATGAAGGACAGGGGGGAAATCAAATGTCCCAAAAGGCGGGCCAATGCTTCCAGTCCGGTTGATCCAGAGGCAGGGGGGGGAGGTTCAAGACAAAAGTCTTTCGAGGGGAACACCCCCTGGGCTTTTGGAGGCCTGGAGCTGGAGACTTTACTCTTAAAATGCGCTGGAGGGTGCGGGAGGAAAAGGTCGCGCCGGGGGGTGCGCCGAGATGACCGACAATTCACGCTGGGGAGCGGGGAAATACGCCAAATAGGGACAACCGGGCGATGATGGGAAATAAACCGGTGCCCAAAAGACGACCAAAAGCACGTGTTATAAACTCAAACAAGGACTTTCCACCAACCGCCGCGCGCGGACAGGGTTCCTATCGCTCTCTAAACGGTCGAACTAAAAGTGGCGGGGAAAAGAAGGGATAGGCGGGTAAGAAAAACAAAGAGTACACAAAAAAAAAAAAAAAAAAAAAAAAAAAAAACAACAAACAGATAGAGAAAACAAAACCCCCACCAAAAATAACATGGTCAGGTGGATACGTCGGCCTTGCGCTCGCGAGTACTCATCTCAGGTCAAACGGGAGAAAGCCGCTCCCAAAAGTAGTCATGCTGCTGTTCGGAGAATGATCACTGGCCAGCACTTATCACCAGAACCGAGAAGAGGAGTCGTAACTCATCTGCCCTCCCATGGCAAGAAAAACTCTGACAGTGAGGGGAAAGACGGGGATAACGATATGTCATCCTTCAACTTGCCCATCACCACAGACTGGAGCTGGAGCGAAAAACGACAGCCAGACAGGTGAAATTGTTGTGTAGGGGTGAAGACGGGGGGAGAAAACAATCTAGTGGGGGGACCAGAGGACCTCAGGCCTTAAAGCGCCACCTAGGCGACGTATGCCGGCCAACTAACAGACAGAAACTGAATGAAGAGACCCGACGCCGAAGCTGATTGAGCCATCCGGGCTCACTGCACCAAAACACACAAACGTGACGAACAAGAAATCGCGAAACAGCGTCCCTCCTTCTGAAGATTGGACGTCTTCTAGGGAGGCAGGGCCATCTCTGCGTCCAGTTACAAACCACCTGAGCGAGCAAGGAGGGAACAGCACTGGGTAAAAAGATGGCCACCTCGTCTGCGGCCAGGGCATACCATCGGTTGCGGAAGGCAATTCTAAAAAGGGCGCAGGCTCTTGGTGGGAGAAAAGTACCGATAGATCAAGAAACAACGGCGAGATCAGCTGTCTTTAGGTCTTTCAAAGATACAAGTGCTGAAAAAAAACAACGCCAACCACACACCCACGGTGCCAAAGTGAAAACAAGAAATGTCTCTTCCGAGGCCAAAGGCAAAAGGAAGGTGGGGGTCTTTCCCCGGGGAGGTCCTTTCTCGTTTCGGTGCAAGTTAAGGGGAAACCAGCACAAAAGAGAGGACAGGCCCGCGGCCTCTCCAAAAACAACCCAAAACAAAAGAACAAAAAAACCCGGATGGGTGCGGCCCAGGGAAGAACATCGCCCCTGACCAGCTAAATGAACAGGGATAAGGGCAGTCGAGAACAAACATACAGGCCGCCAAAGGGCGCAGGCAGAAGCCAAAACCCAAGACTTGCAAGCGCAAACCGTAAGGACGCCAACTAACAATGCGCCGCTTACCTCTATCGGGCATGACGCTCGGGCAACTAAAGGGGGGAAGATAAGCACCAGATGAACAGTGTATCAGGCCGAAAGACGCACGTCCATCTCAAACGCATAAGAATAATCACACCCCCGAAAAGTAGCAGGACAGCGTAGCGCCAAAAGAAGACAGTTCTCCGGAACTTTCTACCCCATCTCCCCCTCGGTAATCCGAAAAAGGAGAATCTCGGGGAGTGAGTCGCGAACTTCTATGAAGGAGGGGCCTCTAGGAAACACAAGGGGGGGGGGGAAAAGGGGGGAATGAGATTTACATTCGTCATTCTTGAAGGTGAGACGGGAGAGGGACTTCGTTTCTTTATGCCTTCCCGTGAGACGAAATGCGACTCGACGCGACGGTCGAGCTGTCCCTGTCGTGTAGTGGGGGGGGCCTAGGGACAATTAAAGCGGAGCGAGGGCCCGGCTCTGTCCGAAGCCTTGGAAAAAAACAGGAAAACAAGAAAGGTCGGAGGCGGTAAGCAGCGCGCAAAGTGACTCGATTCTTTACAATTCTAGACTGGTTCCTGTGGTACAGAGGGTCGGATCGACCTGTAATCCACGTCCCCTGAACTACTGAAAAACTGGGCCTGGTTCGTGGAAATGGAGGGGCGGTTTGGGGCGCAGGAGCTTGTAATTCACAAGGGGGTGGCTTTTCCGGGGGACCTAGAAAGAGGACAAGGGTAGGCAGGGGACAACTATTCCGACGATCGCGTAGGCCATGGCACTGGGGGAGTGACGGCACCCTATGACCAAAAATTATCCTGAGTGATCTCACACGGGTGCTGAGGCGCATGAGTAAAAAACAAATGTTCACCCAAAGATTAATGGGTCTCTCAGAAGTGGCTTAAGCCGATGATGTCGGAAACGGTGAACTCTAAAGTAAAAATGCAAGAAGGAGCAACAATAATAGAAGAAGGCTTCCGCGCCGTCCTCTGGTCGCCGATCGAAGACTCCCAAAAGGTAGGATCATCGCGGGAGGTCAACACGCATCCACGACAGGCTAACGCAAGGAAACAGCCGGAATCCGTCGCCGGACGTCGGACGCCAATGGGAGCAAGGGAAGAGCCCCCCCATCCCGCAACCCTAATATGGGAATAAAAAAAAGCTCGAGGCGGGAGGGCGTGAGGGGAGTCGGATCTGTTAAAAAGCGTCAGGGAAAGGGACAAGCCGGCCGCTCCTGACGATCACCTACCAGGGGGAAAAAAAAAGGACAAGAAGACAATCCTTGCGGCGAACACATGCATTAAGCCTTCGTGCGCCCCTCTGGGGCCGATTGGAATTTGTGTGCAACCCATACAGCGAGTCGAACACACCGTAAAGCTCTACGACCCTTCTGGCGACCAGACTCGGAGACTAGGGGCGCTGGTGGCGAGTAGGGCGGCAAAAATAGGGTAACCACCTGCAAGCATG
>Ga0179593_1479584_pt1 | contig 16218 bp, 18 predicted proteins | sample CZODoug2_1_08_16_FD_185931 | JGI IMG/M metagenome (GOLD analysis project Ga0179593, IMG submission 185931) | Vadose zone soil fungal communities from Angelo Coast Range Reserve, California, USA - CZODoug2_1_08_16fungal (PacBio error correction) | ecosystem: Environmental > Terrestrial > Soil >...
AAGAAAAATACCTACAACCATGAGGTGCAAAACCTGTTCACGGAAAGAGAGGGGGCGAACCGCCCTTTTTTATAACACCGTATTCGACGAACGCGGCGATGGACAACGGAGCCACCTAGTGCAAAAAGTTTCTCCTTCCTGGGGGAGGCTATCAAAAGGACCTGGAATTTGGACATCAAATCACCAGGTCAGGACCTCCGCGGATACCAGTTCGACATTCACAAAAAAAAGCAAAAAAAGGTGTCAAAACCGCTAAAACCACGCCGCCAACGCCGGGACTATAAAACAAACAGCAAAAACGCAGCCGCCCGCGGACAGCCTGTTGCCAAAAACCGATCGAACAGGCCCAATGGTACCCGAACGTCGCCATTAAAAAACAAGGACACCCCTACCAGCCGGTTCCGCAAACCGAACGAAGCCTACAGTCTAAAAGAGCCTTAACCAACGAACCCCACAAGGCAACCGCGCAGACTCACTGAATTTTGCCAGTAGGAAAACACCACAGGTAGGTTAAAATCCCTCTTAGTAGCTCAAAAGGCCGACCAAGGGGGGTGCGATCGAATAGTAAAAACCACAAAAAAGACCTCTCAACAACGCCGCGACCCCGAGTGGACCAGCGAAAAACCACAGTCAACGACTCGCGGAAGCGGCACAGGACTAAGGGAATCTACAAATATCTGAAGATTCCCATAATGGGCAGACCGGGACACTGCTACCTCACCGCTCGCGACATGAAACAACGAGGCAAGAATCTAAAAATCACGAAACTAGAGAAAAGTAACAACCGGCGTCGCAACAAAAAGAAAACGCTTCAGCGCAAAAGCGCCAATATTCAAGTCCACCGAGGGAAATCGTAACAAAAAAAAAAAAATAATACGTGATGACCTTTTCCCGGGGGGCCATCCACAGCCCATCAACATACGCTCCTAATTAAGAACCCCTTAGAACAGAAGAACGGTTTATTCGTGGTCCACGAATAAGATCAATAAAATACGCGATGAAAAAATCATGAGTGATCGTTAATCAGGGGCCCCAACAGGTCAAAAAATGCAGTTTGTAGGAATGTGGGGCGGGGTGAGAGGGAATTCCCGCCACAAAACACCCAGTAGAAGATCAATAAAGAGAAACGATGATGGCAAAGGACAAAAACGAAAAAGCTGGGCAGCAACGGCAGCGACTGGACAAAAAGTCGTAACCGTAACAACAAACAAAAAGGTCTGAAAACAGGGACCATGAAAAGAATTGCGCCGGATAGGAGGTTGTACAAGTACGAACAGGTCGGGGAGGGGGGGGAAAAAGAATAACAAAAAAACCAGGGAAAGGGCGTGACCAATTAAAGGGAGAAAAAAGACAAACAGGCCGTGAACCAAAAACAGTTTCTGCGGCTTCAGGGAGAAAACTGAATTCAAAGTCAGAACATTCCATGGCGAGGAAAGAAGAGATCGCGGGAAACGGTGGAACGAAAACCCTTGAAAAAAAAACCGAATCTGCCAGACAAGAAAAAGACCGGGTTCCGTGAGAAAGGAAAAAAACTCTCCTTACATCAACACAGTTGAAATCAGAACCTAGCCCTCTGCAAAAATGACAATTCATCGCGATGGGAAAACTCTTAGGGCAGTTCAAAAAAATCGTCAAAACTCCATCGGCGGGCGGGGAGTGAGACAAGGGTCCCTTCCCTTCCTCATGGTCGAACCGGGCGTTCAAAAAAACAGAACAGCCACCCCCGTCAAACAGGTCCGAATAGGAACAACAAACTCTTGCCTTGATTCAAGATAGTAGAATGAAAGCCAGGTTACTCAGGGGAAAGGTAGCTAGGGGGGGTAGTGTCAAAACCTCCGGGGCGACGTTGGGCAAGACCTGATCTTAATTTTGTAGAGCAAACGAGAAACACTATCATAGGGGTGACGGCAACGTCCAAGGAGCCATTCCCGTCCAGAAATCCATCAGAAAGGGGAACCACCTTCGCCTTCAGCAGGCCTATCAAAAAAAGAGACCTACGGCCGACGGATCTTCCAACAGCATTTCAGAATCGACAAGTAACAATTTTAGATAGCCACCTTTCTGGCCGTGATGGTCGTTAAACCAACCAGAGATTCCTAGGTTCCACTTCAAAAAATCAGGGCCTGTCTTTCACGACCGGACCGTTCGCCAAGGGCCGGAAGGATAAGACCGTGACCTGGGAGGGGCGACAAAAAAGAAAAAAGAAGCATGCTCAACATCAGCGAGGAAGTCTACAAACCTTGAAAAGTGCGGAAATGCACTAACCAAAACCAGCAATGCTAACCTGGACACGGTGTATCCTCCACCAACCACAAACAGGGAGGAGAAATAAAGAAAAGAACTGGTAAGTGACCAAGAGGGGGGGTGAGGATGCGGTGAAGGGAAATGGCGGGCACACTGTTTCAGTTTTGGTCCTACGAGATCGGTTTTGCTTCAGGAGGAACTGTTTGAAAACACGCAGAAGTGGTCCGGCGGGGAACTGGAGCAAGCCCTGCTCGCTCTGAACAAACTGGACAGTGGGAGAAATCTAATACTCAACCCGTAAAAAACAGAACCGGAGTGGGAAGTCGGCTATCTTGGACAGCGGCCACTGGAAAAAAAGCTGCTGGGAAACGAAAAGAAGGCTTCAATAAAAAAAGAGGACCTAGCACGGCCGAGGCATGTTTCAGGGGGCGGGGGAGAACCTTGGGGGGCTCTCGGGTCTAATCTTTAACATGTTCCTCCAGAGGATGGCGGGGGGGGACTAGCTCAGGACTACACGTCAGGAAGAACGGTCGACGGGCGGAAAAAAGGTCCACAATATGTTTCAGTACAATAAGAAAAAAGTGAATACCAATGAGCCGGAGTTAGAAGTGACATATCTTTACACCCGAACTTCCATGCGGGAGGGTGGTATAACTACCGTTTGAGGGGGTGTCTCTCGGGTGGGGCCAATGGGAAACCGGGGACCGGAGTACTGGGGGGGCGGGAAGTCGGGTTAATAAACTCGCAACGAAGGGGGACAGAGGGGTCGGGCAACCGGGACCCCTACTAGGGCATCAGGACTGAGTCGAAAGATTTACTTCCAGCCTTGGAGGGGAGCAACCAATGTTGGCCTACACCCACGGCGTAAGTCGCGGGAAAAAGGAAGAAAATCGGGTCGTCTCGGGGGGGAGGGGGGACTAAACAGTGAGTCAAAGGGGCGGCATCGGGGGAAGGCTCACCCAGGTTCCACTGGAAGTCGATAAAAGGGGACTGTGGCAAGGGGACGTTTGGGAGGGGCCAAAGGTGTTAAAGGCCTCTCCCAATAAAGGGGGGTCTATGTAGTACCCCGCCAAAGCAGTCCGTTGACGGGGGGGAAACCGCCTCTTCCGGTCGTCCTCTGGGGGGGACAGGGACTAGTTGGGTCCCGGGGGGTGTCTTGTGGGAAAACTGTAACACCGAGGTTTAAAGCGCCGAAAAGGATCGTGAACGGCGAGGGGGGGGGGCAAGTCCATGTGTGGTCTAAAGCTCGAAAAACACCATGGGCGACACCCGGCATCGACCAGCGAAAAGGAAAAATCGCGGGCTCGAGGTCATGCGAGGGGCAGAAATAGCCCATGCAACAGAAGGGGACGGGGTGTTCGCCCGGTCGGACCAGAGCAGGAGGGGGGTGGATGGCAGCTAAGCGGGGGGGTCAGAACGCAACGAGAAAAAATATGTGGAGATATGGAAACGTGCCACTGCGGATGGAGAGGCTACCGGAGACGGATTCTTTTGTGGCGAAGTCCGGGGGAGGGGTGCCTGAGAGAACATTGTGCTGTGGAAAATTCTAAAGCATTTCAGCGAATTGGCATAGCGGGGGGAGGCAACAAGTGTGGAGTGGGGAGGCCTGATCATAGAGAGGGGGGCTAATTACCTTTATATCGGGGGCGGCGCATGACGCACGACGAAGGTTTGAATATTCACTGCTTTGAGGTAAGAATCAAACGGGCTGGGGAGAGCTTGGGGGGGTTGACGTCTGATGCTGTATGCGGGGAGTCCAATCGTCAACAACACAAGGGCGGAAAAGAACGGAAGTGTTTTTGTACTAGAGGCAACCCTAGGGCATCGGCCTTTGGCATAGCGGTTGGGCTGGGGGTTGTTAACAAAGCTAGAAAGACCAGAAGTCGAGAAGGGGATTCGGGGGCTTAAGAGGGATGGGTGCAGGGGGGTCATCGTTGTTTCCCTTTCGTTCGGGGGTAAACGAGGGGAGGATTCCAAGGTGCTTTCACCTTTACGCAAAACCGGGTAGTGGTGGAGGTCAAGGGGCGCAATTCTTTACTTTGCGCGGGGGGCGAAAAGGGCATTGGTCCCTATAGTGGTGTCTTTAAAAAGGTGAGAGCACTTGATGGGGGCCGCCGCGCCGGCGATCCAGGGAAAGGAACAGGAAACCGAAACGTCCAAGGGGGCCTAGCTGCAGACGTGGCCGAGGGCCAATTTATTCAAAAGGCCTTAAATCACAGCTTAGCTAAAAGATATCTAAGGGATTTTTTTTAAGAAGGGTCGTCTGGTCTCTAGAAACAAAAAAGGGAATTGGGGAAAGAGAGAATGAAACCAAAATTGTTACAAATGGGAAAGATACGGCAACGGCTTCTCCAGCGGGTTCAAAGAAAAGAAAAAATACTACCGGCAGGGAGTGAAAACGGACGTCTGACGAATTCAACCTGCCGGCCAGGGGGGGGGAGGGTCCGTACGCTTCACTGGAAGACCGGATAAAAAGAACCGGCAAGAAGACCACAAAGGGTATCTACAACGTGAAAAGAAATCAAAAAAACCACCAAAAACAAAGGACAGCGACACGCTCATCGCCGAAAAACCTAAACGGACTAACAATCACCAGACTCAAAAACCGAAAAGCCTCCGCAGGACAGCCACAGTTTCCTCATACCAGACAACAAAGTCCGAGCAGTACAAACCATTTCAAAGGGAGGAAAATTTGGTACAACCGTAGGAAAAAAACTAAGCAAGAAGCAATCCGAATCGCAAAGTCGGGATGCAGTATCAGAGAAAAAACCACACCGCACCGGCGTCCTCAACTCAAAAAGGAAAAAATTCTACACAACCGCCGGAGGGGAATTTCTCACCCTTGCGGGCTTGGAGAGAACAACGAGTCCACAACTCTACTGGGGGGGGACAGGAAAACACGTAGGACAACAACCAAAAAAACTGCAAACAGGAAACGAATACGGAACAGCTACCCGATCGGTAAAAATAATTACTCTTGAAAACTCAGTCGAGCAGATAATGCAAAGCGAAGAGACCCATCAGTAGGGTGCAGAATCCAGGAACCTATCCCGCAAGATTGACCAAGGGAAGAACAACACACAAGAGAAGGCAAGGATCCAACAACGCAATGCGCAAGATTGGTCCCCAGACAGTCTACAAATACAAAAAAAGAGTGGCGAAAAACGCTCCAAAAGGACATCATGGGCACCAATTCCACATCAAAAAAAACCTAATTAGGGGGATGATGGTAACGAAGACTCTTGATCCAGCCCTCATCACAAATCAGGAAGAAAGGGGAGACCAAACAAAAACTCCGATGTGGAACAGGCACTAGAGCCGCTAATTAACATCCCTACTCACGCTGAAGTAAGAGCCAAAGGGAAACGCCTTTATGGCGTGTGCGCGCACCTAAGGTTCCCGACACTCAACATAGATCAATCACTACACCACTATTCCAAGAGCATCATTCTGTCATCACGAGCGAAGTGAAACAACCTCTTTGAAAAGCGAAAAAAACGAACACCCAGCGAAAAACGCCGGGAAAAGACGAACAGGCGTCGAAAGTCATCAAGAGGGGGAGGTGTGAAAAAATCCAACAGGGGCTGGTTAATAAAATACATGACCCCAGAAGAGGGCTGCTCGGGGAACTAGGGGAGTAAAACGCAAATCACACCAACGGAAACAAGTCACATTGCACCAGGAGGGTGACACTTAGACAACAGGCCAAACTTCTAACAAAAGATTCCCACTTGAAGCAAAAAGTGGAGGTCACCGCCCTCTAAAGGGCAGGGAAGAGATCGGTAAGACAACCGGTCTTTAAAACACGCAGAAACGGGGCCGCCAGACGAAGGGAAGAACACCATGGCAAAACACGTGCTCGACGATGGAGAATCGGTGCTGGTCGCTAAAAAAAAAAACCTTTCCCAAGGATTCGTGGCCCGACGGGGCCCACCCTGAATAACGACAAGGACCTGGGTAAAAAAACCACAAATAAAGACCAGAGAACTACCCCATTCAAAAGAGAAGGGACTCCCCCACCACAGTCGGGTGGTTGGGGTGAGAACGGATATACCGTTAACCGCTCATTTTCCGAGGTCAAGGATTGGACGGAGAAAGGGTCTGCGCACACGGCCAGGTTCGAAAATGAGTGAACGGGCTTCGCAATTTAGGATGGGGGTCAAGTACCTGGAACCATCTCCTCAACGGGACCGACAACAAGTGTGAAAAGTTCAGCAAATATTCACAATCAGACCAAAAAAAATCTAACCTTTTACGGGGAACCGGGGAAGGGGCACAATTCCGTCTGGAACTGCCTCGTATAGGAACAGCCAGCATCGGTGGCAATTTCTAAGCGTCCCCCACTGGCACCTTTAAAAAAACAATGGGGGCGGTCACCTTTATCCTATTAGGGCGCTATGTCCAAGACAAAAAAAGGTCAGGGATAGCTAGAAGGGGTCAGGCCAGTTCCTCGAAGGACTCATGCCTTATTTGGGGGAAAAGCAGACAGAAATAAACCGAAAAAGTCGACAACAGGAAACAGGAGGTGAAAACCCATGGCGGACGTTAAAAGCCCCAAGGGGTGGCCTACACAAGGTAAACAAGGGAGATCAGAAACCCCACCAACTGATTTGAGGAAAGGGAGAGTACCCGTTTCGGGGTAGCCCTCGTGGGGCCGGTCGGGTAAAACTGGGAAAAAATGCTGGAAAAAAAAACAAGTGCGTCATTGAAAACTGACCAGGGGCTGCTGGGGTGAGCAGCTGGAGCGGTTGTTCAGACCCAAGGACGGGTCGGCGCTTACTACAAAGGCGGGAAAGCCTTACGTCTGCGGAACACTAACAGCCTCATTCTTACAAGTGTAACCATCCTTCTGAAATGGCAAACTGGGAGATGTCACTCTTAAACCGAGGCTGGGGGCAGGAATACTCCGAGTAGTTCTGAATCGCGAACGGCGATCATTTCGTCACCGTATCGAGGAAAAAAGTAGGGGGGATGTCGATGGTTCGAGATGAACGGGGTTTCTCAGGAGGTGGGCCGGGAGGGGCTCAAGGAAAAGGTCACGCCAGTGATCCAATGGCGGAAACGGCGGCACCAACGTGTATTTGTTGGACTAAAACAAATCTGATACTTTCAGCACCATTCGGCGGGAATTTGAACTAGGGAAAGGCCCACAAAAGAACTCAATTGTCAGGGGGGTTTCGAGCAAGGGACCTGGAGGGGTGGAACCTGGGGTCGTCCGAAAAAAATGGATCTTTGGGGCGTGTGAAAACACAGATGTTAGACGGGGAGGGGCCGTGGAAACCGAGCACTCCAACGCCGACGTTCCATGGACGGGACGGAAGGGAAAAAACCGTTAAAGCAAAAAAACGGTCAGAAGCGGTTGTCTTCTGAACAAAACTGCGGGACTAAGCTACCCGCGTGTGGGCTAAACCCCGGCGGAAAGTATCGCGGAAAGTAGCAACGGAAGCGGTACTTCGTTCGGAGCGGGGACTAAAAGTGGGGGGTGCTGGTCACCTGCGGACGCGGGGGGGCTGAAGTGCACTTGCCGTGGGGGAGTACGTACTTACGGGGAAGGGGGAGTCACGGGATTGGCAAATTTCCTTGATGGGGGAAGAACGGGTAAAATATCTGTCCACGGGAAGCCCTAGTCGTTTCAAGTAGATAAAAACACCACTGAATTGGTGTCGAAAAGCACTAGTACGCGCAATAAAAAAAAAAGTGCGGTGTTGACCTGTCAAAATGTGGGGGAAGAACCTGGGTGGGTCGTTTCTGTCAAACAGGAGGGGCCACGTCTGAGGGCCTTATTACGCAGACTGGGAAGTGGTGGATTAATTGCACCAGGGGGGGGGGTGACGTGAATAAAGGACATTGTTGGGTCGGACGAAACTGTTACAAAAAAAGCACCTTACGGAAGGCTTGATCCCCGTGGGAAAGGAGGCGAGGGCGTGAGTGTGTCAGCGCGGAACTGCCGGGCCGAAACACAGGGCGTGCTGTTACGACGGGTCGTAAAACTTAAAGGATGGGCGGGGCGGCTAAGCGTGGGGCGTCACGAACACGAGGAGGGGGGACCGAGGGATGGGTGGACTGAAAAGAAAAAACTTTCTTGGAACGACGAAAGATGCAGAGTTATGGGGTGTGAGACTAGGACCCTGGAGGGAGCCGGCGGTGGGCGGCGACTGCTGCATAGTGGGTGCAGTACAAGTTCATCTCTTCGACGTTTGGTGACGGTACGGGTAGAGAAAGCGAATGGAGAATAGGGATCGGGGGCGGCGGCGAAAAATCTTCCCGCAAGGAAGGGGGTGAACTGCACCCGTCTCAAAAGGTGGACGAGGCGGGGAGCAGGGCGTGCGCTGGGGTGGTGTTGTACTACGTTTGGACGGCACGGCGCGGGGGGGCAGGAACTATTGACGGCAAAAGAAGGAAAATCAATCCGGATGTGTTGTCATACGGCAAAAGCGTGTCACAGCGTCATCGGCGCGGTGGTGTTGTCAGAGCGAGGGACAGACGAAGGGTGCCGTCAGCGGTGAAGGGACGCGTTGGGTCTGGTGGACCGCGGTGGGGAGTGCGGTTCTGTAAACCGGTGGCGGTGGACCGGACGGGTTCTCTGACCCCGGCTGTCCGCGCGGAGGTGGATGGCTTTGGTAGCCGGGGGGAAGGGGGTGACAGTCCTTGGAAAAAGTATCAGGGGGGGGCCTGTCCCTCTTAAATGGTGGCGGTTTGGAGAGTTGGTCGGACACGGTCCCGAACGGACGGCCTGGATGTAAATCAGGAATAACCGTCAAAGAGGACCGACCGGGGAAAACGCCGAAAAACAAAGCCAAAAACGGATAGACCTGCTAGGGAAAAATCGGGGGGAAAGGTACACCCTTAAAAAAAACGGAGACCGTAGAATCGATAAAGTTGGTGGAAAGCCTTTGCGTCGGGTATCTCATCACACAACACACGTTATTAGGAAAAATAGAGCCGTACACAGGGATGAAAAGGACAAAGGTCAAATGGCTACGCTTCGAGCTGGGGGAAAGGGAAGTGTGGAGATACGAGGAGTTTCCAAACGGAGAACGAGAGGGTTCGGCCTGACAATTGGTCGGAGACCGCGTCCGGGAAAAGGTTCCTGTCCGGAGGCCTCACCACTCCCGGCGGACGGGGAGTTCGAAAAAGTAAAATCAAAACTGATGGGCAAACCAGATAGATACTCCAACTCCTTCAAAACAAATCCAACCGGGATAAGAAGAAACACGCTAGCCTTAACATACATCGTGACAGAGACCACCTAAACTAACACGTTTACCCGACGGAAGACATGGAAAACCTGAAAACAAAAAAAAATAACTGACCGGGAAAAAGAATGACTATCCTCACTCGTAGGGGACGACGACGGGCCTTACTAAGCCAACCGCACGCCAACGGGGAGGGAAGGACCCGCAAGGGAAAGGACAGGGAAGGAAAGACACCCGCCGGAATGGAATGTCAACTGCGTCATTTGATTCTCCACGGAAGAAAGAGAAAAAACAAGGCGGCAAGGAAACCACCAGGGAGACGCGCAGAAAGAGAAGGAACGAATCGTCCACAATCTGAAATAGTGGAGTTCAAGAACCTTCAGGGCCGCGTCAGTAGCGCCTACTAAAATATCAAATAGGCCCATCTCTTAGAAATAATAAAAGCGAATCTATATACAGGCTCTGGGGGGACAAACCAGATGGAGCCGGACCATCCCAAAAGCCGACTAAGCAAGTTCCACGCGAAACCCCTCAGATCGAAAAAAAAAACCCCGGGAAGCGCAGCAAGACACTCTCCATCATAAAAAAAATGGCACTGAAAAGACAAAAAGAAAAGAAAAAAAAGCCAGAAGGGCGTCTGTTGTGCGGCATTGCCCCAAAGAAACAACAGACAGCAGGGGGAAAGGGGGTGGGGAGGGGGGGGGTGTTGTGTTTTGGGGTGGGGGGGGGGGGGGAGGGGAAGAAGCCGCAAAGTAAGACCACTTCAAATAACGTAAAAAAACTGACGGGGGAAGTTGAGTACTGAACGGGCCATCGAGATTAGCCGGGAAATCTAAATCAAAGCCCCCAACTGTCGAAAACACTGTGACATTTGCTGGGTAGCGTAAAAAAGAGGGTCCCTAAAAAAACCCAGTAGACCCTACAAGGAGTGAACGGAGCCAAGCCACGAGGGTACATAACTCAAAGAAACTCTCGTTACCGCGACCCGCCAACCAGGTCTAAAACTCGAAAGTCACACAGACTTGGGGGCGAACTGCGTTGGGGGAATCAAGACAAACAGAAAAGGGGGGAGGGGGCGGTTTCAGAAGACAGTCCGAGGGCGGGGCCGCCGAGTACAGGGGGTCGAGCACAAAATACCGGAAAAACAGTTCCTCAGCTTCGGGGAAAGGTGAAGACAAAAGACTTCCACGTGCCCAGGGGGGGCAGCCGAAACGAGTAAAACCAACCTTTTACAAAGAAACCAAGTAGAAGCCACAGAAAAAAATAATCCGAAGGGAAATGTGGAAGAGCTTAAAACACAAAAAATCGCAGGGGAAGTTCAGAAAAACTCGTGACCTAATAAGGGCACGCTATACTAAAAAAGAACGAAGAGCACACCCCCCCTGTCAGTAATGGAGGGGGTCCAGCGAAAGAAAAGCGGGGGCACCTGTCGGGGTCTAAGGGGGTTGATCCGTCAGGCAAAAACGGAAAAAACAGCCCGGAATTGAACTCAGCCATACAACGAAGACCAAAGTGTCACAGCCGGTGAAGTGGGGTAACAAGGGGGACAAAAAGAAACTGGGGCAAGTGTCGTGTTTACTCCACTATCCAGAAACCAACGCGTAGGAGAGGACACGCGTTAAGATGTTGAAGGAAAAACCCAGCGGGGGAAGAAAAGGCAGAAGGGCACGTAGTACGGCGGGAAAACAAGGGGAGGAAACAAGGGCGACGGGAAGGGACGGGGAAAACAGCTTGGCCATACTTACTCCAGAGAAAGAACAACTTACTCCCAGAGATCCAGGGACCGCAACCGGAAACCGTAAGGCGCAGTCTCCGTTACAGGAAAAGGAGAGTCTTAGGGAAACGCCCATAGTGTTCCGGTGGGGCGCCCAAGCCTAGGGTAGCCGGTGAAAGAAGGAAGTAAGTTGGTTAAAAAAGGCGTTCAAGACGGACCAGATGCTGGCGACAGGTGTCCAAAAACACGGTCCGGGATGTCAAAGGAGGGTAGGGCGCCGGGGAAGGGACCAGTTCGTCCTCGGGCCACCAGTCCTGGTCTTTTCTTCCACACTAAACCACGGCCTTCTCCCCCGGAGGAAGCTACAAACGGAAACATTGTGCAGCAGGGAGGGGAACAGTCCCAGAAAGGGCACCCAGGCGCGATAACAGGGGGAAAAAGTTGATGAGGCGTCAGAAAAGAAAACAACGTGAGTAGAGGGAAGGAGAGATACCAATTGTAAAGGGATAGGGGTTTGCTTTGGGCCTTTAAATGGGCGGGGAAAACACGGGGACGTACCTGGTTGCAGGCAGCGCAGATGGTAGCCCTGGCAGTAGCTGGAAACCCGCAAAAGAGGGGGGGTACCGCGAGGGGAAAATGCGACGAAAGCTAGGGTGAAAGACCTGACAGTACGGACCGACAAGCGGCCAGAATCAGGGGCTACCCGCTCCAACACACGAAGGAACCTGAGGCTACGCATCTAGAGGGCGAGCCTAAGCAAGGGACCTGGATCTTACACCAGAAAGAAAAGGGGGGGACGGCGGCGTTCAGTCTAAAAGGCACTGCGGAGGGGGCGGGCGGAAAAAAAAATCGGGAAAGAAAGTGCGGACACCCTGTGGGGGTCCTTGCGAGATGGGACGTGTTGGGGGAAAGCACGGGGGTCGGACCGGTGAGGTTAAGTTGCCGAGAAACGGGGTCCAGGGAGTCACGGTTAAGTAAAGAAACGTGCGCGAAAAAAAGGAGGTGGGGGACAACAGCAAGAGGGCGAGGCCGTCGAAAGAGAAAAACGGCTGGGGGGCTCTGAGAAAGAGGATCAACCACAACACGACAGTCGCGTGCTTTTTCGGAAGAAGGTAGGGGTGAAAAGGGAAAAGCGCGGGAATCTTGGGGCGTTTAAAAAGAGATGCTTGAATGAGGGAATGGGGGGAAACCGATCACTCCACGCCACATCAGAACGGAAAACCTCTCGTCAAAGAGTGGACCAAGGAACGAAAGGAATAGCAAAAAAAATCGGGCTCTGGTGTACCTTCTGAGGTGGCTGCACGGGAAAAAGAGTGTTTCATTCCCTCAAAGGCTAGTCAGTCGAGGCTTATCGACTCTGTAAAGGGAAAAAGTCAAAAAAAGGTTAATAAAAAGGTTTTTGATTGGAACCGCGGACGGGGGAAGTAGGCGAGTGCCTTCACATCGACTGTCGGGAGGGAAAGGGGGTGACCAGAAGGGGGAAACGGAAAGGTTACGGGACTTTGCTGGGCGGAAAGGGGAGGAGGCGGGCAGAGGGAGAACTCGGTGGTTAGACTAGGGAGAAAAAAAAACCGCAAAAGTAATGTGTGTGAGCACGCGGGACGCGAAGGGGGAGTGGACCTTTACCGAGTTTGGGCTTCCTGTGGCTGGGACAGGGGAACGAGGGGAAAACGGCGCTGTACAAAACGTGGAGGAGTATGGGAAAGGGCCAAGGGGTTTTAAGTTCAGAAGTTTGGTCTGGACCATGTAGAGAAAAAACAGGGGAAAAGTAGGGGGTGATAAGGGGGTGGGCTTCACAATGAGAGGAGCGGGTGGCAGGGGCTTTGGAAACATGGCTAGGCCTTGTCACCGGCGCCCTCAAGAAGTGTGGGCGGGTTGCCGCGGGAGGAACTGGGGGCGGCGGAGGATTTGCGCTGGGGCTGGATTCGGGGGGGAAAGAAGACCCGGGAAGAAAAGGGACGGGTTTCAGGAAGTGTCCTGGGGACCAAAGGGATGCTGAAGTGGCTAGGTACCACGCATAATGAATGTAGGGTGTGGAAGAAGGGGTGGACCGGCCAAATCTTTGGGAGCGCTTCTGCAGTGTTCAGTTTGAGGACCGGGGTAATAGGGGGGGGGAGGGTAGAAAGGAAAAAGGGTGGGGGGAGGGGGGATAAGAGGGGGGGGAGAGGAGGGGGAGTTGAGGGGGAAAAGGAGAGGGGGAGGAAAAGGGGTGGGGAAGAAAAGGGGGGGGAAGAAGAGGGTAAGGGGAACGGGGGTGATTGAAAGAGGGGGAGGGAGGGGGAAGTAGGAAGGGAGGTGGGGAGGGGGGGGGAAAGGGAAGGGGGGGTGGGAGAGGAAGAGAAAGGAGGTGGGGGTTAAAAGTGAAAATGGGGGGCGGGTGGAAGGGAGGGAGGGGGGGAGAGGAAGGAGAGGGTGGGGGGGAGAGGGGAAAGACTAAGGGCAACTGGGAGAAAAGAAGGGAGGGGAAACGGGTGCGGATAGGGGAGGGGAGAGGAACGAGAGGGGGGGGAGGGGGGGGGGGAAAAAGGGAGGGGGGGGAGGGGAAGGAGGGGGTAGAGGGTGGGGGAAAGAGAAAGGAGGTGCAGAGAAAAGGGGGGAGGGGGAGGGGCAGAGAAAAGGGAGGGGGGAAGGGGGGGGGGGAGAGGAAAGATGGCGAGGGGGGGAGGGAGAGTCGGAAAGGAGAGTGGGGTGGGGCGGGGGGGGAAGGGGGAGGCGGTAGGCGGAGGAGAAGCGGGTGGAAAAGGGGGGTGGGGGGTGGGGGGGGGAAAGAATGAAGGCAAAAACGAGGGAAGGAGGGGAAGGAATAGGGAGACGGGGTTGAAGGAGGGAGTGAGAGAGGGGGGGGGGGGGGGGAGAGGGGGGTAGAGCGAGGAGTAAGAGCAAAAAGAGTGAAAAGAAGGAGGGAGTTGAGGGGGTAGGGGTGAAAGAGGGACTCAGGGAGAAGGAAGGAGGGGGGGAGGGGAGGAGGGGTTGGACGGGAAGGGGAAAGAAAGGATTTGAGTGTCGAAGGGGGGTGAGAGAGGTGGTGGGGGAGGAGAGGCGGAGGAAGGGGAAGAAAGAAGAGGAAATGGAGGGGGGGAGAGGGGCGGCAAGAGCGAGAAAAAAGGAGAAGGTGGTGTCGGGGGGGGATGGGGAAGGGCGGGGGAACAGAAGGCGGTGGAGAAGGGGAGAGAGTGGAAGGAAGGGGAAGCGGAACGAAGAAGGAGAGGGGGGAGGAAAGGTGGGAAAATAAAAGGGGAGGAAGAAGGGGGGCTGGGGGGGGGAAAAAAGAGAGACGGGGTAGGGAGGGAAGGGAGAGGGGGAGGGGGGGGGTGATGGAAGGGTAAAAGGGAAAGGGGGAGGGAGAAAAGAGGAGAGGGAAGAGAGCAATAGGATAGCAAAGCGAGAAAGAATGCGAAGTGAGAGCGGAGCAGGGGCAAGAGTGTGGGGGGGGGCATGGTAAGGGGGAAAGAGGAAGCCTGGGGGGAGGGGGGAGAAAGAGAGGGTGAGAGAAAAGGGAGAGAGGGGGGTAGGGGAGGTAAAGTGGGGGAGTAAGTTGGGAGAGAAAGGATGGAAGGAGGGGGGGGAAGAGGGGAAGGGGAGGGGGGGGGGGGGGGGTGGGGGATGGAGAGAGGGGAGGGGGGGGGGGGGGAGGGGGCGGGGGTAAGGAGAATGAAGGGGAAGAGAAGAGGGGGAGAGGGGAGGGGGGAGAGAAAGAAGGACGAAAGGGAAATGGGGAGGAGGAGGAAGGGGGGGAGAATGGGGGGAGGAAGGGAGGGGGGGAAGGGGAGGGGAAGGGGGGGAGGGCAGAAGGGGAGGGACAGGGGAGGGGGGGGTGGAGTAAAAGAGAAGAGGGGGGCGGGAAGGGGGGTGTGAAGGAGGTAAGAGGAGAATGACGAAAGGGGGGATAGCGATCGGGACGAGGTGAGCCTATAACCGCCACCATGACACAGGAGAGAAAGCAAAAACCCAAGGCGGGAAGTGGGGTAGAGAAGAGGACGGGAAGGAATAAGGGGGGGGTTGGAAGACACTAAGAAAGGCAAGACACGAAAAACAGGTAGGGGGGATGGGGGTAGATGGGGGGGGGAGGGAAAGATGGGGGCGGGAGGAGGGAGGGAGGGGAAGGAAAGGGGGGAGGATAAGAGATGAGTGGGGGGGAGGGGAGAAGTAGATTAGGAACAGGTGGGGTTGTGGAGGAGTGGGGAGGGGGGGTGGGGGGGGGGTGGGGGTGTGTGGGGGGGAGGGAGGGTGGGGGGGGGGGGGGGGGGAGGGATTAGTTGTGAGGTGTGGAAGGATGTGTGGAGTTGATGGCAGTTGTGTGGTGGGGTGGGGGGGAGAGGGGGGGTGGGAACTCGGCGAGCTTTTCGGTCTTTCCTGAAAGACATAAAAAAAGGATTACTCTCTTTTGTGGACGAGACTCTCCTCCCTCCTAAACTGGTATGGACCTGGACATTTCGCGCAGCAGCGGCGTTATTCTTTCTTTCCGTTTTTTGTTTACTGGGAGCAGCCGTAAGAACGGCACTAATTTAAAACATCACGCCGGGCCCCGGAAGCCTGAGGTTTTTGAACTACGGGCATCTGGCAGTTCCTCTTCCTAGTCAAAAAAAAAAGGGACAAGCGCGTGGAGGTGGGGGTGGGCGCAGGCTATCTAGGCCTCAAAAAATGTCGCTCGTCGGGGGAGGCAGGGTGGCTGTTCGGGTCCGCGGTAATGGAGAAGGGAACTGGGTAACACATCGGTGGAGGAGGGGTCCGGGTACTTGTGAGGACCCTGGTCAAGGAGGGGGAAACGACAAGCTTGGGGAGTTCGTACGAAGGGGAAGATGGTTGCAAAGGAAAAGCCGGTCGCGTCTTAGGAAAGAGCCCCTCAAGGGAGGTGATTGAACTTGTGGTCAGAGCACTGGAAGGGGGAACGCCTTGCTTCCTGATGTAACTGACAACTCCAGGTAAGCGGGAAAAGAAGACCCGAAACTGCCAGGGACCGAGTCGAAAAGTGGGGGCAATCGCACTTACTTCAATAAACCCTTCTTCCACAGCGCAACTCAATCAGAAAAAGGACGATGCCCTGGGGGGCGACGCCTTGCGGTT
>Ga0179593_1366485_pt1 | contig 16214 bp, 17 predicted proteins | sample CZODoug2_1_08_16_FD_185931 | JGI IMG/M metagenome (GOLD analysis project Ga0179593, IMG submission 185931) | Vadose zone soil fungal communities from Angelo Coast Range Reserve, California, USA - CZODoug2_1_08_16fungal (PacBio error correction) | ecosystem: Environmental > Terrestrial > Soil >...
ATATCCCCGAACGACAGTGTTCGACAAGGACGGAGTACGAGACACGCAGCAAAGTTCTGTCTCGGTGGTAGGAAAACAAGATGGGCACAAGAAGTTTGGGCACGACTTGGGAGGCCGGGGCTGTTTGGCGCCAACGAAGCGCATTCGACACTACCGGGACGAAAAAAAGCAGAGTAGGGAAAAAAAGTCAATGGGAAGATCTGCGAGTCGTTGAAAGCTGACTGCGAAAAAAACCTGATCGCCGTTTGGGTAGAGGAGTCGTGCACCGGCGGTGGGGGCAAGGGATAGAATTCATCCAGCTGTTCAAAAAAGAGGGAGACATACATCAGGGAGGAGAAGGCGAGGGCGCGACCACAGCGCCGACTCGTGAGTACTTTTTCGGAGGGAGATGATGCACATGAGGTGGGCGTTTGGAAGAGGACGCCGAATGGCCACAATCCTCTTGGACCAAACTCGCTGAAAGAGAGGCACTGACCGTATCCCGACGACGCGATAGGGAGAGGATTCGTAAGGACTAGGGGGAGCTACGAGACCTGGAGAGTGCATCAATCCCCCACTGTCGGGGAGAGGGCCATCCTATAGCGAACTAGTTCAGGAAACTTCCGCCAAGACAGAGCCCTCAAAGCGAAAACGGAGGGCAATGCCGAGAAGTCACTTCACTATTCGAACCGAGAGACCCCAAGCGGATTCGCCCTCGAGACACTCAGGAAAGACTGGGACTAAACTTTGCGCGAGCCCCTACAGAAAGAGAAAAACGGGGCGCAGAACTCTGGCCACCGCCGGCGGGCCTAAATGACTTCAATTCAGCTTACCCGAGAAAGGACGATTTCACCACTCTAATGCAAAAGACTGGTGCTAGGAGCAAATGAAATGCCGATGAAGTGCTTAATGGAGAACCACGCTTTTGACCAACATAAAGAATAAGCAGAAGTTACGGCGCGAGAATTCAGGATGGCGACAAGGTCTCAATCACGGTAATGCGAAAGGCTAACCGGCGCGATCAAAGATTAGTACCCGGACATGTTTGCAAAAGAAGGAGTGTCTCCAGAGGAATTTACAAGGGTCTAGAGACCGGGATTGAATGGAAAGGTGGGATGGAAGCCGATACGCGAGATGAGGATCAACTGAATACCACATCAACGACGAAAAATGCTCGGGGAGCGTTCAAGAGAAAACGGACCAATTCTATTACCCTGTGGCCGCTTAAGACGTCACTGCCTACTTCCCCTAAAACGTAAGAGGCGGCGGAATAACATTTAAGGAGAGGCGACAGAGTGCAGAACCTGCTGGAGAATCCTCCTGAGATGACGGTAAAACGAAAACTTTACCATGGGAGAACTAGGGCGGTCCCGGAATGTGAGAAGAAGGGGAAGATGGGTTTTAGAGGGGGAGACAAAGCGTCGCTAGAAAACATCAGCGGATCTCAAGACGAAAAAACCACACTAGGGAAAGGAGATAAGGCTAGTAGAAAGTACATAGGACACGTGAGGTGTTCTAGAAATTGGAGGAAGGACATATACACAACAAACCATGAGGAGGTTTAGGGTAAAGATTTATCAAGCCATAAAAGTGGCTTGAGGGGGCAAACCGTCCCTGCTTCCTAGATGAGGAAACCCCATTGGAAAAGGAACCTACCAACAAGGGGGCCCAGCCCAGCGGAGGTAGCCTTTGGCCGACTATCAGTTCCAAGGGGATTCAGGGACTCACAGGGCTTGAGCGTAGTATGACGTGAACGAGGTAAAGAAGCACATCATAATCGGTTCGAAGAAATCATATCAATGGAAAACTGGAAGGTTCGGAAGCGATCGTGAGCGGAACGCTTCACGCCGCTAGGCTGACGAAAAGAGTGGGTTTGCGGAATTAAAAGAGTAGTCGAAAATGCGTGCTGGAGATCCGATCCAATATCTAAAGACTGATCCGCATAAGTAAGCCATAACCGACAAAAAACTAAAAGTGTACATAAGATATCGGGGACTACGAAGTCCGACTCAAGGTGAACGAATCGCACCGAATGAGAAGGACCGAGTCGCCCGCTCTGTAGTCCATCGCTACTAAAAAAAGAAACTTATTATTTAAAAAGAATACTCACGACGGGAGGAAAATACGGCTCGATTCGCGGTCAGGTCTGGCCACACAGCGGAGAAAATGGCGGGATCAGGGGCCCCAGGAACGATTCCACGTTACCTATCTTTTATGCAAGACTTTCTCTCCTCCTGATTGGGATACGAACACACGCAAGTCGAAAGAAGCGCATCTTGGTGTCCGATCCAGACCCCAGAGGGAAAGTCGCGAGCTGGGAGGGAAAGAGGCAGAGCGCTCGATAAGGGGACCACAATTCTCGCGACTTTCAAGAGGAAAAGTGCGCGCGGAACCTGATTGCTTGCAGTAATGGAAATGGAGATGACTACACAGAGAATCAAGGAAGAGGGAGCATATGCCTTGAGCAGGAAATTAATCGTCGACAGTGCAATGGTGGGGCCCCGGTGGGTCCGGGGTGGGGAGTTTAAAAAAGTTGGGGGAGAGAAGGGGATCACATGGGAAATCACGGGGTTCAACTAAACATAAACGAAGTTGGGGGGGGATGGAAGATGAAAACTAGGGTCAACGGGGGGGAATAACGAGATCAGGGGAGCTCGAATACTGTGGGGATTACTTGAGATACTCGGGGGGTTCAGAGAAGAAAGCATGAGTGGGCCTAAATCGGGAGAAAAGATCAAGAAAAAAGCCAGGGAAGGAAACGCTAGTCCCATCGACATTGACAGAAGAAGATTAAGGAAAAGAGCCAAGCGTGGGGGTCTAACGGAATGGCAAAGATTCCTCCTTCCGCGAAAAAGGCGTGATCGCCATTACTATCAGCAGGAAAGGGTGCAGAAGTCAGGATTAACTGGATACTCTATCATGGTCGCGTTTCAAGTTGTCGGCCGTGAACAGGGAACGAATTAACGGGAAGTCAGCAAACCCCGATGGCTGCGTCACACTGGCTGAGAAAGAAGGCATGAATGATGGGATAAATAGGGCAAAGGCCATTACCGGGGACGTCATTTAGAGCGAAGTCAGTTATCCTTTAGATGACCAGTAAAACAGACCGGCTCGCCTAAAAAGAAATAGACGCTGGTAGTCGTAGTGGGGCAAAATCAGCGGGGAGTCGACAAAGAGAAGAGAAAAAACGTGCTCCTAGCCTCCTTTGAATGGGTGACAGGTTCGTTGCGAAGGGAGCGCCACTCATATGGTAGGCAGAAGCGGTACCAGAGGACAAGGGTTTAAAGTTTTCCTTCGTCGAATACAGGGAAGACAAACGGTTTACAGTCCAAAGTGGGCGTAAAGAGTTAGATCTCCCACTCGGGGGGAGAGGAAGCGGTCGAAATCTTAGAATTCTTTCTCTGAGTATAGAACGACGGAGGCTGAGGGGGCTTAAGGGGGAAAGAGAAAAAAAGGCATCGAACTTCGCTTGACCGAAAATAAGAAAATGTTGATTGAGGAAACGACGGCCAAAGGCTCGTCGAGCTAGGATGCCTAGAGGAAACAGCAGACGAAAGGCTCGAGAGGGGACCTGGATTAAAGCAAGGGAAAAGAGTATAGGACTATTGAGTTAAAAGAGGGGAAAGCGCATGAGTATAGAGGCCAATAAAGGACCCTCCCACAAAAAGGCCGCCATCCTAGAGAAGCCCTACAATTAGGACAAGCGGAAAGCTGAGCGCCAGAGAAGCGTGCAGCAGTGAGTGAATCCCTAGAACCGCCAGACTGTAATAAGTAGAGAAGTACAAGAAAGTGCACGCCTAAGGTCGGTACCACCAGGAAGAGACATTCATCCGTCCTAGGGAACGGGAAGCCTCGAAAATGAGATTCACATACTGGTGGGACGAGACGATAGACTCGATCAGTTCTTCAGAAATTAGAGTGAGGTAATGGCGAAAAGCCACCGGAGAAAAAAGGTTCATTGGAAAAAAGGTTTCCAATAGGCCCTTCACATACCCCAAGACTAGAAAGAGGAGCTGAGTGTACGTAGAAGCCCACAGGTCGAACACGGAGTGGCGGATATCTCAAGTCAAAAAAAAACGGAGGGAGGGATAATCGCAAATCCCGGGGGGACTAGCTGTTTTTTGACGGATAAACATCAAACGAAAATTCAGGCGCGCGGTGGGGGACTGTGCCCGGAAATTGTCCACTCTGATGTGGGCAACCTACAGTGGGAGTTGTAAAAGACCTCAAACTGACGAGCTTTCTAGGGAAGGATAGTTATAAAAACATGAGGAAAGATCATGCGAGGACAGGGATTTCCATCTTTACGGGAGACAGGCTCTTCCGGGGTGGCTAATTGAGCGTGTCACTCCGGATTGTTGAAACCAGGCTAGAGTAATCCTCTGGGAGGAGGAGGAGGAGGTGAAACCCAGAAAAAGGGGGATTAAAGTTCACCGAACGTACAACTCACAAGGCACGGACAGGATCGGGATACGGGAGGAGGTCGATGGATTGGATCAAAGCTTGGGTTAATGTGAAAAAAGGAGTGGAAAAAACGAAGATGTACCGTGGACCGCCTCGGTTCCAAGAGATCATCCTATTCCTCGAAGACTCATAAGAAAAGAAAGAAAGAAGCTAGCGGCGAGCTGGCGTCAGAATCCATACATATCCGAGAAGAGGACAGACGATCTCAATCCCAACCTTTGAGTGGGTATGTATGTTTCCGATCCCTGACTGGAAGATGCCTTGTAGAAAGAGGAGGAAAAAATTCAACCACTCCCTATAACTCACGAGGGGAGAGAGACGCCAGACTGTAGATAGCACCTCGTATACTACAAACCTTGTAACTCCATCGCTAAAGGTGAAGGGGGGGGACGACCGGGGGAGGGTCAGGACCTAGCCTCCAATTCAAAAGGGGAGGATATGGAAAAGCGCGCCAGGACATTTTGCCCGACCAGAGAATTACTCAAAGGCAACCATTCAGGTAAAAAGAGGCTATGAGCACGAACAAGGGACGAGAAAGGAGGAAGGACGCTCCAACCAAGACAGGTGACCAACTAAAATAGAGCAGCGAACTCAGTATGACAAGGTAGTCGATCAATGGAAAGTAGAACGGAAACGAGGCGAAATAATCATTCTCGAAACGTACTGGGGGGAAAAGGTGTAGGAAAAGACTTCAAGGGAATCGGAAAGTGAACTAATGAATCGGCGTGGTGGCTTCAGTGCGAGGGTCGACTGCAAGAAAAGAAATACACTGGACAACGAAGAAAAAGGAAGAGAGTGACGGTCAGCACAACAGACGGGCAAAAACTCAACAAAGGGTTCAGAGGATAGTGACAGAAGAGCGTCCCTACCCTGAGAAAAGAGATACGTTTCAAGAGAAAAGGGGACAGATACCTCTGGCTATTGCACATCCTAAAGAAAAGGGAGTAGAGCGCGAGAAATAGAAAGGAACGGGCACGGGGTTTGCGAGATGGTTTGGGAGATTTATTCCAAAAAGACAAAATCGCCAGCAAAAAGAGGATCACAGAAGAGCCCACGATGGAAGGAAAGCTGAGATAGTAAACAGTTTAATAAAACTAGTGAGAAAAAGAAAGGAAGTCTGTAAATATCCACCACACACAACAAGTGAACAAATAGGTGAAGAAGCCATAATCCATTTTAGAGAAAAAGTCTCTTCTTCGTAGCCCTTGCCCAAAAACAAAAAAACCGGGAGGAAGAGTGGCCGACAACTGTAGGCAAGGGAAAAGAAGCTCGGGCACGATAGAACGGGAGGGAGCGGGGAAAGGAAACCGATCGAGGGAGTACGGAAAGACGCATCATCTAATCTTGACTAGCGCACGACCTAGCAGGAGAAGAGCGAGAAGGGATGAAAAGGGCACGGATAGAGGTTGAGGAAGGTGACCAGACGCTAGGAGGACGCTGCCGGAGGGGAAAGCACAGTAAAAAAAATCTTCGTTAGAAAAGGGATGCGTTATATACCGAAATCGAACAAGACGGAGGAGAAAGCCGCGCCGAATCCACAAGAAGGAACGTACTCTCTCTAAAATTTGAAGGCGAAGAGAAGATCAAGGGTGGGGAAGGGGAGAAAAAAAGATCAAATACGCCGTTGGAAGAAAGAGATGGCGTATAGGTCGAAAAAAAAAAAGGGAGGAGGAGGGAAGAGATTAAGCCCGAGAGGGGATGGAGAGTCTAAAGGCTCGAGGAAGGTTCGTTCTTTCTTCCATCTATTAAATAATGAGACGAAGGCCGCCTCGAGAGAAATAGATTACAGATCATGGTTTTGAGAGCGGCTGCGCTCCTACGTTTGGATGACAGGAAAAAATCTAAAAAAAAATGCGACGAGTACGAGAGGGTGCTTAAAACCCTCAGGGGGGCAGAGCGATGTAAGCGGAAAGGATAGCATCTATCCGTACAAAGAATCTCGCGCTTCTCCTGCAGACTTGACGAAAAAGAGAGATGAAAAGCAAAGAAGCTCTAGTCAATCCAGAGGCGAGAAATGAATGAGCATGAAATTGATCGTCGGCCGAGGGGAACCATCGATGGGCCAGCGCACTGGGAAACCTTTGGGGGAGGAGAAGGGTTGTTCTATATACGGTTGAACTCGAAAAAAGTCATGTATCAAAAAAGTAGAAAAGAACAAAAGCCACTTTGTGGATATTCCGCAGAAAGAGGAGAAAAAGAAGTGGAACTATGAATTTTGTTATCGCTAACGAGGATAGGGACAGTACGGGGGGGAAATGAGGGGGTGAGAGAATAATTCTGCTCTACGCTCCAAACAAGGGTAGGCGCGCCCACAGTCCAAAGACTCGGAAAAAAAAGAAAGTAGGAAGGGGCCACCGCGCCCACAGTTCAGATAAGGGAGGGAATCGGACAGAATGAGAAGGAGCCAAGGTCGCGGCCGTGACGAAATAATAGGCAGAAGTTTTCAATCGGGTGCCGTTTTCGTGAAGGGCAGGCCAGAAGTCGAGAGGGTCAGGGTGTGAGAAATTTTTCTATCAATCTAGAAAGGACTTCTACACGGCAAGAACACAACGAGGGAATTATGCACCACTTTAAGACTCCCTTCGAGACGCTGGGAATCGTGGGGGGAACCAAAATCAGGTCGCGAAGCGCGACAGAAGGAAAGGAAAAAGGATCAAGAACTTCTCTAAGAGAAAGCGAGCAATCGCAGGGGGGAGAGGGTGGTAACATCGCTGGGAGTCGACCATAAGAGGTCCTCGGGGTACTATGCTCAAAAAGAAGGAAGTGAATAGTAATGGTGGCTATCTCGGGAGAAAAACTGACGCGTGCGCCGAGAAGACGAGGAAGGACAGGTTGGAAAGTGGGGGACCGGGCATCGAAACACGGTCAAAAAGAAAAGGGGGGGGGACGTGACGAGTCGTACGAAAAAGGGGGAGGCGCACGCTGTCGAACCTGAGGGGCTCGAGTCCGCACACTGTTAAGAGAGGATCTGTCTTTGATAAGTTGTGAAAAGAACACGGGAAACGTACAGGGGAAGAGGAGAACCCGAAGCACGACCCTGGTGTGGGAGAAGGAAAAAATCGGCGTCTCGTCGCGCGAGGAGAAAAACGCCGGACCGAACCTCTGGGACGCTAGAGGGAGGGCGGAAAGTCGGGAAGGGACTTGACATGCGTCATAGTCTGCAAAAGAGGAGTCAAAAAGCTTCAGTCTCATTGAGGAAGGAGAGGAAATCACATGTGCCACCCGCCAACCATAAGAAAGAAAAAACACCTCCTCAAAGCCCGTCTCAAGGTGCTTGCCGTGTAGGCTCCCGCTTGAACCTGCAAGCAGGGGGTCGGGAAGAAATAAGAACCTACACATCTTGATTCATTGTCTATCAGGTAAACAAAAGAAGAAGGGAACCGCAATTCGAACCAGGCCGAGCATGGTAAAGTACCTGGGAACTCCCATATCATATGCAAGACTGAAATGGGGGTGGAAGGAGAAGCGTCTCGACCAGGAGGAGGTCTATGAGTGATGTCCAGGCAGCGACCGATAAAATTAAGTGCCCCAAAAGAAATGGCAAAATTCCAAGACCCACCGAAGAAAAAAAGAGGAGCTGCTTCTCGTAAGAACGCCCACACTCTGAAAAAATCGGAAAACACAAAAAACCAAGAAAAAAACACAGGAGTAGGAGGAAATATAGAGAGACCGAAACCCGGTGGACTAGCTTGGAAGGCTACGAAAAAAAAGAAGCATCAAAGGGCCCGTAACTCTTGGGGAGAAAGATGGATGGAAATAGGAGGTGTGGAAATGCCTGGTGCCGGGGCGGTGGTGGGAAAATTCCATAAAGAAACCGACTATCTCTTTTCTAGGGAAAGATCGTGATGAAAAACAATGCTTGGAGTAGAGGAGGAAAACCGTGTCCACGCCTCTCTTCCGGGGGAGGGAAAAGCTTAGTTGCACTCCGGCTGGGGGCAACAGGAAAAAAAAAATGCTCCACGAGCGACGAGGTATTCTTTTCAAGACGGCTGCACTCTTCACCGTACAGGAGCGAAATAACAGAAAGTGCGCGGAAAAAGGGTAGTCTATGTATGGTGTTCTGCAAGACTGTTGGGCTGGGGAAAAAGTTAGTTTGCGCGATACCTACGAAATTGCCCCGCTGGGACACGAATCTGGTATCTCGCCTAAGGAGAGATCGTGAAGGCCAAACCTCAAAAAAAGAGCGGGAACGAAGTCTTCGGTCAGCGCGGACGAGAGAAGATAGCCGAACGATTTGGATAAACATCAAGCCCACCAAGGGGTTTAGGTTTAGGAGGGTAAACCGGACGGCTATGATTGTTAGACGGCAAAGGAAAAGCCGATACACAGAAACCTCACGCTAGGACCGAGAAAAGATTTTTCTAAACCGCCGAAAGAAAAAAGGGGGGGGGACCGAGCTCCCAGAAAAGCTGACTAACCTTTTTCGGGAGAGAAAAAGCCCAAGGGGAAACTTATGAAGAGACGGAATCTGACGCCCTGATAATAAAGGGAAAAAGGAAGTACAAGAGAATCTAAAGAGGGAGGGAAAAAGTACAAGCGAGGACCTCTTACTGGTCGAAAAAAGGGGTGCCAAATTAAACAAACAAGAAGGAGAAAAAGGAAGCAGAGAGCGAGTCGGCTATCACGTTCTTCAAAAAAGGAAGGCGAAGGCGAAAGACGAATCAATCAAAGAAAAAAAAGAAATTGTTGGACGTAATTGAGAAAAAGAGAAGTGTTGGGCTTGGAGAGACCGTTGGGGAGGAGTCCGCATTTGGTTGTGATTCCCTTGCAAGAAGACAAGCTGAGTGAGGGAATCACGTCCGAACGGGAAGAAAAAAAACAAGATAGTCGGTACAGGAAGAAAATCCCACTGACTAGGAAAACCTGGGACGCTGACTCGGAAGGACCTACGGAGCTCGAGAGCGGAGGAGCTGGAAAAACAAACCTGTGGGGAAGACAGGAGAGTCAAAGAAACGAGATGAATGTAGGGGGGAGGCCCACTGTGGTAGAGGAAGAAATATAAGGGAGGGAGTGAGGACTGGGATCATTTTGGGGAGATGTAGTCAAATGATGAATTCTCTCACCGAAAAATCACGGAAGAAAGGAAGGCCCCACTTCTTATAGACTAACTCAAAGGAAACAAGGGAAAAATAGATACCTGTCTTTGATCGGTCAAGCCAAAAAGTTTGGCGTTTGCACTATTGATCAAGGAAAATTATTAAGGAAAAAGTCTCTTCGAACACTTTTCCCGAAGAAGGAAACAAGGGAATGGGAAAAAGAGGGTGGAAAGATAATTTAAGAGAAGGCTCAGGTCGTGAGCGAGAGGACGGACACTAGTCGAGGGGAAAAGAAATGAACAAAGCATCGACGTGCGATCTGCAAAAGGAAGAGAAAGAAGGCGAGAAGATGGGACCACGGAGAGTACGAATCTGTGAGGACCTTACTATCTGAGGAAGCTTCTATTTTTGGAAGAGAAAAAGAGGGAGGAGTGTGGTAGAAAAATGGCGAGGAGATGCCGCACCCCACGAAGAGGAAAAAGCCCGGATCCGCATCAAAGAAACGAAAAAGAGGAACGGAAGCATTAATCAGGAAGGAGGGGAGGGGAAAGTCGAAAAGTAGGATAAGGGTGGGGACAAAAGCCCGAAGATCGACGCCCGAATTTCACTACAGAGAGGAGACTCTCAACAACAACGCTGAGGAGGAGGGGTATCACTCTAGGAGGGGAAAAAAAAAGCCTTGCATCTATGATGGAAGGGATTATGGCTGCCAAAGGACGCTTAGACACTAAATGATAGGTACTAAGGAACAGAGAAGCTAATTCCAGTGGAAAAGTTGGGGATGCCTTCTTCGAAAAGCAGAAGGATTGGGGACGGCATAACAGAAAGAAATTGGAGAAGCGTCGAATCTGGGGGACTCTGACACACCCCCTCGGGCAATATAGCGGAGGAATGGGCGGAAAGGCCGGGGAGGCTATCTAGCGTACAAGAAAGGATCGTATAATACTAACTTGCCTCGACAGAGGATGAAGGGAATTCCCTGTACCTAGATAGTGAAAAATAATCACTCGCAGAAAGAAACGGAAAGAGGAAAGGGAAGTACTCCTCGGGGGAAAGAAAGAAGTCGCTGGAGAAGGTGGGTGGGAGGGAAGGAGGTGTCCGAAGAACTGGGGAAACTCGAAAAAAGGGGAGAAGTTGAAATAATAGGTGACACGAAAAACATCACCTAAGGTGGATATGACGACGTCAAAGTGGAGAAAACCTAAGGTCAGAAGTAACTTGTACTCTCGAGCACGTGAACGAGAAAAGGGGGGGCTCGTAAAGGGGGGAGATAAAGTGGTGCGACTGAAGTAATTACGTTGGGACTGAGACCACAATTATCGTCGTAGAAAAAGAACAACAAACCGTCTATTCTCCGACGAAACAGTGCCGTCCAGAAGACCAGAGGAGGGCAACTACCCAGCAGTTTCGGCAAACTGGAGGGAAGAAAAATCCTCCGTCGCAGGACAGGGTCGGGGAAGTAGAAAAAAAGAAACGGCACCGGTTCATAGGGTCCAGGGGGAGAAAGCCAGATCGTAGGCATGTTTAGGAGTGCCGTTGGCTGCGGGGGGAAGAGCACGATAGCTCCGGACTCTTCATAGAAGCCAAAAAAAGAGGAAGAGGGCCACGGGCTACACAGACAAAAAGTGGTATCAAATCCGGGGGGGGAAAACCATCCGGTTTCGCTAAGTTGAGGAGAGGCGAACGTGACGTCCTTTCCAGTGCTAAGAAAGAAGAATCCGCCGACTCCTCTGCCTCTCGACTGAGGGGGAGGAGAAAGGGGCAAATCGCGGGGTGAGTCTGGAACGCGTTCCTCGCCCAGGTACAGTTGCTCCTCTCAGAAGAAGTAGGTGACAGGCTTACTTCAGAGTGAAGCAAAATGAAATCTCGAAACTGTCGAAAAAGGAGGAAAAAGAAAGACGGCCTCGGCTCGAACGCCAAAAGGGTAGTCAATGAATAAGGGGGAAGTTGAGCGGGCGTACTCCAACGCGTGGGGGGAGGAGGAAAAAGGAGGAGAGCCGTTATAGGGATAGAAAGCAAGCGTGAATCTCGCGGGAGCCGAATTGGGGGAAGAAGACGAGAAACGGAAGTTTCTACCCTCCCCCCGAACATTGGGGGAGGATGAACTCGTCTATAGAAGCCTCAGATAGGTAAGAGAGACGACTCTCTCTCGGCTGACGGGAGCGACCTGCCGTGAAAAATATCTGGAGAAATAGTCAGAAGAAAGGATCTTTCATTGCGGGAAAAGGTAAGGGAGGGTGTCAAAATCAATGGACAAACGAACAACGAAGTGACATCCCTCGCCGACTCCATAGAAACTCTCAATCAAGAGAGTTTTCTCCCCGTAGTGAGGAGCAAGCACTGGCACTAACCATTAGGAAAGAAGACTTTTATGCGAGAGTTGAAAAAAAGAAGGAAAAGGAACCTCCATTCGACAAAAGGACAAAGAAGGTGAGAAGAAGGCTCAACCTCGCATGAAAGGAAAAAGGAAAAGTGGTCGAAGAAACATCCGTCGAGAGAAAGAGTAGGAGGGGGGGCGCAAAAGAAAGAGAAAAAGGAATGCACACCTTAGGAAACTTCGGGGAAAAGCTAGAAAAATCTGAGACGGTGCGCGTAGCGTCCAAGAGAAGAACGGCTTGCGTGATTCATCTCAAAAAACAAAAAGGGAAAGGGAAGAGAGATCCGCACTCCCGTGGTTCGTAACTGAGGGAAGTAAAAAAGAGACTCTTAAAAGAAAAGGGAACTGAAACCACGTCACTCTGATTTTGAAAAAGGAAGGGGGGGGGGGAAGGTGTGGGGCCTATGACAGCACGCGCAGAGAAAATCGAGAGGACGGCCGTGAGGACTAAAAAAAGACTTGGACATCTTAGATTCCTTTAGTTTCCAGCGGACAACTTCAGACAGATGTGAAGGAGGGGGGGAGATGGAAGAAGGGAGTTTTGTCACCTGCGCGACTGTCATAAAGCAGGCAGAAAGAGTGAACCTATAAAAACGAGGAAGCGTCACCATGCTGGCGCGACAAAAAGGCCGGACTCGGCAGGGTCGAAGACGGGATTCTGAAACGTAGGGGGAGGGAGTGTCAAGTCCTCTACGACGCCATGAAAGGAAACGCAAACGCTGTACGAAAGAGATACGACGCATATGACGGGTCAAGGAAGGGGGCAGAAAGAACTCCCTAACGGGACTGTAGAACACTCTCGGAATAAACGATACGAGACCGACGAGTTTAAGGAACCCAAAGGGAGGAGGGTAAAGTCATCTCTACTGGGCGATCTTTTTCTTCTTCAATTGACCAGACCCCGACGAGCCCTCTCGTCACTAGATATCATTGAGACGGAAGATGGAGACATTACCTCTGACGTACCAACCAAGAGTGGGGAAAAGGACCGAAGGCGCTCACGAAGTAACAAGACTGGGGCTACACGCGTTGGGAGAACCCACAAACGGTCACACTGTCGGAAGGAAAGCGAGTGAGGGAAGGGGAGAGAGAAATGCCTAGAAGGCGAACATGCAAAAAATTAGTCAACTTATGGGAGAAAAAAAAAGAACGAAGGCTATGACCGAGTTTCCTGGTAGACTCGCAACGAGATACCACCGAAGAGAAGAAAAAGTCCGGAAAGAGCTCTGCGCCGGCTATCAACTTGTCGTCGAGCATGGAAACACGGCTATAACCTGTCAGCGGCGGGGAAAGAAAAAAGAAAAATACGCGAAACCGGAACATGGTTGGCCAAAACCGACCGCAGGCATGTGGAAAGGAGTGAAACCGGGGGGTGGAAGGGACTCTTCCATGTGGTGGCGGCGCAGAAACCGAATAGATGCTTAGCACTTAGAACACGGCACGCCTACAACATGCTCGATTGAAGGAAGGAAAAAAGAAAACGGAACCAAGAGGAGAAAAACGAAAATACTCACTGGGAAAAGGAAAAAAGACCAGGAAGACTGCGCATATCCTGAACGGACACGCAAAGACGTTGCTCGACCTAGATGAGAAAGCAAAAACTAAGGATAAGGGGAATTTCTGCGTGGAAGGAGATAGACTGACTGGCCGTATTGGGCAGGGAAGACGCAATTGGGCAGTGCCAACGAAATGCTGGGGAAGTAGAAAACATCAAGAGCTCAGTACTATCAAAGGAGCTATCGCAAAGAGAGGTAAACAAGTTTGACCTCGAGACACTTAGTTGGAGAGAAAAAGTTGGTCAATAGCCACAACAAGGATTGAAGGGGGAGAACGAATGGATCAAACTCCAGAACCATTTTCTGCGGGAAAGGAGAGGAAAAACGATCAAAAGTTTCCAGACCGGAAAGAACCTGCTAAAAAGAGGGAAACCAAAGAATGCATGGTCAGGGCATACTTCGGACTGCCAGGCCTATCTCCCGTGGAGGAGCAAAAAAGGAAAAAGCGAGAACGGGTCCGGACGGCAACAAAAAAAACTGGCATACAAGTCGAGCAGGAAAAAAGCAATAAGGAAAGGGCTAGAGAGGGAGGTTAACCAAAAAAACCCAAAGAGGAGGTGGGAGGTTCCTTCAGCCCTTCTGACGGCAGAAAATTTTTGAAAGGAGGGAAGATCGTCTTTCGACAGATTGCTTTACGAGGAACCAATCCCCAGAAGGAGGAGACGCAAGACAGCGACGAAGACAAAGAATCTTAAACGGGAAAAAGCTCAGCTCTAGGTACGCGAACCGTAGAAGTAGAAAAAACAAAAAGTGTTTCCGAAATCCCAAAAATAATCTACAAACGGGTCCGCCCTGCCTCGGTCGCTCATCATCAGCCTCAAAAACCGGGGATGAGAAGATAGAGTAAAAAAGGGAGAAAGCTCTCTACTGGAAAAAGGCTCGCAAAAAAGAGAAAAGGAGAAAGAAATTCCCATCGAGAGCTCGGCTTGAAAAAACGGGCATCGTGAAGGTGATGAACGTCTATTGATACCTGGGGGTGTAAGGGATCATAAAACCTCAAAGGTTCGGAACGAAGTAGTGGCATCGGTTTCCCTATAAAGAACCAGCAACCTCAGTAAGAGGAAAAAGAGGCTGAATCTAAAGAAAACAGGAGGAGCCGGAAAAAAAACAGTATCTCATAAATACATGAGATACTTTCCTCTGCCCGAGATTGAGAGTCCGGTCCTTTGCGAATCGCGAGTAAAAGAGGATAAAGAACGGAGGTTCTGAAGGGATAAAAAGGGGTCGTTAAAGGTCCATCTCGGGGGTCCACGAGGGAGCCGGGTGAGGGGGAGGAGGGGGGGGAAAGATAGACGGAAATCTCAAAGAGAAAAAGGGGATAGAGGGCTTGATCAATAGTTCCAAAAACCGAACACTAAGGGAAAGAAGTCAAAGGGGGTAAACAAGGGGTCCTCTTTGTCAACTTTTGGGGGGGGAAGAGACGGGCGCTCAGGGAAAGGGGGCTCGTGATGAGATCCGACGTTTGGGAGAAAGAAATGCATGCTCGTTTCCTACAGCACAAAGGCTTATCGCGCCAACAACCTAAAGGACCATCAGGACAAAAATCAAATCTAAAAAACTTTCACTTCAGGCAGGAGGAACCTCGACCACATGTGAAAAAGGGGTCGGCAGAAGTCAAAGGCCCCAGGGGCGGACGGAGACGGGGGAAGCAGAAGAAAAAAGAAAAGGATTTGCCGTGTTCGGCACGAAGGAAGGCTCGAGCATTGGGGAGAGTGAAAGGGATCTTCCGTGATCAAGACAACGAAAGAAGACTCGTTCCTACTCCAAAAAGCCGAGGAAGTCTTAAACGGTACAGACAAGCCGGTCACTTGATATGGGAAAAATACAGAGGGGTGGGGGGACCACCATTTACGTCGAAGGTGGAGGAAAAGGGGAAAGCGTAGCAGGTCGCCGGAAGGAGAGTCAATCGACAGACGAAAAATTATCCGTCTTGGTATTACTTAGGTGAAAGAATAAAAAGAACAGAGCGTTCGAGGAAAGGTACTCTGGAGAAAAAAGATTGAAAAGGGGGAACAGGTGAAGACTCTGCTCGGCCAGTGAAGCTGCGAAAGAAGAGAAGCGGGACGCCAGTGGTAGTGGTGGCCGGTCAGGGGCCAGGACGAAAGGGGGAAAAGTCCATAGGTAACGCGGGAGCGAGGGGGGAGAGAAAGGAGATTCGCCGCGGTCAACGAATCCAAGAGAAAACAAGTGACTCGCGAAGGGGCGGGGAGTTGAAGAACAAGAATCGCCGAAGAGCCTCCCGAACAGGTGGCTTGAGAAAGATTAGGGGAGCGGGAAGAAACTGGCCAAGCGTAGAAAAATAGGGAGGGAAGCTCTCACGGCTGGTAGTACCTGACGGAAGAGACATCGAGCTCGATGACTGAAGACGAACCATTCGGTAGTGAAAAAGAAAGGGAAGACGCAACCCGCCTCGTGCAGCCCTCCCTAGAGACAGCAATACCAGCGGAAAGTGACCGAGGGGAAGCAAAAGGGTCAACTATTTTCAATAAAAGTGAGGGAAAAAAAATCACGCCAGCTGATGCAGGCGCTGAAAGGGAAAAACACAGAGTGCACGCCGCCCTTCTACAAATTCCAGACTTGAAAAAGAAGCATGAACGCCCGGCCTCTCAGATTCCTGAATAAAAGGGGGGGTCGAAAAAAGAAAGTCCGAAGAAAAAAGAAACGAAAGGTGAGGCAATTGCTCCCCGCCCCGTCTACACGAAGGGGAAAAAAAAGACCGTTGAACATCGGCCGCGTCTGCAGACAAAAAAAGAGCTGAGCTGCTGTTCGAGAAACCTTCCAAACATCTCTTCGAACACTATT
>Ga0179593_1596526_pt1 | contig 16214 bp, 22 predicted proteins | sample CZODoug2_1_08_16_FD_185931 | JGI IMG/M metagenome (GOLD analysis project Ga0179593, IMG submission 185931) | Vadose zone soil fungal communities from Angelo Coast Range Reserve, California, USA - CZODoug2_1_08_16fungal (PacBio error correction) | ecosystem: Environmental > Terrestrial > Soil >...
AGCACTCCCATTTTTGCATTCCGCCCCAAGAAACGGAAAAAGGGGGAAACGGACGTGCGCAGTTCGATGGAAAAAGGAAAGAAAGGGAACGGCGTAAAGCCCGATCCCCCTCTATGGTCAGCCCGATCCGTGACGAGTTTTGCGCTGTCCTGGCGCCAATGGGGGGAAAACTGGAACAACGTAAAAAAGGAAAAGGTTTGGGACGGAAAATCAAAGCGCGTAGTTTCGCTTCAGGGGTGAACGCACCCACGGTTTCGACCAACGAGCCATCGCCCCGCCAGGGGGGGTCTGAGAAAAAAAAGGGTCACGAGACCGGAGGTACAAAGAAAAAAACTTGAAAAAATCTGCGTCCATGTTGGCATGGCGCACAACGCATGCCGTCAACCAAGGGGGAAAAACTAACGGGGAACCGTCCGACTCTACGACAAACGAAAAGAAGAAAAAAGGGAAGGCGTTTATTGTGAAGAACAAAACGAAAAAAAAGTGGGGAGGCACGCGCAAAAAGCAGCAGCGCAAAAAGGAAAACGATCAAAGCAGTAAGAGGTTGAGTCAATCGGGATATTCTAAAAAAAAACAAAGGCCGCCAAAAGGGGAAGGGGAAGAATCTTCAGGGAGCCCGCGGGGGAAAACACTGCTGAGCGAAGAAAACGTAATAAGGGTAGCAAAAAATGGGGATTATCCTACGTGCACGTGAACGTCGCGCAACACGGCCTCAGGGGGAGGAAAAAGGGAAAAAAACAAATGAAAGGGGGGGGAAAACGCAATATCGGGGGGGGAACTGAACATAGAGGTCGACGTCCAAACCAAGGCGACCTGCATGACAGCCGTGCCTTTGCCAGAAGCGTTTGAAAAAACGACACGTTGAAAGAGGGGGTCGAAACGTGAAAGAGGGGAAAATTTTTCAAGCAGAATCGGGCATACAGGGAATCACGGTCACAGAAACGGGAAAAAAGTATTGGGTCAGGAAACACGAAGCAAAACGTCTGCAAGGCCCGTAAGGAGGCGTGGGTTGAAAAAAACTTGTGGGGGGGACCGTGCCGGGAAAATGGGCGTCTAAGTTTTCCCGGTATGCAAACCGCCCGAGAGAAAACTGAGGAGGGAAGGGAGCAGGTGGGGGAAAAAATCGGCCACGCACGTCCAAACAGCAAAGAAACCAAGGGTTGCATCCTATTGTCTCACCAGCAAACCCTGCACCGCGCCAAGGTCCAGATGGGGACACAAAAACCCCGTTAAAATAAGGAGGGAGGGTTTGGAAAAAAAGGAAACAAAAAAAAAAGGGATAAAAGTGATCGCAGATCACAAAAGACCCCTCTCAACGGAGAAAGAACCAAGGAGGTCAAGGCCTGGGGACTGATGGCCCCGTTACATTTGAAATATTGGGGGAACAGGATCCCTCCGTGGGGCAACAAATCCTTTCAGAAATCGAGACAACGGACCACGGGGAAGCAAGTTGGCGGGGGATAAATTGCAGAAGATCTCCACCCCCCCAACAAAAAAGGGAAAACCCCAAAGGAACGGTGGTCATCCCCTTAAGAAAAAGTGCGTTACGCCCCCAGGGAACATGATCTAAAAAAATGAAACGCCTACTCTTTTTGATATAAGTTCAGGTTAGAGGGGTTGGGATTCAGGGGGGTCCTTTTGTCATCATCGGGAAGGTACACAACCGTCACTTGGGGGGTTAAGTTGGCCCCTGTTGGACTTGTTCGGGGGGCCGAAAGGAAAAAAAGCTGGGTGAACACAACAAGAACCGACGAATCGTTGGAAGAACTCTGCCCGAGCCGATGTCGTTCCGTTCAATGTCAATTGAGTAGGGTGTACTCCGTGACAAAATCGGCACTCCTTTGGAACCACCGAAGGGAACTTGTAACCACCAAAAAGTTTTCCAAACCAAGTCCGAAAAAAAAAAAGGAAACAGACGTTGTGAACCGTCGGGGGAGCCCACGGCTTCATGCAAAAACGTGGTTGTGGGGGGCCAAGACCTTGATTATCGGACACAAGGGGTTTCCGGTCGAAATAAGCGCAGGACGTTTGGAAAGTCGACCCGGGCAAAAGAAAATGCACCGTCCCTCCGAGTAAAAAGTGTTCGGTTGGGAATGAAACCGGTTGCACTGACCTAGACTAAAGCGAGTCTGCCCCGGTTAAAGAGTGGCTATGGGTCGGGCCTTTTTCTTCGCTGGTGAGGGAGAGATGCAAAAGATATGGGAATTCGGTGCACGAAAAGAGTCACCGTGTGGCATGCATGGGGGGGAACCAAAAACGAAAAAACAAACCGGAGCGGCCCGGCGGAAACTTAACATCCCTAATAGCAAGGAGATCTGGTTTCCGGACGCAAAAAAACCAGGGGGAAATCGGGTTTGGGGGCAATCTCCGGGGGAAGGCCCTTCAAACATAAACGAGGCCGCATCCGAATGCACCCGGCAAACAGTTGGGTCTTCAGTCGGGGATGCTGCTGTCGTGGGCTCGTGGGGGCCGGGGACACCAAAAAAAATAATCCTCTGGGGGGGATACTTCTTCTTTTACCAAGCCCACAAGTCCTGAAAATCGCCACTCAAAAGACGTCACTGGTCGAAAGAAACGCAAAACCATACCCGATCCCCAACGAGTAGAGTGGCAAAAGGGGGGTCGTGCCCCGAACTTGTTTGAGAAAAACGAAGTGGTGTTCTAAACGTGGTAGTTAGGCACCAAAAACTCTGCAAAAACCAAATGCAAAGAAAGGCTGATTAGATCGGTGTGGTGTAAGTAAGGTGGAGGGGAAATGAGGGAGGGCTCCAGGATCCGGCTCAGTGCACGCAAAAAAAACCATGTGTGCAAGCTTCCCACGCAAGGACAGGGGCACTCTGTGGACAAAGCGACCCAAACCGCAACCTCGTCGATTTACCTAGGCAGGTCTCAAGGAGGGGTCTCAGGCACTTGCACCGGCTTAAATCGAGGCCGAGATGAGGGTCCAGGAAGGAAAAAAAGATCGATGTAAGGCTGGGGGGTTGGTACGTTACAGGGATGGGGCCGCCCGAATAAACAACACAAAAAAACAGACAACATTGTGGGAACCATCTGAAAAAGATGGGCGCCCCCTGTGAGCTGAGTGGACGTTAGATTTGGGGGGGGGTGCAAAGCCGTCTTTCCACATGTTGTTGAAATACATAATCAAAAAAAGAAAAACCACAAAGGGGCGGAAGGAAGAAGACGCTGCAAGACAGTTGCCCAAAGGCTGCACCAAGGCTCCGTCATCTGGCTGTAAACGTAACTCGTAAAAAGCTGACATCAGAAATCAGGAGAGGAGGGCAAAAACTCCACGAAGCGACGAGAAGACATCCCGCTGCGCTCTAAGGAAAAAAAACTAGAGACTAATCTGGTTCGGAAGTGAAAAAAAAACGGGAAAGAGGATCGGACCAAGCCCATCACGAAAAAGGTTCTGTTTGTCAATTATTGGAAGGGAGACTGGGGAGGGTAGTTGGTATCAGGCCTTGCAAAATGGAATAACGAAAAAACAGAGTGGCGCTGGGAAACACAAAGTCCCATTTTCAGAACCTAAAGGGTGCAGACGCCGGAGCAAAAGACGGGACAAAATTTTTCATAGCGGGGGAAAAAAATAAAGCGAGGAGGGGGAGTCGTTCGAATTGCGTGAAGGGGGAAGCGAGGTTCATAGGGGGGGGCGGTGTGCAATCCCTACAGACGAAAAACTGCTATGGTCGGGACAACAACAAGGGGCCACATAACAAAGACTAAATTCAAAAAGCGGGAAAGGTAAATTTAAAAGGTCTTGGGCGGTGTCACAGGCCCGGCTTAAAAACGTGAATCGTGGGGGGGATAAAATGGACGGGACGGGCCTGTAAAATACTAAAAAAGGGGCCGATTTGCAAACCCGGCAAGAACTACTGACTGGGTTCAAAACACAAAAAGAAGAATGGGTATTTCCGGTGTCTGGGTCAGAGGGAACCACCTGAAAAGGGGTTTGGGGGACGGCGCACAACACGCAAACTTCCTCTTCTGGGCACGAAGGGGGAACTCGGCGCCAGTAATACTGCAAGGGAGAAGATCCTCAACAGTTCACCAAAAGGGTGGGACCCCCTGGAAATGAGATGGGGTCCGGGGAAAAAAAAGGGGTCAGATCAAAGGTTCGACGTGTACTAGCTTGCCACAGGGGGGAGGAGGACAAAACCTAATATTCAAAAAGAAATACCGCCCGGGGCGAATGTACACTAGCATACCCTTCCCTGGCGGGCCAAAAAACCGATGGGGAATTTAAAAGTTGCGTCAAACGGGTTAACCACTACGGGGGGGCGGAAAAGGGTGGGGTTGCATAAAACGGAAAAAAAGTGCTCATTACTTGCAAACTCAGGTAGTACAGGATATGGGGGGAGGAAAAGGCGTTCGAAAAGAACTGTGTGGCTTACGACAATTAGAAAGGGCAGCTCCATGAAAAAAAAACAAACGGTGACCGGTATGATCATCGGGGAAGGGAAAAGTGCAAAAACGACGGGTAGCGGATCAACGTCACCAAAAAGGGGGAGTTTAAAATGGCCGGGGAAAAAAACAATGAAAAAAAAAAACAAACACGTTATCTACCGACAGGGCTAAAGGGAAAACGAGGTAGTAGGAGACACAAAACCTTCATCCAAATAAGCAAAGAAAGCTAAAAGGAGAAAAAAACAACGGGGCGGGGTCGTTGACCTGCATGAGCATTAAAGCATAATGGGGCAAAAGAGGATTAAAGCAACTTCCAGTGCATAAGGTTGAAAAGGGGGAAGAATTTCTACAAGGTGAGAAGTCTGTACCAAGGGGGACAGATTTGCAAGGAAATAGGAAAATTGGGGGTGTCAAGAAAGCATCTCGCGAATGCCACACTTTGAGGAAAAAACAGAAGGAAACGTGAACTGGAAAAAAAAATTGAAAAAGGGGCCTGGGGGCAATGGGTCCGAACTTGGGACAGAGAAGGATAAAACAGAGGGTCTAAAGTGAAAAAAAAACTGCTCGTCGGGTTTGAGGACACGAGAACACCAAAAGGGATGGGTCACCCGGCTGGGGGAACGCTAAGGCGGCATCCAGTGCACTGAGAAACATAGATAGAAAAAAGGGGGAAAAAACGAAGGGGGGGGAAAAAATGGCAAAGGAAGAAAGAATTCTGGCGTCCAAATTCGCTCAAAAGGTGTTTTTGATGCGGGGTCAGAAAAGGAAGGCCCGACTGAACATAAGAAGGCAAAAAAGCCCTACTTGGCGAACAGAATCACGGGGAAGGAAAAAGTTTTGGGAAAAAAGTGAAAAGGGCAACCTACTTCATGATTCCACTTTTCTGCCAAAGACTGAGAAAAGGTGGGGGGAAAAAAGGTACAGGAACTGCAAAAAAAAGGGGATTGGGGTTCGAAAAGACGGGATTCTTCGCGGCCAATATAGAGACAAAAATCAGGAAAAAAGGACAGTACAGTCGACAAAGGAAACGGGAAGCTTTGAAAGGTCAACGTTGTTGGGCACGCAGCACAAAAAGAGGTTGGAATCGTAGCGACGGTGTGGGAAAAAAAAGGAAACCGGAATCCTGTGCCTAGAAAATTAGGGCCCCGTTGGAGAACGAAGGTCTCCTCGAGAGAGGTGCGAAAGCATTGGGGGAAAAGCGAGGAAAAGGTCCGGGAAAACGTGTCCGCCTTGCGGGCGCCAACGGTTGCAACACAAACCAAGGGAAAGGGAAAAAAAAGCAGACGGGCGATTCTTTAACTTTAAAAAAAAAAAACTAGGGTTGCGAAAAGGCATGTTGACGTCAGAGGTTGGGGGGGGGGAGTTTTAGAAAACAAGGGGGGGGGAAAAAACAGACCTCGCCTGAAGAGGCACGTGTTCACAGGGGTTCTTACGGCTGGGGAGGGAGGTCGGGGGGGGGGGAAGGAACGCGAAGGGAAAACAAGAAACAAACGCAGACAAAACTCCGCGTCATTAGAAAAACAAAAAAGTTACAGTCGGAAGAAGAACTTGAGGAAAGAAAAAGAGGACACGACACCGCGCGATGGCTCGAGGTCGCTCAAGACACCGGGGGCACGGGAAAAAACTACAAAGAAGGGGGGGCCGTCAAACAAATGAGGGACACGCGTCGAAAAACGAAGTCGCCTCGGGAGCCAAAGGCAAGGAGTCCCACGAAAACGGACGTCAAAAATTTTGATAAAAGCACAGGGCAAAGGGAGTCCGGAACGGAGGAAGAAGGCAAAACGAACGCAAGGTCGCTGGAACAATCCCGCGCGGAACCTTAAAGAAGGGGAGGAAAGGGTGGGGAAGGGGGAAAGGGGTCAACTGCAGGAAATCGTAAAAAATAGGGTGCAATGCGGAAAAAGCCTTGCAACCGGCTGGAATTTTCAAGTTTAAGGACGGGGGGTCGTAAAGGGGGTCAAAGGAAGTGCAACGAGGGAAACAAACTCTTCAAAGACGGACAATAAGGACGAACACGTGAAGGGGCGGGACGCTGCGTTGCGCCCCACACGAAGAAGAAGGGCAAACACCAGCCGGAGAGAGAGAAAAAACAAACAAAAGGAGAAAGGAAGAGGAGGGACAGTGTTGGAAAATCGCTGGGCAACGTGCATCGAATTTGCACGGGTTTTCGGCCGCGCAGGGGTTGTCTGGAAATGGGGGGGCACAAAAAAGAAAAACGTCGCGCCAGAGGAACGGAAAAGTGGTGAAAGGAACTGGTAGGGGGAACATTGCCCAATATTTGGAGAGGGGAAAAAAAAAAAATTTTTGGTGAAAAAGAGGAATTGTGAAAAGTCTACCCAAAACGTGGGGAAACCCAACAGCCATTGCAGGAATTCACGGGAAAGCCGAAGATGGGTCACGGGGGGAAGGGGGGATGGGGAGGGTCTCAGGTAAGGGGGAAAGGGAAAGCTCCCCTAGTACAGTCTGATGTGCCTTAGCAAGTGGGGAATCTTTGTGGTGGTAAAAAAAACTTCCGGGGGGAATACGACTGTCAACCCCTGGTGCGGCTGAGGCCGCAGGGGTTTGACCGGGAAAGGTCACAGGGCTCTTGGTAGAGTTGACCTGAACCCACGGGGGTATTTGAGCGAGGGAGAGGACATCAGGGAGGAAAGGTGTGAAGCGACGAGACGTCCATCAGCCCCAAAAGTGTATGTCCACAATCAAAAAGGGGGAAAAACAGGGGAAAAGGAACTACTGATGAGAGGCCTGCCGGACCGCTGCCCAAAATCACAAAGAGCGACAACGACCTGACAAAAAAAGGAACGAAAACAAGCACTAACGAGTAAAAGGGGGGGCGAGTTCGTGTTCAAACAGTTGCTAAAAAACCTGGAAAAAAATAAAGAAACCACAAAAAAAGGAAGCGCAAACACCGAAAACTAGGGACCGCAAAAAAAGAGGGTGGAGTCAATGTCGGAAACAAGTTCCCACTTTTCCTGCACCAACCGGACGGGGGAAGGAAACCAAACAAGCCAACTAACGAGATTGACACCCTGCAGGTCGTAAAATGTGGCCGGGGAAAAAAGGAGAAGGGAGGCAACTAACTAAAAACGTGGGAGCCACTCGTTCTCCGGGACGGACAAGAAGGACAAAAATTTCTCCTGTCGAACCTAGGCTCCCAATCAAATGCCGGAAAAACTATCGAGCCAAAGCAAGAGTTGAAAAAGGAACAAGAAACAGAATCCGATGACGAACTGATGACATCCTGGGGGAGGGCCGAAAAAAAAAGAACAGGAAACTAGTGATCGCACACAAAATCCAGGGGATAAGAAGGCGCGTTCCAAGCCCCGTTGGGGAAGACTGAAACGGGGAAGTCTGACGCAAGTATGGGGTTGGCAGTGAAAGAGAAACACCACGTTTGGACGCGCACGACTCAAAAAGGGGAAAGGGGGGGAGAGGGGACAAAACCTTTTGGCCATACGGGGTAAAAAAAAAAAAAACAAAGGGACCAACTCCTGCGGGCATTTTGTGGGGGGCCGGAAAGGAACACAACAACAGACGGAAAGAAAAGGCAAAGGGAGGGGGACTCAGTTGTTAGGGGTGGGCGTTCAACACCGTGGAAAAAAACCACTGTCGCAATCCCGTTGAGAGAGGAAAAAAAAGAACAAACCAGTGGGAAAACCCGCAAGGGGGCAACAAAAATCCCGGGAGGCAACAGCATTCTCGTGGGGGAAAAAAAAATAAGGAGGGCAAAAAAAATGCACACCTCACAAACTACCAGAAACAAAAAAAGGGGGAAAAATCTGCACACCACTAAAAAGCCAACTAACAAAACAAAAAAAGAGAAGAAAAAACGGGGGAAACAAATTTGGCCGGCGGGGAAAAAAAATACGACAAATTTGAGAGACACCGATACAACCGCCGTTTTGGTCCAACCAGGATCGGAGGAGAACCGAAGAAGAGTCAGGACAGGACCTAAGTAAAAAATTGTAAAAAATCTCCCAGGCAGGGGGGCGGAAGCACCAAAAAAGTCCACGGCCAGTTTGGTCAGGCAGGCAGTCAAAAAAAAGGGCAGGGGATCTCACCCTCACGCCAGCTTGGTAAGCCGGGAAGGGGGGGGGGGAAAAAAAAAAAAAGGGGGGGGAAGGTGGTGTTGTCAGCAGACATCTATTACCTTTACCAACTAGAACCTCTTGGTCAAAACACTGTGGCGTCATGAACCCGGGGGTGGAAGCCGCCCATTGTTGCGCAAAAAAAAGGCTCCCTGGGCAACGTCCTGCCGTGGACCGCGAATTTAGGGGGTTGAGAAAAGAGGGGGAGTGCCAAAGAAAAGGTTCGGACGTCACCAATTTGAAGTGAAAGTGGGGGGGAAAGAACGTCCTGGTCATACCAAAGTCACTCTTGAAGGAAAAATCGCCTTGAAACCCCCCGCTTTTTGGCACCAACAGGGGAAGGGCAAAAGGACAAAAAAATTGAAGGGGAAAAAGAAACTCGTTGTGTTCAATTCGGGACCGACAAAGGGGGACAAGGTGGGGGGTGGACAAAAAGGGGGGTATGTTGGAAAAAAAGTCAATGTTTTTAAGTGAACCTTGATCGGACAAGGGTACAATGTATAAAGGTGCAAAGGACAACTATTTCCCCTCCGCCGGAAGAACGGGCGGAACCCCTTGCTGGGAAAACGGGGTGCACTGAACTCAGAAAGACAAAAGTGAACAAATGAAGAGGGGAAAAGTGGTTTCCTTGGCCGTGAGAGTTGGGGGGGGTGATTCCGTGCAAAAGGGTTTCCCTTCTACCGAGCTGAAAGGACGTTGCACCGGCAACGGCCTGAAAAAAAAAACACCTTAGGCCCGCGCCACGTGACGCCCAAGCAAAAAAACGCATCCCCGCTCGTACGGGTTTGGGAAGCAAACCCAGTGGAGCGGGCCAAATGGTTGTTTTGGGTTGGGGGCAAATTAAATAATTCACCTGGGCCATCAGGGGGACAAAAGGAGACGCAAAAGAAGAAGCCTATTAAAGGGGAAAAATCGAGTGGCAAGTTCCACCTACCACGAACCATGCAAAAAAAAAGGGACTATGAGGGTGTCAAACAGAAAAAAAAAAAAGGGGGGTATAGTTGCGTCGGCCCGAGGGAACCACCGGGCCCAGTTGTGAAGTTGGCGTCGCGGTAACAAAAGACAAAATGCACCAAAAGGGGAAAATCCAGACTGAAGCACGGACCCTTCGCAAGATCAAGTCCAAAGGGGGAACGAAACGTCGCGGAATTCAAAAAAGGTGGACTCCCCGTGTTTTGCCTATTTCGGAAGCAGTGGAAAGGGGGGGTATACAAAAAAAACACAAGTCTAACCTCCTGTTGCCAAAAATCACCTGCAACTCTCCGTCAATTGATCAAACTTCACCGGAAATTGTCAGTCAAGGAAAATTGTTCAAATCGGGGGAAAAAAACAGAAACCTTGCGGGTCCGACGAAAGATAGACAGTTATCTCCTGTCGATACTTGCAGGGAAGGGCCGGAGAAAAAGAAAAATAAAAAATGAACCGCCCGCACGGAAAAGATGAAGGGGGGGGGTGTGACGGAGGCTTACGACTGCGTTGTTCAACAGAAACCCAAAGAGAAAGGGGGGGGGGGGGAGCGCAGAGGGGCTCGGGTACCTTTTATAGTCCCGAATGGGAGGGACTTATAAGTGGTGGGGGCACATACCAGATTGTTCACAACCTTTTTGCTTGCATCTCAAACAACAGGTGAGGGGGGGGGGGATAAATAAAGAGAATGGAACGACCCAATGTTGTACAAAGAAAGAAAGACTGGTAAAAAAAGACTACGCAAGAGGCAAGAAACAAAAACCCCCAAACTAAAGATGAATAAAACCAAGAAGGAAATCTCACCAATCCGCTGCTAAGGCAGGGGGACGAAAAAAAAAAAACTAATCTGACAGAACAAAAAAGAAACGAGCCGGCAGAAAAGCATTTGTAATCACTTCTGGATCGGGATATGGGTGCAACAGCGGGGGGGGAAAGGAGAACGAGAAAAAAAAGTAAGGGGTCAATGTGTGTTCAAAAAATTATTGCACGGGGGAAGGGAGCTTCTGCCGGGGACAAATGCTAAGGCAGTGGGCAACGGGAAAAAAAAAAACGGCAGGGAACATGGGGACTCGGGATACTTCGTTTTCAGAAGCCTACGGCTAACTCGCAGAAAGAAAAAAACGAAAGGGGGGCAAAAGAGGAAATTTCACGTACGGGGAGGGGAAGGGACTGGAACTCGGGGGGGGCTCCGGGAAGTGCGGGCAAAGGGAGAGTTTTTGGGGGGGAAATTCAAGCAAAGGCTCTACACAAATCAACTGCTCTGTGGGGGCAAAGGGGGAAACTAGAAAACGGGGGCCTTTCAACATCAGAGAAGACTATTGCAATAGTGGTGACGATTGCACGAAGACCTCTGGGGGGTCATGAAGAAAAGCCGAACGGGAAGTCAAAACGGAGATTTGGAAAAAATGACTAAGCGGGTGGGGGGTCGGCAGAAGGCGACTGGCTTGAAGGTTGGGCGGACAAGTGCGCGGGGGAATACTTGTGTTTGGCCGAAGGTCCCAAACACATAGGGACGGGATTCAGAAAGGGGAATGGGAGGCAACGGTGGCAAAGAGGGAAGAATTGCGAACGTCCCATCACTGAAAAGGGGGACACCGCCAGTTAAAAGGAAAAGGAACAATATTGAGTCAAAACAAAAAACGAAACGTGTCGCAACAACGTGTATCTGGTGTGCAACGGACCATAGTGACGGGGAGAAATAGGAAAGAAGAAAGGGAAAAAGGAAAAGGAGACTTCAACTGGAAGGGACACAGGAAGTCGGAAAAAAGCCCGGGAGGGAACATGAAAAAAAAAACAACGAGAAGTTTCTAAAGAGAGGGGGGCTTTTTCGACCCAAGCCTTGTGGACTAAATACTTGGACCGAGGAGAAAGGGGGACCTGAAAGGGAAATACCTACGTCGGATGACAAAAAGGGGTAGGGTTGACATCAGAGACATCTGAGAAATCAAAAAAAAAAAAATTCAGTCAAAAAGGACCAGAAAGGGCTTCCCTAGGTTTACGTTGACACCGTTTCGTAAAGAAGGAAAAAAAAAATGTGCAAGGACAGTTAAGTCCAAAAGGGAAAAGGCACCCTACTACACTTAGGTTTGTGTGAGGCCTCACGATGATGTGTTGGGGCAATCCAGGAGAAACAGCAAAAAACGAAAAAAAGAGTGAAAATCAAGGGCAGGGACGGCGGCAAAACACTGCCAATTCCTGTGCCAGGGGGCTTGAAGAGGGAATACTTGAAGAAATCGGAAAGGAACAAAAAGGGGGGGGGATACGAGGAAAAGGTGTTACGTCACCGCAAATATTAACGGTGCTAACGGGAGGACGACTCGCAGAAATTTTGGGAAAGGTGTTAGGCAGAAAAAGAGGGGCAATGGGGCCGTCTGTAGGTTCAATTGTCTAAACGGCACTTGAAAAAAAGATCGAGGCGGGAAGGGGGAGAGGGTCAGGGGGGGGAGAGTCGATCAAAGAGGAGGGAAGTAAAGATGGGGGGCGCAAAAGCGAACTTAAAGCCTGGGGTTGCTTGCGGACAAAGGAGGGAGAAACTTGGAGGTGTGGGGGGAAAAAAAAAAAGGGTGGTCACGAGACAGTGGGGGGGGACGGGGCAAAGATTTCAAGCTTGGTGGTGGAATGACAAATTCCAACAGGCAAAAAAGAGCAAGGGAAAAAGGGGAAAAAGGAGTCCATGCGACGAAAGGGGGAGGGGTCACTCATATCCGTGAAAAGGGTGTGGGCTACCAGAAAAAAGGTACGGAAAGAAAGAAAAGAAACACTTCTGACAACTAACTGACGAGGGACATGGGAATACAAAGGATTTGCGAGATCGTCCGAGGGACCGGAGGGGACTGGGAACAGAAAAAGGGAGGGCAAAAGTAGCCAAACGGGCAAAGGGGGGGGGTAAGAAAGAGAGGTGGGACACGATTGGTCAAAAGACCCCGGGACGAATTCTGAAGAACAAGGCGACATACTTGCGAGGGTTCACGGAGGGGAAAACTACTGTGGACCTAAAAAGGAGAAAAAATTAAACTGCAGAAAGGCAAGGGGTAACCTGGTGGTGCCGATAACGACACCTGGCCAAGGATCGGGCAACGGGTGCGGGAGGGACCGGGGAGCAAAAACCCGGGGGGAGAAAACAGAAAGAAACGCGTAAGATTTGCGGCTTGGTGTCCGTGCTGGTTGGCGTCCCGGGGGAAATTGGGGGGGAAGTTGAAACAATTAAAACTGCGACTGGGGGGGGACTAAAAAAGGGTGGCGGGTTTCGCTCGGGGCTCGAGGTCGCGGGGTTTGTGGGAAAAGGGACAAAAAAAGGCCAAGCCAACAGACTCGAAGGAAAGACGCCGTCTGATGGGGTATCGTGGGGGGAGACCTCGGCTTGGTTACGGTAAGGTTGGAAAGGAACAGGAAAACAAAAGGCCGTCGATGGGTAGAAGGAAAAGAAAAAGACCAACGGGGTTGCTTCAAATCAGGCGGAAAAAATAAACGCCGGGGGGGGTGGGGGGGGGGTTAAGGAAAAAAACAACAATAGGACTCGCAACGGCGTGGGGAACAGTCCGCCTGAATATTATCGACGAAGGGGGGGACGTCAAACTAAAAAACACAAGGGGAAGAAAAAAAAAAGAGAAAGGATTTGGTGGGACTCAGGGAGGGAAAACTCCGGGCACGTACTGACATCAAAACAACCAGACCCCCCCGGCAATCAACGGGGGGGGGATGGGAATTACAATTGGCTGGGGGGGGTAAGGGTGCCCGGGCACACTGCGCAAGGCTTCGCTCGGATGAAAAAAGACCAGGGAGGGGGTGGCAGGTGTTTGAATTCCATGGCAAAGAAGGCGCTCTGGCAAGACTTCTTCAGAAAAAAGAACAAGACATGAAATACGAACACGTGAAAACACGACAAACCAAAAAGGAAGAAGGAACAACAAACGTAGACATCAGAAAAAAAACAAAAAACGGAGGGGAGTAATTGGAGTATATCTCGGGAGTGGGGGGGCAATCTAGAAAATTGCGGAAATGCAGACGTAAACGAAAAAGGGACCCACGTGTAGGCGAGGGGAATTGGTTCTTGCCTGTGAAAGTTGTCTCAAAAAAGGGTTGTGTGTGCCGAAGGGAATTCTTTCTTGAAATCCGCACGGCAACTGGTGCACCCGCATGGAAGGGAAAACAGAATGGAAAAGGTTGCCGGGGGGCACACTGGGCCCGCCATTGTAATGGCAAAAAAAGGGAGTGGGAAAAGAGTCCTGGGAATGGAAAGCAGGGACGTGCAGGGGGGAAAAGGCCCCGGAACCCAAAGGCCAAAAACGAGAAGAACGAGGCGCCGACACGGGGAGGGCTTGGTTATAGGGCTGTCAGCAACGTGGAGTCGGCGAAGTTGGCCCGTGGGAAAAGAATACTAGTTGGAGAAGGAAGGGGGGGAAAAAGCCAAACGGTCGGAAAAAAAAAAACTTCACAAAGCCGAATGTTAACGGAAAACGAAAAAAAAGTCCTACAAAAGGAGGTCCAAAAGTATCCACAAGATCACGCGCGGGCTGAATCCCGGGGGGGGCGTCTTGTGCAGGTGGGGGAAACTCTGGAAAAAGGGGAAGGGCGCCTAAGCCTAAAACGGACGCCGACAAGAGAAATCAAGAGACCCACCAACCGCAAGAAGCGATTCGGTGAAAAAGGGTGGCTACAAAAAACCGGGTTCAAAAAACGAAAAAAAAAGTTCCAAATGGCGGAAAAGAAGAAAAAAAACTAAAGGAAACACCTACTATCTAAAAAGTGAAGGGTGGCGGCCGTATCTTGTCAACGTTTAACGGTGGAAAAGAAGGAAAGGAAGGACAACTGTAGGGGACGATCCGAACGGCGTCCGTAGAAGGACCGCTGGGAAGAAAAAAAGAGGGGGGGGGGGACGTCGTTATCCTACGGGCAGGTTTGAACTGGTTCACAGAGTAAGGGAGCGTCCGAGGGGTCCAAGGGCTCGCCAGGAAAAATCCCTTCCAGTGGTTCTGCCACAACAAGAAAAAAAGGTCCACAAAAAGGCCAAAAACGAAGCCGTGCCCGACGGGGGGGAAAAACTTGAAACCGGAGAAAAGCTGTTGCCCAGCTCACATTGATAGGGAAAGAAAATGATGCAGTGACGACGACAAAAACTTTGTGGTTTCAATGAAGGGGAAAAAGTTTTAACAGTTCAAAGGGGGGGGGGGGGGGCGAGTGGGGTTTCTTTTGATCCACTAACCACGTGGCATAGCACGTAAGCAATTGGGGTTCAGGGGGGGCAGAAGTGGGTAACTTAAAAAGGGAAAATCCTTTCCGTCAAAAGTTCAGGGGTTTCCGGAATGCACACCCAAAAAAAAAAAAGGTAGGCAACGATCAATTAAGAGAAAAAAAGAAAAGAAAGCGCCACGGTTACCCCACGCACAGTCCTACATCGACCTGGAGGATCTGTCATAAAAGGGACCCCTTCGGAATTTACGCGCTTTGGCGGGACACAAAAAAATGATAAAGCAGGCGGAAGAAAAAAAAGAAAAAAAAAAAACAAAAAAGGTCAGGAAAAACCACCAAGACCAGAGAACGGGAAGTCCCCCTCGCTGGCACGCCCAGAAGGGGTGAAAGAGGGAAAAGTGACTCAAGAGAAGGAAAAATTTCGCCCGTGTGTTTCAAAGCCCCGGGGGTGCAGGTAAAAAAAATAACGGGGTCACCACACAAATAAGTCTCACAAGTCACATCTGCGGTCGGGGGGGATAAAAAACAGTCTACACAGACCGCACCAGGGGCCGGGGGTTCACGTCCCGGGCAATTCAAAAAGGGTTGGATTGAAGCTTAGTCGGCAAGGGCTAAAAAAGGGGGGTCCAGACAACAAAAGTTTCACTCGACACTAGGATCCGAAAAAAAGTGGGAGGTGTGAAAGGGGGCTTGAGGGTGCCGGTTTGCAGGAATACATCAGGGGGAAGTGAGAACCTCAAAAAGCGGGCCGGGGGAAACGGGTGAAAAGAAAGGGTAATGTCCCAGCCCAGGAACAAAGGGTGGGGAAATACTGAATGGTACCATTTTGCCAGACTGGAAGCAATGAAGAGTGGCGGAAGCAGAAAGAGCTGATTTAAGTCTTTCAAACTATGAAGATACGACGAGATGGTAAAAGTGAGGGTGCCATTGTTCAAAGGGGAGGTGGTGTGAAAGGAGCGGCTAGAAATTGGGCCAGGTCCTCCTCGAAAGGGTTCAAGGTTGGGGACCTCTCCTGTCACAATACGTAACGCGGGGGGGAAAAGGAAAACAAAACAACCTTCAAAATTGGGGCCACGCCAATGGCGTGGGGTGGAAACGCTGGCAGAAAAAAGGGGGGGGGGGAGGGGGGTTAAAAAAGGGGTTGTGGTGGGCCGGGAACGGTGGGTGAAAGTAAATAAAGAAGGGGTGCTAGGGGAGAGGAAGAAAAAAAAGATGCCCGTGAGATTTCGTTCGGGGCAGGGACAAGGGAACGGAAAAGAATGGAACAAAGGGGGGGAACGAACGAGTACAACTGGGGAAAAAAATGCCAAGTGCAGCAACGGGTATGAAGAAGATGGGAGTTTTCCCACGCTCCGTTGGAAAAAAAGGATAGAAAGGGGAAAGCCACAGGGAAGGGAGATGGAGTGGACAAAGGTTTTCAAAATCGTTGCCCGACTTCAGGATTGAATAAACAGGGGGAACAGGGTTGGGGTGGAATAAACCAAAAACAAACACACCACCAATGTACAAGGGGAAAGACAAAATGAAAGTCCGTTGGAAAAGGGCGCTCGAAACCTAAGTCAG
>Ga0179593_1542147_pt1 | contig 16212 bp, 19 predicted proteins | sample CZODoug2_1_08_16_FD_185931 | JGI IMG/M metagenome (GOLD analysis project Ga0179593, IMG submission 185931) | Vadose zone soil fungal communities from Angelo Coast Range Reserve, California, USA - CZODoug2_1_08_16fungal (PacBio error correction) | ecosystem: Environmental > Terrestrial > Soil >...
GGTTTTTTTGGGGAACGGGGGGGGGCGGCTGCGGAAAACGGCGGAAAGAGGACGGGGGTGGGGACACTGAGGCGGCCGGGGGGAGAAGAGGAGGAGACCAGACGAAACTTTGGTGGGAAGAAAAAGAAACTTCCGAGGAACGGAAGGCGAAAAAAAAACTTAAACCTAAACGAACCTGATGGGCCCCCGTCCCCAATCAAAGACAGAAATTAAAAAACGGAGAACGTAAGGGGGATGTGGACGGCCGAAGACTCCAATCTTGTAGCCGCAACCCATCAAAAACCAAGTACAAAACGTTGCGAAGAGTTTGTCGAGGAAGAACAGAAGGAGCGGAGGGCCGCCTGCGGGTGAGATGGAATGAAAGCAAAAAAAAAGAATCCAGGACTGGGGGGAGTCGCTACGGCATCCCGGAGATGGTGGGAGGGAACCGGGGAATTCGGGAGACTTTCGCGCAAGATGGATGGTTGTCAACGGGGACGAGCTCCTGTGCCCTACCTCCTCCCGCATCCCACTAGGTTCAAAACGGGTTCTCTTTCCTTTTGGGGAGGGGGGAGGGAAAGAAAGGAGAACACACAGAGGCAATCCTTCTGAGATGTGGTTGTTGAAATAGAAAGGGGGGAAAAAAGAACACAGAAGAGAGGGGGAGAGGTCACTTTCCACATAACGGGCACAGCGCTCGAGTTTTGGGTGTGGGGTTTGTGTAAGTATCCCTGTCCCAATGTGACCTTCGGCAAAAAAAAGATGCTTCACGAAAAAGGGGGGCACGGGCTGTCCGGGGGGGTTTGAACGGCGTTGGAGGAACGAAAAGTACCTGCGTGAGATCAACTCAAAGAGGTCGAAACGGGCAAAAGGGAAACGTCCGCGTAATATCCAGAAACAGTAGGTTCCCCCAAGGGGAAAATAACCTTCATCACCATCGCTAGGGCAAAACTCTGGGGGTTGGAAATCAGGGGGACACCAAAATCGAGGGGGGCAAGGTGATGGTTGTCCGACGAAAAGATGCTTCTACCAAGTCTTCGATCCGGGCGGTGTGTCAAAAGCTTCCGATGCAGAGGCGCAAAGAATTTCAAAGGGAGATCTCCCCCCTAAACAGCAAAAAACTTCTTCAGGAGGAAAGAGGGGGAGGGGCATTTCCAAGGGGAGAGAAAACCACGCGGAAAAAGTCAACGCAAAAACTGAAGAGGATCCGGGGGGGGCCATAGAGACCACGGGGAAATCCTTCTGAAAAGGAAAAAGGCCGCGAAAGTAAACACTCGGGCGGAAAAATCATAAGCGCGATAGGGGAAAAGGGAAAGCCCTTGAGGGTTGGTGTAACTATCTTACTCACGGAAAAAGATAAGGAAAGGGAGATCGCGCGGTCCTCCGAAAGGCAAGAAAGAAAGCGAGGGTGCTTAGTTGCCGTACACATCGAGGCGAAGGAGTCGAGAAAAACAAACGGAAAGAAAGCGCATGTACAGATGATTTGGAATAACTCCGTAGAACGAAAGGGCACGTCTGGTGGAAGGACTGACTCTCACGTCCAAGCGTTTCGTCAGAAAGGGGTGTTGCACTGCAGGAAACAAACGAACGCCAAAAAAAGAAAAAAAAAGAACACTAACGAAGAGAAAAAAAGCGATGGGGAGCGCTGCAAGCGGACCCTCCATTATCTCTCTATTCCCGACCGGTCACGAAGTTCGAGAGCCCAAGGGAAGGAGAGGAGGAGAGCCTTGTACCGAAATATTCAAGGAACTACTAAAAAACCAATGAAGGGAAAGGTTAGTATGGGGGGGGGGCACGGTGTGTGTTGGGGGGGGGGGGGGGGGTCCCTCATCGTTGGTCGTCACACTTCGGCTTTGTAGTTCAAGGAGCAGTTACATTCACTTTGGCCTGTGTTGGGAAAAAACACCTCCGTATCCTTGGGGCAAAGCATCAAGAAGAGAAAGGGAGGGGGACTAGCACAGGTGTAAAAGGGTAAAGTGAAAGGAAATAGTTGGTTGCGTCGGGCTTGGCCCTCCCTGAACTTCGAGGACCTGGATAGGGAAAAGGGGGACCTCTTGGGGGAATAAAAAAAAAAAAAAAAACTCACAAGCGCGCACTCCGTATGAAAAAACCCTCCTGGGCCCGCACCCGCCTCTCACTCTGCTCAAAACCGTGAAAACATAAAGGGATCCTACCAGAAAATAAACAGTGAAAGACCGACAAACGTCCCAATAGACAGCGAACAAGAGTGACAATTGTTACCCTAAGAATGAGAAGTGGATACGCGCCTTCTCTGGCCTGGGAAGCAGGAGAAAAAAAGAAGGATCCATATGAGACTGGGTATTATCCCAACCCAGAGAAACTGCGGGAAAGGTTAAAAGCCCGGCCCAGCGTACGTAAAACAGAAAAATCAACGACGCTTGGTGCGAGAGCTGGGAGTAGATATCGGTAATTGGAGGGGTAAGCAATGAGAAAGGCAGCGAAAAACTTACTTTCCGGGACTAGGAAGGACGGTGAACAAACCCGGGCCCGAAAGGGTTTCTGCGACGCAAACGAAGGGGGGGGAAGAGCATCGACATTCCTTTGTTTTTGTCAAAAGGGGAAGAGGGGAGTCCCCGTGGCTTTGTCGAGGGCGGTTGTCACCGAGTCGTGAGAGAACAGGCCCCACTGCCATGTTGCCCAGTGCGAAGGTGAGGGGACTGGGGAGTTTCGGAAAGGACAAAAAACTGAGGGGACGATCAATGGATTGGCGGACTACGAACTACCTTCGTTGGGATGGGGGACAAGGCGTCATGGGACGTGCGACGGAAAACGGACCAAAAGCACATCGGTCTTCCGTGGCACTCCTTAAATGACTGAGGAAGGAAAAGGTCTAGGGCAAAAATTTTTGACAGCCAGGAAAGGAAAAAACAGGGGCACGATTGGATGAACGGACCGGTCTTCTGGGGGGCAAATGTCCATGGTAGGAGACAGAATACAAAAGATAAACAAAGAAGGAGGGAGTGACTGAAAAGTAAGCGACAAGCCAAGAAGGGGATGGGGAGAGATCTTTGAACTGGTTCCCGCCGACTTTCTGGAACAGCAAAAAAATCGTAGACGGACCACGGCTTGTAAAAACAGGCCGTTCAAGCGAAACAAAAGGGACGAAAGAGAGCTGTTCGGCGTCACGGGTTCCCGGGGACGTGGAGTCGAACGAGAAGAGAAAGAGCGGGGTCAAAAATCCGCTGTCCGCCGCAGGGGGGGGATTATGTTCTACCTCTGAACGAAGAAGAGGGCGTGAAACCAGTGGATAGGAAGCCCCCAGGAAGACCGGCATCAGAAAAAAAAACCACAGCCGGATGGGTCGCTGTACCCATCCTTGCCCGTCCGAGGGAAGGGGGGTGGCAAAAAAGTGTGTATGAAGAAAAATAAAGCCCCGAAACGCACCTAAACCGGGGTGAAAAACGTGGGGAGAATGGTCATAAGAACGCTCTGAATGGGGGATATTAACTCAAAGAGGGGGGGGAAGGGGGATCCATGACAAAAATGTTCCAACCAGCAAAGGAATGAAAGGCAGACGGGGGGGCCGGCCTTCTGTTTGGGCCGCTTTTGTCTAGGGGGGAGGGGGAAGGTTTTCATTAATGGGGGGAAAGTTTTCTGGGGGTGTGACCTGGTCTTGGTTTGGGGGGAGAAAATGGTGGATTCAACTCTTCAGGGCGATTGGCGGTTCGAAGGGGCTGGGGGTCCCACCCTGGGGAATGGGTTGTGAAATCTTTCCTCCAGAGAGAATGGGGGGAAGTTGAATCATGGACGGAAAGAGGCTTTTAAAACTTTTTAGACCAAGGGGGCTGAGTCCGTCTAGACGGTCCAACAAGCTGAAGAACTAACTCGTGGATGGAAAAAAACTCATCAAAGGGAAAAGATAGGCCGAAAGGAGTATCCAACACGGGGTGAAGTCTGTTTAAAAGCCACTTAAAGAAGTCTAACGATGACAGAAGCGCGCCGAAAAACTGGCCACAAGTTGTGTCTTCGATACGAAACGGGGACGAAAAGCGAGAAATATTGGGAGGCAGTTTCTGCGAGGTCTGTGCAAAAACGACCTGCACGGAGGAAAAAAAGGGAACCAAGATAAGTTTCATGCGCTAATGCGGGTTGGTATTATAAGAATGAGAGGGTCGTGAAAAATCTGGGGGGAGGGGGGAAAGCGCAAGTGGCATATTCTCTGGGAAGAACAAGCAGGGAATTTATCTAAAAAAAACAACGTATGAAATAAGAGAGTAGATATGAAACATGGGGGCGTAAGAGCATAGCCAAAAACAGAGAGATTTGCCAGGCAGAGAGGGAACTTCCTTCATCTAACCGCGAAAATCAGATCAAAAGAAAAACCACAAGGAAAACATGAAGCAATCTACCCAGCAAAAGGCAAACCGGGGCTACGTACCGAATACCTTCAGTCAAAACCGACACGGTTTCCAAAAAAAACGGCAACCAGAATGACCGCGCCGATTTCAATACACCAAACAAAATGCGGAGTGTGTGAGAACTGCCTGGGGGCGAAAGGGCCAGGGAAGTGGAAATAGTTCCCTGTGGGCACAAGACGCATAATAAGAAAGCTAGGACCTCTCTCTTCACCCAAAGGTGGGGACCTATTTCTGGGCTCCCGTACTTCAAAAGGGGAGACAGAGGGGCACGGCCAAAAGCTCCAGCAAAAGGGGGGCAACGAAGAAAATTCCATAAGAAGGAAGGCCGTCTGCAACGGAGAATAATAAATATCAAGCCAAAAACGACAAAGGCGAAAAAAGCCCGAAGAAGACTGACATAAAAAGGGAAAAAAGACCGCAGAAAAAACCTATTTCCAATAAAGAAGGCCAGACAAATTAAAAACACCGCCAGAATAAACTGGAAGACATACGTAACCGCACCAAAACCGACGCTTACAAAGCATTTTGGAGGTTCTTTGATGGGGAACATGTTGGGGTCAATGGGTGCAAATATGGCAATATCGAAATGATGGCCGGGTGGCGTCAGCTCCTCATCTCCCCATCCCTCAAAGACATAACTTCAGTCACCAGAGGTATGGATCGGTGCCTCTGGGGGGGGCCGGACAACAACAAAGAGAACCAACCAGGAGGGAGAAGCCAGGTGGAGGAGGAAGCAAAGGCAACTGCAAAAAACTTCGGCTCAGTGGGGGAAGTCTTCGGGGAGCCTTTCAAACTGGTTGGCAAAAAAAGAAAAAGGGGGGGGTGGGCAGCGGAAAAACTTCCAAGTGGGTACGCACAGGGGGATGAGGGGGAAAACGACTGAGGGCACCACCTCAACTTGAGAAGGAAACGGGGCAAAGGTAGAAGGAGGCCAAAAATCTCCAAATGGTCACAACGCGATTTTTTCCCGCAATAACTTTGCATTGGACAGTCCTAGACTGAGTAATTGGTGTCAAAAGTCTAAAAGTTTTCCAAAACAAGACAGGGGGGGGCAACAAAGAGGACATCAATCAGTCAAGAATAAGAGAGACTGGCGGGCTTAAGGCCCACAACGACTCAGGCAGCCAAGAAGTTTTTAACATCCTAGGCTGGGGAAGGAAACAGTACAGAAAAAAATTCAAAAAACCATGTCTAATAACTGCCCTAAAGATAAGGTCCGGAGGTGGCGAAACACAGCTGTTCCCCGAAGATTGAAATTCATACAAGACCGAAGTAGCACTTGACGACCTAGGTGCGTCTTTAATCATAGAAAACAATGAAACAAACAGAAAAAATTGACCCTTATAAGATAAAAAGTTTTACGAAAACTAGGGTCCACCGAGAAAAATACAAACGAGACTGGTACACAAGGCCGAACTTGGGACTCTTTCTGACGTTCGTATGGTCCTTGGTCCGAAGGAGAAAGAAAAACGCCTAAGGACGCCAAAAATCCTGAAAAACGGAAAAAAAAAGGAAATCCCTTGACGGAGAACGCTTGACTCCAGGATTGGGTAAAAAAAACACGACAGTCAAAACAGAAAACATGTTCAGAAGGGAAGAGAAATTAAGAAGGGTTTTCGATCTGGAGTAAAACAGGGCCCACATGAAAGTGAGTAATAAATGGCACTACTATCAGAGGTCGGTTGGGCTTGGGAACGCGACTGAGAGTAAACTTGGAGGGGGGGTGGGGGTCTCAAAAACGAATTGTTATCACCACGGCGATTTTCGAACGAAAAAAATACAAAACGCGCACTGGAGCAAATCACGAATGCGGCGTTAACCGGGGGCGCCTAGGGAAAGAAGGTCGAGTTGTTGGTCAGCTGGGAAAAAATGTACAGGGATGGGGGAACGCTATTTTTGGGGACGGGGGGAAGAAAGGCGATGCAGGGACGGACTACGGCGTCAATGGGGGGAGGCCAAGCGAAATGACGGATACCAGAAACTTTGCCGCAAAAGAAAAAAAAAGGCTCGAAACAGCCGCTAAAACCACAGCAGAGCCAAATAAATCGGGGGCGTCTCCGGCACGACGAAAAAACCGCACAGGAAAGAATTGAAAACCTGTCACGTGTCAGAAAGCAGGGAAAAGGACATGGGTACGCAAACCAACTCCACAAGCTCCTTGTGAGAAAATTTGAGAGATATAGCCTGGCCGGGAGTATTATGGGAAAAGAGGTTAACCCAAAGCAGATAACAGTAAAAGCCTCCCGGGGAAAAAAAGGATGCAGAGTCAACGGGGAATCGAAAAAAATGCGGGACTCGACACTAATATTCAGATGGTCCGTGGGAGAGGGAGAAGGGGGAACGCGGGGAAGTACAAGAGCGGGTACTGGAGACTTATAAACAGACGGGCGGCAGATGTCGAAAAAAATGGGTAGGAACAACTAGAAAAAAAAACACGAAAAAGGTCTCAAAAGGGAGCCCGCCGGATGACTGGGTGCGTCACCTCCAAAAAGACTACAAATCTCGGTAGGGAAAAATGAAAGGGACTATGTGCATCGCTATTTCCACAGCTCTTCTGCTTACAGTGGACCGAGGGTAAATTAAACCGGGCTTGGACCCTTGGAAGAAAGGCCGGCTGCAAAAGGAACTTGGGCGTTCCTACCGACGATTTGCGGTGTTGGTTCTGAGAGAACCAAGAGATGGCGAAAAAAAGGAGGACACAGAATGCGTACTCACATCCAGTCCAAAAAAAAACATCGGCAATCGAAGTGCTCAAAAAACCAACGTATTATTAAAAAAAAAGAAAAGGGGAAGGACAAGGCGTCGAGACTATGTCGGGACGAGGATGCGACGCACCGCGGCGACTTGTCCTAACAAGAAAAAAAGGGTCGGTAAGAAACTCAAGGGGGAACTACGAGGAAACAGCGCCCCTAACGAGGGGATGGTAAGTGACCCGGATTAATGAGCGCAGAGTTCGAGGGGGATACTGAAACAGCATCGACGGGAATCCAACGACGTCGACTGAAGTGGGATGGGGTTGTATACACAAGGACAGGCACAAGAAGAACGAAGGATCTCTGGAAGGGGACATTCTCGACATAGTGAGGGGCTGCAGGGTGATGACTGGGAGTCCAACTTCAACCAGAGAGTTTGAAAAGGGCGTCCACCTCCCGAAACCAACACGGAAGTAAGAATATTGGGCGTAAAGGACCTCAAGGGCAGATAAGGACGAAAACGGTCATCAGGGGTTTAAACATAGTCCCGTGAAGCGGGCGAGGAATGCGCAATAGTACAGAAAGACTAAAGTCCGAGCCCCCACATTCGAAAAGGATTTTTGAAGCGGGGTGGGGCGGGTTGGACGGATGATCAAAGTGGGTAACTATGGAACAAAATCGCGGACAGCCGTTGCGCAGGGTTAGTCTGGAAGTTTAACCGCTAGGTGGGGGCATGGGTGAAAGAGTATGCTTGTATCCTGGAAGCACAGTTCATGGGACAGAAGCGGTCATACGACAGGCCTCAAAAGGCGATTGAAACAGAATGGGGACGCCGTCCTAGTAAAAGGAAAATCTACGAACCAAAACAAGGAAAAATGCAGACTCCTAAACAAACGCAAGGGCACTAACGGAAAAATCGCCATCGAACCGTGTCAAAAACTCGACAACGGGGGGGGAACAACAGCAGAAAGTACGGAAGAGAGTTCCTGGTTCGACCTGAACTAATTAGCTAACTCAAAGGGTTCACGAGGGCATCGGGGGGTATGAAACAAACAAATTCGGGAAAAAAGCGTCGTAAAGGTTAAACCGGAACTGAAATGTGGGGGGATATTTCTTTATGAAAAGACTAAGAGAGGGGGGGGAATTGTAAAGGAGCGAAAAACACCTGGGGGAAACACAGGAGGGTCGAGGGGGTGAAAAAAAAAAAAGACCCACTTCATGTTTTGGGGCAGCGCAAAAACATCAGGGTCAGAAAGCAAGGTCGTGGGGTTCAAGCGCAAGTTTCAGGTTGGTCAGGGGAGTCGCGAACGGGGGGAAAAAAAATCGGAAAACTGCCGCCTGGGGGAAAAAGGAGATTCGGTTGAGGTCGGCAAAAGGGAAACAAACTATCGAGCAGAAAAGAGGTACGATAACGTATGGGGAAAAAATGATTGACATTGTCCGGGGGAGGGGAGGCCAAAGAACCCTTCGGGAGTCACAAGGGGGGCTCCGCGGGGAATGTAATGAAATCAATTCCAGGGAAAGGGGACCCGAGTCCACGGAATGCCGAAAACTAGGAAGGATGGCGGTAGAAATCGCATGTGAAACTAAAAATTTTGCTCCAACTATCAGACTGGAGGCAGGAGTGGGACCAGGAACTTGCGAAGACCAGGAAAAAAGGAGGGGAGAAGGATGTACGTTCTTGGTGGGGGGGGACCCATTTCGGGGCGCAGAAGCAGGGGAATACAAGGAAAACTGGCAGGCCAAGCCCGAGGCTACCACAGGTATGGCACAATGGGGGGGGTCTAGTCATCGTGCAAAAAAAAAAGAATTCCAGTCGAATAGAGGGAGAGAACAGACGTTGCGTATCCTTTGGACCGGGGGGATATTGGCCTGCATGCCCGAAAAAAAGAAGAAGTTCGGTCGTGATAGCTGAACCGGCAATCTATAGAAAGGGGCGTGGAAGGACGCAGGTTGACCAAAGTCACGTACCAGAAAAACAGAAACACGTTGTGTTGTGACCCGGTGGATCTACCCACAAGGTTCGCGACCTGCCAAAACCAAGCCGGGCGGAAAAAAAATGTAACGTGGGGCGGCGGGGATAAATCTCTCCGAGCAGATTTGAAAAACGCTCGGGCTGGCCAAAGGCCAAGGCAGGAAAAAAGGGGTCCAACCCAGACGAATTACCCGCCGCGGGCAAAGCCTTCCGGCAACAAGGGGAGGGGGGGGGGAACTTTCAAGTTGGGGACGGGCCGGGGGGGGGGGTACGGATCTGGGGCTTTGAGTCCGGTTTGGACTGACGTGGGCTTTTAAAAAGCAGGGCCGCAGGCTCGGGCAGTCCTCGTGTTGGATTGGGGGGGGGGGGGGAGAGTCCGGGTCCTCAGGACGAACCTGGGGGGCCACTTTGAGAAAGGGGAAGTCGATCGCGTTACAGGAACAAGAGCAATTGGCGGGAGGGGCAGGAAGGACCAGGTACTCCGTGAAGTAGAAGAAATGGTGCCCAGGAAAAATCGGGGGGCGGGAAGGGAGGGGGAGAAGGTAGAAAGGACGCCGGGGGGGATGATGGGGGTGATCAGCCCGAAAGCGCTAAAACTCTTGGCACAAGCAGAAAAAAACCTTCTGCAAACCAAATGGGGGGGGTCATCGGGGGTAGGAAAGAGACTACGACGGTGCGCCTTTGGTGAGAAATGCGTGTGAGCACTACAATCCAGGGTTCACGAAGCCTCGTAGTGGGGAAAAGATGTTCCTGACAGTCGGGAAAAGAGTGGGTGGTGAAAGACACTCCGCGAAGGTCTGAAGACGAGATAAGATTGTGGGGATTGAAAGGAAAGATCCTGGAACTCTTGAAAAAAAAATTTTCTCCTTACAAAAAAAAACAAAGAAGGGGGAAGTGAAAATAAGAGAAATACGCAACAATGGGGAACGGGTAGAGACTAAAAGAAACGCGCCTCTGACAAAAAAATCGCCTGCTCATCGACTCGAAAACACCGAGGGTCAAAGAGACCAAACGGTTCAGGAAAAAAAGAGAAAGAGGAGCCCAGAAGCCGTCGGTAAAAGTGCTAACAAGGACCGAGTTCAACCTTCCTACAAAAAGAAAACAGATGGCCTCCAAAAAAAACAACGTTTGCAAGAAGTTTTGGGAGGGCTCAGATGGTTGATAGAGGGGGTCGACTGAGTCACAAAATCTTGGGGGCAGAGACAAAAAACAAACACAGCATGACAATCCAAAAGAGATTAATAATCGCCGAGGCGAAAAGGGGGCAAGCAAGAAGAGATTGAAAATCTCGAGGGTGTTTTTCTGCGGACTCAGGTATCAACTACTGAGACGAAGGGGAAGAAAAAAAATACCGGTCTTTGATTTGCGGGGGAAGAAAAAAAGGACGCCGCTCCTAAAAAGAAGGAGAAAAAAGGAACAAGCTATCCCTTCTGAAGAAAAGCCCAATCAAAAGATTCAGAATCAAAAAAAAAAGGGGACTTGGAGAGAGACAAGGACAAACCAGAAGGTCAAAATAATTGCCCCCTAAGCAAAACAAAAAAACGCGAAGAAGAAGAAAAACCCATCGCCAAGGGGAAACACCCAAAAGCGGGACAGAAACGCACATTTTGCAAGGGGGGAGGGTGGAATTTTCAGGGTGTTTGGTCCATGGGAAATGCAAAACACCGCGAAAGAGCAAGAGAAAAGAGGGGCGAGTCGTCGTGGAACCCACCACCACATCAAACGGAATCGGCGGTCAGAGCGTTCCCGATGATCAAGGGCAACTCAACACCACGACTCAGCAAACACCGAGGGCGGGGGATAAAACAGGCCGGCGACAGGCAGGGCACGGGATGTCGGGCCATCAATGGGTGGAAGTCCCCATCCGAAAAGGCCAAAACCACCCCGGAAAGGCCAGGGGAATGAGGAAGAAAAGCGCGGGGGCCAAAGCCCGCGTAAGTGCGTCTACTGGGGGGGTCTAGTAACTGGGAAAGAAAACGAGGATGGGGTGAGTTGGAAAGAAATGAGACACACGGTCAGACAGAGGGGACTCACTCCTCATTCTAAGGTTGTAGAATAAAACGGAAGGGGAACCAGATTCGTCGAAATGACAGTGCGAACGCCTTTCCCAGGGAAAAGGGGACTGGGGCAGAAAAAGAAGGAACCGAGAAACGGAGGGGGAACCTGTTACAATGTGGGGGCAAAAAACAGAGAAAGTCCCCTGGAAGTTCTTCTAAGTGGGATCGGGGGGGGCGGGGCGGCCATAATGCCCGAACGCATAAAAATCAGCCAGAGGTTGGTCACGCCGAGTCGTTGGGAAGGGTAAAAAGAAACCACCCCAACGGATTTAGTAAAGAACGGAATCCCCCCCAGCCCCATACTGGGGTCCCTGGCTTGCGAAAAACCGACGTCAACAAGGAGAAAAGGCCTACAGAGGAGAAGGTAAGCAACTACAGGTGACTGGAAGCCAAGAAACACGCCACATCAAAAATAAAGGGAAAGAATTTGGGTGTGTCAACGAAGATTAGGAGCACCTCGATGGGCAGGGGGCAACCCAGAATACATCGAAAGGGGAAAACCAGGCGAAGATTTCAATTTGAAGACACGAAGGAAAACACAAATTAGACCTCTACCTTGTAACGGCAGAATCCGGGGGTACAAAAAAACGCCAGGCGGGAGGAGGGGGAAAGAAGAGGTGGAGAAAAATGGAAAACCTACAACTGGGGGTGCAAAATAACGGAAGGGGAGGGTTTTCTTAAAACGAGTAGGATCTTTAGGCCAACCCAACAAATTAGGATTCGAATTAAAAAAGAGTCAGAGGAACAACAGAACTATTGAGGAGGGGTATAGTTCTGCTAGAACTCCTTATTGTGAACCATGCTTGTAAAACTCCTAGGCTTAATCCGGATAGGGTTTGGTTGAACTCCGACCCCTGAAAGAGCTGGGACCTCGGGGAGCCGTGGAAACCCCTCAGAGGTCGACGGCGACAGAACCAGGATTAGGACGGGGTTGAAAAAACCGCAATGGAGATGCGATTTTGACATTTGCGGTTTAAAGAGTTGTGGGGGGATCTCGATGTGGACCCTTTTGGGGCGCGAACGGAAAGTGGAGAAGCAAATGACTTAGACTGGGAAAAGGGAAAAAAAAAAAAAAACAATCTGGGATTTTTACGCGCAAAAACGCGATTAAAAGACCACGACTTTGTGCAGAAACGTGAATCACAGGAAAGACAATCCCAAAGCCATCCGAGAAATTACACTACATCGGGCTCCCCAAATGAGAATAATACCTCTCACCTGAGAAAAGGGAGTTTGTGCGAGAGGAGAAACGAAAAGACCTCTCACCGAAAAGAAAAACTTCGGGTCGAAGGAAAAGGAATTGGGGGAGGAAAGATCAGTAAAGCACGGACGACACCCGGAGGGGGGTAATCTTGACCAGGAAGACTGTGTCCCTCCTGAAGCTAACGCTTGGGGGAAAAAAAAATCAAGGAAAAGAGGGGATTGACGGTCAGGGGTCCATCGAAGGACCGGGGTATGTCAGGACAAACAGGGGGGGACGGCCATCAACGGGTGTCTATGGCCAACTGATGAGGTTGAGAAAGGGGCCTTCAGACTTAGAGGGCGGGGTTAGTTGAAGAAAGTCATCCCAAAAAAACTGAGAAAGCCGCGGACAAAATAATAATGTCTGACCATCACGACTTCCATCTAGTTTGTTTACGAAAGTTAGAGACACCATACCAGCATTCCCGGGGGTCTTCCACTCGCGAAAACTGAAATGGCCGGCGGGAAATTTCTGCAGGATAGGTTGGGGACAGGGAACAGGGCGGTAGTAGACGGGCAATGAAATCGGTCAGGCTCTAAACGGAAGGTCTGGTGCGGGGTACTCACCTGTCCCTGGACGAGGAGCTAAATGTGGGGGGGGGGAGTTTGGGATCTCTTCCAGTGTAAAACGTTGGGGACAAGACTAGCCTACTCTGGGAGGGGGGTCAAAAGACAACGCGGAGCGAGGGGGTACGAACAGCTTCAGATGAATAAACCAGAGTCAGGGCGAATCAGCCTACCCCAAAAACCCAACCTCTTCCTGAGTGAAAAAAAGAGAATCTTTCGGCAGAATGGACTTAGGAGAATTCTAAAAAGGATGCAAGCACCTCTTAAGCGGCTACGGGGGAAAAAAGAGCAGCTTTCTCGTCGAAAAATAAAGAGAAATGGGCCCTGCTATTAAATAAGATGTCAGAGATCGAATATGGAAGTTAGCACAAAAGGAAGAAGGGGTGGAAGGCTCTAAATTCCGTCGATAGAAAAAGCTGGTCGACAAGGGGAAGAGAAAACGGCAGCCATAAGAAGGGTCACTGTCGGGTATGGGGGGGTGGAGATAACACGCAAGTCGAGGTCTCAAAGGGTAACCCACGAAGAGTCCTGACTGTTGGATTTGTTTTAAGACCTTCAGAAGCCGAGATGCCTTCCCCAGTACGGTGGTCCTGCTACTCCACAAAAGGCAAGCGAGAGCAGGGGATGACTTCACACTCAGCCAAAGGGGAATCGAAAACTGGGAGAGGAGGGGAAAGAGTGAACCGGGGAAATAGGGGTTAAACGGTAGCATTTCAGAAGCTGTCATCCTCGTGGACGGGGACCCTCGGGCGGGGGAAGAGGCAAAGACGCATTCGCAGAAAGATCTATCAGCCAAGCTATATAGAAACACTAAGGACGAAAAAAATTGTCAGAAAAGGGGGGGGAAAATTCATGTTGGCAACGGTGTGGATGACGATTGATGAGGACTATTCAAGACGGGTTCTAGGGAGGACAGGGACGTCAAGTCCAAAAATGGAGACTCTGTTTTCTGGGCGGGTAAAAAAAAGGGCTTTTTCATCAAAGTGGGAAAAGCAAAGTCGAAAGGGGGACAGAACATGGGCATAGCGAATTGCCCTGGAAGCATGAAAACGACAAGTAAACCGGAGAAGGTCCTCACGGGCAACCCCAGGAAAAAGAAGCGAACGGGGGGGAAAGCAAAAATAAATCCAAAGAATGGAATCAACACATCCCACACACCCGATCCTAAAAGTGGTTAAACAGGAAGAATCCGGAGGCCCGATGCGGGCCCCTGGAGGGGGGTGTTCGTCTAACAAGGAGGGAAGAGTCATCTTCACAATCCAAAAAAGAGAGACATGCGGAAAGAAACAAACGCGTTCGTAAAAAGCAGTTGTCCGACTTCCGGGGGGGAGAGAGAGGGTCTATATCAAGTATTTGGGGGGGGATGGGGTTAAGCGGGAAAGAGAAAACTTGTAGGAATGTCGCAAAAAGGGGCGTGTCGTGAAAACGCAGGCCCTGGTTAGCCACGAAAACAGAAACAAACCTTGCGGAAAAAAGCCGGCGTGTTACGGGAGAGCAGGGAAATCGGGGAGGGGGATTCTTGGGGGCGTGGAAGAGTGAAAGGGAAAAAAAAAAAAGTTAACGCCCCTGGGACAGTCGATGATGGAAGGGGGGTTGTCTTCACAAAAAAGAGGAGAAGAAATCGTCAAGGCTTAATAAAAAGAGGGGCCCTTCTGAGTTTTGACCATGTGCGGGAGGTGAGAAAGAACAAAGTCGTAGGGGCGACCTTCGTGAAAGGTAGGAGGGAAACAAAAGGGGGACAACAATTAAAAGGCAAGGATTGGAGAAAAACGGGCCAGGCTTGGCAGGGTGTAAAAAAAAAGCGAGGAAGCACAAAGAGAATTTGGCTAAGGCGTTAGGGCTCGAGAAATAACAGAGGGGGATATTTCGAGCGGGGGGAGGAAAAAGAAAAAAAAGGGGAGAAAGGCGGGTTAATGGAACTGGATTGAAAAGAAGGGAAAAGAGGAGGGACACCAGGGGTTGCCAGGGACGCCCTCTTCTACAGCAATGAGTAGGGGAAGATCCGTCATGCTTTGGTGGCCGAAGGGTCTTCCATGGGTTCGAGATCTAACGAGCGGGATTGACAGGAGACGCCGATGAAAAGAAGGAAAATTTTCCTGACAACTAGGAACGACAAGGGGTAAGGGCACAACCAGGATAAAGGAGAACCACACAGGGGGAGAAAGAAGGAAAAGGGGCATCTGACTCCTGGAAGGGAGGGAAAGGGTAGCTAATATCATCAAAGGTGAGACCGGACAGCTCCTGCCTTGGGGGAGAAGACCAGGGACCAAAGAAAAAAGCTTCTGAAAGGAAGTTACTTGGTGAAAAATGGTAGAGAGAAGAAGGTTCGAAGTAAGAGTCACCAGAGAGGGGGCCCTCATTAAAATGGGGGGGGAAAAAATGGGAAAAACAATCCAGAATGCGAGAAGGGGACAGAAGGGGAGGGTGCCAGGCCTTAGGGAGGGAGGGAAGAAGGTTTTTGTTTTTTGGTTTTGTTGGGGGGGTTGTTTTTTTTTTGGTTGTTTGTGGTGGGGGGTGTGGGGGGTTTGGTGGTTTTGGGGTTGGGGGGTGGGGTTGGTTGGGGTTTGTTTAGAGGGGGTTTTTTTGGGGGGTGGCTTTTGGGGGGTTGTTTTGGGTTGGTTTTTGGTGGAGTGGCCAGGCATGGGCAGGGACGGGGGTTCCCAAAAGTAGCAGGGCAAGTGTTGGGGAACAGTGAAACTTGAGGTGGGGTACTGAAACCGGCTGGGGGGGAAGAACCCCCTTTTCAGCAAGAGAAAAATTGGACTTCAGGCATTGTGGGGGGATTTGGGGGCGAGGAGGTCTGAAAACAGGACAGTCTAACGACTTGGAACTGGGGGGGTGTGAAGTATAACGGAAGGTCCCTTTAAAACTGAAGGAAGGGCGGGGGATAGCTTAACGGAAAGGAACACTACTCCCACCAGCTTGAGGCGGGAAAAAAAAAAGGACATCAATGGGGGGGGGGGGGGGGGGGGTAGGCTGGTACGCCGAACTGAGAAGTGCAAGGAGCAAAGGTGGTTCTTTGGTGGGGGGGCAAAAAGGAAAATAATAACGGGGAGAAAAAAGCGACTAAAAAGGCGACACTGGTTTTTTACTTGCGAAAATGAAACGCTAAAAGGAGGGGTAAGAGTGGGGGAAACGACTTTCGGGGGAAAAGAAGGAAAAGAACCCTATGCGGAAAGGGGGGGTTTGAAAAGCCTTGGTCGCTTTCAGGGAGAAAAAGATGGGGGGGAGAAGCGTGACGGGAGAGAAGGGGGGGGAAGCCCTGGGGGGGGGGGAAGAGGGGGGAAAGGGCACGAAGAAGGGGTACGTTCCACTGGAGG
>Ga0179593_1283342_pt1 | contig 16211 bp, 28 predicted proteins | sample CZODoug2_1_08_16_FD_185931 | JGI IMG/M metagenome (GOLD analysis project Ga0179593, IMG submission 185931) | Vadose zone soil fungal communities from Angelo Coast Range Reserve, California, USA - CZODoug2_1_08_16fungal (PacBio error correction) | ecosystem: Environmental > Terrestrial > Soil >...
AAGCAGAAGGGATTTGGACTGAGAGACGAACGAGCAGAGAGAAAAAACACAATCAAGGAAAGAGCATTCAAGCACCTGAATGAGCTAGGGGGGGAGGAAGGATGGAGGCAGCCTTGCGCTGAAAAAATTACGATTCGGCAACACGAAAGATCAGAACAAGTACAAAAGAATCTTCAGAATGAAAAAAGGGGGGGGATTCAGTAGACAAAGAAACGAACTAGACAAGTCGTATTTTAGGGAAGGACCTGCTAGAGGTGCCTTACCCTCGTCTCCGTTGTTCGGCACAGTCGCTTACTTAGCACAGCAAAAGAAAAAAGAGAAGAGGTTCGAAATATCTAAGGCAACAGGGATGTCGTCACACGGGGCCTGAAGCGCTAATGGGATGGGCTGGGGTGCTAAGTTGGAATGGACTCGGCCGCACACGCATTGGGAATGCGTGCAGGGAAAAGGCCGTTCGGTATCTGGCGGGAAATATCTACCCGCTGTCCAAAGGCACTCTAACGGGGTGTTCTGAGGGAGTCTCTTTGAAGGGGGGTCCTACAGCACAAAAGGCGCGCCAACGTGTGCGATCCGGTGGCGAGCAACAAAGGGCCACGAGGGTTTCTGGAGAGAGACCAGGATCTACGAAACCAATGCGAATGCATCAGCTGACGAGACTCTGTTTTTGAAAGAAGGAAGGAAGGAGCTGGATTCAAATAAAAAAACCTAAAGTGCTGAAGATACATTTGGGTTGTATGGGAACGACATTTCGGTTCTCGGCAACCTCCGACCGGTGGGAAGAACCTTTCCCTAAAAAAAAGGGAAAGCATCGACTGACTCGGGCAAAAAAAATCGGAAAGCTGCCGGTCAAGCTCTATCAAGGGGCGGAACTGGCGCTAAAATGAGGAAACAGCGGATCTCAGAACGGTCTGAGTCATAGGAAAATCCATAAAAGTCGGGGGTTAAAGTACGATAAATAGGGCAAGACACGAGGGGGGTGTCGACAATGGTCCTATCCTCGTACGTAAGTACAAGAGAAGGGGCAACTAGAGGGGAAGGTTCGAAACCGGAAGAAAAAAGGGAACGGCATTAGGGGGGTCCAAATCAGCAAAAATAAAAAAGGTTGGGCGGGAGACCTCAAATCAGTTAAAGGGGAATCATAAGGGTAGGGAGATCGGGGTGGTTCAGGAGGGCCAAAGAAAAAGATGGGAGTCAAGCCTGGATGCTTTTCCAGTCAAATTGGGGAGATGGGAAGTCGGCAGATTTTGAAAAAAGGCCGAAATCTCTGAAAGCAGAAAAAGATGGAATCTTTAGGAGCACCTTAATCAATGGGGGGAAGAGAAAAGGAGCTGAAAAAACCGGACGATAGATTCTTAGATAAACTACCCATTGACGGATTGGCGTCTGAGTGGAAAAGAGTCAGAGACACAAACGGAAAAATGCCGTAGGAAGGGTTTTCCTGGGGTTGTCAATCAAGTTGGATTATAGCCTCGTTAAAACGCTGAAAACCGGAGGACTGGGAGACGAGGTCCTTAAAAAAAAAAGGAAAGAAATCCTACGGGAGGACTCAATCAAAAAGGAGAGAACAACTTGCAAAATCATTAAAACATGGGGGTCTGGTTTTTGGGACAGAAACCCAGGGCCGACGGCATTGTCTAGTTATCGGGAGGACAAGTAACTCATTGGGGTTGGGTTAAGGGCTCGTTGAGAAAACTCACCCAGGATAAGAAAAAAAGAGAGGCTTTTGTTAGAGAGTCTCCGGGGAGAGGGGAATCAGCAAAAGGCGCCTCACTGAAAAGGGGGCACGGATGCAGTACCTCTCTCCACGAGTGGAGCATGAATAGATCTAACTGAAAAGGGGAAGACTGACACAAAAGTAACTGAGAAAGAGAAGAACGTTCAATCGTCGCGGATTGCTAGAGTTAGTTGTCTGACTTCTTCTCCAGTATTGATGTGAGAAGCGGGGGGATATGTTTCAGGGGGTTCCGTATGGACAGAGCACTGATAAATACATTATGTCTACTTGGGCAGCTCACCGGAAAAAAGAGAGGAAGACTGAAAAATTAACTAAAGGGACGATGGGGAACTGATTCTCAACATGGAAGATTTACGGAACCGTTAGAGAAAAAATCATACTCCGCCAAAAAAAAAAATATGAGGAGGAGATAGGGTTAGGGGACCAAGGGGAAGGAGAAATCCTCAAAGGGGTGAGAAACAAGGGAGGACAATTTAGAGTATGGTTCTTTTCTCAAGGAGTAAAAATGTGGAGGGGGAAAAAAAAGCATTAGAAAGAATGGAGTTAGCAAGTGTGAAGAGTAAAGAAGACTCCACCGAAGAATATAGGAGGGCGGCATCCGAGCCGACTAGCAAAGAGAACGCCGAGCGGAAAGGGTCGCAAGAAAAGGAACAGTTTGGGTAGAGGCTCGTGAAAGTGAGGGGAGGTGCGAAGAAGGGCCGTAAAGCCCGTAGCGCGCTATTAAGTCCAAAAACGAAAGTACGGGAATCATCAAAATCAAGGAAAAGGGAAGCCTGGATGAATAAAAGGTTAGATAAGAAGCGCCGCATCGAAACGAGAAAGGGAAAAGGGGTCGCGAAAAAAAAAAGGAATTTTCTAAAAAGGAAGGAGAAATAAAAAAGATAGACTGCAAATCAGAAATTAGACAGAAGAAAGAACATCTCAAAGGGGGGGTAGGGATTTTGACTCAGGTAGCGACGAGGATGCATACTTAGATGTATTTAAGAATCGGGAGGAAAAAAATCATTTTGGAAAAGAAGGTTTAAGGGAAAGTCATGTAGAAAAAAAGGCTTCGGCCAAAAATCAAAAGATTGAAGGACTTTTGCTAATAGTTGGGGGCTCCACTTCAACTATCGGACAGAAAGAAAATCTGGAGGGGATAACAGCAGGTGCGATCACGTCTCTTCGATGGGGGGAAAATAGGCGAAAAAAACAGGACCACCCATGTGAATTAAGGGTGAATCGAACCTGAAAAGTGCTTAGTTTAACGGCTCTTTGGGGGGGACAATCGAACTTCACGCGAAGTCACATGAGGAGAGGAAGAAAAAAAAAACTTATGCATTACTCACAGGATATTGATGGAAGAAGCAGACGATCTCCATCAGATGTGATGGAAAGAAAAAAGTAGTGAAGGGGAGAAATAAACTCTGGGGGACAGAAGTGGTAGATGATGTAAACAGGGAAAACCGGAAGTTGGGAAAAGTCCGGAAAAAAAAACAGAGGATAGCGGAACTTACATACTAGTATGGAAAAGTGCGACACCAAAAAATTCTCTCAAAAGGCAGAAAAGAACGTCCACGAGATGAGGGATTTTCCTAAAAAAAATGAAGGAAGGGGGGGAAGGGCAGGCGAAGATGGGGGGAGAGTCTCGAAGGACCGAAAAATTTGGGGAGACAAAAAAAAGAAGCCATAGCAACTTTTTTGGAAAGGAACTCATCGGGCAACGGGGGCGGTATAAAAAGGGGCGCGTTTGCTACCGTGGATGTGTGGAGGGCGATAAAAAGAGGAGGAGAGGAAAATCACGGTAAGGTCAGGCGGTATTAAAGGACAGAAGGAAAGGGAAAGTCACAAAAAAATTCTCGGCGCCGATCAAAGGAAGTGGATCTCCTAGGGAAAGGAAGCTGGCAGTAGGACAGACACACTAGGTCTAGTTCTAGAAAAGAGAGGAAAAGGGCTCGAAATTGCTTTATGGAGATGTCAAAGGAAAACTGTTCAATAAACACAAACCTACAGGAGGGGGGGGGCGTTAGATCTACGCTTACAGAATGAAGGAGAGGTGCGCAAAAACTGCCACTATAGAGAAATGATGATAAACAGGCAAGTTAAATCAAAACGAATAGCAAACCTAAAATTAATATCAAAATTTGGGGGACTGATTCATGGCCGTGACGCAATATAGGTAAGGTTTTCCTCCGTAGCAGGAAAGGGAAGGGGGAATGAGTGAGTTTGAACAGAATTAATCTACTTTTTCAAAAACAGAAATTAGAACGGGGGAGGCAAGACTAGGTCAATTCAATCTACTAAACCGACAAAATACTAATTATTGAGGGCAGGAACGCAATTGGGGTGAAGTGCGAGATAGGCTGCCTGGTGGAGAGGCGTATTATTGTGTTGCACGAATCATAGGAAAAAAAACGATCCACGGGGGGGAAGGAAAAAAAATACGATGGCGGCCGCGGCTCATTACGGGGTTTTAACGGGGTAGATAAATCATCAATGGAAAGTAGTGTGGAGAAGAATCTTTTCTTAGTCAGAAAGAGGAAACTGAGCTTATCGATCCAAAAAAAATATGATTGAGGACAATATAGAGAGAGAAGGTTAATGGGAAAAGAGAGAAGGAAACTCGAAAGGATGACGGCGCAAACGTTAGGTCCTAAAGTCGTCCTAATCGCACGTTCCATCAACGGCATGATGGAAGACATCTGGTATGAGTTCCAGCCTTCCCCTTTAAAACTCGGAGGAAAAAGGGGAGAAACCTGAAAGAGACGACAAAGGTCATCAAGGTCGCCAGTACAAACCAGGGAGGAATAAGGAGCGCTCAAAATCATCTTCTCAGGACAAGTCGATCTGATTTTAAGTGCATTTTCCGGTCAGAAAGGAGGGGAAAAAAAGTCTCCGTCGGAAAAAACAGTAGATTAACACTAGAAACTCACTGAACCGCTAATGGGGAGGAAGGAGTCAACGGGAAAGAGGTACACTAAAATCCGGCATATGAGGACGAGCCCGGGGGAAGCTACCTCATTGTGATGGACTTCAAAAAGAGTTTTATGGACAGTGGAACTCGTCAATACCTGGGACGCAGTTGGGTAACGATAGAGAGGCCAAAGACTCAAACTAAGGAGGGGACGTCGTCGTCCATACGGGAAAAAAAAGGTCTGTCAAATAGAGGTGTCGAAGGTGTCGCAGGAGGTGCCTTGCAAAAAGAAGTTCCGAAAATTAGAGAAGCCATTTTAGAGCAGTAAGCAAGTACACTAGTAGGGGGACGACGCGGCACAAAGTGATAAATGAAACAGGGAAGAGGAGCCAGCAAATATAATTCTATCTAGTCGCAGAAAAGAGAAGAGGGGGAAGAAGAATTATCTTGCGTCTGCGGATGCGCAGATACTGGGGCCTCGCCCCGGAAGGGAAAAGGAAAAAACAGGGCTAGGAAGGTGGTAATAGGAGAAAAAAAAGCCAATTTTCGGTCAGAGGAGAAAGCAGGGAAGGTTGGTAACCGATTACCTAAAAGAAAAACGGATCAGTCGATATTTGTCTCAGGCACAACATCAAACGGGGGCGTCGGGGAGGGAACTTTAACTAATATCCAATGAAAAAGCAGGAAAATGGAGAGAGAGAGAAACAGATTAGCGAAAAATTCGGATGAGGAAAAGCAATCCTCTAAGAAGTACGCAGGGGGGCTAAAAGCGCAAGTCCATCCTGGGGGCGACAATTGCTCAAACATCCAGACGGCCGAGAACGGGATGGGGCGTTGAAAGGGGGAAAGGGAAAGGCGAAACAACGGGGGGGGAGGCAATTTGTTGGTGGAAAAAAAAAACGTCCCGAAGGGATCAGAGGGGAAGAAAAAAAAAACCAGAAAGGGGGAGGGGGAGTGAAGAAAGAGAAGGGGGCTGACGCCTTGGGGACAAAAACAGAAGAAGGTGGGCGGGGCCGGACGGGAAAAAAGATGTGGAGAGGGCGGGGGGGGGGGAGAAAATGGTCTGGTGATGTAAAGCAGAGCGGCAATCCAGAATCATCCTGTCATACGAGGTGAACAAAAGGGGGCCGGGTAAAATTATGCTTCAAAAAAAGCGCAGAAGGGGGGAAAACTCGGGCGCTGATTACCCGACAGTACGGAGAGGGACAAAGAGGGGGCGCCAACAGCTTCCAGTAAAGTGCAGGCAAGGGACTGGTGTGGCCTGCGCCAAAGTTCAGAGTGGCTTCAGGCGGATGAAAGAAAAAGGAGGAGGAGAGGCAGAAGACGAGGAAAAAAAGAAAAGCTAAGAGGACGGTCGAACTACCGAAAAATAAACCGTTTTTGGAGTCGCGAAAAGGGGCTGGGATGGCTCCTTAAGAGGGGGGGGGAAAAACTGAAAAACTCATCCCTAAGAGGAGACTAAGTCGAGGGGAGATGCGATCAATCCTTGGGCTAGTTCAGAGGCGCTCAAACCACTGAATGCGGACCGAGCTTTCCGCGCCACGAGCCTGAAAGAAGCGATAAGGAAAAGAGGAATCTCCGAGCGACGAGATCAAAAAAATGTGATCTATCACAACACTCAAATCTTATAGGAGGCGGAACTTTCTGTTCGCAGAATGTGGATTTGAACATTTTGAGTACCGGAGTTGCGCCGAAAAACTGTTCTAATTCTATACGCAAACCCCGAAGGAGGAAAAGAGAAAAAAGGAATCCTTTACTGAGAAGGTGAAAAACGGAGAAAATTTGCGAGGAGACAAAACATCACAATAATCGGCGAGAAGAAAATTGAGTGGAGGAGAGATATGAGTGCGCCTACGTACAAATCCCAGCGGGTGGCGAAGAAGAAGTCCAACAGTTCGCAAGGAAAAGGAGTTCTTTTTGGCTGGTCAGGGGCATAAAAAAAACAAAAAAAAAAGAATTTGGCGGGAAAGGGTCCAGGTAGCCATGAAGACGGGTTCAGCGTCCTCTCCACCAAAAGGACGACAGAGGGCTGAGACAACAAGCCGGAGCCGGACGAAAGGAACAAAGCGATCGAAAACTTACGAAAGGTAAAAGGGTTAAGGTATAGCGGGCGCAGTCGGCGCTCCAGGGACATTCGGTCTAAAGGGGACAGCTCTAGGAAAACAAAATCCCAAGGGGAAAAAGCGGAGGAAAAATACCGCAACCATCATGAAGGCCGTGATGATCACGGAGAGCACGCGAGGGGGAAAAGAGGAAAAAGGGGGGGGATCCACTGATCTATCTTGAGGGTACTGAAACGAGAATTAAAAAAGACTCTAATCTACGACGGGGGGGAGCAAGAAACGCGAGAAAAAGAAACAAAAAACTGTTGAATGAAAGGGGGCAAATATGTGTCGCTCCGTCGGGTACGGGAGGGGGGATTTCAAAGAAAAATTCTCTATCAAAGAAAAGGTGCAGGCGGAGAGGAGCGGTTGAAACACATACAAAAGGAAGGACGGACTTTTTGAGAGCTGGTTTCGAAACGGAAACAAGGAGAACAAAAAACAAGCCTCCGTCAAGGGTAGGGAATAAGAAAGAAAAATCAGGAGGGTTTCCAAAATGGGGACGCCTGACAAACCAAGTTTTGGTCCTTTGAACGACAGACATGATGGGTGAAAAGGATTGCCAAAAAAAACTTTGGTTTGGAAAAAAAAAAAAGAGCCAGGGGAAGGAAAAACGCGCGTACACAAGTCTGTGCTGGGGAAAGAGAATCAACGAGAAGAAAATCTTTTCGTGGCCTGAAGGAAGGAGATCACAGTACCAAGAAAAGGGGCCATGATGTGTCGAGCCGAACCGAGGGGGGACCATAAGGGGAAATTGATATTGAAGGTGCAGAAACAGGAAGGTGTAGGCTACTCAAGGGCCGAGCGCGTAGAAACGAAATTGAGGAAAATAAGGGGAAACCAAAAAAGAAATTAATGGAGATCGCGCTCTAACCGAAGAGGAGGGAAATGGGCATCTCAAATGAAAGAAAAGCCATTTGCGCTAGAGTGGCTCTATAAGAGAAATCATAAATAAAGGGTGTATAGGATCGAAAAAAAAAAAAAACAACCAGAGAGAAAAGTGGCGCAGGAAAGGTTTTTCGAGAAGAAAAACGAGGGCGAATCGGCGGTTGATGGGGTACACTTCTGGACGGTGGCGGGAAGGGGGGTGGGGGAAAAAAAAAAGGGGAATGAGCGTAAAGAAAGGTAAGGGGTGGCTAAAACGGTTTTCGGAGAATCATCAGAGCCGAGAGAGGGGGGACAACCAGGAAAACATATTCCTGCGCTCGGTAGCATTCGCTGGGCGCTCCTATGGGAAAATATTGGAGAAAGAGTGCTGATAAAAAGAAACGATTTAGGTATGCTAGAACGCGGAACTTCGCGAAGAGGAATGGAAGACTGTCAATGCACCGACGTCGAAAGCAGAAAAAAGAGAGACAACAGCTTGTGGAGAGATGGAAACGTTGCAGCAGGGGTCTCCCTGCACTAGATAGAGAAGAAAAAAATTCGCCGAGATAAAAAAGACGGAAAAAAAGGCAAACCTGCAAGCCCAATCAAGGGTAGAGAGGACGGGGGGAAGAAAGATGAAGGAAGGTTCACAAAAATTCTAATTCGAATTCAGCGGGGTGCTAAGTAAAGGGAAGAATTTGGTCCTAAAATTCACTAAGAGAAAAACTAGGGATAAACTGGAAAAAACAACAAAGAAGGAGAAATTGAAGCGCCGGAGGAGGGGTATCATAACTAAAAGAGGGTTTGGGAGAGAGAGGACGAGAAAGGCTAAAGAGTGGTGGGGACCGAATCGAGTGTACACGTCAAAAAACGGAATGATTAGAGAAGTGTCGAAAGGGGTATTAAAACGGGAGGAGAGACGACTTCGATTGAAAAGTCGTTTGCTCCGAATACTTTATGGGTTCGGGACGAAGAAAGAGAAAAGGCTTAGAAGCCAACATCAGAAACAGGGGGAGGAGAAAGAGGAATATCTCTTCATATTTGCAGAGGAGCCAAAAAAAAGATGGAAGTCGGCCAAAAAAGTGTAAAAGTCGAGTAGTCAGATATCCCTTTCACTACACATCCTTCGAAAAGAGCCGAGATTCTCTCGGAAACATCTGCCTTTTCTCTCAACGAGTCTATGGACAAAAAAAGAAAGCAAAGAAAAAGGGGAACAATATCTTCGAAGACACCATGGTGAGCGGGAGGAGATAAGCCGCGAAAAAGCTTCAATTCGATGAGGATTTGTGAGGAGATTAAGGGTCGATCCTTTTACCTGACCCTAAGCGTAGTGGGGAGTGTATTACTTTCTTCAAAAAAAACGCACAACGCAATGAGGAAAGTCAGCAGTGCTCTAGTTCGAAAAGAGAAGTCGGAAGGGGGGAAACATAAAGGGAGCGCTAACAGGGTGAGGGGCTTTGTCGGGTTTGGGTGGGTACAAAATATGCGTTTGGGAGGGGACCGTGCCCTGACAAAGGGACGGATAGAGATAGTGCGCTAAATTATGCAGGGACGGGAGAAAATCTAAACTCAAAAATGTCTAAAAGCGCTTGTTTCATGAGGGTCCAATTCTTGGGAAAGTTCAGCTACAGAAAAAAGGAAAGGGCCGACGTGTCGATACCGGTTCTAGCACGAAAAAGGGGAAACGGGGGGGAGGGAAATCTGAAAAGAGGGGAAGAATTATGCGATGAACCCATGGATTTCTCTCAAAAAGCGCCGAGGAAGTGTGAAGAAGGAAGAAAAAAAGGGACGGGAAAAGAAAGACAAGCCTTCGTCCACCAAATTAACGTGCACGCGAGCGGTTATATTATCAAACACAGAACAGGTTGTCGGGCTCGGAAAAACGCCTCATTTTTAACCTCAACTTCAACCCCTAACGAAAGATCGCCAAAAGGTTAAAGGGAGAAAAAGAAGAGGAAAAAGGGGGGAGGAGGGGGAGGGTCAAAAGAACTATCCAATTTCGCTGACTGGGGGCATAGAAGAAAAAAGGAGTCCGCCAACATAAAAAATTGGCTGAGAGGCGAAAATCAGAAGCCTTTAATCCTTCTATGCCAGCGAAATTGGAAAAATAAGGTTGGGGGGGAAAAATTGAATTAAAGAAGAGGTCGGGGGGGACCTCTAAGACTCACCGAGGCGGGGTGAAAAGGACGAATCACTGCCGATGAATGGCCAGCGAAAGAAACTGATGGGCAAAAAGCGATATTGCGAACAATCATGGACGAAAACCAACAGCTAAAGGAAAGGCTGTGCAAAGAAAAGATCATTGGGGGCGGAGAAGAATAAGGAAAGTATGGCCCTATTCTAATTGGGGAAACGCGTGAAGTCGGCGTTGGTTTGGAGACCATCGACTAAACCAGAGTCATCAAAGGAGGACCCGTAGCACGGGGGGGGGATGCGAAAAAGGGAGACTTTAACAACAATAACTTACTTCAAGAGCGGATAGGACAAGAAAAAATGGTCCTTATTCTTCGAGGTGAAATAGGGCCGTTGCAGAAAAACTTTCTACCGGGAAAGGGGATCTGGGGGGGGGGAAGGGGCGCAATAAGCTGAGGAGGAATCTGATGAACGAGGCAAAAAAAAAGGATCTGCCAGCAGCGAAGAAGGCAGGGAGGAAAATAAATCTAAAGGGGAGGGTATCGCTCGGAGCGGAACAAAGGCACGAGGAAAAATTTTTGGTAATCTCTGTGGACTCAAAAGTTGATGAGGGGGCATGGAGTCCCGAAAAAGCTGTTTTGGGAGTTTAAGTCCCGGGCGAAACGCAATCCTATATCGCGAAGCCAGGGATCTGGTTAAAAACCCAACTGGCGAGTGATCTAGAGAAAAAATTCCCGGGTTTGGGAGGGAGTGGCTTCGAAAAACATTTCCTTAAGGACCAAAGGGGATAGGGCTCTACGGGAAGCGATTAGGCCGGGACGACTTACCGGCTAAAATCCAGGAAAATAAATGTTAGAAAAAGATTGTAACAATAGGAGTTCGTTCTCTCGTCAGGGCGAAGGAGTGCTTGCCGAGACTGGGTTGGAGGGGATTGAAAAGGTGGGAAGACCGGATTTACTCAACAATGGCTAAAGACTTAATGAAGGGAAGCGCAAAAATATTCCTACGAAGAAAAAGACAAGGTAGAGGTTGGGGAAGGCTAACGGGCGACTTATTTAACGTTGTCAGGTCGGCTAAGGGATCTCTAAAAAAAAAAGGGGAGGGAAGAGAGAGATTAGGGTGACGAAAAAGGAAGGATCAAAGAAAATGGTGTGCGCACATATTCAAGCGTACGTACATGGATGCCTTTTGGGAAGCTCAAGTAATGGAGGGAGAGGAAAGGGCCAGGAAGGAATATTTATTCATGGTACGAGAAATCCGGACTCCAAGCGAAAGACGCAACTCACCAAAGAAGGAGGGAAAGGGGGACTATCACGACACTAAATTGCTAAACTTAAAAAAGGACAGTTTGTCGGAGAGAGTTGAGAGGGGGCGATCTCCGGGGGAAGTAATTCAAGAAAGATAAAGGCAGGATGGCAGAAAGAGTGCGACGGAAAGCGCGGAAGCAGGATAGGCAAACACATTTCAAACGGTTAATGAAAGAAAATTATAGACCAACCGGGAAATGAAGAGAAAAAAAGGAAAATGTCTGGACTATATCTGTATTTATTTTCGGAGAGAATAAATACAACAGAGAAAGAATGACAAACTACCAAACAATGCCGGCGAGCAAGAGAATCTAGTCACAAAACTTTGTAGGAGTTTAAAGATTAGAGAAGAAGAGGAAAAGAACGGAAGGGCATTTGACCTTTTGAAAGGCTGAAGAGGGAAAAAGAATTGGATTCACTCATTAATAAAGCACGCCGAAATGCGCAAAGCACAACACAATACTTGACGACGTTTAAGAAATTTTTGGGAAAAAAAAAAATTAAAGAAGGGGAACGAAGAAGTAAATGGGGGGATAAAAAAGAAAGACTACTGGATTCTGTGTATCTCAAGGAGGAAACTGAACCCAAGGGGCCGTAAGAGAACGAGGAAAGAGGTAAAGTTCGCCTTTGTGTGAAAAAAAATCGCCGACTGCCGCGGCGGAAAATTCTGCAAGGCGAATTAAAATATAAAACCGGAGGAAGTACGCCATGACGGTGGCTCCAGAAAGTCAGAACGCTCGGAGGAGCAACGTCCGGTCTCCTCGATGGGGCATAAGTGGGTATCGTGGCACCATGGAAGGGCCGGGAAGGGGGGAATACGGGGGGAAAAAAAGACGATCGCGGGGGACGAGAATTAGATGAAAGAAGTTACCAACTAGTATTTAATGGTCTCTAAAGGAATAGAATGAGGCCAGAGAGGGGCGTGAAGATCATAGAGAAATCCATTGAGAAAGGTGGCTATGAGGAGGTAAGTCAAGAATTTGACAGAAAAAAAAGACTGCCCCATTGTGGGTCCAAAACCTATTCTATCGCTGGTCGGTGTGAAAAAAAAGTGCTGCGTGGGGGAAAACAGAAATGGAGGGGGGACTCAAGAGAACTCATCAAGCTGAAAGAAAAAGGAGGGGAAGGGCGGGAGAGGAGGGACATCATGCAACGCCTTATTATTCTTCAAAAAGAGTACGCGCCGTGAGTCTCATGTTTGGGTGGGGGGGGGGGGGGGGGGGGGGGGGGGGGGGGGGGGGGGGTGTGCTCTCCGAGGAGAAATAATTGAGAAAGAGTCCGGATCAGCATAATGAGTGATATAAACGCGAATAGAAAGGGAAAAAAGCGAATTGATTCAGGTAGGCAAATACTCTAAAGACAGAGAGGGGAGTAAAGCGTTCAAATTTATATAGGGGGAACAAAATTACGAGGGCCGAGAGTCTCTGGAGCAGTGGGGGGGGGAATAAGGGCAGCTGGGGAGGTGGAAAGGGGAGGAAGGGGGGGAAGGGGAAGAGGGGGGGGAGAGGAGGGGGTTAGAGAGGGGGGGGTGGTGGAATGGGGGAGGTAGGGGGAAGAAAAAGAAGGGTAGAAGAAGGGGTGGGGGAGGGGGGGGAAGGGAGAGGGCGGGGGTGGAACGGGGAAGGGGGTGTGGGGGGACGTAGGGAGGAGGGGGGGGGAGGGCAGCGGGGTTAGGGGATGTGGGGGAGGGGGGGAGGGGAAGGGCGGGGGGGGAGGGGGGAGTGGAGGGGGGGGGGGAAGATAGGTAGGTCAGGTAGTGAGGTGGGCATGGAGATGGGGTAGGGGGGGTGGGGGAGAGGGGAAGGGTGGAAAGGGGGTGTTAAGGATAGGGTTTAGAGGGAAAAGAGAATAAGGGAGAGAAGAGATGACCTTCAAGATAGAGGGAAAAAGGGAGAAAGGAAAAAGGCCGGAATTAAATCAGAATGGAGCAAAAAAGGGAAAGAAAGCAAAGGAGATTCATGAATGACCTGTACGGAGTTGCGAAGACAAGTGAACAGCGAGGGGAAGGAAATAAGAGAAGGGGGAAGAAAATTCCGACGAAAGGTCAATTCAATAGAAATATATAAAATCATAGAAGGGGAGCGCGGAGGGGGGTCTCTAACTAATACAAGAGGGTGGGTACGCAAGATGTTAGGGAGGCATATATTGTTTAGAAAAGGAGCCAAGAGGGGGGAAAAGTGATGAGGAAGAGTAAAGGGTTCGCCGCTTCCACGGGGGGGGGAAGGATAAGAAAGGAGGAAATTGGAACTGAACGTTTCTCCCAGACTTGAAGAGGGGACGAGAAAGGGGGGGGACAATTGGAAGAGCTTAATCTCCCAAAAAGAAGGAAAAGAAGCTCCAGTGGGGGAAGGCGGATCACGAAAAGCGCAAGAATTCGGCGACGTCCATTCTAAGGGACGTATGGAAAAGGAAATCAAGATGACTCTTCGAAAGCGTTGAATCTTCAGCCAAAGGCCACAATTTAAACACAGTCGAGGAGGGGGGCAACAAAGACAGGGGGAAAAACCTAGATTCAACGGAAACCATTAGGAAGGAATTTTTAGCGAAGAAAGACAGCGGCGCTCAATTCGGGGATAATGAAGTTCAATTCCATTGCGAAGTGAAAGGGGGAACTCTCTAAAGTTGCGCACAGTCGCGAAATGAGGGTTCGTCAAGCAAGCAACAAGAAAGTCAGGGTCATTCGCCTGCTCTCAGAGACAAGAAGCCAGCATCAAAAAGAAACTCCTGCCAGCACTATGTTGAGGCTTTGCAGGTTTGAGATCGCGTTTGTGGGGGAGGCCGCATAAAAGTGTTCTGGAAAAAGAAAAGAGAACGAGACAAGGGGAAGGGCTGGTAACAGGGGCTGGGAGGACCAGAATCTACGAAAAAAGTCACTTTCTTAACGGGGCCGAGGGGGTACGGGGAATGACTTTAAAACCAGCTACATTCAAGCATTCAGCCGAAAGGGGGAGAGAAGGTCAGAAAATCCGCCACTAAGGGGGTGACAGGGAAGAGAGGCCCAATATTACGGGGCAGTTAAGCTCCCCATTCTAAGTCTGACAAAACGCGCCCGAAAGTTTTAAACTTCCTTATCCGGCGGAAAGGGGCTGCGCAAAGGGGGGGATGAGCCACCAGTAAAAGTAGGGAATGACTCTCGAGTGGTAAGAGGCAACAAAAAGGGGTTTCTCTCAAAACAGCAAGCCTTTTGTGTCCGGACCTCTTCTACAAGCAGGGGGAATCGGATGGGTCAGGGGGACAAAACAAATAAAAGAGTAAGGGGGAGTCTTGGTCCAAGTCCAAGTTCGCGTACAAAGGGGTGGCTATCCAGATCCACAGAAAACGACAAAAGTGGAGGGAACAAAAAGAAAGAACGAAGGTTCGCCTGCTATAAAGAGAGCAAGGAGAGAGTTTGGGAACAATTTTTCCTGTGGACAGCCTCGGTAAGGTCCCACGAGAAAAACAAAGCGGCGGGGAAAAAAAAAAAAAAACTGTTGCCGGACACCTCGAAACACAAGGGGAAAAAAGAATATGCTATATCAAAAGAAGGGGGTGGAAAGTGTACGGGCCGACGGAGAGGGCGAAAGAGACGGGCGTATGGCAGAAAAAGGCATTGTGCGTAAGGGGAAGGGGCCTTTATTCGCATTTGAACGAAGAAAGGCAAATTGGGACGAAAAAGTGCAGTCGCTTTTTAAAAAAAAAAAGCGCAAGGAAAGAAGAAAAAAAAAATGAGACGGAGGGGATTGGAATAACCCTTAATCAAGGGGGTGCAGGAAAAAAAATGGCGGGGACAAACCAAGATAGGAAAAAAAATCTGATGGTGGAAGAAAGGGCGGGGGAGAATCGCGAAGAAGTGAAAGTTGCTCCAACAGAGGAGGGAAAAAAGTCAGAAGGGGAATCGGGGGGGAAAAAAAACGCAATCTCCGGGGGGAGGCTTATCGCTGTCAAGTTACTCAGGGGTCTACTAAAAAACAAATAAAAGCCGAGGAAAAAATAGACAGGTAAGGGTACGCTCTCAGAGAGACAACTAGGAAAGATAAAAATTGGGTTTTTTCTATAGGAATCAGGTGCGCCGGCATTGCAAAGGGGATAATAGAATTCAGAGGTTGATTTTAAGGAAAAGTCGAACCACTAGAGGAAAGATGGGGTGGGGAAATTCTCCTGGTACTGGGGGGACTATAACGGGGAGAAAGGGGACGTCACTTCCCGGGGTTGCGGATTGCTATCCCTCTCTTGTCAAAAGGAAACACGAGGGGGGAGAGGGACTAGGAAGCAGAGGAAGGAAAAAGGCGCAGGAACGACACCTAACGAGCGAAAAAAAACTTGGGAAACACGAAGGTAGAAAAGCGAGATTGACTTTCTTGGCGGCCCGGGGAGGGGCTTTGGGAAAGCGGGGGGCGATTTGGCGGCGGTTTTAGGAAGGATTGGGGAAGGGGGAGGAAAACAAGAAGGACTACAGGCTTCGGGATCGGGGAAGAGAGATAAAGCAATCCACTCAAATTGAGACGGAAAAAAAGGTCAAAATTACTTCAAAATGGGGGGGAATAGTAGGGGCCACAGGGGGATCAAGTAGGTTGGGGGGGACATGGAGCAACCAACCTACAGATAAACAACAAAAAACGGAGGGATGGGTACAAAGAAAAAGTATATTGTGAGAAGAAGGGTACTTAGGCAGGAGTGGCAATAATGGGTCAAGTTCGCCTGTACCGGGGGGGGGAAAATTTTTTTATCGGAGAGAATTTTCTTGAAGGGCCGGGCAGGGAGAAATGAAGAGAACACTGGGTGGACTGACTTCAATAAAAAAAGTAAACGCAAAGAGAGATCAAAAAACGTCAGGCAAAAAGTCCGGAAGGGAAGAACAAGAAAAAGGGCTATCTAACCTTTCGAGCGATGAAAGGTCGGGGCCTTTTCTGCGGCGGATCAGTGCAACCTGGAATTCTCTTGACACTTAGCGAAGGGAAGATGCACCAGGGGGGAGATTCAAGCCGGAAGAATCCCGCAAAAAACCGTGAGCTCCTGGGATGGATCAAAGTATAGCCGGAAACGCACTGAAACTGAAAAATTCGCGAGATGAGGTCAAACTGATACTGCAAAGACAAGCGAGTCAAGGAAAAAGAAAAAGCAGAGGCCGGAGAGAGAAGGAGGAACAAAAAAAAAGGGGGAAAGTATTTTTGCTAAGGGTCCTGAAGAAGACCACT
>Ga0179593_1321837_pt1 | contig 16211 bp, 20 predicted proteins | sample CZODoug2_1_08_16_FD_185931 | JGI IMG/M metagenome (GOLD analysis project Ga0179593, IMG submission 185931) | Vadose zone soil fungal communities from Angelo Coast Range Reserve, California, USA - CZODoug2_1_08_16fungal (PacBio error correction) | ecosystem: Environmental > Terrestrial > Soil >...
AAAGAGGGAAGTCAGAAGGCCTAACTTGAAATCAGGAAAGCTGAGGCACACCAAAACGGGGAGCTGAATGTCGAAAAACCAAGAAGCAAAAACTCTTTGCGAAGAGAGGTGAAAGGAAGCCTAAGGGCCTTGAAAAGGCGAGACGAGAGGGAGGGATTGGCGATAGATCGGGGACTCGGGAAAACTCGAGGACGAAGGCCCTTCGAAAGCAGAATCAGCCTCGGCGACCAAGACCGGTGCAACTGAGACATTAGCTACGAGAGTAAAAAAAAATCAAAGAGACGAAGGAATCGAAAAAGAAGGTCAACTGCGAGGAGAACGTCAGACGGCAATGTTCGAAAAGACGCTCTATCCCGAAAAAAATTGGCGATCTCCCTGAGGCGAAGTCTTCGAAGGCAAATAGAAAAAAAGCGTTCGCATGCTGGAAAAGAAAGGGAGGACAGCACAAGCAGGGGGGACAGAGAGGAATGTAGACGGCAAAGCTAATAGAAAAAGCTCAAAACGAGGATAACAAAAGTGACTGGTGAACCGGGGGCTCAAAAAAAACAGTACGGGACGAGCTGGTTTGGGGTAGGTGGGGGCCCGGACCTAGAGGCAGAGCTTCCACGGCGGGATAGAATTGAGGAAGAGATTTTTCGAGGGGAAAAAGCCGGAGAATAATGGTTTGAAGGCCGCGCGGCGGCAGGCTCGAATCCTGACAGATGTATAGTCGAACAAAATAAATCTAGGAGGAGGGGTGTTCGAAAGAACATTCCAAAGTTACGAAGTCATGGAAGAGGGGGTAAGCTGTTGGGAGAAAAGAGCAGCAAAAAGATCAAGGCAGACCGATCTATAAAACAAGAAATGTTCACGTTTTTCTTCTGAATAAGTTGCGAAGGCGGGACAGGCCGCGGAATGATAGGAAGCTAAGAGGTCCACTGTTGAAAAAGAGTCCCGCGAGGGAAGAGGGAAAATAAAATCAAAGAAATGGTATTTAAGTTAAAGCAAACCGATGCTGGTACTGATAAACGATTTGGCGTGCCGATAGACGAGAAAAATGGTCATAAACTCTAGAGTGACCAGGATCCGGGAAAGAGTGTCGTCGGGGGGGATCTGGGTATTTTTCCAACGGAGCAAAAGGAAGACGCAGTGCAAGAGAAGCAAGCTTGCAAAAAAACAAAGAGAGCGGGGAGGAATCAAAGAGCCAGACGAGACGGAAGGCAAAGAGAGGAGGGGGGTTTCGACTTCAATTTCATCCCACGGGACAATCATTCTAACAAGAAAAGAAAAACGGAGGGGACGCCGTGGGAGGAAGGGAATCAATAAACTCCGGAAGTAAAAGCAGACATCAGACTGCGTTCTGTACTGGAAATTAAAGATCGTAAAGCGAAGCCGGCAAACACAATGAAGTCTTGGTAAACATGGAAAGCCGCTTAAGGAAGGGAGGATGGGGACAATGTAAAGAAAAAAGAGAACAAAGCACAGGGGGGAGTTAACCATTTTGAACAAAAGGGTCAATAAACCGAGCGGCGTCGGGCTAAATCCGATGATGATAGGCCCGCGAACCTCGAGCACTAACGGGAGGGAACACCCTCTTTGCGAATCAAATACAAAGAAGTGGGGGGAATTAGAAAGAAAAAAATGAACTGAATAAGGGATTCGAACAAGACCGCGCCAGAGTGCAGATGCGCGAATGCGATGTGAAAAGGTTAAGGCGATTAAGGGAATCAGGCTCTCATCACCCTAAGGGGGAAAGGGGGAACTTAAGAATGGCAAGAATTCCGGAAGAGAAAGCTGGGTATGGGGTACGAGGAAAAAAAACCTCTACCTGTGTTGGGGGAAAACCAATTCCGGGGAACGGTCAACGAGCAAAGGGGGGAAAAAGATTGATAGAAACTGGGAGGAGAGAATCGTGGAAAGACGCTGAAAATGCACCAAGTACCCAGGAAAATAAGGGAAATATGGGGGTTAATTCCTTCGGCCTGCATCGAATACTAAGGATCAGTAAAGTCGAAGAGCTTAAAGGATGAAGGTAACAATAAAAGAACTTAACGACGCGAGATTAATGGTTCTCACAAGAACGACGTTTTGAAACAACTGGGGGGGGAAGGTTTCGTAAAAAAGTGAGTCTCTTATAACCGCCCGTCGCCGTCGACCGAACGGAATTGTACTGCTGACGGAGGGAGGGAGCACGCAAGGAGGCCAGATCGCAAAAGAGTCTTTAACTGGGGGAGGATCAAAGCAGGAATTCAGGGTTCAGCGTAAACCATGGGGTTAAATCAACAGGGGCATGGTGTCCGACAGTTGGAGTGAATGACAGGCGGCGGGATCAAACGAGTTAGGTAGGACGCCTCGAAAGCAAGAGCCCGAGGAAAAGGATTCAGGGGGGAAGCGAAACAGACTTTTTTCTATAGATGTGACCCCTTTCGACCAGAAAGAGAACCGCAAGAGGAAGTCGTGTAGCGGGGACGCATCACATCGATGCCAGCAATTAAATGGGGAGAGAAACTCGTCCGATACCCTTAAGGTCGACTATTGCTGAGAAGACGAGGTCAATATGTCTCTCTCACGAGCATACGAGGGACAGCAAGACGGATGCGCGCCAAGAAAACTAGAACAGCCAAAAAAAACACAACGTAGGAGAAAAGAGAGTATGAAAGCGGGAGGAGGGGTGATCGCTCGACCGTCTTAGGCCTGAGATTAGAGTTTGGTATTGACTGACGTAGAAATAAAATCTAAACCTGGGAGCCGACGGAGAAAGAACTGTCGAGAGGACACGAGACATGGACCGGCCCTGCGGAAACCGGTCCGTCAAAAGGGTGACTTGGACACTTCTGTCCAGGGGGGAGCAAAAAAATGAATGTTAAACTCGAAAAAAACGAAGAATAACGGGCGGGAAAGGGGGGAAAGGGAAAAAAAAAAAATGCTCAAAGCCCTCCGGAAAGAGGCAAAAAAATGGATTACACACAAAGGTTTGCCAGGTGTTACCTACTCTTCCCTATCGGGAACTTCCAACCGTTGAAAACAGGGGGCCTAGTCAGATAAAAAGGGCTGTGAGAACCGACACCGTGAGCATGACCAAGGATCTTTCGCCGCGTGGGAGGGCAACTCATATCATAAAAATCCATCAATCACCATGGGGAAAAAAAAAATCTTCTTTAAGTTCAAAAAAAAAAAATAACGTGCAGAGGAAGACTCGTTAAATAAGAGGGGTAAAGACTCTTCAGTGATCTAAAGCTGCGAGAGCAAGAAAAATCAGACCCCCCAACAACGACAACCATGGGAGGCAAGGGAACTGTGTTGGGAAGAGGTAAGCAAGTTCCAAAGGGAGAGGTAAGCAGCTGGACGCAAGGGACGAAAAACTAAAGCCGAACCGGGCCCCAACAGGTAGAGGGAGGTTCGGAAAAAAAGGGGGGCGAAAAAAGCAGCCTAGAAAAAAAAACTTCATTGTGCCTTCCCCTTCTTTCGGCTCGCCCACGCGCGTAAAGAAAAACAAAACAGAAAGGACAAAGCTAGCAGCAAAGGAGATGGAGGGAGCGGTCTATACAATGGGTACGATCAGAAAGGGACTGGGTCAATCATTACAACGTCTGTCTTTTTATGGAGCAAGCGTCGACGGTGAGGATAGACCACCGCAGGAAAGGGGGGCGGTAAAAGGGGAAGCCCGAAGAAACAGCGGAGGGGGCGGCAACTTGGTAAACAAGAAACCCCTACTGTTCGATGGAAAAGTGAAGGTCAAATTGGAGTCAACAGTACGTCAGACGAGGAAAATTGACCACGAGGTGTGGGGGCCGCTCGGGGAGGGATGAAAAAACGGCCAGGTACGGTCGCGGACAAAATGGGGGTTTTTTTAAGGGAAAAAAAATGTTTTTGGTGGGGGTCGGCCTGCTCGAAGAAGGCGAGAAGGTTGCAAGAGTCTAAGAAAGGGGGGCTACCGGAAAGAACAATCTGGGAGTGGATCCCCGGAATGGTGGAAAAACTTCATAGGAAAACGGTCGAGCCGATTTAAGAATGGGAGGAATCCTCATAGTTCATTTACCTCAAAGCCAAGCGGATTGCCTTTTTGAGGGGAAAAAAATTTGGAAACGGGTGATGCAACGCTACCTTCCTTAGCAAAGGTACCGGCCACACGGAAAAACAGAAAAAAACTCCAGTCACAGAAAACTAATATCACTTCGTTTAGGCAAGCAGAGGTTCAAAAGCGCGGGCCGCTTAGCGCTAGCGGGACACGCAAAATGCGAGACGCAATCGGGGGTGCGGTCAAGACCTAACCTTGGGAGGTGACGAGGGGTTGAACCCGGCCACATCACAGGGGGTGTCCCGCGCGAAGGAACAACGAAAGTGCGGAAACGCAAGAAGAAGATCACAGGAAAGCGCAAAGCCTTAAAGAAGGGGAGGGACGACACTGATTCTCAGCAAACAACAAAGAAGAAGCGCGGGGAAGGGCTCGATAGTTAAACATTTGGGAGATGCGACCTTGCAGAAAAGAAGCGGGAACGAAGGACGGACAAGGACCTTCGCTGAAAGATGTTACTACCCTAAAATCGATTTGGAAAAAAAGGAAGTAAGCAGAGTCGCACCTCTCCGGTCGCTTGAAAAAAGGAGCATCAGCAAAAAACTGTGGAAGTAAAAAAAGGAGTGCAGTCTGGAGCGGGGAAAAATATCCATAGGTACAAACAGGCAAGAGGAGGGCTTGGGAATGCTGGCTCATGAAGAGGGTTAAAGGGGCCAAGAAAAAAAAAGAGAGTGTAAAGGAGTCTATGGCCTATTAAAAGTGTTTAAATATCCAGGAAACTGTATCCAGAGGCGCGTGTGGGGCGCGGAAAAGAAAAAGAGGGACGGTCTCAAAGGAGGGTTGTCAAAGGTTCAGAGAGGGAGTAGAAGCATGCGAAGAAAAGCCCAGGTGAGATTTGTAACGCGCGAGGGTGGACAGGATCACGGTAGGAAAGGAGAGGGAAAGAGAAGAGAGAGTTGGGGGGGACGGGAGAAGAAAAAGGGAAGAGACGGGTAGACTTAGGTTTTTGAAACAGATTTCACCGACTTCACGTGAGTAAATTCGTACTCTCTTCGAGAATGAAATGTGGCCGGTCTGTGCTCCGAGGGGGAAGGAGGAGAGAGCGAGTAGGGGGGCGCAACTGGAAAAGGGAGGAGAGGACGAGGCGACCCGAGCAGAATAGCACCGAAATCATCAGGACGACTACGTTAAATGCCACTCTCAAAAAAATCGCGAAGAGGCAACGGCGAGCTTAAGGAAGATCGTGTCATGGGGGCTTGCTTTGTGAGGGGGGAAAGCATCAAAGACAGATGGGGGAAGGAAGATTCCAACCCAGAAGAAGAGATAGACAACAACAACAACGAGGTCGAAAAAACGCCTTAACTTGGAACTCTTCTTTCAAGACATGCTATTGCAGCACCGCAAAAAGCAGCCACAGACACGCTGATTTGAGGGGGGGGGAAAACGACGCCGCCAGGGAGAAGATGGGCGATAAAAGGGGGGAGGAGAAGTCGAGTTACTTCGAGACCCTAGTGGTGGCGGCTCACTCGAGGGGCGATTCGAGGAAGGGAATCAGGGGGGAGACGAGGGAGGAAGAGAAAAAAAATCATAGGAACCCAGCAACAGTTCTCAATAAAAGGGGACTCAGGATATACCGAAGAGGATACTAAGTCCATCTCGAGGATTTCAAGAATACATGCCCTGCAATCCCGGCGAGAAGAGACAGCTACGGCAAGGGAGGAAAGGCAAATCCGAAGAGTCCGAGGAAAGAGAGGGGGAGAAAAGGCAAAAAAAGGAAGGAAAGGGACACAGATCTACGGCGGAAGGAGGAGGAAGCTCTAAAAAACGGAAAGGTTGCGCATGACATACGAGAGAGGACAAGGAACTACGTCGCAATCTCAAGAAGAAGGGCGGACGCGAAAAACCAACACAAGGGGAGGACTCTACAAAGCAGGGATCAAGTGGCCGGGTTGTCCCATCCTCGTCAGGCAAAGCCTGAAAAATTGGGGTGTATTTGACACGGGAGACCTCCGCAGAAGAGGACAGCGGGGAAGGGGGAGTCATTAGGTCCTAGAGTTGGGGAGAGTCAAACCGCTGCACTCGATGGTCGTCTCGCGGAGCTGGAATCCGATCAAGGAAGGATGAAAAAAGAAGAGGAAAAGAAAATCGATGGTCGAAGGGGGAGAAAGGACGCTGCACTCCTGAAGAACCTAAGGGATGCCAATGGGTGCCTGGAAAAAAAAAAATCAGAACAGAAGATCCTAGCGAGAAGACAAGAGTGGGAGCGGTCGGAGCATCCAACAGTTTCACATGCTGTCGTTCAAGACGCGCGGGAATTCTAAGTGCAGAGGCCATTCAGAACCTTCCGGGAAAGTTGGAGGAGAGGAAAAAAGCGAAAACGCCACGTGTAGGGGGCTGAGAAAACTATTGAGATCGTAGTGTGTGTGCCGCTAAAAGAGCCGTCGCAAAAGCCGAGGAAAGAACGAAATGGACGGAAAAGAAAGTCGTCGCAGGGCCGAATGCGATTTACAAAGAGTTGGGTCGAGGGTGTAGGCAATCTCAAGGACATTCCTCAACATCAAACTTGCAACAGGCATCGTACGATTATACAACCGGCGAAGCGCCAGAGATGGCGGAGGCACGAAGGGAAAAACGAGTCAGAGTCGGGGGGGAAGCTGGATTTACTCAAAAAGTCAACAGGCTAACACTTACACACTTACGGGGTAGGGTATACGTTGTCGCGACGAAGGGGAGCAAGGAGAGAGCGCAAGGACGGCTCGGAAGCGATAACCGACAAGATCTGCTCGGGGGCCGGAAACATCGTAAGGGGGGGGGGTAACAGGGAAAATCCGCGTTACAGTAAGAGAATAAAAAGACATGACACTGAGGGGTCAGATCAAAAAACAGCAAAGAACAGACAATTAAAGGAACTTTGGTGTAAAAACGTTGGCAGAAAGAAATGCCCTGGCGTCGTGGGAGGTCGCCAATGGATTGTGCCGCGGGGAGTCCCTGGAGTTTCGAAATCGACCCGGTGTCACACCGGACTAATACAAAAGGGAGTGGAAAGGAGGAAAAAGCAATCGAGGGTCTGAGAGGAAAAAAAAATGGGAGGATGACCGCCATCCAAAAGTCTGAGCTGGATCTCCAGCAGGGCCTTCGAGAATTAGAGGAGGGCGGCAGCTCATCAGGGCACTTTTAATGAAGAGAGCATGTAGCGTCTGGAATTAAGCATGGCTTTTCGGTGAAGAAGGTAATCATCTACCTTATGTTGTGCTACATCGATTGGTCCCGGCAACCGGGGGGGAAGGGACGAACAGGGAGAAAGGGGGAGTATCCAAAAGCGTTGGAGATAAAACGAAAATGAACTAGACACCAATCCGGAATGCCGAGGTGTTCAAAATGGAGGTTCCTTGGAAAACCGAACGCAAGCCGCCGGAGAGAAAGCCAGAAAGATAGGTCGCGGATGGATAAAGCCTTACTCCGAGGTTCTTTTAAAAACCCACCAACAAAGTTTGCAACAAGGTTACTTGCGTGCACGCTTATCGAGAGGGACAAGAAGGAGCCGTAGAAAGCGAAAAAAAAAGACCAAAGAACAAATGCTGGGGGGGTTATGCTTACTGTCCTGGAGCTAACCTCAAAAAAATATCAGCAACTTGAATGCAAACGGTATGGAAGCGGAGGAAGTCGGGAGCGAGTCGGCCATACCTGTTATCTAACATCGGAAATGCAGGTGTCAGTGCAAAGGAGAAGCGCGTTCGGAGCTCATAGGCAAAGGAGAAGCGAAAACGGGATGAGCGCTTTCGTAAGGGCATATCCAAGGGAGTCTTCAAGGGGGGACAGCAAGGTAAAAAAAAAGCAACTAAAAAGAAAGGAAGAGGAAGCTGGACCGGGCCAATAAAGCTCCAATCGATGTACGAAAGTCTACATGCATGCAAAAATCACGGGGCGAAAACATTTCTTAAGTACAAGACACCTACCTTTGAGTCACCCGAAAACGAATAGAGAAAAGAGCCGGTCACAGGGCTGGAGAAGAAATCGACGAACTCTATCTCAAACACAACTGTGGGGAAGATTACGTCGAGGGAGAAGCGAGCAGAGGGAGGAAGTCAAAAAAACGAGGAAGGAGAGTGGTCGGTGGGCAACACTATAGAAAGTTCTGAAGTAGAAGTCAAGAAAGTATCCTGCAAGCCAGTGCTGTCGGATCGTGACATAGGGGAGGGCGCAAGGGGACGGAAAGGAAAAGGAAAAAAAGGCCGGACGGGGGAGGACGCGTGCGGGAGAAAAGAGGTAAATCGATCGCCAAAACGGGGGGATGGTCAAAACCCTAAAAACTGGGGAAAGAAATCCGGAGAAAGGAGCCGGGAGGAGGGCCATACAACCGCTCTCCCGCAGTAGACTGAGAACTGGACGGAACGCTCCGTTGATGGGGGGGACACAGTATTGCCATCTGAAAAAAAACATAACTCTCCATCGGAAAATCCTGAGGAAGAGTCTGTGCGCAAGAGGTGAAACAAAAGGGACCGTCAAGATAAAAAAAAAAGTAAGGGCGACGTCGACTGAAACGGGCTCGTTCTCCTTCGACGAGACGGAAAACCAAACCAACGTCCCATTTCAAACGTCTGCTGGGTTAACAGAGGAGGGCCGACGAAGCAACGAGGGTGGAAAGAAAGAAGAGAAACTCTCGCCCGGAAGGGACCAGGAGGGATGAGTAAAACCAGGCCGCCGTGAACCGACCAATCTTAACTGTATTCCGAAATGGGGGAACTGTGGGTCAGAGGGCGGGAAGAGCAACAATGATAAAAAGGCCTCAAGCCAGGGAAAACCCGAATAGACTGGGACCCGGGAATAAAGACAAGGATTCGCACCAAAAGATTCGCGATAATTTTTCTGACCTACATCTAACGGCAGGCCAAAGAAAAAAGTGTGGAGAAAGGAGGGTGACTGAGGGGAGGAGCACCCGAAACTGGAAGCGAAAGGGGACTACTCAAGACTCATCGCACGAGTGAAAGGAGGAGTCGATTAGAAAATATTGGAGACCAGAAGGGAGGGAGGTCCCGAAATGAAAAACTTCAGAGGTCTTTGGGATAGACTGGGGAAAACGAAGGTTAGCTATGACAGGACGCCAGGCTCCGTATGCAAACATCAGGAGTGAAGAATCGGTCAAAAGGGGGAAAGAGGGCGCAAAGTTTAACAAGGCGAAGGTGAAGTGTGGGAAACGGAAGGTCAGTTGGCGAATGGTCAGTGCAGGCTTGACTTTCCTCTGATGACCGTGAAAAAGAGGGGCAAGGAGTCGGGAGATCGAATTTCACGCCCTTTGCGATCTAGGGTATACAGAAAAGCGGACGGTCTCTAGGCCGCGAGGGAAGGTGACCTTAGAAGAAAGGCGAACAACTTCAAGTGCTGCGGAAGGTTCGCACCTGTTGACTCAAGTTTGGGGAAAAAAAGGGCCTAATTCAAAGAGAAACAGAGAAGTTTCCATTGGTAAGTCAGGAGGGGGAAGCCCAGACTGGCTATGTCGCGGGGGGGGGATCTCACGGTCTAAAGCCTTTGAAAACAATGTTAGGTGAAAAGCAAAATGCGTCTTCCTTGAATATGCCACAAGACTGGAAGCACCACGACGCAATAGCACAGAGGGGGGGGAAAAAAAAATCACCTGGGAGGGGGAGGAAGAGCGAGTTTTCCTCATAGGAACGCGCCCATTTGCAAGCTTCAGCGGCACCCAAATCTATCAAGAATGGTTGCGGTACCGACAGAACGAGGGGGAAATTTGCAGAGGAAAAGCCCTGGACCGAAGTTTCGTGAAATCGGCGTGGAGAGAGCTGAAAAGGTGTCCCCCCGCCTTCTAAGAGAGCAGGAGAACACTGGTGCAGACCGAAAAAAAGAGAAAAAAAAAAACAACGGCAAGAGGGGGGGGGAGCGCGGGGGGGGATCCGACGTCTGAGTGGTATTGGCTGGCCTTCACAAAAAGGAACAACGGCTTCCTTAAGAAAGAAGTTCCTTTCTTGAGAAAACGAGCATCGGTGTGAAAAAAAAAGGGCCGAGGGGGACGAGCGCATAGCAGGTTCGGTCAGGATGCGTAGCGCGCCGAAGAGGAAGGACCAATGATTGCAGGAGCGTTGCGGAGACCAAAGAGGGAGCTAAAAAAAATTACCATCAATTCACAACAAGTGGTCTGAATGGAATAAGCGAGGTCAGACAAGGCAAAATACAACCACGACAGTATTGGCAGCAATTGAAGGCACGAAGGGGTAAAGGATCCCTTAAATGGAGTCCGCGAGCGATTTCAGGAAAAAAGAGGGGCAAGGGGGGGGGGTGGGGAGAGAGAAAACAAGTGAAGACAGGGCCACCGAAAACGGCCGTGTCGTCCGAAGTTCGTCAAAAAGATGAAAAGCGAAAGGGGTATATTTAATGTCGCGAAAATTCTCTAAGGCAGGGTGAACAAGACTCGACAGGAGAGGATCGAGAGCAATTTGCCGGATCAGAACATGGGCCGTAAGGAAGTGCCGAGCCCTGAAACAGTCAGGGCTCAGAAGCGCGTCTTGAGATGGACGTTGACGTACTGACTCATGAGGAAAATGAGATGTGGCGGGAGGGGGGAGACGAGGTCGATGAAGTTTTCCTCAGAGAAGGGCGTCGGGGAAATCTACTGGCCACAAGTGCAAGGCCCACCCCCCCCACCCCCTCCTATGAGAGAAGGATTATCTCCGAAATCAACCTCGACGGATCGGGAGGGGAGGATAGCAGAGAAAACAAGAAGATGAAAAAAAAAAGAAGAGAGGCTAGACTGACCCCAATGGAGAGAAAAGCGGAAAACATGTTGTCTGCTTTGGGTTCTGTCTGCCGGACAGCATGCCCGGGGAATGAAAAAGCCGAGGGTCAAAGGGGAAGTTGTAACGATCTCTCTCACAGAACAAGATGAGTAAAATGATACATGAAAAGGAAAAAGGTCATACGTGGGTCCCTAGCTGGCAATTAAAGCATGCTGCGGCAAGCCCAAAAAAGCAGCCAAGAAAAACTGATTTCAGTCCTCTCGGACGCATCGATTTTAACAGAGGGAAGGAGACGGGGAGGAAGAGATGGAATGAGAGAAAGAGCAGGTGATTGCGAGATAATTCTGCACATCGGTTTCGCTACTTGCTAGAAGAGTTGACTTTCCGTCAGGCGAATCTATCGAGAAACTCAGCGGAAGAGAGACAACAAGAAAATCTGCATTCAGAGAACGTACAGAAGGAGAAAGACAGCTGAATAAAAGAAGGGATTCTCAATCTAGGGTAAAACCTCGAGAGAAAGAGACCCGGAGCGTCAATTCTTAGAGCCAAATAGACGGAATGACTAGACTCAAGAAACATTGTCAACCTTGTACAAAAGAAGAGAATAAAAGAGTCGGGAAAAAAAAATCAAGAGAAAGCGCGTTTCGGAAGGCTGTCGAAGAAAGTAGGAAAGGACAAAAGCGGAGAAATCGGTCAGATGGGTTGCGAAGCGCAACCAACAAGAGAAGAGAAAGTCTAAAATTGGGTAAGGTCTGTTTCCCCATCATGGATAGCATCAGCCGGCCTGAAAGGCTTGGTTGGGTAAAGGTGGCAAAAGGTAACTCTCAAAAAGCTCACATTCCAAGAAGGGAGGGGAATTGAAGTGGACTCATTACTCGAGGGGGAAGAAGAAGGCCGAAAGGAAATAAGGGGACAGGCCTCGGCGCGCAGGGCGGAAAGGTCCTTAATAAAGAGTTATATTCGATACGAAGGAAAAAAAAAAAATAACTGAAGGGAGGTCAGGTGTTCAAAAAGACAAGGCACGCTGACGGAAGGAAATTATGCCGATATTGAACCTGAGAGGGCCACGGCAAAGGCCAGCAAAGGGAAATCAGAAGATAACCAAAGGGACGATGGGGATTACCAAGAATGGTGAGAGGGGGTAGGAGCATAAATGGCGCATGCTGTCGTGCAAGGCGGCGAGGTTAAGGGATAGCGATGGGCAGGTAAACTAGGAACTAGATGAACAGGAAGATTAAAATCGGAAAACTAAAAGGGAGGGCGGAAAATAAACCGATTGCCTGATAGTAATTTGTCTTTTTCCGACCGCCGGGGCACAATGGACCGCGCGAGAAAAAATCGAGCTTTCCTACCAAAGACCGTGATCTTCGGCGCCGGAGATTTGCGTAGTTAGTCGGGGTGAGAAGGTGTCCGCAACTCTCAGGGGACCTGTTCATACAGAAAAAGGCAACTCCAGAAGAAAGGGCATAAGGACGCGATGGATACCATGCGACAGCGCCAGACGCTGAGGCAGAAGGAAGAGGCAAATTCTTCATCGAGGTTTTCGCAGGAGGCTTTACCAAGAAAGAAGAGGAAACGGGCGAACCCTTCAGCAGACAAGACTTGACGAGGGTCGCCTTTGTCGTCTGGATAAAGACGCGCAACGACTCAAGTCTCATGCCGAACCTCACGGGGATCAGAGGAAAGAACACGTTAACGAAACACTCGCATCGAAGCCGAGGGTAAAAAGATCTGTGAAAGGGCAAAGTGGGAACCGCCGGGGGAAAAAGTCATCTAATCACTTAACTCTTGGGGGAGAATGACCTTAAGAAAAAAAGAAACAGAACAATGGGCTGGGAAGGAGTTGTTTACAACGTTGCCGCCATTTCCGCGGGGGACGGCGCGGGAGAGAATCAAATTTGAAACTTCGCCAGGGGGTGATAGCCTCACCGGTAAGTTGTAAAAAATCTGTCGAAGACAAAAAAAATAAAAAACGCCAAAGGGAAAGTGGGTCAGGAGGAAAAACAAAACAATGTCGGCCCGTAAACAATATGGGGGATCGAACCGGGACACGACTGCAGAGGAATTATATTGAGCTGCGTCGGCGTTCCCTCTGGAGCGCAAAACCGGTTAAGTCAATAAGCAGGGGCGAGATGCAGGTAATGAATCGAGGTCGGGGAAGAAATGTACGCGACCGAGGGTTGGTGGTGCTACGCGGTCGTGTTCAAGGACACGAGATTCGGTGAGTACAGGCTAGAACTTTCAGGGAACAGGGAAGAAAACTTCAGTAACTATGCCCAAAAGTCAAGAAAATCATCCGGGGGCCGATGGGAGGGGGAACGGCGGGGGGAAGGGCAGCTCGCAGCCGCCGAGTCAAGCACGCACTTTCGTCTTATAAGTTCACAAAAAAACCTTACTCCGACGTTCTTTTAGCACACTCACACTACTTTTTTGCAAACTGGGAACTTGTAATGGGGACTTAAAAACCTGATCGGAGAGGAGACCTGAACAATCTCCTTCGAAAGCGAAAGTACTTTGATGTACGGAAGCGGCTCACAGCCATTCGCACAGGAAATAGAGTCCTTCTTCTTCAAACGGGAGCTTCTAGTAGGGGGGCACTTCTCGAAAAATACACCAGACAGGCAGGCATCTGGGTAAGAAGTTGCGCGGGTGCCAGGCGTGGACGAGAGGCTTTAAAATCAGGCGCCTCGGAAAAGTGCGACTCTACAGAGGGAGGACTAGGTAATTTGCAAGGAGGACATGCCCCAACATGGGTGGGGACGAGCTATTTCCCCTGGCGAACAGGGCAAATGACGGAAGTATTGTAAGAGGTCCGGCCATGCTCAATCGATGGAGAGGGCAAGATGCAAGGGAGAAAACGACGGATACAATCTTGACTAAAAAAGTTTAAGGACTAATACTAGCAGGAGAACCGAACGACCTCTGATTACAAGCAGAGGAAAGACTCAGCGCAAATAGAAAAGAGAACAAACAACAACAACGTAGTATTCTTAACTATAGGGGGAAGTCGGAAGGGGAGGAGGGGCTGAGACAGCGCGCTTGTGGAAGGGAGGAAGGCGAAGGTCCCGGTTAGCCAATAGGAGGGGAGGTCGTAGAAAAATCGGTCTAAGACCTGGGGCATCACGTAAAATCTCGCACTTTTTCAATGGAAGGCTGGTCCATAAGGAATTTCTGACGTAAGACTGAACGATGCTCAGGTTGATGCACGGATGGCAATCGAGGAGCACAATGACGGGGAGAGGTCAAGTCTAAACGAAAGCAAAGAAGAAGTTCGATTACGACGGGGGGACGAGGGGCTATCCTAAGAGCAAGAAACAGAAAGTGCACCTTCTCACTGTGTACAAGGGAGGATGAATGAAGGGAAAAGAGACCGACATAGCCGCTTACCATACCGGGGAAGAAGAAGGAGCGATATGTGAGAAGTGCTTAGTAGAACAGGTCCGTCAGCATCCAAATTACTTCCGCGGGGAAGGACAGTCGACGGAATTGATCCTCTACATCCAGACCACGCCATGAAACGCAACAGTTGCTGAAAGAGGCGGGACTGCGGGGTGGGACCAGAACGTGCCGGTCGGAAAAGATCGAGAGGAGAAGCCGGTCTTTATCGCGAGGTATACCAGAGAACCTGTAATCCCATCGTCACAACGAGCAGGAAATACGGGAAAAAAAAGGTGTTCCTCGTTCAGACCCGGTTCTCAACGATGAGAAACAGGCTCGCCCTGAAACCCGATCAAGCGTCAAAAGACAGGCTGGGCCCAACCTCGGGAGAGGATTACGGAAAAAAACTGATCTACAGTCAACCAGCGAAACCAACCTGTGACTTCAAAAGGCGTGGCTGAACAAACGCAGAAATCGAACAAAGTCCAAGCTCGCATCGAAGCCCAGGGCGCCAGAAAGAATCATGTGGGACTAGAAGACGGCGGGCTGTCCTACTAAATTCTGTGGAGTGGTTCGCAAGTGGTTTTCCCCAGGAGGTGAGAACAAAGCCAAGGCGCGGCGGCATAAAAAATCGATTGGAGCCCGAACAAAACAGCGTATTGCGAACGTTTAAACAAAGAATGTGAAGGGTTTTGATTGGAGTAGGTCAGTTTAGACATTTCCAGAGGAGGTGAATTTTCAGCGGAAAGAGGGGAAACCTTTGACAATAATGTTGGCCGAGTCTATAGAAAAAGGAGGGGTACGTGCACGTGCCGAGACTGCGTCCAGGTCGAGGCGCAGTATCTCCGTTATGACAAGGATGACTAGCCGCCAAGGAAACAGCGTCCGGAGGCTGAAGGGTTACACATTGTCCGCGGGGCCAGGGCATAACTTCAGAGGGAAAAAGAAATTAAGGAGTGTCCCTCGCTAGGGGCCTCCTCAGTCGGGATTGTACCCCGCCTGATCAAGAAGGGTTCGACCATTGGGGGGAGGCAAGGGTGTCGGTGCCAAACAAAAATCTTCCTTGAGCGTGTAGGCCACAGAGAGTTGACACACCCCGACGAACTCAACATAGAGGGAAGACGACTTAGAAGGGAGGGGAGTCAACTCTCTCTTTGTCGAGCGCGGCCCATGGGGGCGCGCGAGCGTACGCACAAAAGGCGAGCAGAAGAGAGTGTAGTCGACATAAAAAGGGGCGGTGGGACTATGTTTCACTCGGAAAAAACACGTGACGGGTGCGTGAAAATCGGGGACCTCGTCCATAGCTAGATCCCCCCCGCGCCGGATTCAGAGGAAGGATAACTTGTTCTCCAGACTCTCCAAGGCAATAGCCATTCGCACGAAGTATAGGTAGGGGGGTGGGGCTGGCAATTGGGACATTCCACCACGTCGGTACAGCTGAAAACTGAAGTCAAAAAGGGGAAAAAGTTCTTTTCAACGAAGAAAAATCGGGGAGGTATTGGGCTGCGCGGGAAAAAACACGGGATTGATCAGGATGCAGCCCGCGCTCCGTGCCGGTCCAAACACTTAATTGGGGGGCAGCGGACGTTGGCGATACCAATCGAGGGACAGGGACACACAATGACCCCACACCCCATTGGGGAAGGGAGCTGCTCGATTTCTCAAAAGTGGAAAATAAACCACCCACGACGTCATGCCGAGGAGAAAAGAAAGGGGGGTACAAAATCAAATGAACTGTTCCTCTGCGCAGAGGGTGAGCTTTGGGTTTGCGAGTAAGACAAAACCAGCTTGACGAGAGGAGGCCAAGGCGGGTGTCCTGTCCCGAAAGTCAGCCGCCAACAAAAACGCGCCGTGGTGGAGGACCGAGACATTTTCGCCTTCGATGTCCAAGGCATGGAATGTTCGACAGTATCATGGATCGGATGACGCTCGATTTGCCGAACAGAACAGGCCGGGGGAGGAAAGGGGGTCTTCTAGACGGGATGGGAAAGGGGGGTCAGGGAAAAAACGACCTTCAAAAAGATCAGAGGGTTTCCTTACCTACTATCGGAAGATGAGTATTTGCTTCGGGGGTGGCCGAAGAGTTTTCG
>Ga0179593_1332006_pt1 | contig 16211 bp, 10 predicted proteins | sample CZODoug2_1_08_16_FD_185931 | JGI IMG/M metagenome (GOLD analysis project Ga0179593, IMG submission 185931) | Vadose zone soil fungal communities from Angelo Coast Range Reserve, California, USA - CZODoug2_1_08_16fungal (PacBio error correction) | ecosystem: Environmental > Terrestrial > Soil >...
CTCCAAAAATGTGGGGGGTGCATATTCGACTGCTCAAAGGAAAGAGTAATAAGGTAAGAAAGAAAAAAAGCGAGAGGGTATATTTTACACGTCAAACAGCGTGAGTCCCGAAGCCAAGGATAGAGACAGTTGTGAAAGACATGGTCAATCGGTCAGATTCCAGGTTGACTGAAGGCATGAGCCACAAGCGGCAAAGCGGGAAAAATCGGCTGGACCCGGTTTTCAGTGAACAGATAAGGACATCAGAAAGAAAACACTGGGGAGCTTGATGGAGAGATTCAGGGTAAGGTCATACATACTCCCAACCTACCAAGCAAAAATAAAGAATCCGCGGGGGGGGGAAGGACACTCAAAGCAGAAGCAAATCAAAAAAAGAAACGACGGGGGCAGCAACTTTAATGGCATCAGGGGCAGAGGACTAAAAGAAAAAGCCGAATATGATCACAGTGCGGGCTGCAGGGTGCGCGAAATCCGTGATGTGTTCACGAAAAGCTAGGCCTAGGCCACATAGACAGACGGAACGGCGGATAACCAAACCACCATACGAAACCGATTGGAAAGGTCTCTAACCACAACACCGGGAGGATGAGGAGGAGAGAGCGAAATCGGGATTGGGGGGGGGACAACCTAAACTATGGAGAAGTTTGCTAGGCCCTGAAATAAGACTGGGATGAGAAAAAACCACCGGGGGGAAATCAGGAACTCGGCATCCGGGGCCTCGGGAAATTCAACGGTTTTTGGGAAAGGCCATCAGGCAGGGAATCAGAGCATGAGGGAAGTCACACGCGTGGGAGGAGGTCGGAGGGGAGGGTATTCGGGAAATAACCTGAAAGAAATTAGCCTCACCTACGAAGAAGTACTGAAGGGGGGCTTAGGGTACGAAAAAAACCTTCAACTGGTTTAGAATGCGAGTGACAGAAGATATGAAGAATTTTGCTTCACGAAAGCGAGAGTAAATTCTAACAGTAGAATAATTTGCAAGATGTGCGAAAACGAAACGTGCTTTAGAGAATATACTATGGTAATTATTTCATAGGACCTCGAAAGTGTTTAGTGCAAATAAATCGCGGGAAATGCTCGAGAGAGAAAAAGTGTAAATTCCTCTGCTAACGATTATGCTGAGCGTTTCGTAGAAGACGGGCAAACGAATTGACATCGAGAGAGGGTGTTACCTGACTTGAGGAGCGTCAGGAGTTCGAGGGAAAAAAGCCGAGAAAAGAGCTGCGAGGAAAAACCCCAGTTTGTGGGGGGGTGTGTACGCGTAACGAAAAAAAATTCTGAAACTCTGGAAGGGGAACTGAAAGAACAAGCGAGATCATCACTCTCAGGAGAACCAAGGGGGGCTGTATTCCTGGGGGAGAGAATTGGGTGAGAGCTGAAAAAAAGTCAGATGGGAAATGGTCACAACGGGTGATTGGGGGTAAGCGGGAGGAACGGGGAAGGGGCTGTACAACCATTTTCAAAGATGTTTCAAAGCGTGCATTTGGCGGATCGACCAAGGAACGTTCCATTCGCAATAAGCCGAGAGAAGAAAAAAGTTTGGAATTGATGCAAACGCCTTGAGGCTTTACGGAGAAAAGAAACTGGGAACGGGCCGGTAACCGAACGAACGAGTAAATCGGATGTTGGAGGGATCGCTTACTCAGGAAACATCGGTGGTCTGAAAGCGAGTAGTGAGTTATGGGGGGGGGGAACATGAAAAAAGCGAACGTTTGGGGGGATTCAGGGGGACACCCTCAATCGGTGGCGGCGGTGGAGGGACAATGAGTAGTGAGGAAATCCTACTGTGGTCGAAAGGGGGGGATCCAACCGAAGAGATGACAGAGGGAAAAAAAGGAGCTGAAAAAAAACATGCTAGGCAGCGAAGAAGGAACGAACAAGCCTGCCCATTAGGAGGAAGGGGTCGCGGAAGTAAAGCGGGAAGGATTCCGGAAGGGAAGAAGCGTCCAAAAAAATATTCTGGAAAACTGGAAGAATTTTAATAAGACGGAGAAGAAAAGGGCTGGCCGCAGTGGTATGGTTGGCCGCAGACAGTGGCTTTACGCGAGAAAAAAGCAGTCAAGAGGCTGAAGAAGGAAAGTTCATGGGCTCCGGTGTTGATCAAACATCAGGAATGAAGCAAAAGGGGGGAGCAGAAAAACAAATGACGCTGCTGGAAAGACAGATGTAGCTTCAGTGGGAAAAAGATGGACGCACAATCAGGGGCAGGTGGAAAATCTCGAATTGAAAACCTCGAAACCATACAACAGGGGAAAGAAGGGCAAGCTAACGCAGGGGAAAGGAGAAAGCCGAAATGGTGTCACGATGCATGGGGGGAATGAACTGAGGCGAGCTTTTGCCTAGACGACCGCGAGGAAGACAGTCGAGATGATTGTGGCAAATCGCTAACAAAAAAAAGTATCGAGAAGGGTACTGGCTGGAAGAAGAAGGATGTCTTGGCGGGTCTCTGAGATCATTAAGGGGGCAACCCTGCGCAGTGAAACGAGGAGGGGGGGAGGGGGCAATTTGGAGGATGGAGCGCTCTCAAACAACATTATGAGGTAAAATATATAACCACGGAAAACACTTTTTCACTACCCATACTTGGCCGAAATGAGAAGAAGAAAGAACCAATGATCTAAAACGCAACCCGTCACTAACAGGCCAGAGAAAGAAAATTAATCTGCATAAGAGCGCCGTTAAGCGCTACGTTGCAAAGGGGCCCACAAGAGACAAAAAGAGAGAAAAGGTCCAACCGCAAAGACATGGAGGGCGATAGTCCGAGCAAGTTGAGGGAGGGAACAGTTAAAAGAAGAGTGACCCCTATTCACCCTAGCGGGGCCGAAACAAGAGGGCTAGCACCGAACGATGGGTTGTCGCGGTGACTTATCTTTTCCACCCAGGTTGTTCAGAGAACGCAAAAAAGGAGGATGTCACTGAGGGAATCGTCCATCGGTCTTTGCAAAAAGAGGATTTCAAATTCTCTAACGAGGAACTCCCAATTACAATGTGCTCGGCCAACGTGGGGCTTTCTCCCTGTAAGAAGGAGGGCTATCGAGCAGTCATCTTAGGGGTGGTGGAGCGACTGAGGTAACATCCACTGAGGACGGCACCAATAAAAAAGAAGGGGTCGTTGAAAGAAAGGGGGGACGAGGCCGTCCGATAAAAAGTGATGGCTGGCACTTGCGCATCTCAGGGGGGGGGTTCTTGGAAGCAGATGATCGCTTTCTCACACTTACTGTTGGATTAAGTCCCTGCGTACTTTCAAAGGCGACAAAAGAATCCTGAAGAGCAGGCTTGGGAGATTCATAGGAAACTTCGGAGGAGAAAAAAAGCGTAGGAGTCACTCGGTCCTGTGGATGAATATTTTCCGAAGGGGGGAGGGCAAAAAAAAAAAAAAAAAAAAAGGATCGAGTCAGACCACATTAGGGAGTGCCTAAAGCCCAACTGAGGAAAAGAGGAACACCCAGAACAAGAGGGAGGTTACGCAAAAAGACGATACACAAAAGGGGGGAGGTTCACATGCAACCACTTACAGAATCAACTCAACGAAAATCGCCCAGGCCTCCCTTTTGCGCTGAGTCTCTTTCAAGTACAGTCATCAACGGAGAGTATCTTCACCGAGGGGTTTTATGACAGCAGGATGTAAGGGAAAGGGCAGGGCCTAGGCAGAATTAAGAGGTTTTCATAATGGCCCAATGGGTGAAATTTCGAGGGATCAGAGGTCATAACCGAAATAGGAAGAGTAGATTCAGAGGGAAGAAAATAAAAGTGGGACGAAATCTCAAAAAGTGAGAGGTACCGCGCAAATAGGCAGTGAGAGCAAGAAAGGGGAAAAAAATAAGAGCTGTTGGAAAAGGAGACGTTCCTCGAATGGAATAGATAAGAAAAACCGCACATTAAGTATAAGCCTTCCTAGAAAATGAAAGGTAGGGAAGGGGGGAGAGGATTTTGGAGGTAATGGAAAAATGCAAAAAGTAAGAGAGAATTGAGGAGATTACAAAAGAACCACGGTTCAGAAGACGGAATTTATACCTATAGGAGGTCCCCATATATACGGGACTCCGCAGGGAGGAAATAAAAAACAATCTAGGAAGATGTAAAAATAATATGTTTGGAAAAAAAAAAGTCGAGAAGAATGAATGCAGACTCATAGGAAGGGGAAGGAGAGAACTGGGGCTAAATAAGATTGAGAGGCCGGCGTTGGGAAGACCGAATGGCTCAAACCGTACAAATTAAGCAAGTAAGATGAAAATTCGCACCAGAATGGTATATTTTCATCCAACTGTTATTTGATGGAGAAACGAGATCTGAGGGGGGAAGATGGTTAAGAAACGTTTATCGAGTGACGCTCTCGTGGGTTGCGCAATAATCTAAGAAGAGTCAAGCGCAAAAGAGTGCGACAGGAGGGAAATGGGGTCCGGCAACGGAAGGGAATCAAAATTACACCTTGAAGGGGAGCTCGGCCTCAAGTTCAGGTACGGACAATCAGAAATGAACAACCAGTGAACGAAGGCGCGGGGGAAATGATCTGAAGTTAGAGATACTATGGACTCAAAAGAAAGTTCCTTGGGAGTAAGGGGGGAGGAGGACCTTCGGGAGAAGTAACCTGAGTCGATGATGGGTTTTTAGCAAAAGGTGGCCCGTATCCTTTTACAAGCGTCAAAAATCTCCCAATACCGGGAACGAACGAAAAGGGAGTATTATGAAACACAATCCGGCGCCGAGTCTGGAGAAAGAGACACAACAAAACCACGAAGGGAGGAGAGAATACTACTCTGTGTTTTGGTGGGAAATAATAAGACCGGTTCATGGATGGGGGAGAATTGCTGAGACGGCGAGGGGAGTTACACAGATCGGAAAAATCCAGAAAAAAAGGGAGGGGGAATCGGTCTTCAGGACGGGCTCAGCAAGGAACTTGTTGGGGCAGCATCTCGAACTCAGAAAGAGGAGAGGAGCAATCACACGCAGAACTGAGTGCAGGGGGCGGGAGGAAGGGGGTCTATTTAAAACTTACCGAATACTGTATTCCAAGCTCAATAGAAGAGTTGCTTACTGGAATGAGGGCAGGAGAGGGACAGAACCGGGGAAGACCGAGAGCTTACTTGAAGATTACCTAGGAAAAAGGAGTAAGTTGCTCAACAGGAGAATCACTATGAAAAAGTAGGAAAATTGAAAAAAAAAAGTCAAAGTGGCAAAGGAACACAGAACGACTTTCGGGATGAACTCGGGTGAGAGGGGGGCTGAAGAGTCCGGGGGAACTTTGGACGGGCGCAGAAGATGCTGAAAAGCAAGCGGGAACATAAATATGAGAGAAGGAAAGGCTCAGGCATCGGTCGTCGCACCTTTCCAAATATATTTTGTCTATAATTTGGGACTTTAATCGCGAGGGGGGACTTAGGAAAAGGAGAAAACAACCCGGGGGAAGCGAGACGTGGTTACACGGAAGCCTCCGGAAATTCTGATGCTCGAAAATGTGGGGGGGGGGGCTGAACAAACAGATAACTAAACCCAAATAACATCTCATACGTCGGATGAAGCAAGAAATTTTTTTCGGTTGTGGAGGAAGCCGGACGAGAAGTCTGTCCCAATACGTATGTTTGGCACTGCGCTACAATGATTTGCGCGTAACTCGTCAAAGTGACGGGGGATTCAAGGGGGAGGGTTGCTGCGCTGGGCCGTATAGAAAACGCCGGCAAAAATTTCCCGGAAGGATTTCGGAAGGAAAGGGGTCAATGTTATCAAAAAAGCGCTACTTGACGCCAGGGTACCCTGGCACTGAAAAAAGGACTGAAACCGGAAACGACGCGGGTTACTGGGAACTCAGGGGGGGAGGGGAGAGGTAATTGTAATCTATCTAATGAAGGAGCAGCACGCGGGGAGGAGTGGTCGAGTGGAGGGGGAGGGGTATTAGGTCAGGTGGGCATCAACGAAACCCACTCCTTTGGGTGATTCGGGTCGCACCCGAACACTAGGGGCCTTGGGGAAAGTACTGATGGTGCTTGACCCTCGACTGTGGGAGTAAAGCCAAAAAAAACACTGCCGGACCTGAACACTATGGGCAATCACCCGTAAGATGGCGGACGGGGGCGACACCAAAGCAGGGAAGGTAGCATACAAATAACTGCAGGGGCAAGGAGGAATTGTAAGTTAAAGAAGGACAGAAACATTCACCGGGACGGATCAATGGCGCAACCAACACGGAGATTAATGGATCCTCATTAGCTCACGCTGGCCACGCCAGGTTTTGTGGGGGGGAGAGCAAAAAAAATTGGCTTTTACGCGAGAACAAACCGAAAGGAAAAGCGATCGGGAATATTTCATGGCGAGCGTGGTCCAGAAGGGAAGGGGACATACGTTCCGCATAAACTGCCAATCAAGAAGAAACCATCGCAGATGGGAAAGAGCTCTAAGTGAAACCGTGACGCCGGACAGCCGGTTAAAAGCTCATAGGCTTGAAAGGACAAAACCACGTAAGGGACAGCTCTCGCAAATCCACTAGGGGGCCCTCAATACCTAGATGATCGCAATTAACTGCGGGGAGAAATCACTTCGTGTATGGCGAGCGAAAAAGATTGGGGAAACAGGATCAGAGGGGGAGCGGGCCACGTAAACGGGCTATCGCTATTTGAAGAACGTTCCGGCTCGGGCATGTTCGTGGGTGCCTTGCAAAAGACTCATTGCCGGGCATTCCCTCGCGAGAACGAGAGTATGGGGAGTTAAGTGGGGAGAAACAAACAAGGAGATCACTCCAAAAACAAATACGCCTCGTTGAGACTGCGCATGGAACCCCAGGTACAGAAAAACCCTGCACTCCAATACCTTCCAGCCGGCGGAAATCAGCAGCGGATCTACGCATGCGCAGGACCCGCTGAAAACAACTCGGCCAGGTCACCGAAGCCGGAGGAATCTTGCAGAAACAGTTATCGAAAAATTAGGAACGGGGAAGAAAAAGGGGGTCCTGAGGCAAAAGAAGAGCAGCGCACAACTTTTGGTTTTTGTCGTTCAGCCAGGGTTCCCAAAAGACATATATTGTGCGGAACGAAATAAGTTCACTTCGACTCAGAAGGGCTATGGCAAAAAAAAAATTGCTGACTTTCGCGATCGGGCAACGGCAAATGAAAGAAAATCACTGAGTCGCCCTAAGTCTCGCAGAAAAAGGGAAAAAAGCATTTGCGTTTGGGAAAAGCGGCCAGCAAAAAGAAACAAAGAACATACCACTGCGGAAGAAGTACGAAGGTCCGTCCTTAGAAAATGATGGCTGATTGGGGGGAATAACGAGAGTGTTTGGCCGGGAGTCTTGGACTCCGGGAAGGGGGATTGCTGCTTTAAAACTTCCAAAAAGGTCTCCTTCAGCAGCTTGGAAAACGGCCGGCAATATGCACGAAAAGAAAGTACGCGTTACTGAAAGTTGTGGACGGGGGGGGAACGAGGTCAGATGACGCCATTAAACAGAGAGTCCGTCAGCCCACAAGCAGGAGAGCAAACACAAGAGTTTTGGCCTCGCAACACGCGAATCACAACAAATGGTGGTCATGTGTCTTCCAAGAAAATCGCAATCGCCCAGCCGCAAACTGTTTCTGCCTGCAAGAAGGTTTACAAAAAGGAATTTACAGTCCGGAGTGGAGTGTCAGACAGGGGAGACACGGGTCATGGGAACTCAGTAAGCATCAGCGCTGGTGAAGGAATGCCAACAATGGCGTGATCATCGCGTCCGCGGGAACGGCGAATATGGAAGGCGAACGCGAAGCCATCAAAAAAATCGTGACTGAATGGTGGTGCGCGACAGGCGTGCGCTCGCATTGACATCTATGACGTAGGGGGGGGTGGACTGAAGGGGAAGATAGTTAATCATACCACGCCAAAGATCAGATCAAGGAGCGTTCAGAAAAATAGAGGTGTAGCCTCCGGTTTTCATGGGTCACACTCCACACTTACATATGACGAAGGACGATATCCAGGTAACCACGTGGTGCACGCACGCTTTCACGATCATAGGAATCGAAGGGCCCAAATAGGGGCCTCCGTAAGGTAAAAAAGATCGTCAAGCTGTCAAAATCAGATTTGGCCAAAAAAAGAGAGTCCAGCTAAGGTAATGCCGTACGCCCCCGGGACGATTCCCCGATGAGCCGCAATGTAAGCAGATTCTGAAAGCACCGTCCAGTCGTGACTTGAAACGCCATCAAACCAGGAGGGTAGGCAACACGTCGGGACATGGAAAAGGATCGGCTGAAGAGCGCGAAAGTGGGTTAACAGAAAAATGGCGTCGATTCGCTGGGTTAGGCAATAATTCAATTCCAAAAAAAGGAAGTCTGCAAAATCGAAGCAGCCAGAAGCGTGCCCTTGGGGGGTCCGTAAAACTCAAGTGGAAGGAAACTCTGGTTTGGATGGCAAATCAGGACCGGTTTGACATCATCTAATCATCTAAAAACCAATGAACGCATCGCGGGCGGACGACGCAGAGGAGACAGCCTGAAGCAAAAAATAATGGGAATTTGACTCGGAAAAATTTGCGAGGCTAAAAAGGGCCCGGGTCATCCCTGGGCGGCTGGTTTCGCGAGACCAGTGTTAACGCCCACCAGTGGGCATCTAAAATCTCCCATCAGGTGGAGTCCACAATCAACGAAAGGGGAGAACTCTGTCACCAACAACGAGGGAAAGAATAACAAACGGGGGGTGGGGCGCCGACAGTATTTAGGGGTTTGGAAGCACGGACCCTGCGCAATGGATTAGGACGAAAACTCAAAACGGGAGAATAACCCGCCGAAAAAAGGCCAATGAAAACTTAGGGTGGGGTTGGCAGGCCATCTGAAATCAGATGGCGCAGGGAACGCTGCGAAATGTGAGAAAAGTTTCTGAGGAACGGACAGGAACTACCCGCAGCTCAGAAAGTTGCTTATAACAGGGGAGAGCGTGAAACGAACCCGTCACGCAGGCAAGCCTGACGGGGGAAAGGCTTTAGGGGAGTTGAAAAGTCGAGCGCTATAAAAATTTGTGGAACAACTGTCTCGGAAGGGGCAGCCGGACGAAAAACCAGACTAGGGAACCGTATATACAGCCTGTCTGCCTTGAGGAAGCTGTAAAAGACTTTGGAGTGCCAAAACGTCTGGCTGCATGGTCGGAACGCTCGCAGAAGTAGAAGAACGCTGGACGCAATCTCTAGAGGAATCGGTCAAGGGAAGAAAATATAAAAGAGAAGATGGGTTCAAGATAAGAAACGGCGCGTGAAAGAGAAGAAGCAAAAAGCGGGGGCTTGTCTCGAGACTGGAATGAAGCTTCTGAAGGGGTTTGGACTGCAGACCCAGACGGCAAAATCAGCGGAAGGCCAGAATGGTAGGCGAGATGGTGTGAGTGAGAGCATTCAACCAGTAGAGGACAAGCATGTGAAACACTGGGTTGTGCAGGCGCCGCGCACGAAGGGGCGCGGTAAAACGGCATTTTAAATGTTTCGGCATGCTTTGGGGGAACCTCGGAACGATTCACCGTGCGCCCAGAAAAAAAAAAAATTGGTCAGCTTCGATACTCCGGGTTGGGCATGGAGCAACCACCGGGGCTCGTGAGGTAAAACGCCCTGAAAAAAGGCTTCAAAAACCGAAACAGGGCCTATTACTGTAAGGAAAAAGACTGGAAAAGTAGGGGGGAGCGTACCGGAGCCAAAAAGATTGTAAAGGGTTGCGAGTGTCTAAGGAAATTTCATGAAACAAGAGAAGTGGGCTGGCCACTCAACTCGGGTGGGGGGGGGGGGGGGGGGGGGGGGGGGGGGTTCGGAGTGGGGGGTTGATTCTCTTATGTTAAAAGGGTACGGAACCGGGGGCGCCATGGCGCTCCTTCCTAAAAATCGCTGAACGGTCGGGGGATTCGACGCTACATGTGTCTGAAGCCAGCACAAACCTATTACGCATACCAAGCCAGACTCATAAGTGTGCAGGAGTCAGGAAAGAACATGTTAGAGAAAGATCATCAGGTAAAACGGAGTTCTGGAAAAATTGAAACGATAAGGAGGAATCGGAACGTTTCTGGACAAAACCAGGGTATTTGTCTGCGTGGAGTTAAATTAAAAAAAAAGGAAGAGTCGGGGCTATCGTGCAGAATTAGGGTCAGAAATCCCAGAACATGGAATGGGCCGTGCGGAAAAACACTGAAATCCTCGAGGTAAAAGAAACAGATTATTCGATTAAGAGGGCAACGAGGAAAAGAAATGATGAAATCACGGAGGAACGCAACACATTCAACAGGGATCGGATTCCCATCCGCTATGTGAACCAGTTAACTCTCCACAGGGGAACAATGAACTGAACAGTCTTCGAAAGAACGGGAGTATGGAAGAAGGGGTGCAGATAAGTAAGGTGGAAGAGTCAGGTTCGCTAAGGCAAACGGGGGGCAGGAAGATTAAATTCATGTTCAAGGCTTCTGAGGAATTGGTATTGAAGGGGGGGGAGAGACCTACCTGGACCTGACAGACAGTCTCAAAGGATGGCGTGGGTCGTGTAAAACAAACACTCTTATTATAGGGAGGGCCAGACCCCCACTTTTTTATACCATACTGTTACAGGGAAGAAACTTGGGAATGCCCGGGACGAAGAGCAACTGCACTCACCAAGACATCCACAGAAGTTTAAATAACAGGGACGCATGAATTGAGTACAAAGCATCAGAGGATACCGACCCAAAGGAAGAGGGGGGGAGGAACGAGGATGGAGCCCAGTTCAATCAGCAAAGAGGGTGACGTTCCTGGAACCGCAGGAGGCAGAGAAATCAGCCACAGTTGGGAGGCGGTTCAACCAGTATGTTGACCAACCGACAGATATTGGGTAACAACACGAACTCCTCGTCAAAACGTAAGAAAAGACCATCTGGGGTGTGGAACACGCGGGTGCGGGAAATCGGACAAAACATACCCAAAAAGAGAGGGGGAACACTCTCCATGATAAGAAGGGTTCGGCCGTCAACGTGAATTTAGAGCGTCGCCACTGAAAGACATCCAAATCACGGAGTTTGAAAACCGGATGATTGATGGTGGGGAGGGAATTTCCAAAGATCCGTGGGGGTGAGGCGCCGATGAGCATTGATCAGAGGCTTTAACGCGGAAATGCCAAAACCAGGAAGGCCTTCTGCGGCAGGCGGGGGTATTCACAGAGGGGGGCCAGCTTAAAGGGCTGCAAAAGAAAAACTCGTAAGTGTATCTTGGGGTGGTTAACTGCATTTAGCGCAGTGTGAGAATAGGGTCAGTCTAAGCCCACCCTACAGAAGCTGCCAACCCAGCCGCCAGAGGGTTGAAGCAGTTGCCAACAGCGAAGAAAAAACGCTCTTTTTGATGGTTAAAACCGGGCAGTAAGCACTGAACTCAAACAGAAAAGAAAGGATGACTGAGAACACTCACGATTTACAGTCAAAAACGCGGCGTTTCACAGGGGTTTTCAGGCCGGCATCGCAAAAGGGGAGTGACCTTAAGCGATCGCTGGGGTTCTTGCAGGTCCAGTAAGTGACTAGGTCAACCGGTGCGAAAGTGGACCTACGGGGCAGCGTAAGAAAATCGTGCAGCTCGGAAATCGACCTTTAACCGCCAGAGGATTGTCTCGGGGGGGGCCTCACAGAACGTCTGTTGGGGAAAATGCCGCGACTGGAATGGAATATAAAAACCAAAGCGGCAGAAGAAACATTAGAAAGGAAGGGGGGCCGGAGTGGAGATTGGGTCTGTCAGTGCACAAATCACCACTGGAGAACTTCGATTTCAAGTGTTCCATTCGTAACCAGGGTCGCGCCACGATGAGTCAGGCAATTCCTCGCTAGGCATAGAGTCGTACAATATCTTCGCAGCAAATACGATTTGGCCATCGGCGGGTCATACCAATCGTAATTGCATCCGAAAAGGGGATGCCGATGCGCGGCGCAGGGGGGGACACTTCTAAACAGGACTTGACGAGAAAACGCCATCACAAACAAAAAACAAAAACAAGGGGGGCCGAGAACACTGTCGTAAAGGCTTTCGGGGGGCGCAACGATAGAGAACACGACAGTTTGGTGAATAAATGTTCCGTGAACGAGGGGTCATCAAATTGGGCCGCGTTATCTCTGCAAACATATAGGAAATCGAGGGTGAAACTTGAAGGATAAGACTCGGAAATGCAAGGTAAGGGAGGAGCAGTCGTACCGGTACGGTGCATAAACTACCATGCACCTCAGTGAAAACGCATGGATACGAACATGAGAATCATGGAAATGAAAAAATATGTTCAATTGGTTCGTCAAGGGCGGCTCGTGAGGAAGAAATCAGAACACGTCTTCGGGGGTGGGGGAGGGAGTTTCCGCCGAGAAAAGGGAGCAGATCCAAAAAAGCTCGCCCACTACAGGGGGCAAGGTATCACAACAAGAACGAGGCAGAAAACACAACACGACGGGAACATAAGAGAGAGGAAAGAGGAGGGTATGGGTGTTGGGAAAATACAGCCCTTTGGTATTGGTGAAATTACTGGGCTCAATGAGAGTGGGGAACAATACACGGGTGCTAAACCCAGCATAAACAGGTAGAGAGATTCTTACTAGAAAACAGATTTGTTCGCCATCTGCGATCAAGTAATGAAGTAAAGTCACAAATAAGGCGTTTTTCTGGGGGGGATGATGCAAGTCGGGGGAAACAAAGGAAAAAGCACGAAGAGACATAGAGTTCAGGGGGAGGTTTCGGGGGGAAAGGTGAGTCGGTACATACGGGCTCTATACGTTGGCAGGGTGGAAAGGGGTGGTGAGAGGATTTCGGCAACAAAAGATGGAAAACGGAAAAATGGGGAATTTCATTCCGTCGTGGGGGGGCCGTGAATATTCTATGGGCGATTTCATCTGCCATATAGAAGAAATGTGGACGGGAAGGGATTACAAATTTCGACGCGTCGGAAGGCGGCCGACCGTGGGACCTAGTCATTAATAGATCTGTGAAATCGTCCGCAAGACAGTGGCCTGGGAAGGTACCGGACTTTTGCGACGGAAAATCGGAAAACGCGCGGCACCTGGGTTAAGCTGGGGGGAAGCGAAAAGCTCTTAAAGTGGTGGCGTTTCTACCAAGACGGGGACCCTAGTCGCGGAGTACTGTAATTGGTGCTGTTGAAATGCTAAGGATGACAGTCAGGGGCAAACGGGAGTGAGGGTCAGCGCGAGGGGCAGCAGTGCACAAGGCGCTCCCCGGGGTGGAATGGTTGCGGAAAGGGCACTAGGGGAATGGGAAAGTGCGCAAGGGTAACTTCAAAGAAGGAAGTTCGATACGCATTTTGGCGATGGAAAGAGGGAGGAGGCTTATTATCAAAAACAAGATCAAATGAAGACGGGATAAAAACAGGAAAACGAAAGGGAGGGGAAATTTATCTAAGGGAGAAGAGTGAGGGTGGATCGGGAAGACAGAGCAGGGAAATCAAAGGGGGCCATGCTATGGTAGATCAGGGCAGGAGAAAGACAATCCGTGTTTGGGATTGTGAGGGGCAACGGCCCCAAAGAGGGGGCCGTTGGAAAAAAAGATTCAGATATGGTGAACTGTACAAATGAGAGAACGGAGCGAAAAATCGGGATGGGAAATAGGAACGGAAAGAGGCTTGAAGCGTACTGGGATGCAGCCAGTCAATTGAGGACTCCATAACAAGCCTGCCAAAAGAGATTGGTCTCTAATCAGAAGAAAGAAAGGAAAAGTTTCAACTCACAAGAGAACAACAACGGAACAAGACACAAATAATTTAAAGGACGGGAGAAAGGCGAGTGGGGGTTGGGGTGGGGGTGCAGGTCCTCTTTTACTCGAAACACCGGGCAAAAGGCTGAAAAAAAAGGAAATGATTGGGACATTTTGATAAGGGATCATGGAAGGGGGGGATAGAAAGAAAGAACGAAATCCACGTGGGGGCTGAGCGAAAGAAGGGGGGGGAAGGCACGAAGTAACGGAGTCTCCGCACAAATTAAGGGGGGAATCGACGAGACAACAGAAAAAATATGCTCTCTTCCATCATAGGATGAACAGAGGGAATGGGATCAAGAATGAGGATGAAAGGATATATTTCGTGTGGAACGAACTACTGTAGGAGAAATAAGTGTTAAAGCAGGGGAAAAAAAGGAGAATGTAACTTCTATCACGACGGAGGGGAGATTGGTTCGGAGAGGCAATGGCTTGGGTTTTTATTATGAGATCAGTGGGAGCAGGACCCCTGTGCGCAGTCCTAAAAAGTGAAAGGGTTATGGGGGGTATTGGGAGAAGCTCAGAAAGGAGGGAGGAAAGAAGAAGAAAAATATTTCAAAAAAAAAAGGAAGCATTTGAGAAAGGGACCGTAAAAAAAGGAATCTCAAGAGAGCTCTACATGCAAGAAGGGGAAGAAAAAGTGTACCAAAGACTCCATCAGATGCGAGTTAAAGACATTAATCGATTTGAACAGGGATAAAATGGGAAGAAGGAAATCTTCTGTCTCTGGGAAATAAAAAGGAGTGGAGACGAAGTGGTCATTCAGCAGTGGCAAAAGGGCATCATGAGTCAAAGAGAGGATGCCGCTCTAAAGTTGTCAAGGAAGGAAGAAATTGCAAAAAAAACCGAAAGAATGGACGCCGCACAGTTCCACGGAGAGATCCATCTTGGCTTGTGTCCAAAAAGCGGAGGCACGAAAATAAGGAAGAAAAAGAAGAAGGGCAAAGGGGCAAAGGAAAAATTCTTCCTAAGCTTAAGAGTGGGGCGGTTGTTGGTCACGAGCTGAAACAACACTCAGAGGGGAAAAAAGACAAAAGTACCACGGGGGAGGGTCAACAGGTGACGATTCCGTCAATGGAATTCAAAGGAGAATCCACGTGTGGGGGATAGGACTATTATAGAGGAGAGACACGGGGAAATGATTGTGGAAAAGGAGGAATTCCGCGGTACAAGTAAGAAGGAATGTCTGCATGGTTGCTGAGAGGAAGCTTGCAGGAGAAAGGAGGGAGGAGAAGTTTAAGGGTGAGGAAAAGGGTGTATATTTTTCTGTAATAATTGGTAATAACCACTAGGAGTGTAAAAAAAGAAAAAAGACAGTCATTTCCAACGGACTAAAACAATTGAGGGACGGTTGAGGCCTCAAAAGGAGGGGGGGGGGCAGTGTTCCATGACAAAAGGGCAAATCAATAGCAAAGCACCAGGAAGGTGAGAAAAAGGGAAATAGGAAGGTCCAACCCGCACATTACAGTCAAGGGGGGATTTTCGGGGTCAAAAGAGAGGGAAAAGTGGAATTGGACTAAGTAAAGGGGCATCATCGGTTTGCAGAAGCACGTGAGCAGAAAGAAGGCGAAGGGTATAAAATCGAATCGGACGGAAAAGCAGAGGACGCCAAAAATCAATGCCAGAAAAAAGAGGAAAGGCCCTGGGGGAAACGGCAATCGCGTGTACCAAAAGACAACGTCTGTTAAAAAAGTGGATTTCCTCTACGGGGATTGGAAAAGTCAACCAAAAAAAAAGGAGGAGGATCACGAAGAAAATGGTATGGAGCAAGGCAAGAGTGAGAGCGATGGGGTCTGTCAGGAAAAAAAAGAAGAAAAGAGGAAATTTCTTATCTTAAAGCGGAGCGGGTGCCGAAGGGGGGGTGCGCGGCGCTTGTGGTGGGGGGGTGCGAGAGGTAAGTTCATCGACGTTTAAGGGCGAGAAAATGTAAAGCGACAATAGGAGGGTAAATCCAGGGAAAAAAGACAGATGGAGGGAGGGCGCGAAGGACTCAGCTGAAGATTAATAGCGTAACCCCAGGACCGGGAACTGCTGAGAAGAAGGGGGGGGGGAATATTCTGGAGAAACGACAAAAGGAGGTAAGGGAAAGAAAAAAGAACGAAAAAGTAAACAGGGGAGTATTCACGTCAAAGGAGTTCTTGGGCGATAGTGAACAATGAGCAGAGGGTGTCCATGGAAAATTGGGGTAGAGTCAGACTTGGGGGGGCCGAAAGATATCGCAGAGGGCAATCTGCAAAAGATGGAAAGCACCAGTCGGGACGGGTGGGTGCGTACTCCTCAGTGATAAGAGAGGGGATGGAAAATAGGAGACAGTGTCAACGTACGGGAAGAGAAAGAACCAAGTGATAAGACAAAGGGAAATCATCTGTGTGGAATATACCAGTGGAATGCCAACAATAGGGAGGGGGAAGCCAAGAAGGGCCGGGACTACTAGAGAAAGAACGGCCGGAGATGTGGTTTCGGAGATAGTTTACGCGGAAGCGCAGAGCCAAAAAGATGATACAGAAAGGAAGCCAAAACCTAA
>Ga0179593_1451098_pt1 | contig 16210 bp, 24 predicted proteins | sample CZODoug2_1_08_16_FD_185931 | JGI IMG/M metagenome (GOLD analysis project Ga0179593, IMG submission 185931) | Vadose zone soil fungal communities from Angelo Coast Range Reserve, California, USA - CZODoug2_1_08_16fungal (PacBio error correction) | ecosystem: Environmental > Terrestrial > Soil >...
CTGGGGGGGGAGTTTTGGAAAACGAAAGAAACCAGGGATGTAAGCCAGTGACAGTGACTGCCGTTTGGCATCAAAGCCCGAAGGGGGAGACACCAAGTGCAAGAAGTTCCCTTTGGGGAAAGTGGGGCTCAGGGGTTTGTAGACGCGGGGGTGGCACACGACCCCGCTGCACCTGCGGGAAACACAAGCGCCGGGCAACAACCCGCACCCTGGTTAGACGCCTTGGAACCGAAAAAAACAAAACCCCCGGTCCAGGAGAAAATCGAACGGGCAATCATCTTTGCCAAACGACAAAAACGCCCTCGGAGGAATTCGCCAGGAAGGGAAAAACACCTAAAACCAAAAATCACAGAGAAAAAAGAGAAGCTGAGAAAACGCTCACGTGGGGTCCAAAAGCGACAAAGTTGGACCGGCGGCTTCACAGCAACAGTGGGGGAGGCCCTCAACCCTTAAACGGGGGGAAAAAAACGCTGAATAAGGGCTGAAAAAGATGACGCAACATCAGATTGAAGTCGGGGGAAAAATCACGGGGGGAAACTCCAGGAACATTCATCGTCCCCATACGGGGGGGGGGGACTCAAAAACTGCCAAAAAAAAAAAAGGTTCCCTTCAAACGAAACGCGGGAAACAAAAAAAAAAACGGAAAACAGACTGGTAGAGGGATATCTGCAAGGGTACAAAAAATGCTCTACGTCAAAGGCCGGGGTCGAAAAGGCACGAGGGCCCCAAGCGACAATTGACCGGTCAACAAAAAAGAAATATCTTAAAGACCGGTGCGGGTCGGCCAAAAAGTGGGGGTGGCTTCGCGTTGGCTGAAGGGAGAATCGAAACCAAAACGGGGGAGAAACATGGTTCAGCACATGAAAAAAAGGTGGTGGGAACCCAAAAAATCTTCGGCCTTTCCTGCCTCCCCGGTCGGAAAACAGCGCCGAAAAATACAATGGCGGAGCCTCTCAATTGGGGACAGGTGTAAAAGAGGCGCTCTCGCCCATGGTCTGGGAAAGGACTGTTAACTCAGGGGAGACGGAATCCACCCCGGCGCCATGAAAGACCAGCGACTGTCTTCAACGTAACGAAAATTGATCAAAAACTGAGTTGCTCTTCTTCAAAAAAAACACCCAATAAGAAAAAATAGGGGCTAAAGTTCGTGGGAAAAAAAAAAAAGGGAAAGCGGACATGAATTACAAAAACGCGAGAAGAACCCTGGGGTGCGGCAGGGGGGCTAGAGGCGGATCAAGCTAGTGGATCGAGAACCCCGGGGGGGCCAGTCAAACCGGTTTGGTGAGCTGTCACGTGTCAAACCGGTAAGACAAGTCAGACTGGAAAATCCCAAAAGCGCAGAGGCCTCTGGAGACCTAGGGTAGTCGCGCTCAAACTGAAAAACGTGGGGAGGAAAACTACTGGACACTGTTGCTCAGGGCGTGTCATGGGGGAAAAAAAACCCCGACCCCGGGGAGGGAAAAGAAAGACATCAAAAGAGGGAGGGGAGGAACGGGAGGGGGCGCAGTTGAAGGGCCCGTGGCATGAAAAGTTCAAGCTGGGGGAAGGGTTAAGCGTCGGTTCGGTAAAAAACCGACCCGCGGGGCCGGCGAAGGGGCCACAAAAAGCAGTTTATCGCACATCAAAAAAAAAACTATAAGAAAGGCGAGCTGCAACCACGCGAATCTTCGGACCCCGCCAACCAAACACCGACCAAGGGGCAAATGAACGAACGTCGCTGGGAGGAGAAGACACGTAAAAAAGAGCAAAACCTTCAGACGGCCCTGGTGCACAACGCGCGACATCGACCGGCTCGCCACAATCTGACAACAGACGAAGGGTGGAGGAGAAAAAATTCCTACCTTACCTGGGAGGGGTGGGCTGGGAAACCGCGGGCAAAAAAAAAGAAGAAAAGTGCAGAGATAGCTAAACTGCAGCAGAAAAAGGGGCCAACACCAGAACGGTGGGATCAGCCAACTCTCGGAACATCCGATTAAAACGCAAAAAAAGGGATGAAGAAACGGAAAACGACGTGGATCAGACTCGCGGGGCAAAGCTTCATAAAGGAAAGTGGGCGAAACTGCCAAAAGAAAGCTGGCGCGGTGTGGAGGAACTTGGCGCGCACGGTGGCTGGGGCAAGGGGGTAAGGGGTGGCCATTTGGATCAAGAGGGAAGGTCCCTGTGGTACCAAAAAAAGCCAGCCCCGGGGACAAGACAATCCGCGTGCTTACCAAAGGGCATCGGAGGGGGCTTTCTTCGGTAGTTGAAGGGGCAGATCAAAACCCTCTCGGAACCAACCATCTTGTCAAACTACATATCTGCCGAAAAGGGGGGGAAAAAAAAGCATTCGCCTGGGACCAGGGGGGCGACAGATCGACTGAACGAATTCGAAAAGGGGTCGCATCAGGTTGGCGAACTGCAACGAATCGGGAGGACTGTACACCAGCTTGCAAAGGAAGAGAACCCAGAATCAACCCTGTAACGCCGGTTAGGAAAAAACACACCCGAAAAAACCTTCGCTTGTCAATCGGTGGAAGACAAGAAGAACTGACGTTCGCCATTAAAACAAAAGGGGAAACGAACAGAGGGGCGGTACGTCCCAAGAAGGGGCAAAAAATCTCGAGAGATGACAGCGACACGCTTCCAGCGGACCAAACGTAAAAAAAAACTGAGAGAAGTGCAAGGAGGGGGGACGGAAGCTCTTAAAGGGTTTCTTAAAAGCTCCTAGCGCAGGGAACACTTGAGAGAAGCAAAAAGAGTTCTGCGACAGGGGAAAGCCAGCAAAGGGGAACGTCGGGCCCGTTCCTCAAGGGGCCAAAAAAAGAAGAGAAAGGGGAAGAAAAAACGGGTCCTCTCTCAACAAAAAAGAAAAAAAAGGGAGGAAAAAGATAGAGCAAGAAACTGGTTGGAAAAAGTAGGAAGCCTCCGTCCCTGGTACGGCAGAGCGGAAAGAAAAAAAAGAGGGGGACCAGAAAGAAAATCCAAACGCCCTCTGCTATGAAAAACGACCAAAAAAAAATCAGCGGACGCCTACAAGGGGGGCAAAACCAGCAAAGTACCGTCCGCCGGAACGAAGGAAAGGGGAGCACGTCAGTTCCTGAAACCAATAGAAAGGAAATTCTGACCACGGCAAAGGAAACCGTCCCTCCCGGATGAAGCACAGTGAAAGGATACATGAAAAGTGTCTAAAACCGAGAAACAGAAAAAGGGTTGTGTAGTGGCAAAACCACTTGCCCGGGAAGGGTGAAGAAAAGGTCCAAGGGACAGGGACTGGCCGGCGAACACGAACAAATCTCGGTTGGGAAGGGGAGTGCAGGAAAAAAACGACAAACCCACAATAAGCCGATCACGAAGTAACGAAAAACACGAGAAAATCGGAAAGGCAACACGGGGGGCAAAAAGGGAACGCATTGGGCTTTTTTAGACAAACAAAGGTAAAAAAACAAAGGAGCTGCAGAAGAAATGGACTGCCTGATAGAAGCAGGAAGCGGCCAAAGGACTCACGAGAAGATAAAAGCTGCCTGGGAGGACGGGGGTACTCAACAGCCAAGCGAAAGGTTTTCCGGGGGGGAGTCAAGGCGCGGGGGCAACACCGGACCAAAAGGGGGGGGAGGCGAATAGCACATGGGCCACAATAACCGGAACCCAAATCACCAATCTCCGCCCAGAGACATAGGACAAGACTCTGAAAACAGAGCGCAAAATGAAAAGCAAAGAGTTGGGCCAGCGAGAAAAGAATTCCAAAAATCGTAGCAACCAACTGAAAACGGGTGGAGAAATAGGGATGCATAAATTCCAGTGGGTCTAAGGACAAAAACGGATGGTGGGGGAAACCGAAAACGGCAGGGTCAGACGATAAGATTACATCGGGCTTGAAAAAGAATCAATTACACGAAAGGACCATGAAATAAAATCCGTAAACGGCGGCGCAAAAAAAGGGCCAGCAGTGTGTTTCAGAAAAAAATTTGGACGGAGAATTGTCACTCTTACGGATTGAAACTCAAGAGGGTCGCGGGCTGAGCGGCCGTGGAAGGGGGCTAGAACATCGTACGGGGGGGTTGATAACCGAATGGGTTTGCGAGGAAAAGAATAGCCGGAAAACTGAGAATGATACGACTTCAAAGTAAGAGAAAACTGCTAATCAGGGGGCCCAGCGGGGGTAAAGGTAACCCGAAAACCGGAAAGATACAAAAAGCGATACACAAACAGACGAACCGTTGGGGAACCCTAAACCACGGGCACGTCAAACGAATAATTCCCTAATAAACAGCGGCTTGGTGAGGGGCGGGAAACGAAACGGGGTAGTTGTGGGGTTCCCCATGAAACCTGTTAGGGACCAGCAAAAAAGTAGAGGCAAAAGACAAACAGAAAGAATTAGCAGGGCGAATAGTATCGCCCCAAAATGCAAGTGTGAAGAGAAGGGAAAAGGGGGGTGACGTCTCTCGTACGGTGAACTCGGAAACGCGACAAAAGGGAAAACCGGGAGAAACGGAAAGATAAACAAAACAGGCCAAAAAGTGGACAAAACTAGAAAACAGTACAAACGAGGAGGGTAAAAAAGGCGCCTACGGGACAGCAATTCGCCTCTCCGGGGGGTGTAAAAGAAGAAGGGGGGAGTCTCAAATTCACAAAGGAAAAAAGCAGAAAAAAATACTACGAAAGATCAATAGGGGGGATCACAGATTCGCCTCCTCAGGAAGATTCTCTGGTAAGGGGGGGGTGGGGAAAAATAAGGGGGGGGGGTGTCTTAAGAGTGAGAAGTTGGACAGGGCAGGACGGAAGGGGAAAAAAAAAGCGAAGAAGAGAAAACAACTTCCACTGCAGCCTCTCTGCCGGTCCCCGCGGCGGTTACAGGGGAGGGAAGAAGTGGAAAGAAAAAGAAAGAAAAAGAGGTTCTTCCAAACAAACCGCCAGCAGGACACCCGCAAGGAAAGGACGAGGGTTTGGGGAAGACCAAGAGCCAATCACAAGACACCAAACGACCCAGACTCCAAACCCCACGGGGGGACAAAAAACGCATCCCCCGAGAGGAGGAAAAAAGAAAGAACCCCCGGGGAGGTCAGAAACGCACCCGTCTTACCGGAAAAAAAAAGCGGAACGAAAGAAAGGGGAACAAGGCAATCCGAAACTCGAAAAACATGAAAAACAGAGTCCGGGGGAACCTAGGGCACCCTTGAAGACCGGTGAGGCAAGGAGGAGCCAAGGGGGGGAATATTAGTTTACAAGTGGATGGCAAGGACACCAGAAACGGGGAAAAGAAAAAGCAAGGTCCCTTGTGAGATAGGGAAAGACAGCCGGACTGAAGGAATGAAAAAGAAGGAAAAGGCCGGGCAAACCAGCGCGGAAGGGGAAAGTATCACTGTCGCGGGCAAAACAAGAAAAGGCAACAGGGATGAGGGCGACCACTGGGAAGAAAAAAAGGGGAACTGTTTGGGAGTTTAGGAAGCCGAAAGGCAATAAAAAAACTCGAGGAACCGGGGGCAGGGGGGGAAATGTGAGTATGGGGTGATTCACGAAAAAGGGGACACAGCTCTGCACAAAAAACGGGGACTAGAAAGGGTAGGTCAAGAAAAATGGGCAAGCCCGCGATTGAAAAAAGAGCCCGCAGAAGAGGGGGGGGCAAATTGAAAAACCTGGAACGAAAAACAACTAGCAAGAAAAGCAAGGGAAAAAATCCGACCAAAAAAGGTCGCAGTGACCCAAGTCCCGCACGGAAAAAGGCAAGGGGGAAGAAAAAAGCTAAAAATCAAAGGCAGGAACAACCCCTCAAAAAAATTCAGAGTAAACACCAACAAAGGATTATTGATCTGGGAGGGTTGGGTCGAAGGGGAAGGGAAAAGGTAGAAATGACTGACATGCAGTTTTAAATGCGTAACGGCGGGGAGACCATTTGGACAAAAAGGGAGGAAGGTTAGGGAGAAGTGTGGGCGTCCCGGTGTGTGAGGAAAAAAAACGGGGGGTCAAACTCCCCGCTAAATCACGGTCAATCAAAGACCTGCCAATTGACGACCTTACAGTTAAAGAAAAAGGGTGAGGGAACTGGGCCTAACGTCTGCAAAGAAACAAGACCTTCACAGAAACAAGCCACGAGTTCAACCGGGGCCGGGACATAAAACGGTCTGGTTTCCCGAAAAGATGACTGAATGCATAAAGATGTAGGAAGTGGGGTCAAATCGAAAGGGACGCGTTAAGGGAAGCTTGGCTGCAAACAGACCGTCCCGGACGGGGGGAAAATGCGAAGCCGTGACGAAATCTAAAAAACGATGAAAAAACTGACATGGAGAGTCGGCAGCGGCCAAAAATCAACAGGGAGAAAAGCCGGCAACACTAGGCTGAAGAAGGAACTCAACGGGAGGGGGGCCAAAAAGACAAAGGAAAACTCTCTGGGCCAGCTTGGGAAGTCGAGAGAATCGGGAACTGGGGGGGGGGGCCCAAGGCTCCACTGCGCCTCTGACGGGGGGAACCTGCACGAAAGACGCACAATGTACAACCGCAACGGTGCTCCGATCACCATCGAAAAAAACCCACGGGAGGAGTTCAGGCCAGGAGGGGGGGACGTCTGGCAAGGGGGGTAGTATTTCTGGGGCAAGAAGGGGGCAAAACAGGGGCACACTAAACACGGTGCAGGGGGGGAAGGAGGGGTGTCCGGGACCAAGCAGAAAAAGGTCCCAACTGGGCAACCCTTCAAACAATAGCCCAGGGGCCTAAAAAAAGTAGCGCCGAGACCGTGGCCAGTGATGAGAAAAGCTATCGGGAAGAAGAGGAAGACCATACAGAAAGACAGAAACTGGGCGCCAACGGGGAAAACACAAAGCGACTTTGCGTGAAAGAATGTAGTGAAAGGCCTGGAAGGCCACCAGAGTGTCGCGGAGGAAAGAAACTCGGCCAGCATACTTCGGTGAACGGACATCCTCATCTACTTTTCGATCAACCCCAAAATGAGAGGCAAGAAGGAAAGCTCGGAGGGCGGAAGCAGAGCGGGGGAGGCTCAGTACCAATTTTTGCAATGCCTCAAGGTGGACGGAAAACGGTTTGAAAAAAAAGGCGCCGGGGAGGAAAGAAAGAACAAGCAACAGAAGGAAAAACGGCGCACTGGCGCAGACTTCCCGTGTCGGACCCCAGAACTAAAACTCTGTGTGGAGAGAAAGGCTGTGTCCACTTTCGGTTGGACGACAATGGTGAAAAAAACCGGAACAAGGAGGCCGAAGGAAAACAAAAGAAAACGCGGGCGATGCAAGTCGACAAAAAATGTCATTGACCGGCTCATTAGTCAAAAGTTCAAGGGTTTGGTCGCCTGTTCTCTTAAGGGAGGGGGTAAAGCAAAGCGGTCAACCGAGTCGGGGGGGAAACGGTAAGAAAAAGGGGGGAGTCGAACTCTACACTATATAAAGACGTAAAAAACATTTAGCGGAATAGTGTCGCCGCAAAAAGACCACAAAACGCCGGGTCGGAAAAAAACGTCGCTTGGAGAAACGACGGGTTAAAAAAGCCAATCCCCGGAGACTCAGGGGAGCCGGAAACGGCCCGAAGTCCGACCGGATCGCCAAATCGGGAACAACCGAAGAAAAGTTGGTGGTGCCGGCGCCAAGGAGGGATCCCTGCCTGGGTTTTTTTGGGTCCTACGCGGAAAAAGGAAGATCTGACCCTACCGCACGGGGCAAAAAAAAGAAAACGTGGCAAACGTAAGCAACAAAAAGAGGAACTTAACACATGCAGAAAAAGGGGTAAAAAAAGGAAGCTGAAACGGGAAAAAGGGGAAAAAAGACGTCATGAGCGGCAAAACGGATCACGGAAAGTCAGACTAAGAGTGGAGAAACTCAAAAACAGAGTGGCGCATGGGTGCAGGCAAAGGAGCGCGGTGCTGGGGGGCCGGGGGGAGTGGGGGCAATTGGACGTTCGCAAACAAATTTTACAGGGGGTGTGCCCGCCGAAAAGGCCAGGAAAAAGAAAAGGGTTCTCTAATGAGGCGGTGGAAAAAGAAGCGGGGGAGGCTGATGGAAGGAATAGTGGAAAGGGGGAAGCTGACATTACAAATAAGAACGATGGAAAAGAGGGAAGCTTTACAGAGTGTACGGGCAACTCAGGGAACAATTGAGAAACAAGCCAGGAGGAAGGGGAAACCCGGGTGCGACAAAAAACGACTCTCCCTTGAAGGGGGAAGTGTTAGACATCAAACGGGGCCAACAAAGAACAAAGAGAGAATGGTCGCTGTGTGAAAATCAGCTCCCCCAGGAAACGCCCTTGCCACCCCAAGACAAACCAGCAAAAAAAATTTTAAAGGAAACGGCAACTACCAAAAAGGACTTCTGACGGCATAGTGGGGGGGGGAGAAATCCGCATTCGGGGTCTCAGCCAAAACTGGAGTCACCCCTCCTCTTGGCAAGAAAAAAAGGGTGAATGTGAGGGCCGGACAGATGAAGACGAACTAGAGCAGTAATACCGAGAGTGGCACAGAGTAAAGGACAGAGGTGCCCGGAGCCTGAGGGACGTCAAAAACACAGGAATACGGAAAAATTTGGTAATAGGGAGGTCATGAAACTGAAAGAACTGTCTGCGGGAACCACGGAAAGCCACCCATGGGGAAACTGCCGGCCCGGGTGGAACCTCAATGGAACACCATATGGAGCCAGCAGAGAAAGAGAATAATACCAAAGATGAAGGAAAGGAAAAAGAGAGAGATCAGAGAAGGCCGATAGGTCCCATGGAGGAAAGGGACCGTACCTTCCACTCACGAACAGGACACAGAGCGAAGGTTTGTGACGAAATAAGCCCCTAACAGGCTCCGCGACTGGACTGAGACAGACTTCCCATCACAGAAAGAGGTCCACCCAATCACTGCGTCAGGGACGGGTAAAGGGAAGGGACCGACTGGAGACGTCAAAAAGCTTGATAGAAGAAAGAGGACTGCACAGCCCTGCGAAGTCACACCGGGAAAGAACGGAGATCTGACGGGAATCCCTATTCCAGGAGGGGAAAACCACTCTTAAGCATGCTGTCAGGGGTTAGTGAAGGAACGCAGGAAAAAGGGGTGGAACAGGCATGGTGGACATGGTCATCGTGAAGAGGGAAACTCACCAGATCCTTGCGTTGGGAAGGGGAGGGACCGCAACATGAAAAGAATCCCCTACGATCCGGGGGCGGATCGTCAAACCGGGTAAAAACAATGGGGGGAGGGGGTAACAAGGGAAGACCGAGAGGGGGGGGGGGGAAGCTTGCAGAGGGAAAATCAGGATCGGGGGGGCAAAGGAGGACGAGCGGGGGGGGGAAAACCACATTCAAGAAAACATTAGCAAGCTTTCGGGAAAAAAGCCAGAAAAGGAAAAGGGGGGAGGGGAGGTCAAGGCGCGGCGCCACCATCAAAAGAAGGGAAGAAGAAAAATGGGCCCAAAAGAAGCCAAACCCCAAAGCACAGGGCAGCAAAGACAGAAAAAAATGCACGAAAGGGAGAGGGAAGAAAAGCACCCGGACAAAATGGCGAGAGTGGGGCAAACACCTAGAAGAATCAAGCCGGAGCGACTTCTACCGTTGAGGGGGAAAAAAAAAAAAGAAAGGAAATGCATAACGAGCGTGGGGCGAAACAAGGGACCGGTTGTGGGGGAACACCAAGAAAGCGCAAGGGGGAGCGGAGACATCGGACCAACAGGGTTTTCTCCTCCTGACCCAGACAACGCCAAGGAAGGTTTAGAACGTAAACTGGGACGCACGAACGAAGGGGGAGTGTTGGGCAAAGATTCTGACAGGGAACAAGGCAGGCCAAAGGCCGCCAGGCCGCCAGAGGCGAGCCGCACGGAAACGGACTTGCAAACAAGCAAGTCCTTCGTTTTAAACGAAGAAAAAAACGGCCTGGGAAAGGGGCCGGAAAAAGGAAAAAAGGTAAGCGCAAGGCAAGCGTCGAATGTTCCTGGCCCTAAGAGGGGGGATAAAACCAGAAGGCCGGGAACCAGCGCAGAAAAACCCGTGGGGTGAGGGAACGACGGGAAAAAAAAAAAACCAGCGAATCAAAAAGCGAAGGAAAACGGACCCGGGCCCACAAGGTGGGGAACAGAAAACAAAACCCGGGGGAAAAGAAGAAAACGGCCTGGGGGGCAGGTAACGAAGAGGTTCGTGTTAAACAACATTAAACTAGGTGGAAAACCGAAAAGAGCAAAAACCGATCACAGGGGGGAAAGCGGAAAGGAAAAGAAAGGCAAAAGACGGGACACGTTGAACGTGGGGAGGAACTGATGTTTCCTTGAGAAAGATCAAAAATGGACAAAAAAAAAGTAACTAGACCCGGAGCAGGAAAAACCAAAGGGGAAGAGGGAATAACACCGAGCGTGGGGAAAGGACTCGTATCCGAGCCTCCATATGAAGGGGGGGGGGGGGGGGGGAGAGGAAATAATGCGCTGCACCAGGAAAACGAAAGGAGTCTCAAACTAAGTCATCACTAACTCCTAAAGAGGGGGGAGAATTCCTTAGCACCCAGGGAAAAGATGAAAGTTTCCTTTGGGTCAGGAAGGGAGTTGACCACGGTAAGTGGAAGGAGGCAAACGAAGAAAAAAAAAGAACTTGAAAAACTGCGAGAGGGCAGAACTAATGGGCAGAACATCGTGGAGTTGTTGTTTTGGAGAAACGTGTAAAAAAAGGGAACTAGTCGATTAGAAAAAAGGTCAAAAAAACGCCCGCAGAACACAAAAAACCAGAAACGGGAATGGGGTCAAAAACAATTTGTTACATCATACATACATACAGAAACACGCAACTAATCCAAAAAATGCTGGGGTCTACCAGTAAAAAGGCAATATTCAAGGGAGGAGAAGAGATGGGGGTCCAAACCCGTTTTCTGTTCAAAAGACCTCTTTGGGCTCCCCCCTGACACGAGGAGAAGAAAGAAAGAAGCAGGAAAAAAGAAGCAGATCCCGGGAGTAAAGAAAAGAAAGGCGAAAAAACCCAAGGATAGACAGCCTGACGGGCGGGGAAAAAAAGGAAAAAACAGTTTCTGGGATTACATTATTAATGAAGGACACAGGTACAGTAAAAAGACAAAACACAAAATTTAGAGCGAGAAAAGACGAAAATCGGAAAAGCAGGGAAAATTGACGGGTTGTATCTGACACCTCGAAGGACAGAAACGGAAAGAAAGGCAAGCAAACCACCACAGCAGGGAGGAAAACCGCGTCAAGGTGAACGCTGGGAAACCAACGAGAATCGGAAAAGAAGAATGGCTAATGCGTTTTCGGGGGGGAAAAGTCAATGGGGTTGGAATGGGGTTTTTAGGAAGGTGCAAAAAAAGAAGATCGAGGCGGAGGTAATGGGGGGGGAAAGGTATTTGATTCAGAAGGAAAAGACTAATCCGATTGGGGGGGGGGGGAACCTATACGTTAACTGTCGAAAAATGGGGAAAAAAACGCGATAAAAAGGAAGTGGACAGAGACATAAGCGGGTAGTGTGACAACCACAGACTCTACACCCCACAGACGAAAAAAAAACGAACCGAAAAATACTCAAAAATAAAAGCCACAACCTCGCCAAGGGGAGGGTCAAGCTGGGACAGTCCTGGAAAAAAAAAAAGAGGGAAAATGGAAGGAAAAAAAGAATACATAAAAACGTCCGGGAGGGGCCCCAAAAAAAAAACAACCTCAAAACAAAAGAGTCGAATCACAACAACAACGTAAAAGGGAGGAAGAAAGAAAGATAGGGGAGGGTGTGGCCGGAAAGAAGTGTAAAGGGGGGGAACTTCCAAAAAGGCCGGTTGGGGTAAGGTCACCGGGGGCGGCAAATTGGAACCGAAGGGCCAGAGGTCGGCTTCTTGGGGGGACCACAGGAGAAAAAGAGGGGTTCAAACCAGAAGTCTGGGGGGCAGGACAACGGGGTCAATCACGAGGGCCCGCCTTCAAGGTTCGACGTACAGAAACATACGCAGCCCAGGGGCGGGAAAAAAAATGACTGGTCATAAGAAGAAAGGGAAAGAAAAGAACGCTGGGGAAAAAAAAAAAGACAGAAGACCGAGAGAAGACGAAAAGGAAGAAAAAACTGGACTTTTCCAAGAAAAGAGGCTGCTGACCCTTCATACTTAGGAAGAGTCTAGGGGGTGTGACAGGACGGCGGAGTAAGGAACGCGGATACCCGCAGTCAGGAGGGGGCACAGAGAAGACAGTTCCGAAAGAGGGGACCAAACCCTAAATAACTAAACAGATTGAGGTGAGGGAAGGAGGCCCAATAGACAAGAAAAAAAGGAAAGAGTCAATCACTGCCCGCGAAGGGGAGGCACTCTGGTAACATCCTGGGACGGAATGGGAAGCGCATAAAAGGACAGGGAAGGGTGAAAGGGGATCATTAGTCCTTATGGCTTTTGGGGGGGGGAAAAAAAAAGAAGGGGGACCCCAAACGCTGACCGCAAAAGGGGGGGAAACCAGAAGCCTCGAAAGCCAAGGAAAAAAAAATGCTTCGGAAGGTGGGGGGAGTCGGCATTTGGGAAATAAGTGGGGGGGAAACAAACCAATAAAAACGAAGGGGGGAGGGGGGGGGTCGGCGGGGAAGGGGGACGGACCGCAAAGCATCAGCGTTTGGTCCTTCCCCTTTTCGGTCCAACCCAACAGCGGGACAACGCAGAGCGCTCACTCAGGACAAGGGGGGGGGGGACCAGTGGGAAAAAAAAAAAAAAAAAATTCGAGATCAAGAAGCGAAGACCCTGATAAACAGAGGAAAGACAGGAGAACGGCGCCCCTGGAAAAAACCAAAGGGACACTTCACGCGAAGTAAGAGGGGGGAAAAAAAAAACCAAAATGGGAAGAGGCAGGGAAACAGCGAAAAAGTCGGGCCTCTAACTGAGGGGAATGGGGAGAAAGGCAAGCGAGGAAACGCTCACAAAACAAAACAGTGAGAATGGCGAGGCGTCTATTACTGAGAAAAGGACTCGGGGAGTTCAGGAGGGCAACTGGTTTGACAATGAATCAGGGGGGACGAAGTACGGTTTGTACCGGGAAACGCGCGGGTCTAAGAATTAACAATACGAAGGGGCCTAAAACGTTGCAGAACTGCTAGATGAGACGGGAGCATGGTCTAGGTGGGTCTCTCGAAACAACTGACAAAAGGGGGGGGGTCTCATAAGTCAATGTACAAACAAATAAGACTGGACGCGAAGAAACAAGCCCAGGCTGGCTGGGCGGGGGGACGACGGGAGGTTCAAGGTTGGAAAGGTTTTCATTGTTCGTGACAGGCCGGTGGGATGCAGAGGGGGTAGCGGAGGGTGAGGGGGACCGAAACAAGAGGGTTTCCGAGGAGTGTTGTCAGGCTCAGGGGGTATCGAACTTACCGCCTAGAAAAGGCAGGGAAAGAAGGAGAAAGGAAGGGAGATTCTCCGGAAACCCAAACAACGCCGGTGTACCTTGAGCCTTCGATGGGGATGAAATGCAACGTCAAAGGCCGAGAGCAGACGAAGGGGGACCTGGGCGTCCATCAGAAAATCACAAAAACGGACATGCCAAAGCTTAAAGAACCGCCAGCCTCGGGAAGACAAGTGGTGCAAGAAAATGCCACGGATGAGCCGGGGGGCAGGGAGGGAAAAGAGGGGGGACCAGAGCTCTGGGGAACGGGAAAACACATGAACCGCTGGGGGTGGAAACAACACTCCCTAACGAAACACTAGAAAAACGGATGGTTAAAACTAGGAACCGACAAAGGGAATCAAAAGGGGGAGCAGGGAAACGAAAAGTAGGACCAACCGGCTCCTCAGTGGGCAGACGGGGGAAAGACAAAAACAAGGGCGAGTGTCGGAAGGAGAGGGCACTGGGGGGAGGGTGATGGTGTCCCCATTTTGACGAGGAAGAAGGGTCCTTTGGTCACGAGAAAACGGGGGAAAAGGAGAAAGGTTCAAGGAGAGTGAAACGGACAGCGTCAGAGAGTTGTCGGAGCGGAGGGAAAGGGGCGAGGATCAAATCGAACCACTGTAGGAGAATCCTCCATAGACGGAAAACGGAGTCATGGGGAGAAAAATCAAGGGGGGACGCAAGGGCTGGACCACTGGGGGCGAACTAAATCCTACAAAAGGCGAAAGAGTAGAAGGGGGCACGCAGAGGCGGAACGGCAATACAAAACGGAAGTGGGTCTCTTGCGCCTCAATCTTGCAAAACTTTAGCAGGGCACCAGGGAAAGGAAACAGTGACCTGTTAAAAGGTTAACGGCAAAAGAACCAACCAAGCCTCAGCATTGAAAAGGAAAGACACGCAAGAAGAACGTCAAAACGGAATGGTCAAAGCCGGAGGGGGGGCAAGGGGGGGGAAAAGAGCCAGGGCAAGAAAAGATCTCGACGGGGCACTGACTGGGAGAAACCCCGTGAGGAAGAGGCACAGAAAGACGGGGAAAGGAAGGGTGGACGGGGGGAACTGCTGCATGTACCCGTCCGGCCTCAGAGAACCCGGCGGTCGCAGGTGGTGGAAGGAGCAAAGAAAAAAACTGGCTGTTTGGCGATTAGATCAAGCAAAGGAACTGTCTCCCTTGGTACCAAAAAAGATGGCAACATAACCAAGAAGAATAAAATAGGAAAAACCGGCAGATCGATCGACACAAAAAAAAAAAGGGAGGAGAGGGAAAAAAGAGAGCGAGGGCAGAAAGATCTGTTGAAAACAAGTGGATAACGTAAGAGCTGTCCCGTGCACAGCAAGGAAACAAGCTTGGGTACGAAGAGCAAAGATCATTGCGTGAAGGGTAGGGGATCTTAGAAGACTAAACAAAGAACTGAGAGGGGTGGCCAACACAGAAGGCCCTGAAGGGGCACAGGGTTGGACGAGGTCGAATTTAAGCCCGGAAAGATGACCTGAGAAGAAAAGTCTTTCCCACGGTCAAACAAAGCAATTGGATTGAAAATAAGAAATTATACAGAGAAATTGTCTCAAAAGGAAAGAAAAAACCTCTGCCTAAAAAATGGGGGAAAAGAAAAGAAAGGGTTTGGAAGGGCCTGGTTGCAGCAGCAGAATGCGCCAAAAGCAAACGCTGCTGGAAAAGGCCACGAAGGGACTTCTAACCACACTCAGGAAAGAAGGAGCTGACTAAAGAGTGACAGACACAGGAAAAGCCGAAATGGCGGTGAGCCAAAGTAGGGCCAATAGCATTGAAGGAAAAACAAGTGCTAAATAAATTAAGTTGATTGAGGGAAAAAGCACAATGAAAAGAAGAAAGAGGCAAGAAGGGCTACGGGCAGCGTGGGAGGGGACGAGAAGAGAAGGGGGTGAGGAGGACTTCTATTCTCCCAAAACAGGCTAGAGGAAAAATGGGACCAAATAGAAAAGCCAAAAGGAAAAGCGAACCCACGGCCGAACAGAAACCAGAAGGAGGAAGGAAAACAATCACTCCCAAGAAGAATAATCATGGTCGAGATAGAAATCACGAGGGAAAGGGTCAAGGAGACTTATCCAAGTTTGGGGAAGAAGAGGAGGAAATACGGATCGGGGTCACACAACATTTTTGTGACAAAACCAAACGGTAAAAAGTACACGAGGAACCATAGATGGATTTGGGTGACTGTCTCCGCTTTTAGTGAAAGGGAAAGACAGAAAAATGGCAATCAAGACAAAAAAAAGGCGAGTGATGAAGAAGTAAATGAGATACCACGGCAAAGGAGGTTTTTTTCAGAAGAGGGGGCGATCACTCTAAATTCAGTAAAAGAGAAACAGTTGACGACATTGGAGCCGGTCAAGTTAAGGTGCGGCCTCAATCGGCAAGAGTAAGGAGTCCTGGGGCCGGCCCCCTGACTTTTCTTTGCATGGAGAAAAAAGAGCAGGAAAGATCTCCGGTTTAAAAAAACAATCATAAGAGGGGAAAGCTAGATATGACCAAAGAGAACGTAAAAAAACCAAAGAACGGCGAAAAAAGTTCGGTCTATGGGGGGACGAGAAACAAGAGACCGGAGAGAAAAAAAAACCACGTCACTAAAAAAGGACCCCTTTGCCCACTGCCAAAGGAAAAAAAGACCAAGCACCAGCCAGGAGCAACCAAAAGGATTGGGAGGGGGAGGAAACAGAAAAAAGGGTCTGTGTGGGTGGTCCACAGACACGAAATCGACATCACGTATAGCTCAAAAATGAGAAAAGGAGCAGCGAAAGAGAAGAAAAAGGCAAACTTTTTTGCAGGGCGCGGGGAATGGTCCCCAAGTCTCGCCAAAAAAGAAAAAAGTTAACAACTTAACTCTACCAATGATCGGGACCAAAAACAGGGAAAAAAGAAGTGTAAACAAAGGAGAGTGGAAAAATAGCAA
>Ga0179593_1686712_pt1 | contig 16210 bp, 21 predicted proteins | sample CZODoug2_1_08_16_FD_185931 | JGI IMG/M metagenome (GOLD analysis project Ga0179593, IMG submission 185931) | Vadose zone soil fungal communities from Angelo Coast Range Reserve, California, USA - CZODoug2_1_08_16fungal (PacBio error correction) | ecosystem: Environmental > Terrestrial > Soil >...
GAGGAAAAGAACATTCAAAAAAGGGGGATTGCTTTGAAACTTATTTCGGTTCAGTGGCGAGATCTGCATTGAAACGGAAAAGGCAAGAATCAAATCAAAGTCTGGACGCTGTAGTCGAGGGGCGCGACACGGAGGGGGGCGTGCTGCAGTCCAGTCAGACGGGGGATAACAAAACGCGGACCGTGGGGGGGGGCTAGTTAGGAAAACACTTGACATTTACACAAAAAAAACCCTACAACATTACTTGCGATGAAAGTTTTGACAGGCTTGTCACGCGTTGAGACCTTGAAAATTTGTGATCAGGAAGCGGGGCAACCCACTTGCAACGTCGAAAACGTGCGTTTGAGATCGAGAACGATCCATGTCGAAAAAAGCGAAAATCTGAAAGAAGGCCCCGCCGTCAGTTTAGCGTCACTAACGACCACGAAAACCTTCCAAAGTATGCCACGACTCGTTTATCATTCCTCTGATGATTTAAAAGGGGTAACAAAACAAAAGCAAAGGGTTCGAGGAGAGGATTCCATTCATCTTGACGTTCATCTCAGGGCTCAAAAAGCGGAGGGAGGAAAATAGCTGAAAATAAAGGTCCACGTTCAGGGGGGTAATAAGGTGTGGTTGGCTGTCCTATGGAAAAAGGGGGGGCAACCACCTGTTGAAGGTATCAGGGCGAAAAAGGTTGGCAACATCAGAATAAAAAGGGGAAGCTCGTCACGAACAAGGTGAACTTTCGGGATCAGATACTTCTTGAAAAGAGAGTTGAGAAATTTCATACCCGAGCACAAAAACGCTCGTAAAAGAGAAAAAAAAAGCAAAAAGCCTTCTACTCACAAGTTGCTACCGGAGAATTGGCCACGGGGGGGGGGGGATTAATGACGGCCGGGTTTCACACGGATGATGAACAAAATATCAACATGAAAAGAAAACCTCGCCCTTTGGGGGGAAGCAAAGTCAAAAGGCATCAGGTTGGGAGATCAGTCAGACCAATCATCCCAAAAGCAACCCGAAAAGGCCGGGAGCAGAATCGGACAGGATCCCGAGAAACAGAGGAAGATCCTAAAGTTCTCACTTGGCATGCACAACATCAAAAGGCGTTTGTGGAAACCGTAAACTGAGAAAAAGGGGCGGGGGCATTGGGAAAAAAGTCACAATTGGCTGTGGGTCCCTGAAAAAAGGGCAACAAGTAAAAAACACAGAAAAGGGAGCGGAACACATACCGGCAGGAATAGAAGAAGAAGGCGTATTTAGAAAACAGTGTTCGGGGGGGAGGACTTGAAGCACAACGCTTTAAAATCCGACGGATAACAGGCGAACTCGAAAGGAAAAAGAAAGTCTGTTCCACGAAAAACGTCCAAGAAAAGGGCTTGCAAAAAAAAAAGGGGGGAAGGGGGAATCTCTGGGAATTCAAAGAAGTTTAACAGGGGGACCTGGAGGAGTGAAAAAGCCGAGGCGAGGGGGTATAAACATCAAACGGGACGTCGGATACCTTTCAAGGTTTTACAGCAGAACGAGGGAAAAAGGACGCCTCAAAAGGAGGAGGGAGAAAAAGATCGGTGGCCATAGGAGTAAGGGGGACGCAAGACGGTATCTGCGGCTTGATGTGGGAAAACACGAAACAGCTCCATCCTGCGTAAGGGAACGAAGAAACAGGGGAAAAATTCCCTTTGGTGGAGTCGGGAAAAGGGTACAGTAGAAAGAAGGGGACCAGGAAGATAGGGGTGGAAAAGAAGCCCGCAGAAGGTCGAAGGCCGGAGGTTGCCGAGGGTCAAAGTCTAGCACCAAAAGGATTAAATACGGTACCGATCGAGTGGCAAACGCAAAGCTCAAGGATTGTTAGTCCTGGTGGAACAGGGACGGCCCGGCTGGGGAAAATCCGGTCAATTGATCGACAATGCAAAAACCTGTCTGGTAAGGAAAGAAGGACAACAAGGGATGTTGTGAAATGAACGTGTGAATGGTTGGAGCTCAGTCTTTGTTGCTCGTTATCCTGGGCTATCGTTGAGGGAGCAAGCCCAGAGGGACCCCCGGGGGTCCAGTAGTAATGTAGAGGGAAGGGCGACAAATTGATTACTGTTGGAAAAAGGAGCATGCTTAAACGCAAAGTTCCGGGGGGGAAAAAGGGGATGCAGTCGCCAAACCGGAGGTCTTAAGGAAAACGGCCGTTGACCACGACCAAGTCCAGAGGTAGGCCAGGGATCAGGGAAAAAGGGGGGGGAGGTTGGAAAAGAGGGGGTTAATGCTAAGGGTTAAAATGGGAGCCTTCTTGTAAAATGGGACCCCGAGAGAGACGTTCAAGGATTGTAAGAAGGGGGGTGACAGGGTCGGGGGGGAATCCGAGAACCGAGCCCTGGAAAAGTTTGAGTCCGGAGAACTGCGATGAACGGTGCAAAAAAAGGGAAGAACCGAGAGAAGGGTTGAGGGTGCGGGAACTTACAGAGTGCGACAACCACGGTCTTGGTACAAAGCCCTGTAAAAGAGGGTAACATGGGGGATTCACAGAACAGTACGTAAAGGTATGGTACCTTAAATGAAGACTGAAAGGTAAGGGGGAATCGGTTGAAAAAACTGTTCGGGGGAAGGGAAGAAGGGAAGCATGGAAAAAAAAAAGAGGGGATGGCATGACAGATAGGCCGTGACCCAAGAGGCTTACGCCAGGTGTCGGGAGCTTGACCAAAGGGAAGGAGAAGACGTTAAAGGGAAGGTTGGGGGGGAAAAGTAAAGGTCCACTGCTTATGAATCGTCTCGATAATGAAACGAAGGTTAAGGGAGGAACCGGGGGGAGGTCGGAAAGCAATGGGAAAAAAGGAAATTTAACCTACGAAAGCACGTGCTGTATAAGTTTAAGAAGCAAACACATGTGGTAGGGTGGGGGACGTAACTTGTAATGGAACGGAGCCTTGTCCTCTGGGGGTGACTGATAAGTTGTTTTAAGTGAATTGTGGGGAGATCTTCACCGAAATAGAAGACGGTAGCACAGGGAAAAAAGATTCTATCTAAAGGGAGTCCTACGGGGGGGGGGGTCAATATTACGAAAAAAGGGGATCAAAACTCGGAAAACAATCCTCATAAGGGAAAAGGCCTATTGCGATTCGTGTGAGGAGAGATAACAACAACAGGTGAAGAAAGGCTATGATGAAAAGACGAAGCGCGCGAAAAGTAGGAGGATTGTCTTTAGGGGGAAGGGCTTTCCGACAGTTGGCGGTGTAGGCAGGGCCAACTGAACCCAGTGAAAAGGAAGGTCGAGGATTTGAAAAAGAACGCCTGTATTCAGCGGGCGCGGGAAATCAGGCCACATGTCAGCGGTTACGCGTCTACGCAAAAAAACGATGCAAAAGGGAGAGGGGGGAAGTGGCACCAAGAAAGGACCAGAAAAGGAGGGAAAGTGTGTGCTGGGGCGGTATTCACAGTACCCGGGAGGTCTATCCAGGTCCACTGATTGCGTGGGAAAAAGAGCTCACAAAAAAACTGGGACAAACGGAGAGGGAGGTATGAAAAAACGATCCTACCGTGTCATAAAGAAGGCGACCTGTTCAAAAAGTCTGCCAGAGGAAATCTAATGAGGAGGAAAGAGTACGGGAATCTAAAAAAAGGTGAAAAGATGCCAACGGGGGAGGAAAAGGAAGAGGGGTCAAATAGGAAAACGTTTTTCCGGAGGATGGCACACCAAAGAAACCGATAAAAAAGAAGGGGTTTAAAGGAAAAAAAAAGAGGGGAGGCATCTCAGGAAGAGCCAGCTGAAGGGGAGAAGAGCCTTGGTCAAAAAGTTGACCACGTTCCCGGGCAGGAAAGAGCACAGGGGGGTAAAGGACCAGAGTGTCGTCAACGCAAAAACGGACTTGTGGGGAATAATCGGGAGGGATTGTGTGAAAATGAAGAGACGGTAAGCAATTCAGTGCAAGATCCCGAAAGAAAAGTCCACCCTTAGGCAAAATGGAGAAACGTCGGAGTCGAGGGGGGGGGGGATTACAGTTGGGAAAAAGGGGGAAAAGGTCATTTACTTACCAAGGGGGGGGAATACCAAACGTAGAGAAGCTCAAGGTGGGAGACAGGGGGATTGAATATTGGTCGGGGGCAGGCTTGGGGCAAGGGGAGAAAGGAAGGGTGGTAGGGGGAAAAAGAATTCACATAAAAGAAAAGAGGGAAGGGGTGGCAGACGAGGGCCTTATATTAAACAGGGGGGCGTCTTCGTCCGGCGAAACAATGACAATTAAGGGAAAAGAAAAGGAAAAATTTTGGAGGGGGAAGGCAAGAGAGCAGCAAGCATCAATCGGATAAACCTGGAACCAGAGGGGACGTGTCGACGCGTCCGACAGGTGTGTCCCACGTGAATGTTCCTTCAGAGAAAGGTCAAAGAGGCGGGGTTGTGGGTAGGGGTGGGGGGAAGGGGCGGAGGGAGGAGAGAAGGGATGGGAAAGGTGTGGAGGAAAACTGTGCAATGCTGTGGGTTGCCAAGAGCCGTGGAACAGGTACCATGTCCGGGATAACACAAGAAGGCTGCAGGGGGAAGACGTGGGAAAAACGGAACAATTGCGGAGGAGTCAGGGGGGGGATGTAGGTCAAATTTGCTTGGTGTGCGGGGCCGAAAAAACGGCACCGACTTGGAATCCGGCGGGGCGGCCCGTTCGGGAAAAGAGAAAGCCGGGAAGGGAACGGAGAGGAAGAACCGTCAAGAGGGGATAGGGTGGGTCAGTACTCAGAGGGGTCCCTTCAAAAGGAAGTCGTTGCGATAAGGGGTAAAAAAATTAGGAACGAGTGAAAAGAAGATGGGGAAGACAAGACAACCTGTGAAGGTAAGGTGAGCCTTTCAGATGGGGGGGCAGAATATGGGACCAGAAGCTAGAAAAAAAAAAAAGGGGGGAAAAAAAGATGTGGGGAAGGTCTCGCTAAGGGAGGACCGGGACGGCTTGATGTGTAGGCACGAGCAAAGCGAAAAAAAGACAGGGGGAAATGAGAGGATCGAAGGGGCGAGCTCGCAAAGTGTGTTGAGTGAGGAACACGTAACAGAGAAAGATGAGGAGGGGTCCAAAAAGAAAGGACGGGGGAGAGACAACGCCGGCCGGGGCGGCGTAAGTCTGGACCCAAACCCCGGCCTTTTTGGTGCCGTCGTCAAGTACATAGCAAACACCAGGCGGGGGGGGGAGTCGAAAAAGGAAGGGGGAGGTCCGTTAGGTGGTAAAGTAGAACGGGAAATCCGCAGGATTGGTTAGTCCGGGTGGACCTGTCGGGCTGCCGAGGGGGGGCATGCAAAAAAAAAGGGGGTGGAGGAAGAAGGGAACAAGACGGAGTCAGAAGGGGAGGGGGGTCTGCTCATAAACAACAAAAGGAATGGGGGGTAAACTGGAAAGGTCTGATCGTACAGTAGTGTGTGGGAGCCCTGATTCAGAGGGATGGCGGGAAAAAGAAAAGAAGAGGGGTTGGGCAGGAAGAGGTGGGTGTGGGGGGTCTTTCAGGGTGGCAGGGAATTTGATACTTGGGGGTGGAACTGAGCAGGCAGGAAAAAAGGCGGAGGGGGGAAAGTCGCGGGGAGGGGAAAGTTGGAAGAAGAAAAACGGGGGAAGTCAAAAACGGCAGATGTGCAACGAAGTCCATCCGTTATCCAATTGGCGGTCGAAAGGAGTGGGTTTGGGAAAAAAGAAGTGAAGGGCCGGAGGTATCCTGAAAAAAACGAGGGGTGACGGGAGCAGGATTCAAGGAAATAGAAAGTTTGTAGTGAAAGGAAAACGAGTAGCCTCTGGGCGATGAATTTAAAAAACACTTGAGGGAAGAAGGCCTAAAAAAATTGAGGGAGCAGATGAAAAAAAAAAGATACAAACGGGGATTTAAAAACAAAAACGAGTCAAATTAAGCCTCTTCTTGTCTAAAACTTCCGCTGGCGGGGAAGCACAGGAGAGAGTCAAGAAGAAAAGAACATAGGGGAAAAAAAGGAGTGCTGATAGATTGGTGCTGCGAAAACATTTCGATTGGAAAATCCCCTAGTCCGTTATAACCAAGGGGAAAAGGAAACTCCAGGGGCAAAATACAGGAAAGAGTAAGAAAAAGGATTGGCAGCTTTGGGAAAAATTCCAGTCTGTCTTACGTTCATCGGTCTAGAGCAAAAGAAAATTGAGGACCCGGTGCGGCCTCGGGAAAGTTAAAAAGCAGTCCACCCATAACTCACTTCGTGGCCCTGGGGGTAAGAAGAGGAAAAATGTGGGGAAGGTGCCAGTTGGGGGGGGGGAAAAAAGGGGGCGTTTGGTTAGAAACGTTTTCTCTGGGGGGTTGCTGATACGCGTCTAACACGCGGGAAGGGGGGGATGGGCGAAAGGCCTCGAAAAGAAAAAGCGCAATACAGGGAGAAAAGCATGAGCGAAAAACGGATTGCAGTTTCAGGAGGCCTATCAATAAAATCCACTGAGGGGAAAAGACAAATGAGGGGAAAAACAGCCTCAAAAGGATAGAAGGGAGGCAGGACTTTTGAGCAGGCTCAAAACAAAAAGGGATAGATATACACTACAGGCCCGAATCTGCCCTGAGATTATTATGAGGGGAGAAAGGAGTTACGAAGGGGGAGGGTTTGGCAAAACAAGGAATTTCGGTTCAGAGAGGTAGAATCAGAATCCTTCGCTCTGGGAGGGAAAGGAGAAAAAAAATCAGAGAGGGGAAAAGAACTAGGGACGCGTATCGAAAAAAAAAAAGGGGGGCATTTCCCAACCACTTTCAAGTTCAAAACCGAAAGGAGGGGGAGCTGAATTGGGAGGGAGTCTAATCATGACACGGCGGCCAGCCAAAAACTTTGAACTTTTGAAAAAAAAGGCGACAGCAAAAAGGGGAAAAAAAAAGGAAACGGGGGAGGGGTAGAGGAAGACCTAAAACCTTTCATAAATAACGGGGAAGAACCTGTTCCCACAGAAGCAATCGAAAGACGCCTAGTCTGCAGGCAGGGCGCGTGAAAGAGAAAACAGGGAGAGCGGATTCCCACGGTTACACAACGGCCTATCAATGCAGACGAATCGTGAAGGGAGGGTGCCAAAAAAAGCCAAGGGAAAAGAAAAGGGTGGGGGAAAAACAGATTTCATCGGAGCCATTCTCTGGGGAGGAAGGTGCTCCGCCATCGTGGAGACAAGAAGAAGGAGCCGGGGGAAAAAGAAGGTAAAGAAGGGGGGAAAGCAGTGTGTGAGTGGTTTTCTTCAAGTTAAGTTTACGGAACTAAGAAAAGTCGGGGGGGGGAAACGGGGAGGGTGGGGAGGGTAGGTCAGTAATAACAACGGCCTCTCGGTGCTCTTTCATTCTCGAGGCTAAAGAACAATTCACAGAGTGTTGAATAAGAAGAAGGAGAAAAGTGGGGGATACCAGAAGGGTATCCCTTTTTTAAAGGAAACCGTCTCTTGTGGCCAACATCAAACCTTCGGTAAAGTGATACCCGGGGCTTTGTAAGGGGAAAAGAGGAGTGGAGGGCCAGCCGGTGGGGAAAAAAGACAGCGTTCACAGATCTTACATAAAAACATCGCGACGGGGGTGGAAAGAAAAATTCCAAAAAGGCGGTTTGGACTTCGTCCGCAAACAATTAAACCACCTCCAAACTTTTGCCTTCTCCGGGGAGGGGAAAAAAAAAAGCGGAGAAAAAAAAAAGCCGCGAAAGGGGAGGAAGCGAAAGAAAAGGGAAGGGGGCAGTAAAGAGAGGGATAGGACCTTCTGGACGGAAAATAATCTGGGGGGGGGGGAATTGGGGGCAAAGGGAATTCTAAGGGGGCAAAAACAACGGCAGCCAAGTACCGAAAAAAGCATGCGGCGCGCGCTTTAGCTGCCTTCAGCAAAAGAAAGGAAGAAAAGAGTTCGAAGGGGTTTAATCCGGGTGCGGGCTATGACTGGAGAAGAGCCTCACACAAGGTCCTTCAGAAGAAATTCCCGGCGGACAGGACAACGGGAAGAAGGATCTTTTAAAAAAAGGAAGAGGGGGGAGGGGAAGAAAGGGGCGTTCAAGACTCTATAAAGATTGAGCACAATCTTGTGGTCGGAAAGGACAAAAAGTGGGGGGGGGGTGTGTCGTTGGCCAGAAGAAAACGGCGGGGGGGTCAGAAAATCAATAGTCACAGCGGAGAGACTTTCTACTAAAACTAATGTAAACACACCGGATATCACGAAAAAAAAAAAAGAAAAAGGAGTGGAGTAGAGCGCGTAAAAAAGTACGGGGAAACTGTACGCGGATTGGTAGGCAAGAAAAGTCTGGAAAACCCGGACGGAGAAGGGGGAAAGTATCGCAAACGATGAAATGAGCAAAATTCCCTTTTGGGGGATGGCGTAGGGGCTTGGAAAAAATTGAGATGCACGTGAGTCGAGGACTGGCGAAAAAAAACGCGTGAAAACGTCGGATGAGTGGTGTGACGGAAACTGCAAAACCAGAACGGGAACGGGGAGGGAAAATTCGTGCCGTTATGTGTCGCGAAAAACAGCCTCCTGATTGGGGGCCTGTCCTTTTAAAACGGCGGCCGGAACTGGTGGACAAGGCAAAGACAGGGGGGACCAAAAGAAGGGTGAAGGGAACCCGGGGCAAGTCTTCTCAAAACACAGATTTATTTTTTGGGCCCTTCCACGTGAATGTTCGGGAAAAAGATCCAGGGGGCCGAGGGGATGAAGAAGGGCGATGCAAGGGTGCGGCTGGGGAGGGAATTGTATTGACTTGCCACTAAAGAACAAGAGGGGGGGGGGGAAGGATCAGCGCCGAGATATGTTTGAATGGGATCTTTGAACGCTGATAAAAAGCCACAAAAGGATGGACCCCAAGGGGGGGAAACAAAGAAAGACACCCCGCAGAAGGGTTTGGATTGACCCGAGCGGGTTGAAGGAGAGTTCAAAAGGGGTAGAAGGCGGGGTAATGAAAAAAGATCGGGGAGGTCTCCTGAGAGGGTGAAAAGGGTCGGAGATGGCGAGAAAGAGGCCCCCGGAGTCACTGGGGAAGGGGGGGACAAAAAGTGCCTGCCGGTCCATCTCAAAGAAAGTGTGATGTTCCACTGTGACGCAAAACGACAAGCTTCTTTCCCAAAACTTACAGCGGGTACTTAGAAAAGAGGGGTGAAGAACAAGGAAAAGAGGCGGAGCCCCTGAGAGGACTGTAAAGACTTAAGGCATAGGTTCTCAACCAATTGGACTTGGATGTCGGGGAGTGGGAGAGGGAAGGAAAACAAGGTCATTCAATCACCGGAACCCAGGGACTCCGCGGCAACCGTGGTCGTTAAGTGACAGCACTGGGACACGAAGAGCTGTCGAGGGATCGGAAAAAAAGGTGGAAGAAAGAGGGGATTAAAGTGGAAAGTGGGGCTGCGTCACGAGTTTCGTTTACGGAACCTTGGGTTGATGCCTGAAATTTCAAACGGCAGACCAGTGGGGAAAAAAACCAGAACTCAAGGTGAAGTTTCCCCAGTGGGGGGGGTAGGTTTAAAACGTTAACGGTTGGGTGGGATTGTGAACGAGGTTTCAAGAGGTGGAAGATATAAGAGGGGGTAGGCACTGTAAACTGCAGAACCTTTGACGACGGCTATCTAACCGGAATGGGACTACTGGGGGGGGGAAAACCTATAAAAGCCAACTGAGGGAAAAGAACTCAAAGTAGGATCCTGTCCGGTCGGGTGTCTATTCTGGGAATCTAGAGGAAAACAAAAGAAAGGGGGGAATAAAAGGAAGGCGAAACAGGGGGGAAAGGAGTGTCTTTCGGGGGTTTCTCAGTGGGGTTATTGGCATTTCAAAACGACACGGTCAATTAAAAAAAGGGGAGTCGAAGGGGAAGTCACAGGAGGGGGGCTCACGTAGAAGACGCGAAATGACACGCGGACTTATCTCACACCCAGAGTGGGGTCAAACTGCAGAGTTGTTTTCACAAAAGGGAAAATTAAGCCAGCAGGGGAGGCGGGTTGGCATAATAAGGTTCTTTCGCTGTCCATTTAATTTTGAATAAGGGAAACAGCCACCAAAAGGGGACGTAACCGAAAAAGATTAAAGGATAAAAGGGTCAATACAGGAAAACCAACGCGACCTTTTTACAAAAGCTTGCCCCAAACACGGGGAAGAGGAGACGGTCGGGCGGTGGCTCAAAAAAAACCGGGCGACCCAGGGATTCCAACTGGGGTTACACGGCCTAGGATCATGCTAGAAGAGGCCGAAGGACCAGGAAGAGAGAAAAAAGAATTGTTCGAACCAAAGTCCATTACTTGGAATTCTCTCAGCCCGCCATCGGGGGGAGAAACAAGAAGAAGGGCCTAAAGGGGAAAAAAAGCGTGGAAGATAAGGGGGGGAGAGGGAATTCCCTAGGGAAGTTACTGGTCCAACCGTCTTTTGATGCCTCTTCGAGCTTCATCGGGAAGAAAAGAGAAAGGAAGGGAAGCCAGAAAAACTGAGGGAAGCAGGACGTCTTCGATCTAGTACCAGTTTCCGAAGTACCCGCAGGGGGGGGAAAACTTCAAAAGATTGGGGAGAAAATCGAAAGAAACGGAAGGATGGAAATGGGCATGGTGTGAAACTGCGGTCGGGCCTGAACTGTCAAGCAGGGCGCGGACATGAGCGCGTGAACAGCTCAGGGAAGAAAACCGAAAAAAGAAGACTTGTGGAACTACCTGGATCATTTTTCCAAAACGTCAAGAAAGTTTGGGGGGGGAGCAGGAAAAAAAAAATACAAGGCTAGCCAGCGCAAAGTTTGCCGCTTTTTCAAGCCTGGGGCTGCAGAAGGCTCTAGCCCAGGATCGCCGGAGGGAACCAAGGATAACACATTTCCCACGGGGAAGTAGAAAAGGGGGGGGTAGGGAAACCGGCATGGCAGTGGGATTTTCCAGCCACTTCATGCTTGTTGGGAACCCGGACGGGAAACGTGAAAAGTCAGGGAAGAAAGGGACGGGAAGGAGAGAATCAAGAAAAAGAGGACGGAGAAAGATTATCAGGCTTTGTGGCGAAGACCTAACCGGGAATGCGCCTTCTGCCATCGGAATCCAAAACCTAAACAAAAAATGGAAACGGAAGTCACGGAGCTTTCGCGGTACGTCAAGAAAACTCGGCAGAACCAAAGGGAAATGTGTGGGGGGAAAAAGCAATGCTGGGAGCAAAAAAAAGGGGCTATCATTTACAACCGGAGTAACCGGAAAAAGTGTGCGAGAGTGGCAATCCTCAAATCTTATGGGGGGAAGCATCCCTAATGACCATTCTGTCTTTCTCAGTTTCGTGCGAGAAAAGACCAAAAGAGCGAGAAAATACATCAACAGCAAAGGGGGAAAAAGGAATCGGTGTGGTCCATAGTTCGGCGGCTGTAAAGGAGTCGAAAAAAGAAAGGCGGAGGGGGGGGAGTCACCAAGAGAAAGTGGAACTTCCAAGGGCCTTGTATGATTATAGTTGGGATATAAGGGGAAAAAAGGGGAAAAGAGAGGAAAAAGGAACGAGGGGGGATCTTGAAAAGAACAGATACACGGCCTTTTAACATAAAGCAGATCTCGGGGGTGCGAGGCACACAGCGTCTTCAGTTACAAGAAGGAGTGAACAAGGAAAAAAAGAGGGATTAAAGAATCGGTGAAAAAAAGGCAAGCGGAAGTGTAGGTCTGAAGGCGCCCGTTCTGCAACTCGCCGCAGTGGTTATCCAGGGGACTGTAAAGGGCTGTCAATAAAAGAAAAGCGGAGTGATGACCGGGGAAAAGGAGGGGTCGGGGGGGGGGGGGGGGGGGTGACGTTCTGCTCATAAAAAATGGTGGGGAAAAAAGTGGGGAAGCGAAAGTCGAAGGGGGTGAGTCAGGCGGACGTCTACGACTGTCTGAGGAAAGCCGGGAGGGGAAAGTTTGGCGGGGAGGGGATAGAGGTGTGAAGGGTCGACTAGATGCCGCGGCATAAAGGAAAGGGGACACTTGGGGGGGGAAAAAAAAGAAAAAAAAAAGGGAAGAGGGGATGGGGATGTCCACGATGTTTATAAGGGAGCTCAAGCCTCTTTCCTTCCTGACGCAATTCGCTGAAGGGGTCCCAAGAAGATAACAGGGTAGAAGGGATCGGCGGAGAGTTTAAAAATCTAGGATAAATTTTGCAAGGAAGGGTATGCCAATGCGGGGAAAACAGAAACTGCGGGAGAAAAAAGTTCTCAACAGGGAATTGGGGAGAAGTCGGAGGATCGAGAAGACCCAAAAAGCTTGACTGGGCATGAATTTGCCCACGTCTCCGACGGAGGCACATATCAATCAAGGATTTGAGCAGAAGACAAACCAGGGGAGGATTGAAACAAGGGTGCTAAACAGAGTCTTGCTCTAGTCACGCTGGCTGGTAGGAACCTGTAATGACTGACAAGGAAGGAAAGGAGGAGGAAAAAGGGGTCAAAAAGGGGGGGGGGGGGGCCTTATCGTAACTGAAACTCGGGGGGAAAAGAGAGAGATAAAGGGGGAAAAAAAGTAGAGGTAAGATGAGGAGTGGTGCAAAAGAAACAGGCAAGGGGAAGGTATTAAGTAAACGCATGAAGCGGGGGGTAAGTCAGAAGGTGGTGGGGCGGAAGAGTAGCGTGGAGAAAGAGATGGTTATCAATAGCAGGATGACAGGAGGGAGAGCAGGAAGGTGGGAGAGGGATGAGCGTGTAGGGGCTAGCCACGTTGTCACTTTATCCTGATACGGGGGGGGGCACAGGCAAGCGAAAGAGCAGAAAGGGCCGGGGGGCCGTTGAATCGGCCGGTCTGGGGGTGGGGGGGGGGGGGGGGGGAGGGGCGGAGGGGGGCGGGGGGGGGGAGGGTGGGGGGGGGGGGGGGGGGGGCGAGGGGGGGGGGGGGGGACTCAATTGAGGTCGCATAACGCGCTCCTCTCTTTGATTTGGGCTGTTCTTAAACAGTCGCATTCACCGGACGGGAGGGATCAGGAAATCACACGGGCGTAAAGCTGCCGTGGTGCGGAGATTCAAATCAAGACCCGCAATTTTAGCCCGACGCACAGCAACTTCCTTCCGGCCTGTGAATAGCATGGCAAATTTCCTGGGGGAAGACGCAACTGTCAGGTGGTAAGGAAAGAGTGAATTAAATAAACGGGGGGTTGCGATACGCGACCGGCTGACAGGGGATGCGTATCTGAAAGGGAGCGAAGTCGCTATAAGACGGAAGAATGAAGAAGGGAAAAATTGAAAAGATTGGGCGTTGGCAAGAAGATTAACATGAGGAAGCTTTAATACCTACTACTACACAATGCCTCTCAAATAACCTGGCGCGCTGATATGTGCGTGAGAAGGAGAAACAACAAGAGGAGACAAGAAATATAAGAAACGGGGAAAGAGGATGTGCTTGGACGAAGGTGCGACGTGGCTTTATTGATAAAGTGCTCAAACGCAGGGCAATTAGGCATTCCGTTAGGAGAGAAAAGCGTAAGGGTGCGGCGGATGGGGAGCTACCAGTAGGAATTTCGCCTTCAGACATTCCGGTTATACGCGTATGGCACAAACGCGATGGCTCTAGGAAACCATTGGAAAGGAAAGGGGAAACACACTAAAAGGGAGCCGCGGAAAAAGTTAAGATTATTCCATTACCCTTGAGAGTTCTGGCGTCCCTTTCTTTGGAAATTGGGCGGGGAAATAAGGAAGGGAACAAAACCACGCAACTGTAAAAAAGGGTGAGGGGTAAAAAGAATTCATACAGAGTAAAAGTTTGTCGGAAAGCTGCGCCTCTCATAGAATCGTCTCCGGTTGAGTGGGAAAAAACGAAAAAAATCGGCAAGGCAAAAAGAGTTGGATGGCATGCGTAACTCGGGGGGGTTCCCGTCGAGCCAGCATAACAGCAAGGGGGTCGAAAAAGGTTCTCAAGCGAAAGTGGACAGGACTAAGGACATTTTAAAAAAGCCAGTCGTATTTGAGACAAACTAGGAACGGTCAAAGAAAGGATGACGGAACTTGTTAATAGTAAGGGAGGGGGACGTCGGCTATGGCACGTTTCGAGCATCCTAACCTTCTTCGTTTGGATATGGCCTACGGAGCTGACAGAAACGGAAGGGAAAAGGCAGCAAGGGGAGCAGGGAGAAAAGGAACGCTCCGCGAATCAAGGGAAACTCATATGAAGAACGTCTCTATCGGTTTAGTTAGCGCGATGTTTTCAAAAGAAGGGATACAAAGAAGTTACTTAGTCCCACGAATCCAGGGAAAAACAAAGAAAAAAGAAGCTATAAATCGGGTACCGGAGGGGGTGTGCTAAAACAGGGGCTTTGTGGGACTGACTCACAGACCGTTTTACGAAATCTATGAGAAATGAAGTAAGAGCAAAAGTAGGCTGACCCAAGACTGCTCAGTGTCCCACAAAGTCCAGCAAGGTTTGGGAATGCGAAACGAAAAAGGAATCTCACCTCAACAGGTGTCTTTCGTATTTGACCGTGTCGGGGGCAGGCAATCGGAGGGATCTGAAAAGAAAGAGTAAAAAAAACTTTCCGGGTTGAGAAGAAAAGGGTCCTTAAAGGGTGTTATTATAGCAACGCTTCCTTACAGATCAGGCGGGGCAGGCTATACAAAGGAAACTGTGAAAGACGGAAGCCCGTTGAAGCGACGGACTAAAGACAATAAAGGGGACTGTCTGGATTTCAGGAAAGGAAGCCCAAATAACTTCAAATCCAAGGGCGAAACCGTGTGGAAACTTTGATGGGAAGCTTGAAGGAAAATCAAAAGCCGGCATCGTAATCGAAAAGACGCTCGCGAACCGGCGCACCTATCTGTTCACAAGGAGACACACGACGTGGCACGGAGAGGTGCAAGGCGTTCAAGAAAAGGGACAATTAAAAAAAAATTCGTGGAAGAAATAGAACGGGATAACGCGGAGCGGTGGTATTGGGCGTCAGGGCGGGAAAAAACATCAGAAAGGACCTAGTGCGCTTGCGAATGGCTAGCCAAAGAAGGGAAAATCTTCTAGAAAAAAAAATAACAAAAAACGGGAGAGAGTGTTTCCAGAGCGGCGCGTAAAAAGTCGCAAACGTACGGGATGATGGTCGAAAAAGGCGGGGGAGACCACCGTATGCTTGACAAAAAACGAACTTTTTTTGGGTGTGGGTGGGGGGGGTTTATTTCCACGATTGAGGGGGAGCGTGGGGGGGGAGAGTAGAGAAGATAAGGGGAGGAGTGTACCGTTCGTTCTTCGCGTTGGACGGTAACACGCAGGAAGGAAGGAAACCACAAGTCATAGGCAAGCAATAGTAGTACATACCAACGGTCGCAAGGAGATTGACGGTGCAGGATTTTTCTAAAAACCTCGCCGTGGGGGAGAATGAGTCACGGGAAAAAGGAGGTGAGGGGAAAATGGGGGATCGCTCAAATACAGCCTGTCTTTTGGGGCAGTAAGGCGGCTCACAACGCACAGGAGGGTTGGGGAAAATGGGGGAAGGAGAAAGAACAAAGGGAGCGGCGATAGGGGGCTCTCGATTGGGGCACGCGGGACGAAAATCGAAAGGGGGTGGCGGACTGGTGAGAGGGTAATTGTATTGGTCCGGCCAGGACGAAGCCGCCAAAGGGGGAGAGCTGATCAGGCAGAAAAAAGACTTGATGAAATTGGGAGGATCCTGAACACCGGATGGAGAGGTCCTCCCACCGCAGGGGGGCAAAAGACCAGGGAGAGGAAGGTAGCATGGTGAAAGAGAGTGGGGGATTTTGGGGAAAACAGATCTTTTTAAGTCTCGGATCCCAAATGCGGTATCCTCTGGGGAAAACGTGAGCGAAAGTCGGGGTCGCCTTGGGGGTAAGAGTGGGGGATCGATATACGGCTGGCCAGGTCAGGCGCTGGCGTCGATGAGGGTGCCGCCACTGACTTGAAAAATCGAAGGGGTGGAAGGGAAAAAGGAAGCAACGCCTCCCCTCATGGGGGGGGGGGGGGGCTTATTTACTACGTAATGCCCGGAACTGCGGGTCCGACTCTTGAATGACGCACCTGATGTGCTCCAATCATGAAAAAAAAGAAAAAGGGAAAACTGGAATTCAGAATGGGTTTCGAAAACTTTGCGGATTAACGGTGATTGAAGTGTAAATCGACGGAAATCGGAAAAAAATCCAGCAAAAAAAAGGGCCTCTAGAACTGCCTTTGTTCGGGGTAGTTCTTACTGACGTTCTAACTGACAAATACGGAGGGAATGGAAAAGGTGTCTAATAATCAGAGGGAAAAAAAATGAGGGGAAAGGGGATCGGGTACTTCCGATCAAATCACCTCCTGTTTGTGGGGTGGGGTGTTGGGGGCTTACTTTTACTCAGGGTGATGCTGTCTTCGGGAAGGGATTTAAA